>Ga0302310_10000574_pt1 | contig 34037 bp, 28 predicted proteins | sample III_Palsa_N1_2_FD_200451 | JGI IMG/M metagenome (GOLD analysis project Ga0302310, IMG submission 200451) | Peat permafrost microbial communities from Stordalen Mire near Abisko, Sweden - III_Palsa_N1_2 | ecosystem: Environmental > Terrestrial > Soil > Palsa > Peat permafrost | place: Sweden...
CCCATTGTCGGCCGCAACATGCAGCGTTTGAACTTGCGCGTGGCTGCGAGCTTTGCTTTCTGTATTTTTGGCGCAGCCGTATATTGGACTTCGACGCTGAACGATCAGGCGAGCTTCAGCCAATTCGCCATGCCGCGCTTCTTTCAGGGACTCGGGTTGACCTTTTTCTTCCTGCCGATCAACGCCATTCTATTGTCCGGAATAGCGCCGAGCGAGCTGGCCTCGGCCTCGGGTTTGAGTAACTTCGTGCGAACCATGTCGGGAAGCATTTCAACCGCAGTAACGGTGTGGATCTGGAATCGCCGCACCGACTATCATCATGCCGTGTTGGCGGAACACGTGCGCACGGCCGCCAGCGGCTGGACTCAGTACCAGGACAGCCTGAGTGCGCACGGCATTACGGGTGTCAATGCCCTGCAGTACGTGGACGTCATTATCGGTCGGCAGGCCGAGACCTTGGCGATCAACGATGTGTTCGTGGTGCTGGCGTGGGGCTTCGTTCTTTTGGTGCCCTTCGTCTGGTTTGCCAAGCCGCCCTTCGCTGGGAGCCGCCCCGGCGCGGCGCATTGAGCAGCGCCGCGCCTGCATGTGCCTGATACTGGTTGTCTGGCGCCAACAGACACGCTATCCCGTTTTCATCGCGGCCAATAGAGACGAGTATCACGACCGCGCCTCGGCGCCTGCTGCATGGTGGTCCGACCAGCCAAACATGCTTGCCGGCCGAGATCTCGCGGCGGGCGGTACCTGGTTGGGCGTCACTCGCACCGGACGGTTCGCCGCTCTCACGAATTTTCGAGATCCGACCCGCGTGCGCAAAGATGCGCCCAGCCGCGGCAGTTTGGTGACATGGCTGCTGCGGTCCACCGACTCGGTGGCTGCGAGCTTGAGCCGGCTGCGCCGTATCGGCGGGGATTACAACGGCTTCAATGTGATCTTCTCCGACGGCAGGAGCCTCGGCATTTATGAAAGCGTGCCGGGCGAGGGAAGGGAGTTGGCTCCGGGAGTCTATGGCCTCTCGAATCACCTGCTGGATACGCCTTGGCCGAAGGTCGCCAACGCGAAGTCGAAACTACTCTCGGCCATCGATGCCGGCCCAGATCAGAGCGCAGCCCTGGATTTGTTGCGCGACGCCAGGCCGGCGCCGCAGCATGAATTGCCAAGCACGGGCGTGAGTGCCGAATGGGAAAGCTTGCTGTCCAGCGCCTTCATCAAGGCGCCGCAGTACGGTACCCGTTGTTCCACCATTGTGCGCATGGATGCCGATAGCCACGCCTTCTTCGATGAATGGTCATGGGATGCAGCGGGCGAGCAGGTGCATCGAGTGAGCATGGACTTCGCGCTGGATGCTATCGTAGGCACGTGAGCCTCCTCGATATACTCGCGCGTCGTATGTTGAAGCTGCCGAAGACGGCGCTGCATTCCGTATCCGTCCGTCGGGATATCAAGGTGCGCATGCCGGACGGCGCGCAACTCCTCACCGATCACTACTTTCCCAAGGACGTGGACAAGCCGCCGGTAGTGCTGGTTCGCTCGCCTTATGGGAAGTCGGGTTTCATGTCGGCCTCCATGGCCAGGCCTTTTGCCGAACGAGGCTTCCAAGTGGTGCTGCAGTGCTGCCGCGGGACGGGGGGGTCTTCCGGTGTATTCGATCCGCACCATGATGAGCGGGCCGACGGACTGGCGACCCTCGATTGGATCAAGTCGCAGGTGTGGTATGGCGGCGCGATCGTCACTTACGGGCTGAGCTACTTGGGGTACACGCAATGGGCCGTGGCCCGGGAGGCCGGTCCCGAGGTGAAGGCCATGGCGATGCAGGTGACGGTGTCGAGTTTTGCTCGCATGACCTATGCCGGCGATTCGCTGATGCTGGAAAACGCGTTGTCCTGGACCAAGATGGTCACGAGCATGAAGCGGCCGTGGTTCATGCTGCGCATGCTGGTAAATATGCTGCTCCGAATCGAGCCCATCCGCAAAGCGCAGTGGAACCACCTTCCGTTGGACACGCTCGACGTCAAGGTTGTCGGCGAGCGCGTTCCCTTCTGGCAGGACTGGATGCGGCGCTCCTCAGCGGAGGATCCGTGGTGGAAGCCCATGGATTTCGGAGTAGGCATCGCCGACGTCACCAAACCCATTACCATGATCGCGGGCTGGTACGATATTTTCGCGCCGTGGCAGCTCGCCGACTTCCAGGCGTTGCAGGAAGCGGGTCGCTCGGTCCGCATTACCATCGGTCCCTGGCGGCACACGGATCGAGGCATCGGGCAGGAAGGCGTGCAGGACGCTTTGGATTGGTTTCATACCCATCTGTCCGGTAGTCCCTCCGTATCGCACCCAAAGCCGGTGCGGCTGTTCGTCATCGGGGCGGACGAATGGCGGTTCTTCGATGCGTGGCCGCCGCGCGAAGCGAAATACCTGCGTGTGTTTCTGCAGCCGGCGTTCGGTCTCTCCGATCGCCCGGCGCCCGACAGTCCTGCCGACATCTATCGCTACGACCCGGATGATCCGACACCCTCGGTGGGTGGGCCGGCGCTAACCGCCAAGCCCCACGCGGTGGACAATCGGGCACTGGAAGCGCGATCGGATGTATTGTCGTTTACCGGCGGGCCCATGCCGGTCGATGTGGATGTCATCGGGCCGATCAGCGCCGAGCTCCATGTATCGTCTAGCGCGCAAAGCGCAGACTTCTTCGTGCGGTTGTGCGACGTCGACCCGACGGGCGTATCGCGGAATGTGTGCGACGGCCTACAGAGAGTGCGGCTCATTCCAGGCGGGACCCCTCAGCTGATACTCATCCAGCTGTGGCCGACGGCGTACCGCTTCAAGCCGGGACATCGCATGCGCGTGCAGATCTCGAGCGGCGCTTTCCCTCGCTGGGCGCGCAATTTGGGGGGCGGTGAGGAACTCGGCCCCGCGAGTGAAGGCCATGCGGCCCAGCAATTCATTTATCACGATGCGGCGCATCCCTCGAGCATTTTACTGCCCACGATGGGCGGCGGTGGAACATGACACAACCGACTGAAGACAGCGGCTCCGGCGACCCCAGGGCCGCCAAAACAGTGGTCATTGTTGGCGGCGGTTTTAGCGGCGCTACTTTTGGCCTCAAACTGCACAGGAAATGCCCGGATTGGCGGATTATTATCGCCGAGCCGAAGAAGCGCTTGGGGCGCGGCGTGGCCTACGGCGCCTGCGGCCCGGAACATCTCCTCAATGTTCCGGTGAGTCGCATGGAAATCGGTCTCAAGCCGAGCTTTGCCGATTGGCTGCAACATCGCCGCTCCTCCATCGCGGAGGCCTTGGTGGAAAGCGGTCTGGATCTCGCGTCCGCCTTCGTTCCGCGGCGCCTGTTCGGCGACTACGTCGAGGAGCGCGTCAAGGAGGCGCTCGACAGCAAGTCGCTGGTGGGGCTCAGCAGCGTGCGCGGCGAGGTCGTGCGTCTGTTGAGTGATGGCCGTGGGGTGCTGCTCACCGACGGACGCCAGATCAAAGCGGATATTGTCGTCCTCGCCATGGGCAACATGCCGCCACGGCCTCCGGGAGGACCCGATCGGTGGTTGTACGACAGCGGGTTTTTCATTCCGGACCCGTGGGCCGTGGACGCCTTCAGCGATATCGATCCCGAGGAGCCGCTGCTGCTCATCGGCAGCGGTTTGACCACGGTGGATATTGCCTTGCGCCTCTCTCAACAGGGGCATCGCGGACGGTTGCTGGCCATGTCGCGTCGGGGACTCACGCCGCGCACTCATGTCGCGGGCGGAGCGTGGCCCGAGTTCCTGCACGACAAAATCCCCGCCACGGCGCGCACGCTCACGAAAATTATTCGCCAGCAAATCGCCTTGGCTGCCGAGCAGGGTATCGCCTGGCAGCGGGTGTTCGATGCGGCACGTTCCGCAGTGCCCAGCGTGTGGAATGGCTGGAGCGACTTCAGCCGACGCCAGTTCCTGCGCCACTTGCGCCCGCGCTGGGATATCCATCGGCATCGCATGGCGCCTCGCGTCAGCGACGCCTTCGCCAAGCTGCAGCAGCGCGGTGCCCTGGAAATTCTGTCGGGACGCATTGCCGGGTTCCGGCCGGCCGGGAGACAGGTGGAAGTGTCGCTGCGCCTGCGAGGCGGTGCCGAGCGGCAATATACGGCGGGACATGTGATTAATTGCACGGGGCCTGGTGGAGATTTTGCGACCACGGCCATTCCGCTCATCTCGGAATTGCGCGATCGTCAGCTCGCCATTCCGGACGCACTGGGCGTCGGCGTGGAGACTCGCGATTGCGCGGTGCTCGACGGGACGGGGCAGGCTTCTTCCTGGTTGTTCGCGCTGGGACCGTTGACCCGTCCGGCGTGGTGGGAAATTACTGCCGTGCCGGAGATCAATCTACAGATCGAGAGGCTCGTGGCTCAGCTGAGCAATCCGGTGAACGCCCCCCGGCTGACGGTGGAAGACTTCATGGATATGGGAGGCGGGATTTGAGTATGCGATCAGCCGTGTAGGGCCTTGCGCAGCGAATCGCGGCTAGCGCGCACAGCTGCCTGAGCGACTCGCGATGTATGCGGCGGCATGTCGAAAGCGTGGAACGCGCCAGGATAGACATGAAGTTCAACCGGCACGCCCGCTCGCGCCAGGTGTTGCGCGTAGGCCAAATCTTCCTCTAGGAAAAGATCGAGTGCGCCCACGGAGATGAAGGCAGGCGGTAGCCCCGCCAAATTCGTCGCGCGAGCGGGAGCAGCGTACGGTGATACATCGCTGCCGCCGGGCGTAGTACCCAGTAGGCAGGTCCAACCAAAGCGGTTCTGCTCCGGAGTCCAGACGAAGGTGCCCACGAAGGCGTTTTCGGCGGGCGCGCCGGCGGCACCGGTGCGATCGTCGATCATGGGATAAATCAAATGCTGAAAGGCGACGGGCAGCTTACCGCGGTCACGCGCCAACAATGCCAGTGCCGCAGCCAATCCTGCTCCCGCGCTTTCGCCTTTGACACCAACGCGCGAGGCGTCGATTCGCAGTTCGCCGGCATGGGCATGCAGCCACGCCAGCGCTGCATAACAATCTTCCAAGGGGCCCGGGTAGGGAGTTTCCGGTGCCAGTCGATATTCCACCGAAAACACCGCGCAATCGAGTTCGGCCGCCAGTTCGCGGTTGGTCGCCTCGGATGAGGCAGCGGTGCCGAGGACGTAACCACCACCATGCATGTGCAATATGGCCGGAAGCGTCGAGGCAGCGCGGGCGGGTCTGTAGCACAGCACCCGAACCGGCGGAGAATCCGGCGGGCCTGCAATGTCGACAGCCGTTGAGGTGACTTGCGAAACTTCCGATTCCGGCGCGCCCGGCCGTCGTTGACCCATCATGCTGCGAAGGAGGGGCAGCGTCTCGCGGTCCAGGTTCAGCGGCGGCAGGAAGGACAGCAGGGTCTTCAATTCCGGATCGAGAAGTAGATCGCTCGCCATGAGTCAAGCGCGCTCGAACACGGCCGCGATGCCCTGACCGCCGCCGATACACATGGTCGCCAGCGCGTAGCGTCCACCGATGCGATGCAGCTCGTGAATGGCCTTGGTCGCGATAATGGCGCCCGTGGCGCCGACGGGGTGGCCCAACGAAATGCCCGAGCCGTTGGGGTTGACTTTCGCGGGGTCGAAGCCCAATTCGCGTCCCACGGCACAGGCCTGCGCCGCGAACGCTTCATTGGATTCGATGACATCGAGCTGGTTCACGGTGAGTCCCGCTCGCTTCAGCGCCAGGGTGGTCGCGGGCACGGGCCCCATGCCCATGTACGCGGGTTCGACACCGGCATGGGCGTAGGACACCAGGCGTGCCAGCGGTTTCAACCTCAAGGATTTGACCTTGTCTCCCGACGCCAGCACCAGCGCTGCGGCGCCGTCGTTGAGGCCAGAGGCGTTCCCCGCGGTGACCGTGCCATCCTTCTTGAATACGGGCTTCATTTTGGCCAATTGCTCGGCGGTGACATTGCCTCGCACATGCTCGTCTACGTCGAACACCACGGGTCCCTTGCGAGTTTCGATGGTGACCGGAACGATTTGCGTCTTGAACCGGCCTTCGGCCGTCGCGGCGGCCGCACGGCGCTGACTTTCGAGGGCCAGTGCGTCCTGCATTTCGCGGGTGATGGAGTGTCGGACGGACACATTTTCCGCGGTGATGCCCATGTGAAACGCTTCGAAGGGGTCATGCAAAATGCCGTTCATGTAATCCAGCAGCTTGCCGTCGCCGAGCCGAGTGCCCCAGCGCGCGGTGGGAACGAAGTAGGGGCCGCGGCTCATGGATTCGGCGCCTCCGCCAATAGCGATATCCGCTTCGTTCAATAGAATGAATTGCGCCGCCGACACGATGGCCTGCAGGCCGGATCCGCAGAGTCGGTTGACGTTGAAAGCCGGCGTTTCCTTGGGGATACCGGAGTTTATTGCCGCTACGCGGCTGAGGTAAGCATCGCGGGTCTCGGTGGGAATGACGTTGCCCAGCACCACGTGACCCACTTCGGCAGGGGGGACTTCCGAGCGCTCCAATGCGGCTTTCACGGCCGTGGTCGCGAGGTCAGGCAGCGGCACGTCCTTGAGCGAACCTCCAAACGTGCCGATCGCGGTGCGCACAGCGGAAATGATCCAAACCTGTCGATCAGCCATGCAATTTTCTCGCTGTTTTCGTGTAATTACCTGAACTTTACCAGCTGCCCCGGTACGATGCATGGCGTGTCATGTCTAGATCGAGGTCGGTGTTCAGGTGAGTTCTCCTTATATCGTTGCGGTGGGCGGTACCCTGCGCCCCGGGTCGTCTACTGAAAAAGCCATGCAGCATGTGCTGAGTGCAGCGGAGCGAGCCGGAGCCCGCACCCGGCTCATCAGCGGGCCGGCGCTGCAATTGCCCATGTACCAGCCCGAGAATCCCGAACGCAGCGATGCTGCCCGCGACCTGGTGGCGCAGCTCGCGTTGGCCGACGGGATCATTTTGGGCTCGCCGGGATACCACGGAAGTATTTCCGGTCTCATCAAAAACGCCTTGGATTACGCGGAGGACCTGCGTGCCAACGAGCGACCCTATTTCAGCGGCCGTGCCGTCGGCTGCATCGCGACGGCGGGGGGCTGGCCCGGCGCAGTGAACACCTTGAGCGCGCTACGCGACATCGTGCACGCGCTGCGCGGCTGGCCCACGCCCTTGGGGGCCGCCATCAACACCAGCGAACGGGTTTTCGGCGATCAAGGAGAGTGTTTGGAGCCGCGGGTGGCTACCATCCTGGATCTTATTGCGGCCGAGGTGATGAGCTTCATCTAGTGCTGTATATAATACCAGGCTGGGAATAACTGGATACCCGCCTGAATGGCCGATAACGGCTTCATCGAGAATCTTGATACCACGGCCGCCTACTCGGTGGCAGTGCGCTCCCTGTGCGAATTCACCGCCCGCACCGGAGATTTGACCTCTCGGTTTACGCCGGCTCCTTCCGCTCAGCAAGGTATGGCGGGGCATGTCATCGTGGCGGGGCGCAGGGGCGCAGAATACGAGCGCGAGGTCCCGCTTCGCGGCCGTTATGAGGTGCTGACCGTTCGTGGTCGCGCCGACGGTTACGATGTCGCGCGCAATCGGCTCGAGGAATTCAAGACCCACCGCGGTGACTTGGCCCGGCTGCCAGCCAATCAACGCCACCTGCATTGGGCACAGCTGCGAATCTATGGCGCATTGCTATGTGCGGCCCGAGGCCTCGCGAACGTCGAACTCGCTCTGGTGTACTTCGACATTGGCAGCGAGAAGGAGACCGTGCTCGAGGAACGTTGTACGGCGACGGAGCTGCAGACGTACTTCGAGGCGCAGTGCGAGATTTTTCTGGCGTGGGCCATGCGAGAAATGCGCCACCGTGAACGGCGGGATGGCTTTCTCGGTGCGCTCAAATTTCCGCACGCGGATTTGCGGTCGGGGCAGCGGCAAATGGCCGAGGGTGTTTATAAAGCCGCCATGCGCCAGCGCTCGCTGATGGTGGAGGCACCCACGGGTATAGGCAAAACCATCGGCACGCTGTTCCCGCTCATGAAGGCTGCGCCGGCCCAGAAGCTCGACAAGATCTTTTTTTTGGTGGCAAAGACCTCGGGCCGCGTCCTCGTACTCGATGCTCTACGATCCTTGGGCCTCTCTGCTGTTCAGCCCGAACTGCGAACGTTGGAATTCGTGTCCAAGGAGAGCGCCTGCGTCAACCCGGGGCGAGCCTGCGATGGCGATAGCTGCCCGCTCGCCCGGGGATTCTACGACCGTCTCCCCCAGGCGCGCCTGGCTGCGAGCGCTTGTGCCGTGCTGGATCGGGATACGGTGCGCCACATCGCCGCCGAGTCTCAGGTGTGCCCCTATTACTTGACTCAGGAAATGGCCCGTTGGTCCGACGTGGTGGTCGGCGACTACAATTACTTTTTCGATACCACGGCAATATTGCAGGGATTGACGGCGCAACATCAGTGGCGGGTCGGATTGTTGGTCGATGAGGCGCACAATCTGCTGGGCCGTGGTCGCGACATGTATTCCGCGACGCTCGAGCCTGAGGTCATTGAGTCCGCAATGGCGAATGCCCCGTCCGTGGTCAAGACTCAGTTGCGTCGAGTCCAACGCACCTGGCGGGATCTTCACGACCATCGGCCGGAGGAGTACTTCGTCGAACCGACCATCCCCGATGCTCTTATCGGCCATTTACAGGGCGCCACCACGGCCATCGCCGACCATATGGTCGACACGAATCTAGACCCCGCCGAGCCTTTGCTGCGGTTCTACTTCGATGCCTTGCACTTCTGCCGCATGGCCGAGGCCTTTGCGGAGCATTCTCTGTTCGATGTGACCCGGTCGGCGGCACAGGCGACCTTGTGCATTCGCAACGTCAGCCCGGCGCCGTTTCTCGCGCCTCGCTTTGCGGCGTGCGTGACCGCCATTGTCTTCTCAGCGACCTTGAGTCCCCCCGATTACTATCGTCGATTGCTGGGAGTGCCCGAAGCCGCGGCCTGGATGAATGTCGATTCGCCCTTTGCCGAAGAGCAATTGAACGTTCGGGTGGAGCGGCGTATATCGACGCGGTTTCGCGACCGGCAGCGCTCCCTGCTGCCCATTGCGCGGCTGCTTGCCCGTCAATATCGAGAGCAGCCCGGCAACTACCTGGCTTTTTTCTCAAGCTTCGACTATCTGCAGGCAGTGCTGGCGCTGTTCAAGGCGCAGTTTCCCAACGTGCCGGTGTGGGAGCAGCGGCGCGGCATGGACGACATGCAGCGCGGCGAGTTTCTGGGGCAATTCGTGCCGGCTGGCCGGGGCATCGGTTTCGCGGTGCTTGGGGGCGTGTTCGCGGAAGGCGTGGATCTGCCCGGCGATCGCCTGATCGGTGCCTTCATTGCGACCCTGGGTTTGCCGCAGGTGAACGAGGTGAATGCGGAAATCGAACGCCGGATGCAGACCTTGTTCCAGGCAGGGTATGAGTACACCTACTTGTATCCGGGACTGCAAAAAGTGGTGCAGGCGGCGGGCCGTGTCATTCGAACGCTATCGGATCGCGGCACGGTGCATTTGATCGACGACCGATACATGGCGCCGCAGGTGCAGCAGCTGCTGCCGCGCTGGTGGCGAATCCAATGCAGCCCCTGAGTGCGATGCCGTTTTACTATTTGGACAACTTCCGGGTGATGCTCGAGACGCTGCGGGCACGCGACGCAGATGTGCTGGCGCCCCATGAGCTCGAGTTCATGGATCATTTCTCGGGGCTGGAGAAATGCTCGCGGGCGCTGCTGGTGCGCATGATCATGCGCAAGGGGCCGTTGTTTCGCGCGGACCGACTGACTTATGCCGAGATTGGGGATACTTGCGCCGCCATCCGGCCGCTGATCGATCTGGGATGGGTCGAAGACAAACCCACCCTTACGTTGGCGGATGTGTTCCGCTTGTTCGGCAAGGCTGACGTGGCTGCCTACCTGGGATTGGATGCGGGCCGAGCGAAGGAGTCGAAGGCCGCGCTCCTGGCGAGTCTGCAAGCGCAGCTCGGCGAGCCGCAGCGCTACGAGCGATGCCATGCTGAGTTGGGCACGGTCTACGGGCTCACGATCGGCACGCTCTGCGATCGACTCGTGCTTATGTTCTTCGGTAATTTTCGACAGGATCTCACCGAATTCGTGCTGGCCGATCTGGGGGTGTTTCGCTACGAAACCGCGTGGCAGCTGGCTCCGTCGCGGCCTTTTCCAAGTCGACGTCACGTGGATGATTTTCATCGGCTGTATGAATGCCGGGAAATGCTGCACGAGAACCGTGACCTGGCCGAGATCGATGCAAAGATTCCGCCGTCGATCGAGGGTTGCGACTGGCTGGAGGAGAGGCGCCAGAAGCTGCGTTTCCAGCTGGCACGCGAATTCGAGCGCGCCGACAACGGCACCCGCGCACGCGAGTTATACGAGACCTGCACCTACCGCGGGGCACCCAAGCGCCTGGAACGGCTACGTCGGGTCGCCGACGGCGCGCCTCGAGCGCGCGTTCCTCGCGCCGTGGTGCCCACCTTCGAACTGGCCATCGGCAAGTCCGAGGACGGGACTTCCGTGGAGTTCGGCGTGCGCGACTATTTGCTGGCGGCCGAGGGGGAGGGGACCGAAGTGCATTACGTTGAAAACGGGCTCATCAACTCCCTGTTCGGACTGTTGTGCTGGCCGGCCATTTTCGCACCCGTTCCGGGCGCCTTTTTTCATCCCTTCCACAACGGTCCCGCGGATTTATCCAGCGCGGGATTCGTCGAGCGGCGGCGCCAGGAATTTGCCGCGTGCTTCGAGGAGTTGGAGCGAGGCACCTACCGAGAGACCATCTTGCGGCGCTTTGCCGATCGCTACGGTATCGCCTCGCCCTTCGTCGACTGGGGACTGGTGAATGAGGCGATGCTGCTCCTGGCTTGCGAATGCATTCCGGCACCCCATCTTGTGCTCTGGTTCCAGTGGATTGTGAGGGATATAAAAGCCCACACTGCGGGTTTTCCGGATCTCGTCCAATTCTGGCCGCGTGAGCGTCGCTACCGGCTCATCGAGGTGAAGGGGCCCGGCGACCGACTGCAGGACAATCAAGTCGCGTGTTTGGGTTATATGCTCCAGCATGACATGCCGGTGTCGGTTTGCCGCGTGCAATGGCTATAATGGTGTTCCATGATTCTTGCTCTATCAACCTGGCCTGATATCGAACGCTGGCTGCAGCGAAATAAGACCGTCATCATTCCCATCGGCTCGAATGAGCAGCATGGTCCCACGGGATTATTGGGAACGGATTGGCTATGTCCTGAGATCATTGCGCACGAGGCGCATAGACGCGGCGGCGACATCTTGGTGGCGCCCACCTTCAATATCGGCATGGCACAGCATCACCTGGGTTTTCCCGGCACGATTTCACTGCGGCCCTCCACCTTCCAGGCGGCCATTGCCGATTGGGTGCATTCATTGAGCCGCCATGGTTTCGAGCGCATATACTTTTTGAACGGCCACGGCGGCAACATCGCGTCCATCGAGGCGGCCTTCTCCGAAATCTATTCCGCCTACTCGTTTGCGAACACGGTCTGCCCCTTCATGCTCAAGCTCAAAAGCTGGTGGCAGCTCCCCGGCATCGGCCGGCTTGCCGAAGAACTGTTTCCGGTGGCACATGGCTCGCATGCCACGCCGTCGGAAATCGCCATCACGCAGAGCGCGTATCCCGACACCGTGAAGACGGTCACGTGCACGCCCAAGGTGGCACCCACCGGGCCGATTCGCGATGCCTTGGATTATCGCGCGCGCTTTGCGGATGGACGCATCGGCTCTGACCCTTCGCTGGCGACGCCTGACAAGGGCGCGCGTTTGATTACGGATTCAGCAGCGGCGCTGGTGCGCGAGTTTGCGGAATTTTCCGCGGAGGCGTTTGTGGTGCCGAAATAACTATTTTCGTTTCGATGTCAATGAGAATATCCAGATTAACCGTGTGAAATTTTTATCCCCGGTTTCGGTGAATAACCCTGTGGAAAACTTTTTGGAATGACCCATTCCCAGGTTTCATTTCAGTGACTTGTGACAAATCGGTCATGTTTTGACCGCTCCGGTATTGCCGACGGCTTCGCCACGAATTTCTCGCAGCGCGACTGCCAGATACGTGCTTGTCTTGCCTTTCTTCGATGCGGCGACTTCGTCTGGAGTTCCGCAGACGACCACTTTGCCGCCGAGGTCGCCGGCGCCCGGTCCCATGTCAATGACCCAGTCGCTGGCGGCGGCGACATGCATTTCGTGCTCGGCGACCACCACGGTGTTGCCGACGTCGACCAGGGCATCCAACTGCCGCATGAGTCTGTCGACATCGGCTGGATGCAAGCCGATCGTGGGTTCATCAATGACGTACAGGGTCGCGCCATGTTGAATGCGCTGCAATTCCGTGGCCAGCTTGATGCGTTGCGCCTCACCGCCCGACAGTTCGGTAGCCGGTTGACCCAGGCGAAGGTATCCCAGACCGATCTCCTTCACGAGTTTCAATGCATGCTGGACGCCGGTAGCACCGCCGGCGTCGGCGAAGAAATCAACAGCCTCGTCAACGGACAGCGCCAGCACTTCGGCGATATTCTTGCCGTGGTAGGTCACCGCGAGGGTCTGCTCGTTATATCGGGCCCCATGACAGGTGGGACACGGGGCATACACACTGGGCATGAATAGGAGCTCGACGCTGACGAAGCCTTCGCCTTCGCAGGTGTCGCAGCGTCCCTTGGCGACGTTGAACGAGAAACGTCCGGCATCGTAGCGGCGGGACTTCGCCGCCGGTGTCGCCGCGAACAGGGCGCGGACACCATCGAAGAGGCCGGTGTATGTCGCCAAGTTGGAGCGGGGCGTACGCCCAATGGGTTTCTGATCGATGGTGACCAACCGTTTGATGCCCACGAAGCCGGGCACGATGTGGCCACCAATGGGTCCCTGCGCGGTCAACTCCAACTCGTCCTCATCCTCGGTAGACCGGGCGCTTTCATGGCCCAGATGTGCCGCCATTAATTCCACCAAGGCCTGGCTGACCAGGCTCGATTTGCCGGAACCCGATACGCCGGTGACAGCGGTGAATACCCCTATGGGAAATTCCACATCAACACCGTGCAGACTATTGCGAGTGATGCCTTTGAGTTTCAGCCAGCCTTTGGGTTTGCGCAGCAGTCGGCGTACCACGGGTCGCGCCCGTAGATAACGGGCGGTGTGCGAGTCAGAAATTTTTTGCAATCCGGGCAGAGGTCCGCTGTACAACACGCGGCCGCCGCGCTCCCCGGCATCCGGGCCGACGTCCACGATCCAGTCGGCGTGACGCATCACGTCCAAGTCGTGTTCCACCACGAACAAGGAGTTGCCCGCCTTGCGCAGTTGGTCGAAGGCCGAAAGTAGGGCCTCGGTATCGGCAGGATGCAGACCGGCAGAGGGCTCATCCAGCACATACACCACACCGAATAAATTCGAGCGTATCTGAGTCGCCAGCCTCAGTCGTTGCAATTCTCCCGGCGACAGCGAAGGCGTATTTCGGTGCAGCGACAAGTAGCCCAGGCCGAGTTCCTGCAGAGTTTTGATGCGCTCGATGATGTTGGTGGTGATGCGCCCCGCGGCGATGCGTTTCTCTTCCGAGAGGGCCGAAGAGTGCTGTTGCGAGGCAGGCAGCAATAGCAGGCCTAAGTCGGTCAGGGAAAGTTGCGCGAGTTCGCCGATATCCTTTCCCGCGAACTTGACGTCCAGGGCCTCGCGCTTCAGACGCTTGCCCTGGCAGGAAGGGCATAGGCTCCCGGTCATGAAGCGCGAGACGCGCTTTTTCATCAAGGCGCTTTGCGTGGTGCCGAAGGTGTGCAGCACGTACTTACGGGCTCCCATGAAAGTGCCCTGATAGCTGGGCTCTTCCTTGCGCTTGAGAGCACGCCGGGTTTCCACCGGCGTATAACCCGCATACACGGGTACCGTCGGCTGCTCCTCGGTGTACAGAATGAAGTCGCGGGTTTTCTTCGGGAGCTCGCGCCAGGGAATATCCACATCGATGTCCATGGACACCAAAATATCGCGTAAGTTTTGGCCCTGCCAGGCAGGCGGCCAGGAAGCGATGGCGCGCTCGCGAATGCTGAGCGAGTCGTCCGGCACCATGGAGCGCTCGGTGACCTCATAGGTGAAGCCGAGGCCGTGGCAGGTGGGACAGGCACCCTGGGCGGTATTGGGCGAGAAATCTTCCGCGAAGAGCATGGGACGCCCTCGCAGATAGGTGCCTGTACGGGAGTACAACATGCGCAGGAGATTCAAAATCGTCGTGACGCTGCCCACGGAGGAGCGTGTGCTCGCGGTGCCGCGTTGCTGTTGTAGCGCCACCGCCGGCGGCAATCCCTCGATGGAGTCCACATCGGGGACGCCCACTTGGTCGATGAGACGGCGCGCGTACGGGGCCACGGATTCGAAGTAGCGGCGCTGTGCTTCTGCGTACAGGGTTCCGAAGGCCAATGACGACTTTCCCGAACCCGAGACCCCCGTGAAGACCACCAAGGCGTCGCGCGGAATATCGACATCGACATTCTTGAGATTGTGGTCGCGCGCGCCACGGACGCGCACGAACTGGCTCGGCGGAAGCTTACCGCTCATTCGTCGCAACCGGTCATCAGAGGCTGCTGTATTCCACGGCGCGCTGCATATCCGCCGTCACCGTCTTGGTCGCGCGATAGGCATGCCAGGTGGCCCAGAAACCGGCGGGGGCGAGAACCAGCAACGCGAAGCGTAGTGAAGCGCCATCGGGACCCTGGGGCCCGGCGTACCAATCGCTCAGCATGCCGATGGCCTGCGGCGCCACGATCAGGTTGAACACATTGCCCACCAGCAGAGACCACGCGATGAACATGGACCGCATGTTGTGGGGCGCGAGATTCTGCAACAGTCCCATGCAGGGGCCAATGTAGAAATAAATGGCCGGAATGAAAATCCAGAACATGCACTTGGCGATCCAAAGCGTATGAGTCCAATAAGCTAAGAAAGAGGGGATGGTGGTGAGTCCCACGCCGATAATCAACACCCAGAGGACGCTGTGCGGGTTCTGCATCCGCGGCCTGGACAACAGCCACGCGGTTCCCAGAGAGGCTGCAATGCCGCCGATCAAATGGATGGGACCGGTGACCGCACCGGCTTCGCCCACGTTGAGATTGTAGGTACGCATGAGGAAGGCCGGGGTCCACCAAATGAGGCCCCATCCCCAGAGAGAACAGACGCCGGTGGTCATCAAAACGTGGAACGCCGCGCGCTGGCTCAGCAAGAATTTCAGGGAATCCATGATCCCCGGCTTGGGCGTATCGCTGGACACCGCGTCCAGACGGCCACGCACGGGCTCGCGAATGGTGAGGTACACCAAAATTCCCACCACGAGGCCGGGCAGACCCAAGGCCACGAAAGCGCCGCGCCATCCGTAGAGATTTGCCACCGCGCCGGCCATGTCCGCGCCCAGCCAGGCGCCGATAGGTGCCCCCAGGGCCAGCACCGTGAAGGCCATGGGACGGCGCTCGGCGGGGAAGCAGTCCGACAGGATGGCGGAAGAAGGCGGCAAGCCCCCGGCTTCGCCCACGCCCACACCGATGCGGCCGAGAAGAAACTGCCAGTAGGTGCGCGACACGCCGCAGAGCATGGTGAAAGCCGACCAGAGCACCAGGGCCGCAGCTAGTATGTTGCGTCGGTTGGAACGATCCGCGAGCCAGGATATGGGCAGCCCGAAGCTTACATAGAACAGTGCCAGGGGAATACCGGTCAAAAAGGCGACTCCGGCATCGCTCAGGTGAAGCTCTAGACGAATGGGCTCCATGACCGTCGAGACGACATAGCGATCCGCGATGTTAATCGCGTAAATCACACAGGTCATAATGAGTACGTACCAGCGCTCGGTCGAGGAGGGGGCGCGTGATCCCGCCAGGGCAAATGTCGTGCTGCTCAACGTACGCGACCTCGGTGACTTTATTCGCACCATACAGGGTCCGGGAGGGTTTCGCGATGGGACTGGACGGGGCCTCGCGGTATGATCCGGATATCAAGGGGAGGATGCGACGTGCAGCGATTTAAGTTGGGCGGTTTGGGCGGTCGTTTCGTGGTGGCGCTGGTGTTGGTCATGGCCACCTACAATCCCACCGGTTATTGCTTCCTGGGATGGGTTGCCGGCAGTTTTCCACATATTCAGCCGCTGCAGGCGGTGATCGGCCTTGCGCTCCTCGGGTTTTGGATATTTTTCGCGCACGCGACGTGGCAATCCTTGGGCACCGTGGGCGTGGTCTTGGGGTTGGCCTTTGCCGCAGCGCTCATTTGGCTCACCTCGAGTTGGGGATGGTTCAGCATGTCGAACCACGTGGCCCTTGCCTGGGCCATCTTGCTGGTCGTCACGTGTCTGCTGACCTTGGGCATGAGCTGGGGCTTCATGCGGGCAAAGGCGTCGGGGCAAGTGCTCGTGGATGAGGTACGGCGCTAGGTTTTTCGCTCGAACACCAGCAACGTGGAAGTCGCGGACGCGCAGAGGCGGCCCTGCGGATCCAGCAGCTTGGCCTCTGCGAAGGCCACGCGTTTGCCGAAGGTCAGCACCGTGCCCTCGGCGCGCACCAAACCGGATTCATGGGTGAGGCCGCGGTGATAGGCAATTTTCAATTCCAACGTCGTGTAGCCTTGAGTCGGGGACAGCATGGAATGCACCGCACAGCCGCAGGCGGAATCCAACAGCGTCGCGGCATAACCGCCGTGCACCGAGCCGATAGGGTTATAGACCTCCTTGCCCGGCGTGCCGGCAAAGACCACGCGTCCTTCCGCGATTTCCACGAGGTCGAACTTCATGAGTTGCGCAATGGGCGGGGGCTTGCACCCGGCAATCAAGGCCTGTAGTTGTTGCAGACCGGTCATCGATTCAGCGTTCATTGTTTCACCAGGGGGTTCATTGGGCTTACCGGACTTTGCCACCCACCGCCAAGCGCCTTTACCAACAACACGCTGGCGTCCAAGCGCCTCACTTGAATGTTCACATTGGATAGCTGTGCCTGGAGATTGGCGTTTTCGTTGGTGGCGACTTCGAGATAGGTGACCAGCCCGGCCTTGTAGCGGTACTGGGACTGCTGCAGCGCCTTGCCGGTGGCGTCCACCGCTGCCGCCTCACTCACGCTTTCCGCCTGCAGTTGACGTAGCGCGGCGAGATTGTCTTCCACTTCCTGATAGGCCGTGAGCACTACATTGCGATAGTCCGCCACCTGTTCGTCGAATACGGCGTGAGCCTGTTCCGATTGGGCTCGATGGCGACCGGCGTCAAATACCGTGAGCAGGCCTGTGGGGCCTGCCGACCAAGTCCGGCTGGGGGCGGTGAGCCAATTTGAAGAGCCGGTACTGTCGTAGCCAAAATCCGCACTCAAGCTGAATTGCGGGAAATACGCAGCTCGGGCCACGCCGATAGTGAAGTTTGCCGCCGCGACTCGCCGCTCGGCCGCCGCCACGTCGGGGCGGCGCTCAAGCAGGGCGGAGGGCAGGCCGGGATCGACCACGGGCGCGGCCATGTCGGGCGCCAACGGGATGGGGTCGATATGAAACGCGGAAGGATTCTCACCCAATAGCACCGCGATGGCATGTTGCAGTTGCGCGCGCTGTAAATGTGTCTCTGCGGCCTGCGTGCGCGCGGTTTCCAGTTGAGCTTTAGCCTGTTCCACATCCGCGAGGGCCGCTCCGCCACCGTTGTATAGGTTCTGAGTGAGCTGCAAAGACTTGGTGTACTGCGAAACCGTTTGGTCGAGTAATACCTGCTGCTCGTCCGCGCCGCGCAGACCGAAATAATTGGTGGCGAGTTCGGCGTGCAGCGAGAGGTCCAGCGTCGCGAGGTCGGCGGCGCTGGCCTGCTGGCTCGCCTTCGCGGAATTGACCGTATTGCGAACTCGACCCCACACGTCGATCTCATATGACAAGTCGGCTTCCAAATCGAAGTTGCCATAGGTGGGATTGGTCAGGCCCCTTGGAAAGGAAGGGGAATTCACCGAGGCCCGGTTGCGGGTGGCATCGGATCCCACGTTCAGCGTCGGGAACAGCGATGCTCGTTGGATTCGAGTCTCGGCCCGCGCCTGAGCGAGACGGGCCACAGCGGCTTTGAGGTTTTGATTGGCGGTACCGACGCGGGACTCGAGATCATCGAGTTCGGTGTCGTGAAATACCCTCCACCAAGCCCCACGCGCCTCGGCGTCCATGGGTTGCGCCACTTTCCAATCGCCATCCTCCTGAAAACTGCTTGGCGGCTGCGGACTGGTGGGCGGTGCCTTGTAGGTCGGCGCGAAGGAACAGGCCGTCAACGCGCCGAGCAGCAGCGAGGCTGTTGCCAAATGGGATTTCACGAAGCTTTACCCTTGTCTTGCGTCGCCTCCGGCTGGGGCGCAAGGCGTACCGGCATGCCGTTGGTTATAGAGTCCGGGGGATTGATGATTACCGCGTCCTTGGGGTCTATGCCGGAGAGAACTTCGATGGTGCTGCCAAAGTCGCGACCCTGGACGATGCTCTTCAGCTGAACGTGATTCGAGGAGTCAACGGTGGCTACCTGCAGTCCGGCGGAGCGGAATATGACTGTATTCGCGGGCAGCCGCAGGGTCTCGGCATTGCCTGCCAGCTTGAAATGCACCTCGGCGTAGGCGCCGGGGAAGACTTCTTGGTTGGCATTGTCCAGCTGCAGTTCCACCTGCAAGGTACGCAGCGACGGGTCGAGCGAGTTGGAGGTGCGAACCGCCTTGGCCATGTACTTCTTGCCTGCCTGCTCGGCAAAAATCATTTCCGCTTCCATGCCCGGCTTGGTCACCGCGGCGTAGGCTTCCGGCACTTGCACGTAAATGCGCAGCTTCCGGGTATCGGCGATTCGGAATAATTCGCTGCCCGAACTTTGCCCGGCGTTGATGAGGGCGCCGATATCCGTATTGCGCGCCGTTACCACGCCGTCGAAGGGCGCCAACACGCGCTTGAAAGATTCGAGATCTCGCAGCCGTGCTACGTTGGCGGCCGCCGAGTCCACGGCCGCTTTCTTAGCGGCTGCATCGCCGGCCTTCTCGTCGGCATCCTGCTTGGATACGGAGTCCGTGGACAATAAATCCTGCCAGCGCTTATTGGTGCTGGTGGATAAATTGGCATTGGCGCGCGCGGTCTCGAGGTCAGCCAACGCCTGCGTGAGCTGCTGGTCGATTTCGGGGGTTTCGATTTCCGCCAGGAGTTGGCCCTTTTTGACCTCGGTGCCGATGTCGGTGTGCCACACTTTGAGGTAGCCGTTGGTGCGCGCATAAATCGGCGCCTCGACAAAAGCCTGCACCGTGCCCGGCAACACGAGGTTCTCGCCAATGTCCGTGCGGTTCGGCTTGACGGTAATGACCGTGGCCAGAGAGTCCCGCTCCGTGTCGTTGGTGAGGGCGTTGCGCGCCATCACTCGGCTGACTTCGCCCCAGACGCCGAGGATGACGGCGATCACCACCAGAATCAGCGCGTAGCGCCGGATCTTGCGAGATAACTTCGCGTCGGTCGGCGGATGAATATGCTCAGGCATGCAAAAGCTCCGGAGAATGAGGGGCACGCGCCGTGCCGCGTCCATGAATAATCGAAAATACGGTAGGCACGAAGAATAAGGTGGCGAAGGTCGCGAAAATCAAGCCGCCGATGACGGCGCGTCCCAAGGGGGCGTTCTGCTCGCCGCCGTCGCCTAATCCTGCGGCCATGGGGATCATGCCGATGATCATGGCCAGTGCTGTCATGAGCACTGGGCGCAGGCGGGTGAACCCGGCTTGCAGAGCGGCCTCGAAGGCGTCATCTCCCGCGTCCATGCGCTCGCGCGCGAAGCTGACGACCAACACGCTGTTCGCGGTCGCCACGCCCATGCACATGATGGCGCCGGTGAGCGCGGGGACACTCACGGTGGTATGCGTCAGGAACAGCATCCAGACGATACCGGCCAAGGCCGCGGGCAGCGCCGTGATGATAATGAAGGGGTCGAGCAGGGACTGAAAGTTCACGACAATCAGCATGTATACCAAGATAATGGCGCCGATCAGACCGATCAGCAGGCCATTGAACGAGGCCTTCATGGTTTGAACTTGGCCACGCACCACCACGTGAGATCCGCGTGGCAAATCCTTCTGGACCTGCGCCACGATTTTATTGATCTGGCTGGCCACGTAGCCCAGGTCGGTACCTTGCACGGAGCCGTAGATATCAATGGCGGGCGTGGCATTGTAGTGGGTGACCACCGCCGGGCCCACACTGCGATGAATGTTGGCGACGCTGGACAAGATTTGCGAGGCTCCGCCGGGCCCGTTCAGTGGCGTATTGCCGAGATCGTTGAGATTCTCGAGGCGAAACTGCGGCGTTTGAGTGGCGACTTGGTACTGGGTGCCGCTCTTCGGGTCGACCCAGAATGAGGGCGCGGTTTGGAAGCTGCCGGACAGGGACACCAGCATGTTGGTGGCCACGGCTTGCTCGGTGAGGCCCACCAACTGGGCCTTGCTGCGATCAACATCGACGTTGAACTGCGGGTAGTCACCGGATTGGTGGATGTGTAGATCGACCGCGCCCGGAATGCTGCGCAGTTTCTGCAGCAGGTTGTTGGCGAACTCCCGGTTGGCATCCACGTTGAAGCCGGTAACCTGCACATCGAGGGGCGAGGGCAGACCGAAGTTCAAGATTTGGCCGATCATGTCGGCCGGCAGGAAGGCGAATGTAGCCGACGGATATGTGGCGGCAAGTTTCGAGCGCAGGGTGCGCACGTAGTCGGCCGTGGGTTTGTGCTTCTCGGAAAGATTCACGTAGATGTCGGCATCCCCTGGGCCCACGGGCGCCGACGTGCTGTACGCCAGATTGATGCCGCTGTACGGCAGGCCCAGGTTGTCGATCACATTGACCAGTTGATCGGCGGGAATCACCTCTCGAATGCTCGCCTCCACGGCGTCGCACAGCGCTGCCGTTTCCTCGATGCGCGTGCCGGTGCGCGCGCGCATATGCAATTTGATTTGGCCGCCGTCGACGGAGGGGAAGAAGTCCTGGCCCAGGCCGGGCAGCGGTCCCAAGGGGAAGGCGAGTAACGCCGTCGCCGCCATGCACCCCAAGAACACCGCCGCGAATCGCGGGCCGCCGTGGAGTGCGGCCATCAGCAAACTTCGATAGCCGTCGCGCATCTTGGCAAAGCCATTCTCGAAATTTACCTGAAAGCGGCTAAGAACATTGCCGGCTTTATGATGCGCGTGCGGATCGTGCTTCTTGAGCCAGAACTTGGCGAGCGTCGGGACCAGCGTTCTCGACAGGATGTAGGAGGCCAGCATGGCGAACACCACCGCCTCGGCCAAGGGGATGAACAGAAACTTTGCAATACCCGCAAGCAGGAACATGGGCACGAACACGATGCAAATCGACAGGGTGGACACCAGCGCCGGCAGCGCAATTTGGTGGGCGCCGTCGAGAATCGCCTGTTCCACGTCCTTGCCCTGTTCCAAGTGATAGTTGATGTTCTCGATGGTGACGGTGGCGTCGTCCACCAAAATACCTACCGCCAGCGCCAGGCCGCCCAGGGTCATGATGTTGATGGTCTCGCCCAGTGCGGAAAGACAGGCGATGGACGCGAGAATGGACAAGGGTATGGAAATGGTGATGATGAGGGTGCTGCGCCAGCTGCCCAGGAACAGCAGGATCAAGAGGCCGGTCAGGGCGCCCGCGATGATGGCCTCGCGAATGACGCCCGAGATGGCCGCCCGCACGAACACCGATTGATCGCTGACCGGTTGGATTTTCAAGGCCGACGGCAGCGAGGCGCGGATCTGCGGCAGTTTTTCGTTGATGCTGTTGATGATGTCGATGGTGGATGCCTTGCCCGTCTTGAGCACGCTCATCAACACGGCTCGGCGGCCGTCCATTCGCACCATATTGGTCTGAGGGGAATAGCCGTCACGAACGTGGGCGACATCATGGATATAAGTCACCGTTCCGTTGTGCGCCCGGATGGGGACATTGTTGAGGTCCTCGATCTGGGTCGGGCTGGCATTCAATTTGATGAAGTATTCGAGGTCGCCCATTTTCTGGGTACCGGCCGGAAGAATCAGGTTCTGAGCACCGATAGCCGCGACCACATCGTTCGCCGATAGCCCGTTGGCGCGCAGCGCCTGGGGGTCCAAGTCCACTTGCACTTGGCGTTGCTTGCCTCCGAACGGAAAGGGGATGGAGGCGCCCGCGACGGTGGCCAGCTGGGTTCGCAACAAGGTGTTGGCCAGGTCGTAGATCTGCGCTTCGGGGAGGGTATCGCTCGACAAGGCCAACTGCAAAATGGGTACGCTGGAGGCGTTGTACGAGAGCACGAAGGGCGGAGTGGTCCCCGGCGGCGAATACGCCAGCTGTACCTGGGACACGGCGGTTATCTGGGAGAAGGATAAATCCTGATCCACATCGGGCTGGAAGAAATATTTGACCACGGCGGTGCCGTTCACCGACTGCGACTCGGTGTGCTCTACATCGTTCACCGTGGTCTGGGCGATGCGCTCGGAGAACAATACGATGCGATTCGCGATTTCCTCCGGCAGTATTCCGTTGTACCGCCAGATTACCGCGGCAATGGGAATCTTGATATTCGGGAAAATGTCGGTCGCCGTATTGACGATGGCATAGCCGCCCATGAGCACGATCAACACCGCCAGCATGATGAATGTGTACGGCCGCTGTAGCGCTACTCTAACAATCCACATGACGTGCTCCGGTCGACTCGCGCGGTGGGCTGCGGTGTTTCACTGAATGATGATCTTTAAGGGCGGGGCGGGTTGTTGTAATTGGGGGCATATGCCCCGAATCGACACTAGGAGCCGAAAAATATAGGCTCGACACGGTTGCATGTCAAATCACCGTATCGAATAAGTATTCAATTCCTCGTTATTAGCGATGTTCAGCAGCACGGCCCGCAGATCGGCGGCGGACTTTTTGCCGTATATGCTTTCGAATCGACCCTCGGCCATGCGCCACATGCGCCGTGCCCGCAGCAGCACGCTTTTCCCTTTGGGGGTGAGTTCGACATGGCGTTTGCGCCGATCGCGCGGCGTTTGGCGCAGAACCAAAAGACGGTCGCGCTCCAAGGGTCGCAAGTTGTGGCCAAGGGTGGAGCGGTCCATGACCATGGCGGCGGCGAGTTCGTGCATGAATACTTCGCCCACGGCGCTGCCGCGTTCGATCTCGGTCAGAATCGAAAACTGGGTGGATTTGATGCCGACCGGCGCCAATGCCGTATCGTAAAACTGGGAAATGCGTCTGGAGGCCTTACGCAAGCTTCCACAGGTGCAGGGTATCCGCGGTGGTAGCGTCGACTCGCGCTTGATTTTGGCTTTGTCGATCATGGGGGATATGCCCCCATTCTAACTCAAGCGGCGGCTTGCAACGGATGCAATTTGAGTTGCGTATGCGATGCAACAAGCTGCTCGGAAATCTCCCATAGCTTGCGGGCCAGGCCGATATCGTCCAGAAGGGGATTCCCCGTGGTGATGCCGCAGTCGGTCCAATACTCCCCCGTGACTCCCGCAACGCGAGGGCTGGCGGCCAGCAGCGCCTGAGTCGCTGCGCCGCGCTGCGCGTTGCGCATGAAGAACTTGGCGATCCCATGCAGCCAGGACAGCGGCTTTTGCAGATGGCGATTGAGGCTGGTGCCGCTCGTGGCTCCGGGGTGGACCGAATTCACCGCGATGCCGCGATTGTTCAAGCGCCGAGACAGCTCTTTGGCATATAGCGCCGCCGCGAACTTCGATTGGCCATAGAACGAGAAGGGCCGATAAAAGAGATGTCCGTCGAGGTTGTCGAAACGAATGCCTTCGGCCGGTGCTTGGGTGACGCTGGCGTTGCTGGTGACGATGACGATGCGGCCGGTCTTGTCGCGCACCAAGTCGCAGAGTGCGCCCACCAGGGCAAAGTGACCGATGTGATTGACGAGAAATTGCATTTCCACCCCGTAGCGGGTTTGCAATGTGGGCAGGTTGGCGACACCGGCATTTGCCACGATTGCATCCAGCGACACGCCGAGGGCACGAATAGCGTCTGCTGCGGCAGAGACCGAATCTAGATCCGACAAATCGCAGGCAATTGGAATGCACGAGCGGCTGACCTTCGAGCAGGCCGTCTTCGCTGCGTCGTAGCTGCGCGCGAGGCCAATGACGTGCGCGCCGTTCGCTGCCAGCGAATTCATGGTTTCCAATCCCAGTCCGGAATTACATCCGGTCACTACGAAATACTTGCCGGACAAGTCCACACCAGCCAATACTTGATCTGCAGTGCTACGTGAGCCGAAGGGAGTCGCATCATTCATTCTTGAGTCCTTGCGGGTGGCGAAGCGGAGCGCAAAACATGCGCGCCGCAGCGGTCATACCCAATAGAAATTCCTGTCTGGTTTTGGATGTGTGCTTGAGGCCACGTGCCGTGGCATGGAGTGCCCTGGCAGCGTCTTGCGGCGCCAAGTCGGCAGCGCGGCAGTAGGCAGCGAGCGGGGAGGCCGCAACAGCGGCAGCCAAAGCGGCTTCGAAGCGCGCTTCGTAGTGCGCCAGAGTACTGCCCGCAAGCGAGGTGCTGGCACACATAAGATCCGCAGCGTCCGAGCCCGAGATGCCGACAAAGCGCCCGGCCCATTCGTCACAGGCGGCGATGAGGCGTGCCTCCAACGACGTCCCTTCCTTCGAGAGTTCCGCAATGGCAACTCGCAGCTGTCTGCTGAGTTTGTACGTGACCGCTTGGCGGAACAGCGCCTCCTTGTCCGCGAAGAGGAGATACAACCCCTGACGCGACACGCCAGCGGCTCGAGCTACCTCGTCCATGGATGTCTTGCGGAATCCATAACGAGCGAACACCCCGACCGCAGCTTCCAGCAGCGCTTCCTGGCGAGTATCGGTGTCGGGAAGGGGAGGGGCATCTATGGTCACGCAACAATATTGACAAGTTATACCAAGATTGTCAATAGGATCTATAATGTCTATTATGTCGGGCGCCGCATGCCGTGGACGGGATTGGGCAGAGATTGCCGCTTTGCGATGTAATTGAAAACACTGAAGATGCAAAAGATAAGTTAAGGACTGTAATGAGACAGTTCTCTCCCCAGGAGTAACGCTATGAGACCACTGCCCGAGGTCACCCAGCCGACTACGGCGATTGCGGGTTCCTCTGACCGATTCCCAGTACGCCGCATTTACTGTGTTGGTCAAAATTACGCCGCGCACGCACGAGAAATGGGATCAGATTCAGATCGTAAGCCACCGTTTTTTTTCACAAAACCGCCTGACGCTGTAGTTCCAACCGGAAGTCGTTTGCCCTATCCCACGTTGACTCGAGACTTTCACCATGAAGTCGAGTTGGTGGTGGCCCTGGGTGAAGGCGGTGAGCGCATTGCTGTCGCTGATGCGGCCGGCCATATTTATGGCTGGGGGGTGGGGATCGATTTGACGCGCCGCGACATGCAAGCCGAGGCCAAACAGCTGGGACGCCCTTGGGATATGGCCAAGGGCTTCGATCACTCCGCGCCGCTGGCGCCCTTGGTGCTAGGGGCTCCTCCGACGGCCGCGGCCATTCGACTCGAGGTGAACGGACACCTGAAACAGTCCGGCGACGTGGCCGACATGATTTGGGCAGTGCCGGAGGTCATCGCGAACTTGTCTACTTATGTGCGTCTGGCGCCAGGGGATTTGATTTTTACCGGAACGCCGTCCGGCGTGGGACCCATCCACCCAGGGGACACGGTGCGCGGAAGCATCGAGGGCGCTGACCCCATAGAGGTGGTGTTTCTATCCGCCATTTGAGCGCGGGGGCGTCCGACGTGGTCTCGGTCGCAAGTCCTACAGGAGTACTTCGGGGCCGATGCGATAGTGACGGCCAGCTGCAAATTCATGGCAATCCAGGAAAGCAGCTTCGCGGGTCGGCCGCATTTGTCGACGCAAGAAGAGGATAGGTCTTATGAGTATCAACAAAGATCAGGTCGAGGGTCGAGTGAAGGAAGCCACTGGCAAAGTGCAAGAGACCGCCGGCAAAGCCGTGGGCAGCACGACTCAACAGGCGAAGGGCATGGTGAATCGCGTGGGCGGTGCCGCTCAGGCTGCTTATGGCGATGCCAAGCATGATTTGAAGGAAAATGCGAAGGACTCTCAGCATAAGCACGGCTAGACAGCCTCAGCGCCTGACGGCGCAGGGCGTGTAGGCGTCGTTTAAAGATATGCGCGATTAGGCGCATTACAGCAAGCATGGGCCGGTTTCTTCCGGCCCATGTCGTTTATGGTGAACGCCTATTGCTTGACGGCGAGAACGCCGTCGCCAATTTGCTCGGTACGAAAACCCGAGACGCGCAGGCGATTCGATACCTCATTGGGCACATCGCGCCCGGAGCTCAACCGATTGGGCGTGCCGGTGTAGTGGAATAGTTTTCCGCGGCGCTTGAGCACCCGGGCCAGCTCATCGTAGAAGCTCTGCGAGTACAGTTCACCTGCGATTCCGAAACGAGGCGGGTCGTGCAAGACGGCGTCCACGGAGCCGGCTGCCAGCTGGGTGATCGCTTGAGTCACATCCTGTTGAACCAGGACTAGGGGCGCATCGGGCGTGGGCGACCAGGGATTTAAGCTTCGCAGCCAAACCACATCCGGGTTTTTCTCGAACGACTGCACTCGCACGGCCTGCCGCTGCAAACACCACGCGGCGAAGTAACCCAAGCCGCCGCAGGTATCCAGAATGGATTTACCCTTTGGTTCGATCAGGTCCACCTTACGTTCTGCGTCGACGTACGGTGAAACCTGCGCGGTGGGCAGCATTTTGATGCCGTCGATCTCGAAAGTCGGCGGACCCCAATCGGTGGGGACTAATTTGATGAGTGAGCCGTTGTAGCGGGCCACCGGCTCGAATGCCTCGCCGGCCCAATAATAGATCGTCCGCTCTTTGACGCGCGCGGGGTAGGGAAACCGTCGTCCTGCCCAACCCCAGTCGACGGCGCCGAGCTCTACGGTGGTCACCGAACGCCGCAGATCCAAGGTGCACTGCACCGTGGCTGCGCCGGCATCGCGGGCGCTGCACAGACGTTCGAGTTCTGGGGCGATGAGGAGGGGAGAGGCAGCGGTCATGACTGTGTAGCCTAGCAGAGAGGCATGAACATCCTGGACGCATCGCGAGCCGTGCTCGGTGTGACGCCAGTCACGAACGCGGTGGCGACGCTTGTGTTCGCGGACGTTTAGTGGCCGATCGATTCAAGTTCCCGGACTTCATTCCGTTAAGTTGGGCAATCACAAGCTTGTAGCCCAAGCCCGCGGTATGGAGTGTCGTGTGTTCGGAGTGTTTAAGAAGAGGGCCGTTGCGAAGGGACGGATCGGCGTCGTGTTCGGCAAGAACCAGATTGCGGTCGCAGTCGTCAAGCGCGAGGGCGACGTCAATCATCTAAAACGCTGCGACGTGCTCCCTCTCCCTACCGAAGAAGGACCCGACGCCCTGGCCACCGCCTTGAAGAGCGCGGGTTTGCCGCGTCTCCCGGTCAGCGCCGTGCTCGCCGCCGAAGACTATCAACTGGCCTTGGTCGAAGCTCCCGATGTGCCCCCTGCCGAATTGCGCGCAGCCATGCGCTGGCGCCTCAAGGACGCCATTGATTTTCGGGTGGAGGATGCCGTGGTCGACGTGTTCGACGTTCCCTCGCAGAGTCGAGGCGGCCACGGGAGGATGATGTACGCGGTGGCCGCGCGCCGCGCGGCCGTCGAGCGCTACTCCGCTGCGCTCGCACCGCTATCGACCCTGGACGTCATCGACGTTCCGGAACTCTGCCTGCGTAACCTCGCATCCAGCCTGTCGGCTGCCGCCGGCGGAGTCGCGTTACTGCATCTGGGTGAGACCTCGGCCAGCGTCGTCCTGGTGCGGGGTACGACCTTCTACTTCTCCCGGCAAATGGAGCTGCGAGGGTCTCGGAAGACTGCGGCCGGCGCCACTGGTTCCGGGATGGATAGCGACGGCATCGAGTTGGAGCTGCAGCGGTCCTTGGACTACTACGAGCGCCATTTCGATCAGCCGCCGATTACCAAAGTTGTCGTCTCGGCCGCCGGCCTCCGGGCGCAGTCGCTGACGGAGACACTCAGTCGCGACACCGGCTTTGAAGTCACTGCTTTGGATCTGAACGCACTGATGAGCTGCGATGTGTCGTTGGACTCCGAGATGCCGGCGGCGTGCTTGATGGCGGTGGGTGCGGCCCTGCGTGAGGAGCGGCGCTCGCTATGAATGCCCACGCTGCCGAACAGCAAGTCAATTTATACCAGCCGATTCTCGGAGCTGAAAATCACTTGTTCTCGGCGCGAGCCATCGGAGTCGCGTTGGCGTTGCTCGTGGCTTGTCTCGGAGCACTGGCTTTCTATGTGTCTTGGCGTACCGCCCGTATCGAACGTTCGGTGGTTCATCTCCAAAGGCAGGAGCAGGAAAACCTTGCCGCTGCCGAGCGTGCGGGCGTGGCGGCTCGCGGAACCTTGAACATGCCGCATCTCGATGCGGAGGCGAAGCAACTCACGGCGGACATCGAGATGCGTCAGCACGTTCTCGACGTCGTGCATCTCGGCAGTGTGACGCCTGCCAACGGCTTCGCTGCGCGCCTGGAGGCGCTGGCACACCGGCAACTGGACGGCATTTGGCTGAACACGGTGATCCTGGGTTCTGGCGACGGACGTTTGACCATGCGGGGAGGCACCATCGATTCTCGTTTGCTGCCGACCTATCTGTCGGCGCTGACTCAGGAGGTGGCTCTTGGCGGAGTGCGTTTCGATAAGTTGAATATGCGCCGTGCACTGCCCAAGGAGCTGCCCGCGACGACCGTCTTCGAATTGGTCGGACCGGGCCTCAGCATTCCCAAAGCGGAGGATGCCAAGTGACGGCTCTCGAACCCATGGTTCGCCGCCTCACGTTACTGGGGCAGCGCCTCGACGCGCTGTCGCTGCGCGAGCGCGGACTCATTTTCGCTGCCGGGGTGACCTTGGCGTACATCGCCTGGCAAACCTTGTTCATGGACGGCTTGAACAAACGCACGCAGCTCGCCGAACAACAACTCTCCGAGGCGCGACAGCATTTGGCGGCGCTCGCCGACGCCGATGCCGCGGCGTCCGCGAACCCGCTGACGGCTGCTGCTGCCCGCAATGCCGCGCTGCGCGCGCGCCTGGGGTCGGTCGACGCAGAATTGCGCGTGGCGGCCTCGGGGTATGTGGCGCCGGATAAAATGATCGACATGCTTCGCGAGATTCTGGCGGGGCAGCACGGCCTCAAACTGGTGAGTCTCGCGAATCTTCCAGTGCAAAGCCTGGCCCAAGTCAAAGAGCCGGGCGCGCTGAGCGCCGGCGCGGGGCCGGCGCCCGCTGCAGAAATCGTACTCGACGACAAAGATCCTGGTCCCTTCCTGCATCCCGTGGAAATCGTGGTAGATGGCAATTACGTCGACGTGGTCGCCTATCTCAGGGCTCTGGAAGCATTGCCCTGGCGCATTCATTGGCAACAACTGGAATTGAGGTCGGAGGACTCCGGCAATCGGGTGCGCATAATCATCGGTGCCCTCAGTTTGTCCCGCTATTGGATGAGCGTGACATGAGATCTCTGGTCTTTACCCTGGCAGTGATCGTGGCGCCGCTCTCATCGGCCGATGAACTGCGCGATCCCACACGGCCGCCCGTGACGGCCCATCATGAAGCCGGGCCAAGTGAACCAGCCCCGGTGCTCAGCGCCGTGATGGGCTCGGGATCCGATCGGGTCGCCATTTTCAATGGCCGGGTAGTGCGTAGCGGTGGTTCGGTGGGCACCTATGTCATTCAAACCGTGCTCGAGGATGGCGTCAGGTACCGCCATGCTGGAGTGATCCATGAGCTGTACCTGCCTCGGACCGCCGCCTTCAAGAAACTATCCACGGCTGCAGCAAGATCGCCAGCCGGAGTTCAATAACATGCTAAGCAGAATAGCTTCCCTTCTTACTCTGACTCTGGTGCTGCTGGCCGGCACGGCGCTGGCCGATGAACCGCGCTTCGATCTGGCGGTCACCGACGCGCCGGCGCGCGCTTTCTTCGATGGTTTGGTCGATGGCACCCAGTACAACATGGTGCTTCAACCGGGAGACACGGTCCCCATCACTTTGAAGCTCAAGAATGTCACGGTCGTCGAGGTGCTGGATGCGGTGCGCGACGCCTACGGTTACGACTATCGCCGCATCTCTACAGGTTTCTTGATCATTCCGCCGTCCTTGCAGACGCGGCTGTATCAATTGAATTACATCGATCTCGAGCGGCGCGGCACGTCGCGCATGCGGGTGCAGTCCGGTCAATCCGGTCAGAGTTCGAATCCCAGCGGTGTGACGGGCAGTACCAGCACCGGCGATGTCGGTCAGAGCGGCGGCATGAGCGAACCGGTGGGTGCCGTATTCGGCGATGCCGGTACCGGTCACAGCGGCGGTGGGGTCAAGGAAATTACCGGCACGAGCGTCTCGACGCGCAGTTCGTCTGATTTCTGGCATGACCTCGAGGTAACCCTGCACGCCATGGTCGGAGACGCAGGCGGACGCAGTGTAGTCATCAACGGCCAGTCCGGCATCATTGCGGTGCACGCCACGCCGCGCGAGCTGCGGGACATCACACTGTTTCTCGAGAAATTGCAGAACGTCTCGACTCGGCAAGTGGTGCTCGAGGCTCGAATCGTGGAGGTTGAATTATCCAGCGCCTTCCAATCGGGCATCAATTGGGCCGCCATCGGCAAGAATGCCAGTCAAACCATCAGCGGATTCCAGACCGGCCCGCAGAACGGCTTCAGTTCGGGCAATCTCCTCAATCAACCCGCCACTTTGCTAAACCAGCCGTCGGCTACGGTAACCGTGGGGCCAGGCAATCCGATCACCAGCGTCGCCACCAATACTTTGGGCGGCGCCTTTTCGTTGGCCATCAGCGCGGCCGATTTCGGCACGTACATCGAACTGTTGAGCACCCAAGGCAAGACGCGCGTGCTGTCCAGCCCGCGAGTCTCGACGCTCAACAACCAGAAGGCCGTCATCAAGGCGGGATCGGACCAGTACTTCGTCACCGGCATTTCCAGCAACACCGTGGTCGGAACTTCCTCGGCCACGAATCTGAATGTGGACCTCGCGCCATTTTTCTCTGGCGTAGCACTCGATGTGACGCCGCAGATCTCGGAGGATGGACAGGTGATCCTGCACATTCATCCCACCGTGAGCCAAGTGACCGCGAATGCGCAAATTCTGACCGTCAATGGCACCACGGACAACCTGCCGCTTGCCTTGAGTCAGGTGCGGGAATCCGACAGTGTGGTCAAGGCGCGCAGTGGCCAATTGATCGTGATCGGCGGTCTCATGCAGACCACGCGCTCGGCACAGAGCTACGCCATTCCGGGGATAGGATCCATTCCCCTCATAGGCAACTTGTTCAAGAGCCAGCAGAAGACCGACATCCATTCGGAACTGGTGATCCTGCTCCGTCCAATTGTCATCGAAAACGATTCGCAGTGGGACTCCTTGACGGGCGAACCGTCTGATACCCCGCCGACGGCCGATCTGAAGTCGCGGCAATCAGCGCATTGAGCCGGAGTTCCGATGTCCGTCAAACGTAGAATTCGACTCGGCGAGGTTCTGGTTCAGCAGAAGGCCATCAGCGAAGACCAACTGACGCAGGCGCTGGCCGAGCAGCGGCGGACGGGCCGAAAGTTGGGTCGGGTACTGGCCGACCTGGGCTTCCTTTCCGAAGCGTCGCTGTATGACATCCTGTCCAAGCACTTGCAGGTGCCGTTTATCGACCTGAAACAGGTGCATCTCGCGCCCGAAGTGGTGAAACTGCTGCCGGAACCACTGGCTCGCCGGTATCGCGCCATTGTGCTCCAGCGTGACGATCGCGGGTTACTGATCGGCATGGCGGACCCCTCGGACCTGCACGCCTATGACGAGTTGCAGGCGAAGCTCAAATCCTCATTGCAGCTGGCGCTGGTCGGCGAAACCGATCTGCTCAAAACCCTCGACGCGGTCTATCGGCAAACCGATGAAATCGCGACTCTGGCCGAGGCCGTTCGCGACGACCTCATTCAAGGCGACGTCGACATCGAGCGTCTGTCCGCCGACGAGGGCTCGCCGGATGCGCCGGTGCTGCGGTTGCTGCAAACCATGTTCCATGATGCCATCCAAGCCCGGGCATCGGACATTCACATCGAGCCGGGCGAGGACAAGCTGCGCGTGCGCCTGCGCGTCGACGGCATTCTTCAAGAACAGGTCATCGACGGTCGACGTGTCGCCGGCGCGCTGGTGTCGCGTTTGAAGTTGATGTGCGGTTTGGATATTTCCGAGAAGCGGCTGCCGCAGGACGGGCGCTTCAGCGTGCGCGTTCGTGATAACACCATCGATATTCGTCTCGCGACCATGCCGACAATGTATGGGGAGTCGGTGGTCATGCGACTGCTCAATCAGGCAAGCGCGCTCCTGCCGCTGGAGAAACTTGGCATGCCTGCGGCGACGGAGGAGAGGTTTCGCCGATTGGTGGAACGCTCTTCGGGGATGGTGGTGGTGACCGGTCCCACGGGTAGCGGTAAGACCACAACCCTGTACGCGGCCCTCAATCACATCAACCGCCCGGGCATCAAAGTCATCACAGTCGAGGATCCGGTCGAGTACCGCATGGATCGCGTGACTCAGGTGCAAGTGCTCCCTAAGATTGGGCTCGATTTCGCTCGCGTGCTGCGCACGGCGTTGCGCCAGGATCCGGACATCATTCTGGTCGGCGAAATGCGCGATCGTGAGACGGTGGATATCGGGCTGCGGGGTGCGATGACGGGTCACTTGGTGTTCTCCACATTGCATACCATCAACGCCATTGCCACGGTGAATCGGCTCATGGACATGGGCGCGGCGGGGTACATGATTGCCGCCGCGGTCAACGGCGTGCTGGCGCAGCGCCTGGTGCGCCGTATATGCCCCGACTGCACGCAGGCGACCCTCCCCACGGCCAACCAACTGGCGTGGTTGGCGAGCTGCCGCCCGGGCACCAACTTGGAGCGGCATGCCTTCGTGGCCGGCGCCGGTTGTACGTTCTGCAATCTAACCGGTTATCGCGGAAGGGTGGCGGTGTACGAAATGCTGGAAATCGACCGGGGACTCGCGGACTGCATACGTCGCGGCGATATCGAGGGGTTCATGAGCGGCGCGCGGTCACGAGAATCCTACGTTCCGCTGGCGCAGGGCGCCATCGATCTCGCATTGTCCGGCATAACGTCGCTCGCCGAGGCGATGGCGGTGGGTAGCGGACTCGAAGAATTCATCGTTCCTGAAACGCCGGTGGTCTCCGACGCGCCTCTGTCGGACGCTGGTGTCGAAAGCCTGCTCGAACGGCTGGCATAACGCGTGTCCCGCTTTCGCTATCGCGGTCGATCGGGGCGCGGCGACCTCATCACCGGCCGGCTCGAGGCAGAGACCATGGACGCCGTCGCCGCGCGTTTGCTCAATCTGGGCATCACGCCGCTGCAGATCGATGCGGATTCGGATCGCAGTACCAGCCTCGAGGAACTGCTACGACGGCTGGGAGCCGGTCGCCCCAGCACGGTCGATCTCGTGCTGTTTTCCCGACAAATGTATGCCATCACCAAGTCCGGTCTGCCGTTGCTGCGTGGGCTGCGAGGGCTGGCGGAGTCGACGCACAATGTCGTGATGCGCGACGCGCTTCACGATGTGCTACAGAGTTTGGAATCGGGCCGTGATCTGGCGTCGTCGCTGGCACGTCATCCCACCATATTTACGTCCCTATTCATCAGTATGGTGCGAGTCGGGGAATCCACCGGCACACTCGACAATGCGTTCCTGCGCCTGTGCGATTACCTTGGCCAGGATCAGGATGTGCAGGATCGGGTCAAGGCGGCGCTGCGCTACCCGATTATCGTGGTCATTATGATTGCGCTGGCGGTGGGAGTCATCACGGTGTTCGTGATCCCGAATTTCGCGCCGCTGTTCAAGATTCTAGGCAATGATATTCCCTGGCCGACTCGCGTCATCATGGGTGCCTCCGACCTCGTCGTGCATCACGGCGTGGCGTTGGTCATAGGCGCG
>Ga0302310_10000576_pt1 | contig 33958 bp, 26 predicted proteins | sample III_Palsa_N1_2_FD_200451 | JGI IMG/M metagenome (GOLD analysis project Ga0302310, IMG submission 200451) | Peat permafrost microbial communities from Stordalen Mire near Abisko, Sweden - III_Palsa_N1_2 | ecosystem: Environmental > Terrestrial > Soil > Palsa > Peat permafrost | place: Sweden...
TTTTCCTGCAGCACATAGGCAATCAGCGCCGCATAGGTCGCAGGCTCGAGCGAGCCGGGATTGGCGGTGGGCATGGTCGTGCGGGCGATCTGGTACAGATCCAGCACGCTGCGGTCGCCGTACTTCTTCATGAACGCCGGCCCCTTGAGCGGAGCACCCTGCGTGCCATCATTCAGATGCGGGCCGTGACACGACACACAATAGGTGCCATAGGCAGCGCGTCCGGCTTCGGCCTGCTCGCGTGTATAGGACAGTGCGGCATTTTGCTGGGCCTGCGCCCAGGTGACCGCGCTGCCGAGAAGAACCACGCACGCCCCCACTGCGCCTTTCAGAAGCGACATCCCCATCCCCCCTTTTTTTCCAGCACCGCCCGCGATGGCGTTGTTTCTCAGTCGCTCTTAGCCGCCGCGGCCAATGCCGCACCCACGATCTGTTCGGCTTCTTTGAATATCTGCTTCAGGTGCTCCGGCCCGCGGACACTTTCGGCGTAGATCTTGTAGATGCTCTCGGTTCCCGAGGGTCGTGCCGCGAACCAGCCGCTGGCCGTGACGACCTTCACGCCGCCGATTGCGGCACCGTTGCCCGGCGCCTTGGTCAGCACTGATTCGATCTTCTCGCCGGCAAGCGTCGCGCTCGTGATCTGCTCCCCGGAAAGCTTGGAGAGCGCCTTGCGCTGGGCCGCATCGGCCGGTGCATCGACCCGCTCATAGGCCGGGTTGCCCAGCTGGGTGGTGAGATCGTTGTACAGCTGGGACGGATCCTTGCCGGTGCGCGCGGTGATTTCGCCGGCGAGCAGGGCCAGCGTGATGCCATCCTTGTCGGTCGTCCAGACGCTGCCGTCCTGGCGCAGCAGAGTCGCCCCGGCGCTCTCCTCGCACACGAAGCCCAGCGAGCCATCCACCAGCCCATCGACAAACCATTTGAATCCAACCGGCGTCTCGAAGATCTTGCGCCCGAGCTGCTGCGCGACCTTGTCCAGCATCATGCTGGTGACGACCGTCTTGGCAACGGTGGCCTTGGCATTCCACCGTGGGCGGTTCGTGAACAGGTAGTGCGCCGCGGCCGTCAGGTAATGGTTCGGCGGCATGAGCCCGGCACTGCGCGTCACGACACCGTGGCGGTCGTGATCGGTGTCACAGGCGAATGCGATGTCGAAGCGTTCCTTCAGGCTGATCAGGCGCTGCATCGCGTTGGGAGAGGAGGGATCCATGCGGATCTTGCCATCCCAGTCCAGCGTCATGAAACGGAAAGTCGGATCGACCGCATCGTTGGTGATGGTGAGATCAAGCTTGTACTGATCGGCGATCAGCGGCCAGTAGTGCACGCCGGCGCCGCCCAGCGGGTCCACGCCCATGTGCACGCCGGAGGCGCGGATCGTATCCAGGTCGATCACCGATGGCAGGTCATCGACATAATTGTGCAGGTAGTCGTGCTTGTGCGTGGTGCCCAGGGCGCAGGCCTGGCTGAACGGCACCCTACGCACGCCATCGAGCTTGTTCGCCAGCAGCTCATTGGCCTTGTTCTCGATCCACGACGTGACCGCCGTGTCCGCCGGGCCGCCATTGGGCGGGTTGTACTTGAAGCCGCCACTGTCGGGCGGATTGTGGGAGGGAGTGATCACGATGCCATCGGCGAGGCCTCCGGTACGCCCCTTGTTGTAGGTCAGGATGGCATGTGAAATGACGGGCGTCGGGGTGTAGTCCGTGTGCTCATCCGGAATCATCACCGTGACCCCGTTGGCGCCGAGCACCTCCAGCGCACTGATGTACGCCGGCTCGGAGAGCGCATGGGTGTCCATTCCCAGGAACAGCGGGCCCCCGATGCCCCGCTGGGTGCGGTACATGACGATGGCCTGAGTGATGGCCAGGATGTGCGCCTCATTGAAGGAGCGCAGGAAGGAACTGCCACGATGGCCGGAGGTGCCGAAGGCCACCTTCTGGTCAGCCATTGCCGGATCGGGGGCGTCGGCGTAGTAGGCACTGACCAACCGCGGAACATTGACCAGCATGGATGCCGGTGCCGGTTTTCCGGCCATCGGGTTTATTGTCATGTGTTTTCCTCGTCAGATTTCTGAAGTTTTCACTTGCGCACCGCGGCCCCGCAGGCGAACATTTGCCTAATTGTCGCATTTGCGACAGCTATGCGTGGATACGGGTTCGCCCTGTTTTGGGCAAGCTGTGCTGAAGTTACGGCACGCGGGAGAGACTCCCTCACCTGACCCCGGCCCTCCACTCCTTATGTTGGGGTCTTACGATCCTGATCAGCGCCGGACACCGGCTGCCTGGGCTTTACGGATTTTTTTCATGAGCAAGAGTTACTTACGCGAAGGCATCATCCTGGGGCTCCTGTCGGCGATCGGCCCGTTCGCCATCGACATGTACCTGCCCGCACTGCCCTCCATCGGCCACAGCCTGCATGCCGATGCGGCCACGGTGCAGTTGAGCCTGACCGTATTCTTCATCGCGGTCGGCGGGGGTCAGCTGCTGTACGGTCCGCTCTCGGACATGTATGGCCGCAAGCTGCCGCTGTACGTGGGCCTGGTACTGTTCTGCTTCGGCAGCCTCGCCTGCGCCCTCGCTCCCAACGCGGAACTGTTCCTGCTCGGGCGCTTCGTGCAGGGGCTCGGCGCCTGTGGCGGCATGGTGATTCCGCGGGCGGTCGTGCGGGACCTGCATTCCGGCGTGGAAGCCACGCGCCTGATGTCGCTGCTGATGCTGGTGTTCAGCATCTCCCCGCTGCTCGCCCCGCTGACCGGCAGCTTCGTGATCCAGGCCACCGGCTGGCGCGGCGTATTCTGGATGGTGCTGGGCGCGGCCGTCATCGGCTTCGGCATCCTGACGACTCTGAAGGAGTCCCGGCCCCTCGCCGCGCGCGCCAACAGCAGCCTGCTGAGCGCATTCCATTCCTACAGGCGGCTGCTGCTCGACCGGCATTTCATCGGCACAGTGCTGATCGGTACCTGCGGCATGGCGAGCTTCTTCCTGTACCTGTCGAATTCGCCCTTCGTCATGATCGAGCACTACCATTTGAGTCCACGCAGCTTCAGCCTGCTGTTCTCGCTGAACGCGGCCCCATTCTTCATCGCGGCCCAGTTCAATGGCACGATTGCCACCCGCATCGGGCTGAAGAACCTGGTGCGCCGCGCCTCGACCGGCTTTGCCGTGTCGATGCTGCTGCTGCTGGGACTGTTCGCCGCGGGCGTGGACCATCTGGTGGTGATGGTGGCCCTGCTGTGCTGCGCCTATGCCTGCTTGGGGATGACCGTGCCCACCTCTTCCATCCTGGCGCTCGAGGAGCACGGCGCGATCGCCGGCACCGCCTCCTCCCTGATCGGCACGCTGCAGTTTGGTTTGGGCTCGGTGGTGATGGCCTTCTCCGGAGCGTTTGCCAATGGCGCGCCGCTGCCCATGATTGCCGGCATCACCCTGTGCGCCGTGCTGTGCATGGGTTTTGCCCGGATCACGCTGCGGCACAGCGCCCATCCGGCGGTCGCCGCGGCCTAGCTGAAAAAAGGTAGTGCCGTCACGTCCTCGGGGGGCACGGGCTGCAGTTCGAGGCCGGCGGCCCGCCAGCCGCGCAGACCGTTTTCGATCACGGCGACCTTGAGCCCGAGTTTCAGCAGATCACGTGCGACGCGCACCGCGGTGGCCTGACGCTGGCAGGTGCAGTACAGATAAATCTGCCGGTCCTTCGAGAACTTCTCGAGGTTCGCCCGCAGGGCATTGGGATCGACGCGACTTGCTCCCGGGATGCGCACGGCGCCGGGGTCAAAGTAGCCGTGGCTGCGCACATCGAACACCACCGCCTCATCCGCGCCCATGTCCCGGGCAACGATTCTGGCAGGCGCGTGCGGCACCAGTTTGCCCAGGCCCCGCGCCTTCCAGGTGCTCCACAACAGCCACAGTGCGTAAGCCGTCAGCGCGATCAGCACCACGGCCGTCGTCAGATGGCCGAAGTGTTCATAGAGACGAATCACGCTGGCAACGGCATCGGCGCATAGGAAGCCCACGGTAAAATAGGCGCCGATGTACAGCATCGAGCCGGTCGCATCCAGCCACAGGAACGACCAAAAGCGCATGTGCATGCTGCCGGCGAGCGGTGGCGCCATGGTATTGATACCGGGCAGGAACTTCGCAACCACGAGCAGCGAGCGGCCGCGGCGGTGAAAGGTATCGGCGGAGGTGATCACGCACGACTCCGGATTCAGCGAAATCCGGCACAGTGTGCCCAGCAGCCACCAACCGGTCTTCCGGCCCAGCAGATACATCAGCGCATCACCGGCGACCATCGCGGCCAGGGCACCGCCAAAGACCCCGGACACCGAGAGGTGTCCCCTGGCACTCTCCGCTGCCGCCAGGATCAGGCCCACCGCCACCGGCACCGGCAGACCCAGCGCCTGGAGGAACACCGCCAGCGACAGCACCAGCACGCCGTGCTGCGCAAGGTCCATCAGCGCTCCTGCGCCTACTTCAGCGCCTTGCTCTTGGTCTCGATGGACTTCAGCAGATTCTTCCACGAGGCGTTGAAGGACTCCGCGCCCTCCTTCTGCAGCTGCGCGGCGAGCGCCCCAAGATCCACGCCGGCCGCGGCAACGGCGGCGAGCGCCTGCTCGCAGTTGCCACCGTCGGCGCCCAGGGCCCCTTGCAAGGTCCCGTGATCGCCAAAGGCGAGCAATGTCTCCTCGGGCATCGTGTCCACGGTATTGGGTGCGGCAAGCGCCGTCACGTACAGGGTATCCGGCGCTGCCGGATCCTTGACGCCGGTGCTGGCGAACAGCAGCCGCTGTGGCCGTGCGCCCAGATTCTCGAGCCGCTGCCAGCGATCACTCGCCAGCAGCTGGCGATAGGCACGGTAGGACTGCTGACCGACGGCGATACCCAGCGTGTTGCGCAGCTTCTGGGGGAGCTTCTCCATGGTCGCCTTGTCCCAGCGGCTGACGAACAAGGAGGCGACGGAGCGTACGTCAGGACTCAATCCGGCACCCACGCGGCGCTCCAGTCCGCGCAGGTAGGCTTCGGCTGCAGCCTGGTATTGCTGCGTCGAAAACAGCAGCGTCACATTGACCGCAACGCCCTGGAAGATCGCCTCCTCGATGGCCGGAATACCCTCGGGCGTACCCGGGATCTTGATGAACAGATTGGGCCGTCCGGCCTTGTCGTGCAGCATGCGGGCCGCCGCCAGGGTCTGCGCGGTGTCGTAGGCCAGCAGCGGTGAGACTTCGAGCGAAACCCAGCCATCAACCGTCGCCGTGCGTTCGTATACCGGCTTGAACAGATCCGCCGCACGCGTGAGATCGGCGATGGCCAGTTCGAAGAACAGGTCCTCGCTCGACAGCCCCTTCTTCGCGAGCGCGCTGATGTCCGCATCGTAGGCGCTGCTCTTGCTGATGGCGTGATCGAAAATCGTGGGATTGGAGGTCAGTCCGGTTACTGACAGCCCCGAGCTGATGTAACGCCCGAGGGTGCCGTTGTTGAGGATGTCCCGCGTGATGTTGTCCAGCCACAGGCTCTGTCCCAACTCATTGAGCTTGCGCGGCGCCTCGGAGCGCGTAGAGGTTTCGGTCGCCATGGTGATCACTTCCTATCGCTGCCAGAGAATATGGTTCGCTTCCAGGGGCACGGCGGCACCGGCCAGGCGCGGCACGGCGCGCGCCGTGTAGTCACCCGCGGGCCGGTTCGCCGGAACGGCGGCGCGGTACAGGGCACAGCCTGCGCCGTCATTGGCGCTCGGCTGGCTCTGCAGCGTCATGTCATACACCTGCGGGCCGGCGCCGTCGATACCGTTGGCATACAGTTGCACCGCCAGGTCCTGCGGTGCGAGCCCCGCCAGGAACAGCTGCACGTCGAATTCGAAGCCGCCGGCCGTGGTGGCAGTCGTCAGGCTCTCAAAGCGCAGCTTGTCCCATGCGCCATCCAGTCGCTCGCGCCAGCGCAGCAGCTCCTGTCCATGCGAGCCGCCGTCAGCCTTGCGCCGCTGCCACTCAAGGGCGGCCGGCAGATAGTAGCGCTGCGTGTAATCGTGCACGGCGCGGCTGCTGGAGAACTGAGGAGTCAGCGTCGCCATGCTCTCGCGCATGCGCGCGATCCAGGCAGTCGGTACGCCGGCCGCATCGCGGCTGTAGAACTGCGGCACCACCTCGCGCTCCAGCACGTCAAGCAGTGCTGCCGCGTCGCGATCATCCCAGGCGCCCTCGTCCCCGTGGGTCTGGGCATCCCCGATCGCCCAGCCGACGCCCGGCTGGTACGCCTCCGCCCACCAACCGTCCAGCTGCGACAGATTGATGCCGCCGTTCACGAGTACCTTCATGCCGCTGGTGCCGCAGGCTTCCCAGGGCCGTCGCGGCGTGTTGATCCACACGTCCACGCCATGCACCAGCTGCTCGGCGACCGCCATGTCGTAGTCGGCGAGGAAAATCACATGATTGCGGGCATCCGTGCCGCGGATGAACTGCACCCACTGGCGGATGAGAGCCTGGCCGGGCGCATCGGCCGGGTGGGCCTTGCCGGCAATGATCAGCTGCACGGGACACTCGGCATTGGACAGCAGCCGCAGCAGTCTCGCGGCGTCCCGGAGCAGCAGGTTGGGCCGCTTGTAGGTCGCGAATCGCCGCGCAAATCCCAAGGTGAGCACTTCGGGGTCGAGCAGCTGCCGGGCAGACTCGGCGACCTCGGCAGTTTCGCCCGACACCATCAGCATCCGGGCCAGGTGCTCACGGGCGGAGCCAATCAATGCCGCCCGCGATTCATTGCGGAACCGCCACAGATCCGCATCGCTGAGGCGGCGTATGCCCACGGCGGCGGCACCATCGGGCGATTGCCAGCAGTCCACCGCGCACGCTTCGGTCCACAGCTTCTCCGCCTGCGCGGAATCCCAGGTGGGCATGTGCACGCCGTTGGTGATATGGCCCACCGGCACTTCCTCTTCGGGCCAGCGCGGAAAAAGATTCTCGAAGATCTGCCGGCTTACCTTGCCATGCAGACGGCTGACGCCGCTCACCGCGCCGCTGCCGTGAATCGCGAGGTACGCCATGTTGAAGCTCTCGGACCAGTCCTGGGCATTGGCGCGGCCCAGCGCCAGCAGCTGTTCGGTGCTGATGCCGAGGGCACTCCTCGCATACGCACCCAAGTACTGCTCGATCAGCTCCGGGGCGAAGCGGTCAAAGCCGGCGGCCACGGCGGTATGGGTCGTGAACAAGTTGCCGGCGCGCGTCGTCGCAAGCGCCGTGGCGAAATCCTGTCCGGACTCCCGCATCCAGTCCCGCGCGCGCTCCAGGACGGCAAAAGCGGCGTGTCCCTCGTTCAGGTGGCACACCTGCGGATGAATGCCCAGCGCCGCCAGCAGGCGCCAGCCGCCGATACCCAGGATCAGTTCCTGTCGCAGGCGCAGCTCGGGGCCACCGCCATACAGTTCGCTGGTGATGCCGCGCCAGGCCGGAAAATTCGCCGGATCGTTGCTGTCGAGCAGCAGCAGTCTGGTGCGGCCCACCTGGGCCTGCCAGGTGCGCAGCCAGACCGGCTGGCCCGGCAGGTCGACCCGCAGGCGCAACCACTCCCCGTTCGCGGTGCGCAGCGGAGTGATCGGCAGCTGATCCGGCGCGTTGTAGGGAAACAGGGCCTGCTGCCCGCCGGAGCGGTCGATGACCTGCCGGAAGTAGCCTTGCTGATAGAGCAGTCCGACGCCGATCACGGGCACGCCCAGGTCACTCGCGGACTTGAGCTGATCCCCGGCCACATTGCCCAACCCCCCCGAGTAGATGGGCAGGGCTTCGCTCAACATGAACTCCATGCTGAAGTACGCCACCTGCTTGAGGGTACTGTTGGGATGGGCAGTGCCGAACCAGCCCGGACCGGCCAAGGCGGCCCGTCGCGCGCTCACGACCTGGTCCAGTTCGGCGCGAAACCCGGGATCCGCGAGTGCCTTGCCGAGCTGCTCCCGGGACCCGGTCTGTAGAACCGTCCAGGGGTTGCGCGTGAAGTCCCACAGCTGCGCATCCAGGTGCCGCCACAGCCGGTCTGCCCCGTGATCCCAGGCCGAGCGCAGGTCCAGTGCGAGCTCGGTGAGCGCGCCCATTCCGTCATCGTTCATGCTGTGGCTCACTTTACGCGTCGCAACAGGCCTTCGAATGTCATCCTTTGTCTGAAACTGCGCGGCGTGCCGCCGCCTTCGCCCCGCGCATGCCCCGGTGTAACATGCCCCACCGGCAACTCAGGATAAAGTATGCACCCCAAACTGGACGACCCGGCACTGGATACCCTGTTTCGCACGGCGCGCACGCGCAACGGTTGGAGTCCCGCGCCCGTCAGTGACACTCTGATCCACGAGCTTTACGACCTGATGAAGTGGGGGCCCACCTCGGGCAATGGCAGTCCCGCCCGTTTTGTATGGGTGCGCTCCGCCGAGGGCAAGGCCAAACTGGCTGCCGTGGCTTCCGAGGCCAATCGCCCCAAGATCCTTGCCGCGCCGCTTACGGTCATTATCGGGTACGACCTGGAGTTCGGCGAGCAGATGCCCAAGCTGTTCCCGGCACGCGGTGAGGCAATGAAGGCCATGTTCGCCAAGGCACCCGCAATAGCCGAGTCGACGGCGTTTCGCAACAGCAGCCTGCAGGGTGCCTACCTGATCATCGCGGCGCGCGCCCTGGGCCTCGACTGCGGCCCGATGTCCGGCTTCGACAACGCGGCCGTCGATCGGGAGTTCTTTGCCGATACGCAGATCCGCTCCAACTTCATCTGCAGCATCGGGCACGGCACGAACGAGAACCTGTACCCGCGCAATCCGCGTCTTACCTTTGAAGAGGCCGGCCGGTTCGCTTAGAACCGATCGGGATTGATATATGAGTTCACTTTCTTTGCGCGAGCAGCTGCTCAAGGCCGGGCTCGTCAACGAGCAACAGGTGAAGGATGCCGAGCGGCAGGTACAGCGCAAGCAGTACCAGGGGCAGAAGCATCAGCCGCGGGCCCAGCGTAACGGTCCGACGCCGCAGGAAACCGCGGCGCAGAAGCAGGCCGAAGCCAAGGCCGCCCGCGACCAGGAACTGAACCGCAAGAGCCAGGAAAAGGCGCAGCGCAAGGCGCTGTATGCCCAGATCCGCGAGCTGGTCTCGCAAAATCGCATCGTGCGTCCGGATGTCGAGGAGACCTACAACTTCATTGACGGCGGCAAGGTCCGCCGCATCCGCGCCGATGCCGCCCTGCGCGAACGCATTGCGCGCGGCGAGGTGATGCTGGTGAGATGCGAGGGCCGCTACGAGCTGGTGCCGCCGGCCATTGCGGAAAAGATCCGCGAGCGCGATGCGCGTGCAGTGGTGGCCCACAGCCAGCCCGCACCTGCCTCCGAAGTGGTGGACGAGGCCTACAAAGACTTCGTGGTACCCGACGACCTGATGTGGTGAGGCATTGGCTGGGCTCAGTCAGCCTTGCCGGTCGGAATCAGAAAGCTGGATCCCGGCGCGGCGCTGCCCGACCAGCGCTGCGTGACGATCTTGGTGCGGGTAAAGAACCGCAGACTGTCGGTCCCGTATTGGTTGAGATCACCAAACGCCGAGCGCTTCCAGCCACCGAAGCCGTGATGCGCAACCGGCACCGGGATGGGCACATTGATGCCCACCATGCCCACCTCAACCTGTTCGGCAAAGCGTCGCGCGGCCTCCCCGGAACGGGTGAAGAGCGCCACCCCGTTGCCGTAGGGATGCGCTGAAGCCAGCGCAATCCCCTGCTCCAGGGTGTCGACGCGCAGCATCTGCAGTACCGGACCGAAGATCTCCTCCTGGTAACTGCGCATGCTCGGGCGCACGTGATCAAACAGCGTGGGCCCGAGGAAGAAGCCACGTTCATGTCCCGGCACCGTCAGACCGCGCCCGTCGACGACCAGCTCGGCCCCTTCCGTGACGCCCAGCGCGATATAGCTTTCGACACGCTGCTTGTGCGCAGCCGTCACCACCGGACCGTAGTCCACGTGCGGCGCATCCGGTGCGCCGACGCGCAGGCCCGCGATCGCAGCCACCAGGCGCTTGCGCAGCGCCACCGCGGTGTCCTCGCCCACGGCAACGACGACCGGGAGCGCCATGCAGCGCTCGCCCGCGGAGCCGAAGGCCGCTCCGATAATGCCATCGACCGCGAGCTCCAGATCCGCGTCCGGCAATACCACCCCGTGGTTCTTGGCGCCGCCCATCGCCTGCACACGCTTGCCGGTCGCGGCGGCAGTGACATAGATGTGCTGCGCGACCTCCGAGGAACCGACAAAGCTCACGGCCTTGATGGCCGGTGCCGCGAGAATCGCCTCGACCATTTCACGATCGCCGTGCACGACGTTCAGGATGCCCTCCGGGGCGCCGGCCTCGCGCAGCAGGGCCGCCAGTTCCACGGCCACCGAGGGTGTGCGCTCCGAGGGCTTCAGAATGAACGCGTTCCCGGCGGCGATGGCGGGTCCCAGCATCCACAACGGAATCATCGCCGGGAAGTTAAACGGGGTGATACCGGCGACCACGCCCAGGGGCTGGCGCATCGACCACACATCGATCCCCGGACCGACGTTCTGCGAGAACTCGCCCTTGAGCAGTTGCGGTGCACCACACACGAAGTCGATGACTTCCAGCCCACGCTGCAGATCCCCGCGCGCATCGGCGAGCACCTTGCCGTGTTCACTGGAGAGCAATCTCGCGAGGCTCCCCATGTGCTGCTCGATCAGCGCCTTGAACCGGAACAGCACCTGTGAGCGCCGCTGGGCACTGCTCGCCGCCCATCCGGGTTGCGCGGCAAGCGCCGACCGCACGGCCAGATCCAGCTCCGCGGCGCCGCCGAGGGGCACCTGGGCCTGCACCTGGCCGGCCGCCGGGTCGAACACCTCACCCTGTCGGGTGCCCCGGCCAGCCTCATGGCGACCCTGGATGTAATGAAATACCTGGCGCATCGGTCTGCACATATACACCAACGAAACGCGGTGCGCACTGCAGCACCTGAAAGGAGAGCGTCGATGTCCCTGAAAGCCAAGGTCGCGGCCCGTGGGCTGCTGCTGACAGTCGCCTGTTTGGCGGCCGGTACCGGTCTGGCGCTCGCCCAGTCGGCGCCCGCCAATCCCTTTGCCGGAATGGTTCGCTTCGGCGGCACCGTGGCCAGCGCCAGCGGCAGCAACTTCGTGGTGCACGGCCAGGATGGCAGCGTTATGAAGCTGACCTTTCCGGACAAGCCCAACATCATGGTAAGCAACAAGGGCACCGTGGCCGACCTGGGTGCCGGCAAGTTCGTCGGCTGCACGGCGGTCAAGCGTGCGGACAATCTACTGCATGCAACGGAATGCCACATTTTCCCGGAAAGCATGCGTGGCATGGGCGAAGGCCACAACCCGATGGGGCCGCCGAACACCACCATGACCAACGGCAATGTCGCAACGATCGCCGATGGCAAGGTGGCCTCTGCCTCCGGCAGCGGCGCCAGCGCGACCCTCAATGTGACCTACAAGGGTGGGCAGCAGACCATCCAGGTCGGCCCGGACACCGAGATCACCCAAATCGACGCGGGCACGCCGGCCATGGTGAAACCCGGCGCCAAAGTCATGGGCGCCGCCAAACCCACCGCCGACGGCACCGCCGAGGTGGCCTTTCTCAGCCTGACGCCCTAGATCCCCCGGACGCCAGCAGGCGTCACTCAGCGGCGCGGCTCACTGCCGCGCCGCTCTTTTTCGGCTCCGCCTACGCACTGCAGCGGCGCACCTGGCGGTGGCACGCACCGTCTTTGCGCGCTCTCTTGACAGCGGACCACCCATCTGGAGTATTACTAAACGCACGATCAGTAATAACGCAGGGTCACTCGCATGGACGTATTGCCGCAACTCGCGCGCCTGAGCATCAGCGTGCCGGCGGAGCTGCTCACCCAGCTGGATGAGATGGTTGCCGAGCGCGCCCTGCCCAGCCGCTCGCAGATGATCGCCGAGCTGATCCGCCATGAACTGGCGGAACACAGCGAAAGCTGCGAGGACGCCGTGCTCGCCGGCACGCTCACCCTGATCTACAGGGCCGAAAGCGGCCGGGTGCGCCATGCACTGGCGAATACCCAGTCGGCATACGTCAAGGAAGTGATCTCCTCCCAGCACGTGCTGCTCGAGGATGACCAGTCCCTGGAGGTGTTGTTGGTGCAGGGCCCGGCACCGCGACTGCATTCATTGTGTGATGACCTGCGCAAGGTGCGCGGGGTGCAGCAGATCAAGCTGGTCACCACCACCGCGTTGTTGCCGCCACTGCATTCCCACGGCGCCGAGGAACATTCCGGCGCGGCGGGTCGTGCGCTCAGGAGCGGCCGATGAGCACCACCGCCAATGCCCAGGGCGCCCAGGCGCATGCGCGCGCCATGGCCAGTACGCGGGTCGAAGCCATGCCGACCCTGCCGGCCAGCGCCGCCGCCACGCGGCCGGCCGGCGTTGCGGCAGACAGCATGCTGTGGGAGACGACCCTGCCGGCGGGGGGTTATGCCGGCAAGGAACTGCGACGCGGTGCGCGACTGCAATTACAGGATCTGCACGGTGATGCGTGCCTCTCGATGCTCATCTTCAACGCCGAACGGCCGGTGGAACGGTTGAATGTGGCCGACACCATCAAGGTGCAGTGGAACGCCTACCTCGGACCCGGAAAGCTGCTGCTGTCGGACATGGGGCGCGTGCTGCTGAGCCTGATGGAAGATGGGGCCGGGACCCATGACACCTTCTGCGGTGCCTCCACCGCCGGCTCGAACGCGCAGCGCTACGGCGACGGCGACAACTGGGGGACACACCCCAATGCGCGCGATCGTCTCACATTGGCCGCGAGCAAGTTCGGTCTTGGCCGCAAGGACATCCATCCATGCATCAACTGGTTCAAGGGTGTGCGGATCGCGGCCGATGGCGCGACCGTGCTGGAGGGCGGTCCCTTCACACCCGGGCGCAGCGTGACGCTGCGCGCTGAAATGAACGTGATCGTGGTGCTGGCGAACTGTCCGCACCGACTCGATGCGCGTGCCGGATATACGGTGACGCCGGTGCGGATCAGTGCGTGGCGCGGTCCGCCGACGCCGGCGGATGATCCGCTGCGCAACGCGACGCCGGAGGGGCTGCGCGCCTTCCTGAATGTCGAAGATTATTTCTGTCGCTGAGGCGGCAGCCGCCGAGGTGATCATGAGTACCCCCATCATCCTGGATGAGATCGTGCCGCCGCGTGCGCCCTGGTCACATCTGGTCCGCAAGGGCGAGACGCTGCGCATCATCGACCTGGAAGGCAACCAGTCCGCGGACTTCCTCATGTACGCCGCGGCCGATGATACCGAGCGCTACAGCGCCCAGGACACGATTGCCGCGCAGCGCAACGTGTACCTGCGCGCAGGCTCGATGCTGTATTCGAACGAAGGCAACCCGATGGCGCTGGTGACGCAAACCGATGTTGCCTACCACGACACCATCGGCGGTGCCTGCAGCTGCGAGAGCAATACGCTGCGGTACGGCTTCCACACGTTCGGCCATCACGCCTGCGTCGAGAACTTCCTCCAGGCAAACCTGCGCGCCGGCCGCGGCAAGCGCGACATGGTCTCCAACATCAACTGGTTCATGAACGTCCCGGTGGAGGCGGACGGCACCTTGGGCATCGTCGACGGAATTTCCGCTCCCGGGCTGCACGTGGACCTTCTGGCGCAGATGGATCTCATCGCCGTGGTCTCCAATTGTCCGCAGATCAACAACCCCTGCAACGGCTTCAACCCCACGGCCCTGCGCATGGTGATTACCGGACGCAGCTGATGTTCAACAAGGTCCTGATTGCCAACCGCGGCACCATCGCCTGCCGCATCATCCGCACCCTGCGGCGCATGGGCATCGGCTCGGTGGCCGTGTATTCGGACGCGGACTTAGGATCACTGCACGTGCGCGAAGCGGATGAAGCCGTTCGCCTGGGGCCCGCCCCGGCCGCGCAGAGTTATCTCAACATCGAGGCGATCCTGGCGGCCGCAGGCAGCACCGGCGCGACCGCCATCCATCCGGGCTATGGTTTCCTGAGCGAGAACGCACAGTTTGCCCAGGCCTGCAGCCAGGCCGGGCTCGCCTTCATCGGCCCGACGCCGGCCAACATCCTTGCCTTCGGCCTCAAGCACACGGCGCGCGAGCTCGCACTCGAGGCCGGGCTGCCGCTGATGGCAGGCAGCCCATTGCTGCGCGACGCGCAGGCGGCCGTGGTGGCCGCCGAGCGTGTCGGCTATCCGGTAATGCTCAAGGCCACCGCGGGCGGTGGTGGCATCGGCATGCGCGTCTGTGAGGATGCGGTGGCCGTGCGCGACGCGTTCACCGCCATCGTGCGGCTCGCCGGCAGCAATTTTGCGGACGGCGGTGTGTACCTCGAACGCTTTGTCCGTCGTGCGCGCCACATCGAGGTGCAGATATTCGGCGACGGCGCCGGGCGCGTGGTGGCGCTCGGCGAACGTGACTGCTCCTTGCAGCGGCGCAACCAGAAGGTCATGGAGGAGGCGCCGGCGCCAAACCTGCCCGCTGCCACCCGTGCGGCCCTGCACGATGCGGCGCTGCGCCTCGGACGCGCCGCCGACTACCGGTCCGCGGGCACCGTGGAGTTCCTCTATGACCCGGCCCGCGATCAGTTCTTCTTCCTCGAGGTCAATACGCGCCTGCAGGTGGAACACGGCGTCACCGAACAGATCACGGGTGTCGACCTCGTCGAATGGATGATCCGTGGCGCCGCCGGCGATCTGGCGTTTCTCGACGACTGGAGCGGCGCGACTTCAGGTGCCGCCATCCAGGCACGCATCTACGCCGAGGATCCGGACCAGGATTTCAGGCCCAGCAGTGGCGTGCTGTCCCAGGTCCGGTTCCCGTCCGATGCGCGGGTCGAGACCTGGGTAACCGACGGCAGTGAAGTCAGCGCGTGGTACGACCCGCTGCTCGCGAAGCTCATCGTCACGGCCCGCGACCGGGAGGCCGCGGTGCGCGCGATGCAGGCGGCGCTCGACGGCACCGGACTGCACGGTCTTGAGACCAACGTCGAATGGCTGCGGCAGGCCGCACGCAGCGAAGCCTTCGTCAGCGGCCAGGTCTCCACCTCGATGGCGCTGTCGATTCGGTTCACGCCGCAGACCGTCCGCGTGCAAAGTGGTGGCCTCGCCACGACAGTGCAGGATCATCCCGGTCGCACCGGCTACTGGGACGTAGGCGTGCCCCCCAGCGGGCCGATGGACGCATTGAGCTTTCGGACCGGTAACCGGCTGCTCGGCAATCCGCCTGATGCGGCGGGTCTTGAGATCACCGCGCAGGGGCCGGTGCTGCTGTTCCGCCGCGACGCGCGCATCTGCCTTACGGGCGCCGCTCTTGAGGCCACGCTCGATGGCGACCCGGTCGCGCCCTATCTGTGCGTTGCGATTCGCGCCGGGCAGACCCTGAAACTCGGCCGTATCGGCGGTGCCGGCCTGCGCGCCTACCTGCTGTTTGCCGGCGGGCTGGACGTGCCGGTCTACCTCGGCAGCCGCGCGACCTTCACATTGGGCCGATTCGGGGGACACGCGGGTCGCGCCCTGGCGGCCGGTGACGTCCTGCGGTTGCGCGCGCCCCGCGATGCGGCATCGAGCGCCGTGACAGGAGCAGTCCCCGAGTGCCTGCTCGAGATGACGCATCAGTGGACGCTGCGGGTGTTGTACGGGCCGCACGGCGCGCCGGACTTCTTTGCCCCCGAAGACATCGACATGCTGCAGGGCGTGGCGTGGAAGGTGCACTACAATTCCAGCCGCACCGGGGTGCGTCTCATCGGTCCGCGCCCGCGCTGGGCGCGGCGCGATGGCGGTGAAGCAGGACTGCATCCCTCGAACATCCACGACAATCCTTATGCCATCGGGACCATCGATTTCACCGGTGACATGCCGATCATCCTCGGGCCCGATGGTCCGTCGCTGGGCGGCTTCGTGTGCCCACTGGTGGTGATCCAGGCGGACCTGTGGAAGATCGGGCAGCTCGCGCCCGGCGACAGCGTGCGCTTCGAGATGGTGAGCGACGCTCAGGCGCAGGAGGCAGAGACCGCGATGGAGGCCGTATTCGCGGGCGCCAGGCCGGAGGTCGTGCGGACCCGCGTGTCAGCGCCTTCGCAGCACGATCCGGTTCTCGGGCGCACCGCGGCGCGAGGTCAGCGTCCCCAGGTGGTCTTCCGGCGCCAGGGCGATCGCCACATCCTGGTGGAATACGGCCCGCTGGTGCTGGACCTGACGCTGCGCATCCGCATTCACGCCCTGATGCTCGAGCTGCAGCGCCGGGCGCTCCCCGGCGTCATCGACATCACCCCGGGAATCCGCTCCCTGCAGGTGCACTTCGACAGTCGCGTACTGTCCCAGGCCGCGCTGCTCAAGACACTCGGGGATGCGGAAGATCAGATCGGCGACCTTACCGATTTCAGCGTTCCCTCGCGCGTCATTCACCTGCCATTGTCCTGGGGCGACCCGGCCATCCACGAGACCATCGAGAAGTACATGGCCAGCGTGCGGGCCGATGCGCCCTGGTGCCCGGACAACATCGAGTTCATCCGCCGCATCAACGGACTCGACTGCGTGGAGGCCGTGCGCGACATCGTATTTGACGCGCGTTATCTGGTGATGGGCCTGGGCGATGTGTACCTGGGTGCACCGGTGGCGACGCCGCTGGATCCGCGCCACCGGCTGGTGACCACCAAGTACAATCCGGCAAGAACCTGGACCCCGCCCAATGTCGTCGGCATCGGCGGTGCGTACCTGTGCATCTATGGCATGGAAGGTCCGGGGGGTTACCAGCTCTTCGGCCGCACGCTGCAGGTGTGGAACACGTGGCAGCAGACGCGCGCGTTCATCGAGGAGAAGCCCTGGCTGCTGCGGTTCTTCGATCAGATCCGGTTCTTTCCGGTCAGTCATGCCGAACTCACCGAGTGGCGGCGCGATTTCCCGCTGGGGCGCCGCGACGTACGCATCGAGACCGAGACCTTCAGTCTTGCGGCCTACCGGCATTTCCTGGACAGCAATGCGCCGGCCATCGGGGCGTTCCAGGTGCGGCGGCAAGCGGCTTTCGAAGCCGAACGCGACGCCTGGGTGCGCAACCGGGAGTTCTCCCGGGTCGAGGAACTGCTGCAGGAACCCGTACCGCTTGCCGCCGCGGCCGCTGCGGTTCCCGCCGGCAGTGAAGTGCTGGAAGCGCCGCTGGGCGGCAACGTCTGGAAAGTGAATGTACGCCCCGGGGATCGGATCGCGCGCGGCGCGGTGGTCGCTGTCATCGAAGCCATGAAGATGGAGTGCGAGATACCGGCGCCGCAGGCCGGGATCGTGCGCGCGGTGTACATACAGCCGCGACAGGCGATCAATCCCGGCGCAGCCCTCATCGCGCTGGAAGCAGAAGGCAACGAAGCATGAACATGGATGCAACGCTGGAATTTCGGGCCGCGCGCATCAGCGCCGCGGTCAATGCCGGCCGGATCCGCGCCGTGGATATCGCCGCTGAGGCTCTGGCACGCATCGCGCAGTACGCGACGGTGCAGCCGGAAGCCTTCATTCATCGCGGCAGCGACGGCGAGGTGTTGCAGCAGGCGCGCGAGGTGGATGCCAGGGTGGCGCGCGGCGAGCGCTTGCCGCTGGCGGGCGTGCCCTACGCGGTCAAGGACAACATCGACGTCGCGGGCCTGCCGACCACTGCGGCATGCCCGGGGTTCAGCTATTTCCCCGAGCGCTCGGCGGCGGTCATCGAACATCTGCGGCAGGCGGGTGCGGTGTGCGTGGGAAAGACCAATCTGGACCAGTTCGCGACGGGGCTGGTCGGCACGCGCAGTCCCTACGGCGCACCGCGCTGCGTCTTCAACCGCGAGTTCATCAGCGGCGGCTCCAGTTCCGGTTCGGCAGTCGCAGTTGCAGCCGGCATAGTGGCCTTCGCGCTGGGCACCGACACGGCCGGTTCCGGCCGCGTGCCGGCGGCCTTCAACGGACTGATCGGGCTCAAACCCACCAGGGGCCGCTGGAGCACGCGGGGCCTGGTGCCGGCGTGCCGGTCGCTGGACTGCATTAGCGTGTTCACCACCAACCTCGAGGATGCGACGCTGGTGGACGAAGTCGTCGCCGGCTTTGATGTCGAGGATCCCTATTCGCGGCCGTCCCGCGATCGGCCTGCGTTCGGGAGCGCATTCCGCTTCGGCGTACCGCGTCCTGAGCAGCTGCAGTTCTTCGGTGATGAGGCCTCCGGGCGCCTCTACCAGCAGGCCCTGTCGCGGCTGGTGGCGGCGGGCGGTGCTGCGGTCGAAGTCGACATCGCACCGCTGCTGAAGGCGGCGCAGCTGCTGTACTCCGGGCCCTGGATTGCCGAGCGCACCGCCGCCCTGGAGGATTTCCTGCGCAGGTCTCCGGGTGCCGTTCATCCCGTGGTCCGCGCCATCATTGCCGCCGGCGCCGGTGTCACGGGTGTAGAGGCCTTCCGCGGACAGTATGAACTGCACGCGCTTGACCGGCAGGCCGCTGCGCTGTGGTCTGTCGTCGAGGTCCTGGTGCTGCCCACCACCCCGACCATCTACCGTGTCAGCGAACTGCTGGCCGAACCGGTCGCGCTCAACAGCAACCTCGGGCTGTACACGAACTTCGTCAATCTGCTGGATATGAGCGCCGTGGCCGTGCCGGCCGGATACCGTGCCAACCACACCGGTTTTGGCATCACCCTCATTGCACCGGCGTTCATGGATCACCCACTGCTTGCGCTCGGACAGCGTTATCTGGATGCGGGCGGGGCGTTCCAGGCGCCGCCGCTGGATCTCACGGCGCGCGCCGAGGGCGTGCAGGTAGCCGTGGTCGGTGCGCACCTGTCCGGCATGCCCCTGCACTGGCAGCTGAGCTCACGCGCCGCGCGACTGGTCCTCGCCACGCACACCGCGCCCAGCTACCGGCTGTATGCAATGGCGGGGACCACGCCGCCGAAACCCGCGCTCATCCATATCGGCGCTACCGGCAGCGGCAGCGCAATCGCGGTGGAAATATACGAACTGGAGCTCGCCGCTTTTGGCAGCTTCGTCGCGGAGGTCCCGCCGCCGCTGGCCATCGGCAGTGTCGTCCTCGCGGACGGCACCATCGTCAAAGGCTTCATCGCCGAACCGCGCGCCATCGAGGGCGCACGCGACATCACCTCCTTCGGTGGCTGGCGCGCCTACATCGCCTCCCTGTCATGACCCCACTCATCAAACCTGTCCGCAAGTCCGGAGTCACCACCATGAAGGTCCGATTTTCAACCCTGCTGGTCGCGGTCGCCGCCCTCGCGCTGTGCAGCGGATTCGCCACTTCGGCGCAGGCCGAAATCAAGGTTGGCGTTTCCGACTGGACCGGGTGGGTGGCCTGGTATGTGGCCGAGAACCAGGGCTACTTCAAGAAATACGGCGCGAATGTAAAGCTGGTCTGGTTCGCCAACTACAGCGATTCGATCGCGGCGTTGTCCACCGGCCAGCTGGATGCCAACAGCCAGACCTGGTCCGACACCCTGGGGCCGCTGCAGAAAGGGCTGCCGCTCAAGGCGGTGCTGGTCAACGACAACTCCTTCGGCAATGACGCACTCATGGTCAGTGCCAAGATCCACAGCTTCGCGGATCTCAAGGGCAAGACCGTCGCCCTGGAACAGTTCAGCGTGTCGCATTTCGTGCTCTATACCGCCCTCGCGCGCCACGGTCTCTCGCCGCGGGACGTCACGGTCGTCAACCTGTCGGCCGGTGATGCCGCCGCCGCTTTCATCAGCGGCCGGGTGGATGTGGCGGTGGTCTGGAATCCCTGGATCAGCCAGATCGAGAAATCCGGCAAGGGCCGCGCCCTCTTCACCTCGCGCGACATGCCGGGGCTGATTCCGGATCTGCTGGTCGCACAGCAGTCGGCCATTCAGAACAAACGCCAGGACCTGGTCGGCATGACACGTGCATGGTTCGACACCGTGGCCTTCATCCAGAACAATCCCGACGCGGCGGTGAAAATCATGTCCAAGGTCGTGGGCATGAGCCCGACCGATTACAAAGTGTTTCTGCCGGGTACCCGCTTCTTCGACAGCGCCGCCAACCTGGATGCGTTCAATGCCGCGAGCCCCTCGAGCCTGATCGGGGTGGCGCCGCAGATTTCCGGCTTCCTGCTGGCGAACCGCCTGATCGACGGCAAGCCCGATGCGGGCCGGGGCCTGGACAGTTCGATTCTGACCGCGGCGCTGAAAAAATGAGGAGTACAGCCATGAACTCCACGACTGCCGCGCTACCCATCGCCAAGCGGATGCGCGCCATGGGCTTCTGGGTCATCCGCGGCACCATCACCCAGCGTCGGTACTGGATCCTGGCCGCGGTGGGACTGTTGTTGCCGCTGATCGGCTGGGGGACCCTGTCCGCGACCGGCATCGTCAATCCGGTGTTCCTCCCTGGTCCCGTAAGCGTGCTCGCGCGCATCGGCACCTGGTACAGCAACGATGATCTGCTGGGTGACATCTGGATCAGCACGTTGCGCGTTGTGTCGGGCTGGGCACTGTCGGCTCTCATCGCACTGCCCATGGGGCTATTCATCGGGACCTACCGCTCCGTGCAGGCGTTGCTCGAGCCGCTCACTGATTTCATCCGCTACATGCCGGCGGTGGCTTTCATTCCGCTGGTGATGCTCTGGATCGGTATCGATGAGGGCGCCAAGATCGGGATCATCTTCATCGGCACGTTCTTCCAGATGGTGCTGATGGTCGCCGAGGATGTACGGCGCGTACCGATGGCGCAGATCGAGGCCGCGCAGACCATGGGGGCCACGCGAATGGAGATCATCGAGCGGGTCATCATCCCATCGGCGAAACCCGCGCTCGTCGACACGTTGCGGATCACGATGGGCTGGGCGTGGACCTATCTCGTCGTTGCCGAACTGGTCGCGGCAAACTCGGGCCTGGGTTACGCCATCATCAAGGCGCAGCGCTTCCTGCAGACCGACAAGATTTTCTGCGGCATCATTCTGATCGGCCTGATCGGCCTGGCCATGGACCAGTCCTTCCGCCTGATGCACCGCAGGGCCTTTCCCTGGCTGTACGCCCGGAGCTGACCATGACCATTGCGGTGCAATGCAAGGGAGTATGGAAGACCTTCGGCAGCGGCCCGACCGCAGTCACGGCGCTCAAGGACATCGATCTTGCGGTCGAGGACGGCGAGTTCGTCACGCTGGTGGGCGCCTCCGGATGCGGCAAGTCGACGCTCCTGCGCACCATCGCGGGAATCGAAAGCCACAACGCCGGGGAGATCCTGGTCGGCGGCATTCCCGTCAACGGGCCGGGCGTGGATCGCGCCATGGTGTTCCAGAACTACAGCCTGTACCCGTGGCTGTCCGTGAAGGAGAACATCAAGTTCACCCGCCAGCTCGCCGCCCATACCCGTGACCGCACCAGTGCGGATGTCGAGGTCGCCTCGGGGCGTGCCGATGCGTTGCTGTCGGTGATGGGCCTCACGCCGGTGGCGGGCGCCTATCCCAATCAGCTCTCCGGTGGCATGCAGCAGCGCGTGGCCATCGCCCGTGCCCTGATGAGCCGGCCGCGCATCCTGCTCATGGATGAGCCCTTCGGCGCGCTCGACGCGCAGACCCGTGAGGTCATGCACGACCTGATCCTGCATGTGTGTCAACTGGAGCTGTGCACGGTGATCTTCGTCACCCACGATGTCGAGGAGGCCATCTACCTGGGGCAGCGTGTGGTGCTCATGGCACCGCGCCCCGGGCGCGTGGACACCGTCTACGCCGTTCCCCTGACCCAGGAGCGTTCGCAATCGATGAAGCATCAGGGCGCATTTCTGGAGCTGAAATCAGCCATTCTCGAGCGCATCCGCGCCACATCCGGCCTGAAGACGGATCTGGAGCTTCTGCAGCGGCTGTCGCGCACTGCGGCGAAGGGCTGAACGAAATGGGCGCCGCCACCACTCATATGCAGACCGTCACTTTTCGCGACCTGCGGCACACCGCGCCGCTGCCGCCGGAACTGCTGCTGCGCACTGAAGCTGACTTGAGCGGCTATCTGGCGGCCGTTCAGGCCATCATCGAGGAGGTGCGGCGCAACGGCGATGCCGCCCTCATCCGCTATGCCCACGAATTCGATCATGTCGTGCCGGCCACTTTCGATATTAAGGTGACCGAGTCGGAGTTTGCCGCGGCCGAGGCAGCCATCGATACGCAGGTGCGCAACGCAATCAGCTATGCGGCAGACAACATCCGCCGCTTCCACGCCGCGCAGAAGCCGCCACCGATTTCCTGGATGGAAGTGCAGCCCGGCGCCTTCGCCGGCGATCGTTTCATGCCCATCGACTCGGTGGCCTGTTACGTGCCACGCGGCAAGGGCGCGTTTCCGAGCGTCGTCATGATGACCGCCATTCCCGCGGTGGTGGCTCAGGTCCCCAACATCTGCATCATTACACCGCCGGGGCCGGACGGCCGTGTGGACGCTGCTACGCTGGTCGCCGCGCGCATTGCAGGAGTCGAGCGGGTCTACAGGTGCGGTGGCGCGCAGGCCGTGGCAGCCGTCGCCTTCGGCACGCACACGGTGCCGCGCTGCGAGAAGATCATCGGCCCCGGCAGTCCGTGGGTCATCGCCGCCAAGCGACTGCTGCGCGATGTGATCGATCCGGGCGTCCCGGCCGGCCCCAGCGAGTGCATCATTCTGGCCGACGACAGCTGCCACCCGCACACGGCGGCGCTCGATCTCATCATCGAATCCGAGCATGGACCGGACTCCTCCGCCTATCTCGTGACGTCCTGCGAGACGGTGGCCCGGGCCGTCGCCGGACATCTGCCGCGGCTGTGGGCGGATATGGAACCACAACGCGCGGAGTTTTCCCGTGCGGTACTGTGCGGCCCGCGCGGCGGCGTGCTGCTGGTGCGCGATCTGGATGCCGCCATCGACTTCGTCAATGACTACGCGCCGGAACATCTGGAGCTGATGACGCGCGGGCCCATGGGACTGCTGGTCCGCATCCGGCACGCGGGTGAGGTGCTGCTGGGTGCGCACACGCCGGTGACGCTGGGCAATTTCGTGCTCGGACCGAACGCGGTGCTTCCGACCAATCGCAGCGCCCGCACCGCCTCACCTCTTTCGGTCCATGATTTCATGAAGCGCTCCTCGGTGGGCTATGTCACCCCTGAAGGATTCCCCGAGCTGGCACGCCACGCGCTGGTGCTGGCACGCTACGAAGGGTTTGACGGCCACGCCAGAGCGCTCTCGGAACGCGGCCAGGTGCATCCCCTCAACGTATAGCAGCTCTCCAGACGGAGCCCGGATCCCCTTCGGACTCGATGACCTCCCAGCGCCGGATGACCGGATGGCCTGCAGGATCGACATCGGAAATACTGACCGTGGAATCGGCGCACTGGAGCTGAAAGTATTCGGATACCCGCCACGGATGAGTCGATGCCAGGATCACATTGGCGCCAAACGCCGCCGAGCCCAGCGTGATTTCGCAGTCCAGCATCGCGCGGGCGGCGGCCAGTGATGCTGCGCCGGCGACGCAGTCGGCCAGCAGCGTGCCGACAGGCAGCGCACTGTGTCGGGCACGCGCGTACATGAACACCGTGCCGAGCTGGATGGCGATCGCCGTCGTGCCCGCCTGGGGATCGCGCAGCCGCAAGGCGGCCAGCGGGCGGGTCACCACCGTCGGATCGCGCTGCCAATGCTCCACGTAGGGCACGTCCCGTCCCGTCTCCATCAGGACTTCCTCGTCCCACCACAACCGCCCGGCATCGGCAAACTGCCCGCCGGGCTGGAAGTCGATCAGCCGCAGCCACTCGAAGCACTCGCCATCAAAACCGAACCGCCCGGCGAAGCCTTCCTGGAGCGCCAACTGTGCACAGTGTTCCGCACCCAGGTCATTGAGGCAGCGCAGCTTCAGGAATCCGGGCGGCTCCGCCGCCTGGCGCAGATCCACGAACAGACTCTGCGCCTGCAGCCAGCGCACCTGTGTGGTCACATCGCGGCTGCCATCCGCATGGATGATCAGCGCGCGGCGCCACATGCCCGGCAGTTCCGACAACGAGGCAGCTTTGTGTTTCATCCGCCAATGGTACTGTGGCCGCCTCATCAGCGGATGGTGCCGAATAATGAAACTGGCGCTGTGGCAAACGCGCGGACATGCGGCCGACGTAGCGGCCAATCTCGAAGCCCTGGAGTCCACCGCAAGGCGGTCCCGGGAGGCGGGTGCGGCGCTGCTATTGTGTCCTGAATGCTGGCTGGGAGGCTACAACATCGGTGAGGAGGTCGCGCGCATCGCCGAACCTGCCGCCGGACCCGCCGCTGCCCGGATCGGGACCATTGCCCGCAGCCAACGCCTGGCAATCGCGTACGGCTATGCCGAGCGTGATGCCGGGGGCTCGATTTTCAACAGTGTGCAGGTCATCGGCCCGGAGGGCTTGCCGCTGGCGCATTACCGCAAGACCCATCTGTTCGGCGCACAGGAGCGCGCCAGCTTCCAACCCGGAGCCGGCTTTGTGCCACCGTTCGGGTTCGCGGGGCTACGGATCGGGCTCCTGATCTGCTACGACGTGGAATATCCGGAGAGCGTGCGCACGCTGGCGTTGCTGGGGGCAGACCTGGTGCTGGTGCCCACCGCGCTGACTGCGGAGTACGGCCGGGTACCGGATGTCATCATCCCGGCCCGCAGTCTGGAGAACCAGATCTTCGTTGCCTACTGCAACCGCGCCGGCATCGAGCGCGGCATGGCGTTTCTCGGCCGCTCGTGCATTGCCGGTCCTGACGGGCACTGCCCGGCGACCTGCCAGGATGGCGAGGCACTGCTGTTCGCGGATATCGAACGCGCGCAATGCAGTGCCTCCGCCGTGCTGTATCCCTACCGGACAGATCGGCGTCCCGAACTGTATGGACTCGTGAGTCAGCCTGGCGGTGCGTCAATCGGTCGCTGACAGGGCACCGGCGTTCCTCGCCGCACGGGGCTGGTGCACGGCGAGTAGGCAATTCTGCTTCGATTGCCCGCGGACGTCGTTGCGCGACCCGCGCGCAACGCTTCAACTGCTGGCTTTTCAGCCTTTTGCGCATATCCGAGTGATTGGGGTCACAGTTCGGCACGTGCCTTGCAGGCTCTTCCTTGAAATGTGCGTCTAGGGTTCCGGCCTGATTACAGGCGACTGGTCCGAGAGAGGCAGTCCACGTTCCGGTTCAACCGGATGGGGATACACGGCGGGACAAAAGCCCGGGAGATCTGGCTGCGGGGATTGCGCCCCGAGAGATCTCCTGCACGCGGAGAACCTCCCGGACACGCACGAAAAATCCTCGCAATTGGCTGCAAGTCAGCCATGGCAATCAGGCCTGTGCATTGAAGGCCTGTGAGGAGATAGATCTGTGAATACTTCGAAGGCCAAGCGTCGCACCCCCCGCAGTCCCATCACGCTGGCTGTTCTCACCGCGCTCTATGGCACTACCGCCTGGTCCGCCGACGCCGTCACGGATGCCACTTCCACCACCACTGCCACGGCCTCCGCGGACGCTGCGGACACGCTCCAGGAGGTGACCGTGACCGCTACGCGCCGCGAGGCCTCGGCGCAGGATCTGCCGATGAGTATCACCGCGGTCAGCGGTGCCCAGCTCGAGGCGGCCGGCATCGAGGATGTGGCCTCCCTGGCGCGCTCCATGGCCGGTGTGAGTTTCACCGACAAGGGGCCCTTCGGCGACGTCAACGGCTCCACGCTCATCATCCGCGGCCTCAACAGCGAGGCCACGGCCGGACAGCTGGCGCTCGCCACGCCGATCGTGCCGCCCGTCGCCACCTACGTGGATGACACGCCGCTTTATGTGAACCTGCGACTGGATGACCTGGACCACGTGGAGATCCTGCGCGGTCCGCAAGGCACGCTGTACGGTTCCGGGTCACTCGGCGGCACCGTCCGTTTCGTGCAGAATGCCCCGGATCCGGATGGCTTCGACGCCAGGTTCTCCGCGGGCGCCAGCGATACGCAGCACACTCACGCCGCGAATGCGGATTTCAGCGGCATGCTCAACATTCCGCTCAGCAGCACCTTCGCCATCCGCGGCAGCGCCAGCTACACCAGCGAGGCCGGGTTCATCGATCAACCCGACCTGTACAAGCTCACGGCAAGCGGCGCGCCCATCGCCCAGGATCCCACCAATCTGTTCAGCCCGCCCGTCACCGCCGCCGCGAAGGGCACCAACTCCTACACCTACCGCACGGCGCGCCTCTCGGCGTTGTGGAAGCCCAACGAGACCTTCAAGGCGCAGCTGTCGTACTACAACCAGTACTCCACGGCCGGCGGCTTTCCCTACTCCTCACCGCAGTACGGTGTGGATACCTACCAGTCCACGGATCACACCCGTGGCTCCACGCAGGACAAGGTGGATGTGGTGGCGTTGACCCTGAACGATGATCTGGGCTTCGCGACACTCACGTCGAACTCCTCCTGGGCGCGCCATGACAACCACGCCAACAGTGACCTCACGGGTCTGTATTCGTCGTTCCCGTTCTATCCGTCACTGTATGGCGCCAACCCGCGGGTGCTGGTGACCGGCCATGATGAACTGCTGGACAAGCCCTGGGCCGAAGAGATCCGCCTGGCGTCCAAGACCGGCGGCAAGGTCGACTGGGTGGCGGGCCTCTTCTATCGCCAGGAAACCACCGACATCCGCGAGCATGAGTTCTATCCGGGATACAACGACTACTTCAATGCCTGCGTCCCGCAGTTCGGGGTGAGCAATGGGGATGGCGTCACGCCTTCACAGTGCGGCATCGGCGAAACGGTCTACACGCCGGGCACCCCACCCACTTACGTGGATGGCATTCCGATCGTCCTCGACCAGGCCTATATCGGCGACTTCGAAACCAAGTTCACCGACCTCGCAGCCTTCGGCGAGGTCACCTATCACCTCACCGATCCCTGGAGCATCACCGGCGGCACGCGTCTGTTCAAACAGACCGTCTCGCAGTCACAGCAGACCGGCCTGCTGTTTGATGGTCCGGAGTCCATCGCCAACAACTCCTTGAGCGACACCTGGCGCCGGGCGCTGTGGAAGGTGAACACGTCGTACCAGCTGGACCCCACCAACCTGGTTTACGCCACCTGGTCACAGGGCTTCCGCCGCGGTGGCGTGAACGCCCTGCCGCCCAATGAACCTGCCGTCGGCTACACGACGGATCCCTCGCTGTACAAGGTTGCACCGGACACGGCCAACAACTACGAGGTCGGTTTCAAGGGCACGATCGAGAACCGCGTCCGCTACTCGGCGGATGTGTTCTACATCGATTGGCAGAATGTTCAGGAAGGCGCGCAGCTGACGCCGCTGGTGCTGCCCGGCGCCATCAATGTCGGGCACGCCTACAGCAAGGGCTTCGAGACCGAGCTGTTCGTCAACATCACGCACCACCTGAATGCGCAGCTGGCCTACACGTACGATCGCACCAAGCTCATGTCCTATGCGTCGGACGCGCTCGCCGGCCTGTCGGTACCACCGCCCGCAGCCGGTGGTCCGCTGCCGGGCACTCCCAAGTCCAGCATTGCCGCGACGCTGGAGTATGGGCATGTGGTGCTGGGTCAGGGCGAACTTGCGTACTCCCTCAGCGCGCACTATCAAAGCTCGCTGATTCCAGCTTTGTCTGCCGACATTCCCACCGTGGGGGGCTACACCATGGTCGACACGCGCCTGAGCTATGACATCCAGCATTGGACCTTGGCGGCCTACTGCAATAACCTCACCAACAAGCTGGGTATCAGCTCGTATTCGGACCCGTACAACTATGCGAGCTTCTACCAGGCCGTGGTCTCCACGCCACGCACCGTCGGTGTGAACGCCACGTATCGGTTCAAGGACGAATAGCCACACACGAGTCGGCCGCGCGCATGAACAGTGTCGAGATTCTTGAACGGTTGGTCGCTTTCCGCACGGTCAGCCGTAATCCGAATCTGGACCTGATCCACTGGGTGCAGGAGTTCCTGGCAAGCCGGGGTATCGCCTCGCGCCTGTACCCGGATGACACCGGCGGCAAGGCGAACCTGTACGCCACGATCGGTCCGACGGATCGGGGGGGCATCCTGCTCTCCGGACACACCGACGTGGTGCCGGTGGACGGACAACGCTGGAGCACGGACCCGTTTTCGCTGTTCGAGCGCGACGGTCAGCTGTTCGGGCGTGGCACCGCGGACATGAAGGGTTTCCTCGCCTGCGCGCTGCGTATCGCCGACCTGGCGCGCGCGCGCGCGCTCGCAATCCCGCTGCACCTCGCGTTCTCGTACGACGAGGAGACCGGCTGCATCGGCGTGCGTTCGCTCATCGAGGACATGGCCGGATGGGCGCACAAGCCGCAGTTGTGCATCGTGGGTGAACCCACGATGCTGCGCACGGCATTGGGCCACAAGGGCAAGAGCGCGCTCACCGCGACCTGCAAGGGCCGGGCGGCACACTCCGCCAATCCGGCGCTCGGCGTCAATGCCATCCACCTCGCCTGCGATCTGATCCGGACCCTGCGCCAGCAGCAGGAGCTGCTGGTGGCGGCAAAGCTGCGCGATCCGGCTTACGAAGTTCCCTATTCGACCGTACACGTCGGGACCATCCAGGGTGGCACGGTGCTCAACATCGTGCCGCCACGCTGCGAGCTCGAATTCGAAATCCGCAACCTGCCGGCGGAAAACCCCGCCGGCATCGCGCAGAGCATCCGCGGCCAAGTCGAACAGCTGTGCGCGCAGTACGGGGACCGGGACGCCCGGATCGATATGGCGGTCACGAACGAGTACCCGGGTCTGGAGACGCCCGCGGATTCCCCGGTGGTGGCGCTGCTTGGCGCGCTGACGGGCAACCGCTCGACATTCAAGGTAGGCTTCGGCAGCGAAGCCGGCCTTTTCAGTGGCGAGCTGGGCATACCGACCGCGGTCTGCGGTCCCGGTTCCATCGATCAGGCCCACAAGCCCGACGAATTCATTTCCCGCGATCAGCTGCAACGGTGCGATGCCATGATGGACGCGCTGCTGCAGCATCTGACCTCACGGTGACGATGTGCATACCCGGATCCGCAAGTTCAATACCCGCGATACCTACCCCGAGCAGCAGCTCGACAACGATCTGTGCCAGACGGTCGTGGCCCGCGGCAGCATGGTCTTCGTGCGCGGCCAGGTCGGACAGGATCTCGACACGGCCGCGAACGTCGGTGTCGGCGATCCGGTCGCCCAGACCGAACAGGCCATGAGGAACATCAGGCAGCTGCTCGGCGAGGCCGGTGCCGGCCTCGAACATATCTGCAAGATCACCATCTACCTGACCGATCCGCGCTTTCGCGAGCCGGTGTACCGCACCATCGGCTCATGGCTCAAAGGGGTGTTCCCGGTGTCCACCGGCATCGTCGTGGCAGCCCTCGCCCGCCCGGAATGGCTGGTGGAAGTGGATGTCATCGCGGTGATTCCCGACGGAGCGTGACGTGACCTTCTCCATCGTCGCGCGCTCCGAGGATGCCGCGTTGTTTGGGATTGCCATCGCCTCATCCTCCCCGGCGGTGGCCGCCCGCTGCAGTCACGCCCGGGCCGGAATCGGCGCCGCCGCCACACAGAACATCACCGATCCCCTGCTCGGGCCACGAATTCTGGAGGGCCTGCGCTGTGGGGCCAGTGCCGCGGAGGCCGTTGCCGGAGTGCTGGAGTCAACGCCCTTCGGTGAATACCGCCAGTTGCTGGCCATCGGCGCGGCGGGCCCTCCGGCGCATCATTCAGGCATGCACGCGCTGGGGGTGGTGGCGACGGCGGGCGGCCGGCACGCCATCGCGGCCGGCAATCTGCTGGCCAATCGGCAGGTGCCCGCGGCGATGATCGCTGCCTTCGAAGCCGCCGGCGCTCATTTTGGCGATCGACTGATGGCGGCGCTGCGCGCCGGCGCGGCCGCCGGCGGGGAGGCCGGTCCAGTGCATTCGGCGGGCCTGCTGGTGGTTCGCGATGTGCCCTGGCCGATCATCGATCTGCGCGTGGACTGGAGCGAAGCGGACCCTATCGCTGATCTGGACGGCATCTGGAAGCGCTACGCGCCCCAGATCGACGCCTACGTGCGCCGAGCGCTGGCACCTCAGGATGCGCCGGGTTTCGGCGTTCCGGGTTCGTAGATCACAAAGCGCTTGCGCGTCGGTTCCACCACATCCCAGGTGCCGATGAACCCGGCGGGGATCACGAATTCCTCCCCGGCACGGACCGTCACCGCGACGCCTGCCTGATCGGTGATCACGCTCACCCCCTCGAGCACCTGGCAGTATTCCTCCTCGGTGTAAAGGATCCTCCAGCAGCCGCGCTCGCTGTGCCAGATGCCCGCCATGAACTTCCCCGAGCCGTCGGTGTAGTGCAGCCACACGGTCTGCTGCGGGTTACCCCGCAGCACTCGTTCCGCCGGCACGAAGTACACCTCGCCGGCGGTCTCATCGGTGGCGCCGAACCTGTGGACCGTGGGTACTGCCATGACCGCCGTCCTCAATATTCCCGGAAATGGTCCTGCTTGGCCTGCGGGCTGGTCAGGTGTGACCCTGTGACCCACCCGGGACGCAGGCCATAGGGCACGGCCAGCAGCACCGCCTCAACCTGGCTGATCTTGCCGTCGGCGTTGATCTCGAACAGTTCCTGAATCATCCAGGTCCACGGTCCGGTGTTGCGAACCTTGAATTCGCGTCCGTCCTTGAGCGTGTAGCTGCGGACCGTCGCATCGTGATCAAAGAAGACCCCGGCGTAGACCAGACCGCGCTCGGTATCCACCGCGAGGATGCGCCGATTGCGCAGCCGCGTGTCTTCCCGGTAATACCCGAGGCCAAAGGCCTTGGCGCAGGGTAAGTTCAACGAGCTCGGCTGTGCGCCGGCAGCGACCGGCACGTTGGTGGTCGGGGTCTCATTCTCCAGGCGGTGGCAGTCGGTCGCGAAGGCCGGCGGTTTCTCGCCGTGGTTGCCCTCGAGGCCGGTGAAGTAGCCGTTCACGATCTCGCCCAGTTGTGCCGGAGTGCGGCGGGACGCCACCGGCAGATCGGTCAGGAACTGCCTGCGGGGCTCGCCGTCGATGCTGGCATCCTTGGGCGTGCCGAAGGAGGAGCCGCCGGTGGTGGCGCTGAGGCGTCCGACCACACTTTCGATCTCGGTGATCTGGTGATTGATGACCCGCAGCCGCGTGCCGATCAGCACCGGTGCCCCGTTCTCCAGGCCCTTGGCGAGGAAACCGATCGAGCGGTCATCCGGATCCGGCACCGTCAGCCGATAGGTGCCCACCTTGTCCAACGTCCGCCACAGGCCATCCGGCAGGGTCAGCTCGACCCCGTTCTCCGTATAGCGCGCATTGCGCGCGAGCGGCGCTTTCGTTGGATCGTGCGCGGCCACCGCGCTCAGATAGGTCTCGGCGACACCGCGCAGACAGGCACGGTCGCAGAAGGACGCGTCGGTCTTCGGCGGCACCGGATCGGCGTTCGCGGTTGCGGCAACGAACAGGAATCCGGCCGCGACCCACAGTGTCGCCGCCCTTGTCAGAATGTACATACGACCCCCTCGATGCGGATCGCACCGGGCGCTCCGCTTGCGCAGCATTCTCCGGCAGTAGCGCCGAATGTGGAAGCACCCCTTCAGCCGCTGTTGCGCAGTGCGGTCGCCACGGCGTTGATGGACAGCTGGATGCCTTCGCGGACCCGCGCGTCGGTCTCGCCGGCGCGGTGGCGCTTGAGCAGCTCCACCTGCAGCAGGTTCAGGGGCTCGATGTAGGGCAGCCGCAGCCGGATGGACGCATCCAGTGCCGGGTGCTTCTCGAGCAGTCGCGTCTGCCCGGTGATGTCCAGCAGCGTGTCATGCGCCGTTTTCCAGGCGCTCTCGATGCGGCCGAACAGCGCATCGGCGAGGGTACGGTCCGCCACCAGCGTGGCATAGCGGCGCGCGATGGACATATCCGACTTGGCCAGGACCATTTCCATGTTATCGAGCATGGACTGGAAGAACGGCCAACTTGCTGCCATCTCGCGCAACAGCCCGCGATCCGGGAATGCGTGCATTGCCTGACCGGCGCCGTACCAGCCCGGCAGCATCACCCGCGCCTGCGCCCAGCTGAACACCCAGGGTATGGCGCGCAGGTCCTCGATGCGATCGGACTTGGTTCGCGAGGCCGGCCGTGACCCGATCTTCAGGTCGGCGATCTCGGTGAGCGGGGTCATCTGGCGGAAAAATGTCTTGAACCCTTCGGTTTCGTAGACCAGTCCGCGATAAGTGTTGAAAGCCGCGGTCGAGATTTCATCCATGGCCGTGGCAAAGCGCGCGACGGTTGCCTCCTCGGAGACCGACGTGGGTTCGAGCGATGCGAGCAGCGTGGCGGCCGTGATCGCCTCGAGGTTCGCCGCTGCACTCTCCGGAGTGCCGTACTTGGCCGCGATGACTTCGCCCTGCTCGGTGATCCGGATGCGCCCCTGCACCGTGCCGGGTGGTTGCGCACGAATCGCACCGAACGACGAACCGCCCCCCCGGCCCACGGCCCCGCCCCGGCCGTGAAATATCTGCATCCGGATCTGTGCCTCCTCGAACACGCGCGCCAGCGCGCGCGTGGCCCGGTTGAGGCTCCACACCGAAGTCAGGTAGCCGCCGTCCTTGTTGGAATCGGAGTAGCCGACCATGACTTCCTGGTAGCCGCGGCGCCGTGCGGCCTTACGGATCTCAGGCAACGCAAACCATGCCTGCATGACCTCCGGTGCGTTCTGCAGATCACCGATGGTTTCAAACAGGGGCACGACCATGATGGGCGCCGCAGCGGGATCCGCCGGCCGGTACAGGCCCGCTTCCTTGAGCATCAGGTTCACTTCCAGCATGTCCGAGACGCTTTCGCATTTGGAAATGTTGTAAGTCGTGATGCAGGCAGCGCCGAATCGCTCATGGGCCTTGGCCGCCGCGCGCACGATCGCGAGCTCCGACTGTGTCTCCTCGCTGTACTGCGAGTACGGACTCCACAGCAGTCGCTCACTGCCCAGCTCCCGGCGCAGCAATGCCACGCGCGCCGGCTCGTCAAGTTCGAGGTACTGGGCCGCGACGCCCGCGACGCTGAGCAGGTCCGCGACCACCCGGGCGTGGACGTCGGAATTCTGGCGCAGGTCGAGGGTCGCCAGGTGAAAGCCGAAGCTGTCGACGGCACGGATGAGGCGTCCCAGCGCACCGCCGGTGGCCAGCAGTCCTGCACCCCTTTGGGCCAGGGAGTGTGCGATCGCGACCAGATCGGTGCGCAGCTCCTCGGGACTGCCGTAGGCCGTCCCCGGCACCGTGGGCCGCCGTGCCGGCGGCCGCCCGGTGATCTGCTCATACGTCGCGGCAAGTCGCGAGTAGCACCCTGTGAGGGCCCGACGATAGGGTTCGTCCTTGCGCGCCGGGCTGGTATCACCGCTGGCATCAGCCAGCGCCATGACCTCCGCGGTGGGCGTGGCCAGTTCGCTGGAAATGGACAGCTCCGCGCCCAGCCCATTCAACTGCTGCAGATAGCTGTCGAGGACCGCAGCGGCGGAACGGCCCAATGCGTAGTCGAGCGTCGCCGCGTTGACATTGGGATTGCCGTCCCGGTCGCCGCCGATCCAGCTGCCCAGGCGCAGGAAGCTGCGCGGTCTTTGCGGCAACGATCGCTCCCAGCGCGCGTACAGCATCGGCAGTACGGGAACGAAGATGTCACGCAGGTAGGCCAGCGCGATTTCCACTTCATCGGCGACGATGATGCGCTCCCGCCGCAGTGGCCGCGTCTGCCACAGCAATGCGATCTGGCGCAGCAGCCCCTGTTCGATCTCCTCCCCGCCCGCCGCCTGCGACAGGCCCTGATCCTTCAGCCGCATGAGGTCGGCGATGCGGTTGCGATGATCGATCATGCTCTTGCGCATGACCTCGGTGGGATGTGCCGTGAGCACCGGCACGATGAGCGTGCGGTCCAGCAGCTGCGCCGCCTGGTCGGGGGCGATGCCCTTGGCGGCCAGTTGCTCGAGGGCTGCTGCGACATCCTCGCCGGGACGGCT
>Ga0302310_10000578_pt1 | contig 33781 bp, 31 predicted proteins | sample III_Palsa_N1_2_FD_200451 | JGI IMG/M metagenome (GOLD analysis project Ga0302310, IMG submission 200451) | Peat permafrost microbial communities from Stordalen Mire near Abisko, Sweden - III_Palsa_N1_2 | ecosystem: Environmental > Terrestrial > Soil > Palsa > Peat permafrost | place: Sweden...
GTACAACCGGACCCTGGCGGGTGACCGTTATTCGCCGCTGACACAAATCAACGCCGCCAATGCCCATCGCCTGCAGGTGAAGTGCATCGCGCAGCTGGGCGAGATGGGCAGTTTCGAAACCAGCCCGATCGTGCTGGACGGACAGATGTTCGTCACGACCGCGCACAAGGTGCTGGCACTGGACGCCGCGAGCTGCGCTGTCAGGTGGTCCTACAACTACGTTCCGGTCGACCCGGAGCATCTGCCCGGCAACCGCGGGGTGGCGCTCTACCAGGGTCGCGTGTTCCGCGGCACGACCGATGGTCACCTGATCGCACTGGATGCGGCGACCGGCAAGCTGCTGTGGGATGCGCGGGTTGCCGATGGGGCGCTGGGCTATGAGATCACCGGCGCGCCGGTCGCCTTCGACGGCAAGGTGTTCACCGGCGATGCCGGCGCGGATACCGGCATCCGGGGTCGCATCTACGCGTTCGACGCGAGCACCGGCGCGCTGGTGTGGGCATTCGACATCGTGCCGCGGCCCGGGGATGCGGCGGCCGCAACCTGGGGCGCCAGCACCGACAAGGGCGGGGGTGCGACCTGGTCGAGCATGGCCATCGATCCGGTGCGCCATCTGCTGTTCGTCCCCACGGGCAACCCGGCGCCGGACTTCAATGACGCCAGCCGCGGTGGCGACAATCTCTACACCGATTCGGTAGTCGCGCTCGAGCTGGCCACGGGCAAGCTGTCCTGGTATGTGCAGCAGGTGCCGCATGACTTGCACGACTGGGATACGGCGGCCGCGCCGGCGCTGTTCTCCAAAGGCGGCGTCAATGTCATGGCGGTCGCGAGCAAGAACGGCCTGCTGTACCAGTATGACCGCGACACTCATCAGACGCTGTCACAGGCCGCCTTCACCACGCGTTCGAATGTGGACGCGCTGCCGAGCGCTGCTGGTGTACACGTCTGCCCCGGTGCGCTCGGCCAGTACAACGGTCCGGCATTTTCCCCGCTCGAGGGCCGGGTATTCGTTGCCGCGGCGGACCGCTGCAATGTGCTGACGCGGGCTGAGCCGCACTACGTTCCGGGCGGCGTTTACTTCGGTGGCATGTTCCGTATGGATCCACCGGCGCTGCAAAGCGGCTGGGTCAAGGCCTTTGACGCCATCAGCGGGCATGAAGTCTGGAGCGTGCATCGCAAGGATCCGGTGCTGGCAGCCGTGACACCCACTGCCGGCGGTCTGCTGCTGACGGGGGATATGGGCGGCAGCTTCCTGGCCCTCGATGCCCGGGATGGGCGGGTGTTGTACGAGTTCGCCACGGGGGGGCCCGTGGCGGCCGGGATATCGGTGTATGCGGTGGCCGGACGGGAGTACATTGCGGTGCCGTCGGGCAGTTCGTCGCGTGACGCGGCGTCGGCCACGGCGGCGGCGACACTGGTCATTTTTACCTTGCAGTGATTGCACAGCATCTGATGAGGGGGGCACATGGCTGATTTTTCGGAAGCGCTGGCCGCACGCGGATTCAATTCGCCGTTGCGATTCAACGTCTCGATCCAGGATTGCGAAGTGGTCGGCCAGATTCCGCAGGATCTGGATGGCGCCTTCTATCGCAACGGGTACGAGTGGTACTACCCACCGAAGTTTCCGGATGACGCCATCCTCAATGCCGATGGCTATATCAGCAGCTTCAGGTTCAAGGGCGGCAAGGTCAACTACACCGGCCGCTTCGTGGACACCTACCGCATGAAGAAGCTGCGCGAGGCGCAGCACCAGCTCTACGGCTACTACCGCAATCCCTATACCGACGATCCGTCGGTGCAGGATCCGACACATCCGAATCTGCGCACGGTTTCCAATACCGCGCCGGTGGTCCACGGCGGCAAGCTGTTCACGACCAAGGAGGATGGTCTGCCGCACCAGATCGACCCGAATACGCTCGAGACCATCGGTCCGTGGGATTTCAATGGCGGCTGGAAGAGCCAAACCTTCACCGCGCACCCGAAGCTCGATCCGCTCACGGGTGAGATGGTGGCATTCGGCTACGAGGCCACCGGCCTCGCCTCCGATGATCTCTTCATCTGCACCCTCGACAAGTCCGGTCGCGTGCGTCACGAAGTGCGCATCAAGGTGCCGTACGTGAGCATCATCCATGACATGGCGCTCACGCACCGGCACGTCGTAATCCCGTTCTGCGGCTATGTGACCAGTGCCGAGCGACTGAAGGCCGGCAAGATCCACTGGGGATGGGACTCGACCAAGCCCGGGTACATCGGGGTGATGCCGCGCGAGGGCACTGCGAAGGACATGCGCTGGTTCAAGGGGCCGAACCGCTGCCACATGCACACCTTCAATGCCTATAGCGACGGCAACAAGGTGATCCTCTACGCGCCGTTCTGGGACGGAAATTTCTTCCCGTTCTTTCCGAACGTGGACGGCTCCCCGTTCGATCCTTCCAAGGCGCGTTCATTCATCCGCAAGTTCACGCTCGATCTGGCTTCGTCCTCCGACGCCTGGCAGGAAGAGGTGCTCTGGGACATGCCGGTCAACGATCTGGGCAAGGTCGATCCGCGCACCAGCACGCTGGCGTCGCGGTATCTCTACACGAGTTTCACCGATACCGACAAGCCCTATGACCGCGCCCGTTCCGGGCCGCGCGCGCCGGCATCGGTGGCCAACTCCTACGGCCGCTTCGATGTGCAGACACGCAAGGTGGATCGCTACTTTGCCGGCAAGACCCACGCGCTGCAGGAGTGCTCGTTCGTGCCGCGCGGCAACGCGGAAGGGCAGGGCTACCTCATCGGGGTGGCCTCTAATTACGCTGAAATGCGCTCAGAGCTCATCATCGCGGATGCCGAGCACCTTGGCGACGGCGACATCGCCCGTGTGATCCTGCCGTTCAGGTTGAGTTCACAGGTACATGGTGTGTGGGCAGGCAAGGATCAGCTGCCGCTGGCGTGAGCAGAATTAAAACGAGGGGGATCGCGATGCGCAGGATTTCATGGATGTCTTGGCGGAAGAGGTGGGTGGCGCTGGCCATGCTGTTGGCGCCCGCGATGGGTATGGCCGCTGCGCAGGCCGCCTGCGACGATGCCTGCCTGACGCAGATTGCGGACCAGTACCGGGCGGCCTATGTACACCGTGACCTCAAGCAGGCGCCGTTCGCGGCGCACGTGCGGTTCATGGAGAACAACGTGGAGCTGCCGTTTCCCGATGGCAGCTGGGATGTGGTGACCTCGGAGGTCGGCCCTTCGCTGACCTTCTCGGATCCGTCCACGGGTAGTGCGGGCGTCTACACCGCCGTGATGATGGGCAATACTCCCGCCTTTCTCGCGATCCGGCTGCGCGTCGCGCACGGCAGGATCGTGGAAGTGGAGCACCTGCTGTCGACCAAGCGGCTGATCAGCGCGCCACCGACGCCGTTCGGTGACGTCACCAAGCTCACGCATGATCCGCTGACTGCGCAGCTGCTGACCCCGACCCAGCGCCGGCCGCGGGCCGAACTGATCCGGATCGCGGATGGCTACTTCGCCACCCTCTCGCACAACGACGGCACACTGCACACGAACTTCTCCCCGGAGTGCCATCGCATCGAGAACGGCATGGAAACCGCGAAGGGCGGCTGCGAAGGTCCTTTCAAACTGGGCACCTACCTCTTCAATGTTCGCGTCCGTCGCGAACCGCTCATGGTGGATGAGGCGCGTGGTCTGGTGATGTTCCGCGGCTTCATCGATCACAAGGGCAACGTCATCGACTTCAAACTCACCGATGGCACGCCGCGCACCTCGCCCTTCCAGGAGCCGCATACCTGGAGTTTTGTCGAGACCTTCAAGATCATCGACGGCGCGGTGGGTCCGGTGGAGGCCGACTTCATCGGCTCGCCGTACTACTCGAAGTCCCCGTGGTCCAAGAACTCCCACGATTAAAGGCCAGGAACATGCTGCAAGAACTGATTCGCCGCCAGCGGCTGGTGCTGTGTGCAGTGGTGGTGGCCGCGGGGTTGCCCGGCATCGCGGCGGCCGCGCCGCACGCCAACTGTGATGAGGCTTGCCTCAAATCGGTGATGGATGGCTACCTGCATGCGCTCGAAGCGCACGATCCGAGTCGCCTCAAAGTGGCGCCCAACGTGCGTTTCACCGAGAACGGCGTGGCGATCCCGCTGGGCGAGGCGCTGTGGGTGACCCTTTCCGGCCTTGGCAGCTACCGCCACGATTTCTTCGATCCGGCCAACGGCGCCGTCATCAGCTACGTGACCATGAAGGAGAACGGCACGCCCGGATACCTCATGGTGCGCCTGAAGCTTGCGGACCAGCGGTTGACGGAAGTCGAAACGGTCGTGAATCGCGACGCGCCGCCCGCGCTGACACAGCCGGCCTATGAGCCGCTGTGGGACCAGGTCGAACCCAAGGCACAACGCCTGACGCGCCAGCAGCTGATCGAGGGGGCGCTGGCTTACATGCGCGCCGTGGCGCTGGAGAAGGGGGAGCTCGCACCCTTCGGCGAGTCCTGTATCCGGCTGGAGAACGGTATGGTCATGGCGCTGGGTCCGCATGATCGGCCGCCGGTGCCCCTGAAGCCGCTGGCGCACGATGATGACTGGGCGGCGGCCGTGCGCCTGTCGCTGGGGATGGGCTGTTCGAAGCAGATCAACACCGGTGTCTATGCCTTCATCAACGAGTACGACAATGCGCGCTTTCCGCTCGTCGATGTGGATCGGCAGATCGTCTTTTCGGTGTTCGATTTCCGCCGCCGCGGCACGGTCAAAACGGTGACCATGCCGAATGGTCGCACCTATCCGATGATGCCCAGCACCCAATGGCCGAATGAGGTCCTGAACACCGAAGCCTGGAAGTTCCAGAACGGGAAGATCACCCGGGTGGAAGCGGTGTTCCTGGGCAACCGCACCTACAAGCAGGGCACGGGGTGGCCGGGGGGCCGCAAGGGCGAAAAGCGCCCGACCTAGCCTCCAGGCAGCCCGCTTGGCTTTAAAGCTACCTTGTGATAAAAAGGTAGCGTACTGAAGCAAGGGCGTTCATGGCTGCCAATGAAAAATTCGGGCCGATGCGCAAGGGGCTGCTCGAATTCCTCATTCTCAAGGTCATCGACGCGGATCGCGTCTACGTGGCCGACATCCTGCGCAAGCTTAGCGATACCGAGTTCGCCACGCAGGAGGGCACGCTGTATCCGCTGCTGAGCCGGATGCGGCGCGAGGGCCTGGTCGATTACGACTGGAAAGAGTCCGACTCAGGACCCCCGCGCAAGTACTACGCCCTGACCGCCACGGGTCAGGCGCAACTCGCCGAGCTGGTCGCCTACTGGCGCCGCATCAACAAAACCATCGAAGACCTGGGAGCTTGACCATGCGCGCGGTCAATACCATCAGCCTGAACGGCAATGCCTGGCAGATCGAAGCCGAGGGATGCGAGGCGCTTGCCGCCTATCTGAAAAGTGCGGAGGTGCGGCTCGCGGGCGATCCGGATCGCGAGGAGATCCTCGCGGACCTGGAGCAGGCCATTGCCGACAAGCTCGCGCGCCATGTCAGCGCGCACAAGAATGTCGTCAGCGCCGAGGAGATTGCCCTGGCGCTGCAGGAGATGGGTCCGGTGGAGGCCGGTGGCGCAGCCCCCGAACCCGCCGCTGCCGATCCGACGCAAACGGACACCGAGGAGGAGCTGCGGGCGCAGGCCACACCCGGAGCGGGGAACCCGGGTATCCGACATCTCTTCCAGATCCGCGAAGGGGCGATGTTGAGCGGCGTATGCAACGGCCTGGCGGCCTATTTCGGTATCGATGTGACGCTGGTGCGCATGGTCTTCGTGGTGTTCACGGTGCTCACCGGAGGCATTGGAGCCGCGGTGTACCTCGTCATGATGGTCGTGGTGCCCGTCGCCCTCACGGCGGAGCAGATGGCGGCAGCGCATGGCAAGCCATTCAATGCCGAAGAGCTGATCGGCCGCCCCCAGGCCGCCTACGCCTCCGGTCGTCACTGGCGCCAGCAGTGGCGCGATCAGCGTCGCGTGTGGCGGGATCAGCGGCGCGAATGGCGCAGGCAGCGCCGTGCGCCTTATGGCTGGCAGGCGGCGCGCTACCCAGGCCAGCTCGCGGCAGCCCCGCCCGTCGGGGGCCCGGTGGGCGGCATCCTGCATCTCGTGCTGCTGATCGCCTTCCTGGTCGCACTGGTCCGTGCGGCGCATGGACAGCCCCTGTTCGGGTGGGACTGGGCGGCCGATGTGCCGCACTGGGTCGGCATCGTGGCGGTCTGTGTGCTCTACGCTACATTGGCCCAACAGCTGCACCTGGCGCGCTACTACGGGCAGATCGGGGTTTATCATCCGGGCCATGCCCTGGTGGCGCTGATGGGCTCAGTCGTGTGGCTCCTTATACTGCTGAGCGTGGGCTGGTACGTCGTGCATCACTGGCCGGAAGTCCAGGATTTTCTGCAACGGGCACTGCAGGCGCTGCAGACCGCGTTTGATAAGGGGCCGGCCGACAGCGTCGGCACCTGAGGAACGAGTAAAACGCCCTGATTAAACAATTTCCGGCTTGAATTGCGGCAGATCCGTCATCGGGTCTGCCGTTTTTTTTTAAAAGCTGTGGAGCTCCATCAAAACCTGGGCCGCACACTCCCAGCGTTGTCAGCGCAACAGCATCTGCACCGCGAGCCTGCGCATGGCCCAGCAACTGAAGCTGCGGGTGGTGGCCGAAGAGGTGGAGCGGCCCGAGGACTGGGACCTCCTGGGGCAGCTGGGTTGCGAGGAAGTGCAGGGCTACATGATCGCCAAACCCATGCCGGCGGCCCAGGTGGCCGCCTGGATCGACAACTGGACCGGGCAGCACGGCGCTCCCGGCTCGGTTAACGCCAAAGAATAACGCCGCGGTAACCGTAACGCTTTTGTGTACCGCCGGCGTGCCGGCCACTATCCGGCACCGATGAAGTTTCCCCCTTTGCCGATATTCGCGGGCTGCCTGGTGCTCGCGGTCCCTGCCTGTCCGCGGCTCGCGCGGGCGGAGGCCGCCACGGCGTCCGCGGCGGCCAGCGACTCCCTGACCGAGGTCACCGTAACGGCCTCGCGCCTGGACCTGCTGGGCACGGCAACCACCGCAAGCCAGGGTTCGGTGACCGAGCAGGAACTGGAGCTGCGTCCGGCCTACCGGGTGGGACAGCTGCTGGAGAGCGTTCCGGGCCTGGTGGTGACGGTGCACTCCGGGGAGGGCAAGGCCAACCAGTACCTGGCCCGCGGCTTCAACCTCGATCACGGCACCGATATCGCCAATTTCGTGGATGACATGCCGGTGAACCGCCCCACCAATACGCACGGGCAGGGGTATTCGGACCTGAACTTCATCATGCCGGAGCTGGCCAACGGGCTCGACTACACCAAGGGTCCCTACTACGCCCCGGTGGGCGACTTCGGCTCGGTGGCCTCGACCCATCTGAAACTGGCCGACGACATTCCCGCACAGGTGTCCCTCGCCGCGGGCACCCTGGGCGTCTACAACGTCTTTGCCGGGGGCACCGAACACCTGTCCGACACCGATCGCATCATCGGCGGCGCCTACTACGGACATGTCGATGGTCCGTTCACCCATCCGGATGACTTTGAAAAACTCGCAGGAGTTCTGCGCTTCAGCCACGGGACGGACGCGGACGGTTACAGCGCAACCGTGATGGGCTATCACGGCCAGGGCAACATGACCACGGACCAGCCCCTGCGCGCCATCCAGGAGGGTCTGATCAGCCGCTACGGTACGCTCGATCCCAGCGACGGCAATTCATCCGAACGCCACAGCCTGTCGGTGCACTTTGCCACCACTGGTGATGCGTGGAAGTTCAGATCCAGCGCGTACTACATTGAAAGCCGGATGATTCTCTGGAATGACTTTACGCACTTCCTGGAGGACCCCAGCAACGGCGACCAGGAGCAGCAGACCGAAACCCGCACGGCGACGGGCGGCCAGGCCGCTGCGGTCTTCAGCCAGATGTTCGGCGGCATCCAGAACGATACCGAGGCTGGCGTGCAGCTGCGCGATGACAGCGCCTACGTGAACCGGCTGCATACCCGATACCGGGTCCCGCTGGACTACTGTTCGGTGGCGCAGCCCACCGGCTCTGCGATCCAGGTCGCGGCACCCGGCGGGGTGTGCAATGCCGACCAGGTTCATCTGCTGGACCTGGGGCCCTACGTGGATGTGGCCTCGCACTGGCTGGCCTGGCTGCGCACCGTGCTGGGTGTGCGCGAGGAGTACTACCGCGCCAGCGATCACAGTATGACCACCGGCTTTCAGGGCGAGACGTCAGAAACGCTGCTGCAGCCCAAGGGCAGCATCATCCTCGGGCCGTTTGCCAAGACCGAGTTCTATTTCAGTGCCGGACGCGGCTTTCATTCGGACGACGTGCGCGGTGTGTTCGGCACCGTGCCGGTGGAAGGGGTGCCGGGGGCCGCGGGCAAGACGCCACTGCTCGCCCCGACCCAGGGATTGGAATTCGGCATCCGCAGCGATGTGATACCGAAACTGTCGACGCAGCTGGCGCTGTTCCAGCAGGACTTCAACTCCGAACTCGCCTACGACGCCGACGTCGGCCAGGACGCCGCCAGTGCGCCCAGCCGTCGGCGCGGCGTGGAGTTCTCCGGCGAATACCGGCCGCTGCCCTGGATCGAGTTCAACACGGACCTCGCGCTGTCACATGCGCGTTACAGCGGGGACCTGACGGCCTTCGGACTTGACGGTCCGTGGATTGCCAATGCGCCGAAGTTCATCGGTTCCTTCGGCGTGCTGGTGAACAATCTGGGACCGTGGTTCGGCGGCCTGCAGTGGCGCAAGCTCGGGCCCTATCCCATCAACGACGGCGATGAGTTTCCGGTAGACAGCGGCTACAGCGAGTTCAATCTGGACGTGGGCTACAAGTTCAGCGGCAAACTGAAGGTGCAGCTGAGTCTGTACAACCTCTTCAACACGCACGCGAACTCTTCAGCCTACTACTACACCTCGCGGCTGCAGGGTGAGCCCGCCCCCGGCATCGATGGCATCCAGGTGCATCCGCTGGAGCCTTTCTCAGGGGTGCTGAAGCTGACGTTCTATCCTTAGGACCACCAGCACGCCGAGCCATAGCAGCACCCACAACTGCAGTGTGCCGCCACCGCCGCTACTCCCGCTGCTTGCACTATAGGGTGCGCCATTGCCCGCGGCGGATGCAGCCGGAGCCGGCTTGGTGGAATTGAGAGTCAGATGGGTCTCGGCGGCGCGGTTGGCCCCATCGAGTACGGAGATCGTCACGGTCGCCTGGCCCGCCTGGCCCGCCACTGGGGTCACCGACACCGTGCAGGTCAGCAGGGTTGTTCCGCAGCCCGCCGACACCGTCACCCCGGGCGTGCCGGCGCTGACGACGGCATTGGGCACCAACGCCGTATTGGAGCTGCTGACACTGAACGTGAGCGTGCCGGTGCCTGAGATGGTGAACGGTTGCGCCGAAGTACTGGCACTGCCGACGCTGGTCTGATCGACCAGCGCGCTGATGGTCGGGGCCGCCAGCGTGCCCAGGGCGCCCAGTGCATCCACGCGGCCAAAACCGGAAGTGTCATTGGGAACCGGGTCGGAGCCCAGCGGAGCCGCTCCGGATTCCAGCGCGGTGGTGAGCTGCGCAACGCTCAGGGACGGGAATGCACTGCGCAGCAGGGCAGCCACCGATCCGGCGTTCGCGACCGCGGCGGATGTTCCGTAGAAATTACCATCGGGGAACAGGTCGGCGGCAAAGTAGGTCCCCGTCGCATCGACCGTGATGCCATCGGGCGCCATGAGATCCGGGGCCAGCAGTTGCGTGACCGCCGGGAATTCCACGGTCAATGGCCCGGAACTGGAGAACGGCTCGATCATGTCGCCGACCCCATCGGACCCATTGACCGCGCCGATCGTCAGTACTGCCGGAACCATCGCCTGGGGAGAGACCAGGCCGCCCGCGGTCGAGTCCGAGAGTGTCGTCAGGCCATCCCCGCCCGCCCACAGTTTCAGGAATTTGCCGCTCGCCGAAGCATCCGGTGAGGCCACGACGATGGTGTACGTCCCGCCTGCCAGCGACAGGTAGTCCACGAACTGGTCGGTGGTGCTGCCCGAGGTCGTGAAGCACCCGGCCGGAGTCGTGCTGCCGGCGGCGAACCAGAACACATCGAAGCGACTGGTGATCTGGCCCGGTGGGTCCGCCCAGGCCAGCAGCAGCGGGAAGTTGGCACCGTTGCCGGTGACGGTGAGAGTCTGGCTGGTACCGCTGCCGAAGGTTGCGACATAGGCATCGGGGGTCCCCGACCCTGAGGGACAGGTGAGCGCCGGCAACGTGGTGCTGCTGAGGCTCACGGGCAAGTAAGTGCCCTCCCAATAGGTGCCGTCATTGTTGCCGGCCGAACTGAGCAGCATCACGTTGGGGTATTGCGCGAGGATTGCCGCGATGGCGTTGCTCTGATCGTTGTTCTGCGACATCAGTCCGTCGCCGGGAATGGCGGTGTCATCCATCAGGATGGTGACCCCGGCATTGATCAGCAGCGTCATGCAGGAGGTGAAGTCCACGAAGGTCGACGGACCGCAGTACGCCAGCTGGGCTCCGGGTGCGACCGCGTGGATCTCCTCGAGCAGAATCGTGCCTTCATCGGCCGTGATCGGCGTGGTATCGCCGGTCGGATAGAGGACCTGGACGGACGCGGGCAGTTCACCCCGCCCCTGAATCGTCGAGAGGCTGTAGACGCCGCTGGACTCCACGCCCACCTTCACACCGGCGCCGGTCACATTCGTCTGCGTGACGAAGGCCCCCGCGCGCATGATCGACACGCCATTCTGGTCAATCGACAGGGCAGTGCTCTGCCGCTGCACCGACGCGCGCTCGAGGCTGCGCGCGGCCGCTTGCAGCGCGCGCGGCGTGGGCGGGCGGATATAGGAGGGCGCCGTGATCTGAAGGACGCCCCCGACCGCACCGAGTTGGGTCAGGTCCGCGGGCTGCACCCAGCCTTCCACGACGCACAGCGTTCCCGCTGTGACCGACGCGGTGACGGTGAGTCCGGCGGCCGAGAGCGCGGCAACCGGCGGCGCAATGGAGCACGCGAAATGGACATCGACCTGGAGTCTACCCGTGGTATCCACGTGCGCACCGGCTGCTTCCAGTGCTCCCGCAGTCGCATCTGCGGCTTTCGCGCACGGGCTGACGGCGATTGCAGCCATGACGGCCAGCGCCGCAACCAGCACCGACCGCGAATAAAAATCTAAACCCCCCATGATGGGAGGAGATTGTGCCTGCAAATCGAAGAAACTGACAGATAGAGTGAATGACTATCGGGCTGTGCGCTCGTCCTACACGCCAGCTACTTCGGTCGCCACATCTGGAATTTTGAATCCGGCTGCACACCGAAATAGTCCGCCGCACCACCGCCGCGCAGGATGGGCTCGGCGGCCGCGGTGTCGTAGACCCCGTCGCGCAAGAGCGTGTGACTGATATGGATGGCGACCGCCTCGCCGAGCACCAGCCAGGTATCCGTGTCGACGCCGCGGCTGTCCGTGAGGCGCACGAGTTGCGACAGACGGCATTCGAAGCACACCGGGCTTTCTGCTACCCGCGGCGCCTGTACCAGTCTTGAGGGAACGGCCGTGAGCCTGGCGAGTTCGAACTCGTCCTGCGCTGCCGGAACGGTGGCCGAGGAGGCATTCATGGCGTCAGCCAGCGGCCGTGTGACCAGGTTCCAGACGAACTCGCCGGTGGCCTTGACGTTCTCCACCGAGTCCTTCCAGCCCACGCTCGCAAAGCCAATGATCGGCGGCTTGTAGTTGAAGAGGTTGAAGAAGCTGTAGGGCGCCAGGTTGTGAACGCCGGTGCTGCTGCGGGTCGAGATCCAGCCGATGGGGCGCGGGGCGACGATCGAATTGAGCGGATCGTGAGCCAGCCCATGGCCGTCCCGGGGTTCGTAGAAATGGTAGGTGCTCATGGCACCCTAGGCTAACAGCTCTGGAGCCGCCGGCGGCGCGACCGCCGGCGGCCCGCCCGCGCGCTCAGGCGCTGTCGCGCGGCTTGTACGAGAACTTCTGGCCGGCGACGGTCGCCTGGTACATGGCGCCACCCTTGACGATGGTGAACACCGCGACACCCTTGTAGTAGCTGCCGGCGGTCAAGGCATCCTTCTTGCCACCGCTGGCCCCGCCGCTGGCGCCATCGGTGCCCAGCGACCCGGAAGCCGCGGCCGTGATGGCGACCGCGCTGACGCCTGCATCGAACTCGAACTGACCGGTGGTGAATTCATCCAGCGCGCGCTTGTCCTTGAAGAAGATGATCTGGCTGTAGGCCTGGCCGCCGGCCTGGAAGCCGACACTGACCTGATTCATCGTCGTGGTGCCGATGTACCGGCCCATTTCATAGACGTGACCGGTTCCATGCGCTCCGCCGACCACCAGACCGCCTTTGCCGATCGTGGGGAAAACGGCATAGGCGTAGCTGTCGTGGAAATACTCAGCGCTGGCGCCGGCATTCTGGAACAGGGTGATGGTATCGGTATACCGGCTGGCCATCGCGGCCCCCGCCGGCAACAACAATGCCGCCAGTAATATCAGGAATCTGCGAAGTGCTTTCATGTTCGGTCTCCGATAAAGACGCTCATGATCTATGCTCACCCGCCTTAGGTGAAGCTACGAGCATCTGGGGGAAGAAGCATGCCAAGCCGCCGCAACCGCCGCCGTCAGATCACGCCCCTGTTGTGCGTAGTCGCGGGGGCAGCCGCGCTGCTGACCGGTCGACCTGCCGCGGCCCAGGAGTTTGCCCAGGCCAAGAAGTCCGCGTCAGACTATGCGCAGGCCCGGATCGCGCCGCGCCTGGCCTGTCAGGCCCTCGGCCAGTACACGGCCAAGGATCTGGTGACCGTGGCCGCCACGGCGATGCCCGCCCGCCCCGGCGTGCCGGCGCACTGTCGCGTCACCGGAATGCTGGCGCCCGAAATCGCCTTCGAGGTGAGCCTGCCGGAGCGCTGGAACGGACGCTTCTACATGATCGGCAATGGGGGGCACGCGGGGGAGTCGCTGGAGGACCCCATGCGGGTCTCGCAACGCAATGCTGCGCTGCAGGCTGGATTCGCCTTTGCGCAGACGAACACCGGTCATGACTCCCACGAGGAGCCAGGCGCGTCGTTTGTGATGAGCAACCCGGCCAAAGCCATCGACTACGCCTACCGTGCCGTAAACCTGACGGCCGTAACGGCCAAGGGCATCACCCAGGCTTATTACCGGAAGGACATTGCGCATTCCTACTGGAATTCCTGTTCGAACGGCGGGCGACAAGGGCTGGTCGAGGCCGAGCGGTATCCGCAGGACTTCGATGGCATCCTGGCGAAGTCCCCATGGGTGGACCAGACGGGCTTCACCCTCGGTGCATTGTGGAACCAGCGTGCGCTCGACGCGGCGCCCCTGACGGCGGGGAAACTGGCGCTGGTCGCGAAGATGGTGATGGATAAGTGCGATGCCCTGGATGGCTTGAAGGATGGGCAGATCGAGGATCCGCGCCGGTGCTCCCTCAACGTGAAGACCGATCTGCCGGCATGCGCTGCCGGCACGGACAATGACACCTGCCTGACGGGTACCCAGGCCGAGGCCATCGAGAAGATCTACGGCGGCCCGATCAGCAATGGCCAGCACATCTTCCCCGGCTTCATGCTCGGCAGTGAAGCCCTGTGGATGAACTTCATCGTTCCGACGCAGCCGGGCCGCAAGTCAGCGGATTTCAATCTCGTCGACAACACCCTGCGCTACCTGGTGCCGACCCCGCCTCGGCCGGACTATGACTATCGCAGCTTCGACTTCGACCGTGATCCGCCGCTGCTCAATGCCTGGGGCAAGTTGGCCAATGCCACCGATCCGGACCTTTCGCGTTTCCGGCGCAAGGGCGGGAAACTGATCATGACCTATGGCTGGGCCGATCCGGTGCTGCAGCCCCTGATGGGCGTTCATTACTATGAGCAGGCGCTGGTGCGCAACGGGCCGGACACACCGGGGTTTTTCCGGCTGTTCATGGTTCCGGGCATGAGCCACTGCGGCGGCGGCGTCGCGACCGATCGGTTCGATGATGTGACGGCCCTCATCGACTGGGTGGAAAAGGGCAACGCGCCGGACTCGATTCGCGCGGCACGCGTGGTCGACAACAAGGAAGTGCGCTCGCGTCCGCTGTGCCCGTACCCGCAGGTGGCGCGTTACCAGGGACACGGCAGTATCGATGACGCGGCCAATTTCCGTTGTGTCAGCGTAGGGGAGCGGAATTGAGTTCGCCGGCCAGAATGCCGATGAGCTCGGCTGCGGGCAATCCCGCCCGGACCAGCGGTGCTCCCTGTCCGGCCCACTGTGCTCCGTAGCCGAAGTCCCCTGCGGCCTTGGCGGCCGCGTGCAACGCCTTGCCGGCATCGTAGGCGATGGGATAATCGGGAATGTGGCGGCCTTCCACTCCCGCCCCCAGTGCCGTAAAGGCATTGCTCAGACAGCGGGCGGCGCGTCCGGAAATCGCGCGTGTCATCACCGTGTGATACGCCGCGCCACCGGCGAGAGCCTGTCGATAGCCGGCATCCGCATCCGACTCCGGGCAGGCGACGAACGCCGTACCCAGCTGCGCGGCACCCGCGCCCAAAGCGAGCACCGCGGCGATCCCCGCGCCGTCCATGATGCCGCCGGCAGCGATGACGGGGATATCCAGTGTGCGTGCCAGGATCCGGGTCAGCGCCAGGGTTCCGAGACAGTCATCCTGCACGGCAGGATCGAAGGCACCGCGATGTCCACCGGCCTCGTAGCCCTGTGCCACCACGGCATGCATACCCGCGGCCTGGATGGCATGGGCTTCGACGGGATTGGTGGCGCTGGCCAGGAGTACGATTCCCGCATCGCGCAGCGCTCGAATGGTCTCGATGCCGGGCAGGCCGAAATGGAAGCTGACGACCTGCGGCCGCTCGGCGAGCAGCATGGCGACCATGGCGTCATCGACGACGAAGCTGCGGTAGATTTCGCGCAGCGCGGATGGCGGCTGGGCGCCGAAGCGCGCGAACAGGGGCCGCAGGTGTTCCAGCCACGCCGCCTCAACTGCCAGGTTCGCTGTGGCAGGCTGGTGACAGAACAGATTGACGTTCAAGGCTCGCCGCGAGCGCTCGCGTACCGCGGCGATCATCCGCCGTGCGCCCGCCGCATCGGTAGCACCGACGCCGATCGAACCCAGTGCGCCGGCGTTGGACACGGCCGCGGCCATTGCCGCGGTGGACACTCCGGCCATCGGTGCCTGGATGATCGGCAGCTCGATTCCAAGGATGTCGAGCAGTGCCATTGAAGTCCTCCGGCGCTACGGAACCAGGCTCAGGAACAGGAAGGCGGCGAACACGACGAAGTGCACCAGCCCGAGCATCAGGTGCGTGCGACCTGCGACCAGCGTGATCGAGGTGACGAAGAACGCCAGCACCACGAGCACCAGTTCCTTGGGAGCAAGCCCGAGTACCAGCGTCGTGCCGACGAGCTTGGAGGCGACCGCCATCGCGGGAATCGTCAGTCCGATGCTCGCCAACGCCGATCCCAGGGCAAGGTTGAGACTGGTCTGGATGCGGTTCGCGAGCGCCGCGCGGATCGCAGCCCACGCCTCGGGCAACAGGGTCAGCATGGCGATCGACACGCTGATGACCGACTTCGGCAGGTTGGCCTGATCGACGACTCCCTCGATGCTCGGTGATACCTGGTGGGCCAGTCCGACCACGGCGATGAGCGCGGCCAGAAGCGCGCCGAAGCTCGCCATGGATTTTGCAACCGAGGGCCGGGGCGCATGCACGTTCAGATTGGCGCGGTCGCGGACCGGAACGAAGTAGTCGCGATGGCGGACGGTCTGCACGAATACAAATCCGCACCACAGCGCCACGGAGACGATGGATGCAAACATCAGCTGGGATGTGGTGTAGGTGGGGCCGGCGCTGCTGGTGGTGAACGTCGGTAACACCAGGGCGAGTGTCGTCAGGGCGGCAAGCGTTGCGAGGCTCGCATTGGAGCCGAGCACATTGAACGCCTGTTCGCGATGGCGCCCGGCACCGATGATGAGGCTCAGGCCGATCACCCCGCCGCAGCTGATCATGATGACGGCAAAGATGGTGTCGCGCGGCAGGGTGGCAGCTTCGGGCGCACCGGAGAGCATGACCGTGGAAATCAGCGCCACTTCGATGACGGTGACACAGATGCTCAGCACCACCGTTCCCATCGGCTCGCCGAGGCGATGGGCCACGACCTCGGCGTGATGCACGCTGGCGATGACGGCGCCGATCAGGGCGACCCCGCATCCGGCGAGCACCCAGGGTGTCAGTGGCAGTGCGGAGCTTGCGACGACACCCAGGATCGCCAGGATCGGGACCCACCATGGCCAAAGCGACACGCGATTTTCCTCGAAGTGACCGGCAACTAATAAAACGTTAGTCGCGTCAGTAGCTTAAACGATACGCCACATCCACCGGAAGCGCTTGCGACCCTGGAAAATTCAGTTGTGCCGCACGAATATCGCTCAGGCAAGATGGTACATCGTCATGGAAAACGCAGCCTCCGCAATGCTCGACTCCTGGGCCATCGCCCACGCGGCCGCCATGGCGATCGGCACTTTCGACACTGACAGTCCGGCCCGCTTTGCGCTGGTCGCGAGCGGTGACCTGCGGCGGCTCGCGCGGGATGATCCCGACGCGGTGTTGCAGTGGGTGCCGGCGACGGGATGGCACTCGACACTGCCGGCCGGTGATCCGCGCGGGGATCTGTTGGAGCTGTACCTGCCGATCAGCAGTGCCACCGCCGCCCGACCCATTACGATCGGTCACCTGGGCCAAAGCCTCGACGGCTTCATCGCGACGCACTCCGGCGATGCCATTTCGGTCACCGGGCCGGAGAACATCCTGCACCTGCATCGGCTGCGCGCGCTGTGTGATGCCGTGATCGTCGGCGCCGGCACCGTGGCCGCCGACAATCCGCGTCTGACAACCCGCCTGGTGGTCGGAAGCAATCCGGTGCGTGTGATCCTCGATCCCGCATGCCGACTGCCACCGGCGCATACGGTCTTCAACGACCGGGCCGCGCTCACCCTGCGAGTGTGCGCCGCAGGCAGCGCAGCCGTTGCGGAGGCGCGTGCCCGGGGTGAGGACATACTGGAAGTGGCGGCCTGTGATGGCGCGCTGGACCTTTCAGATCTGCTGCGCCAGTTGCGCGCGCTCGGGTTCAACCGGCTCTTCGTGGAGGGCGGGGGCGTGACCGTCTCATCGTTTCTCAACGCGGATCTGCTGGACCGACTGCATATCGCCGTGGCGCCGCTGCTGATCGGCGAGGGCCGCCCCGCGATCCGCATGCCGCCGCGATTGCGTCTGCAGGACTGCCTGCGGCTGCAGCATCGCGTCTATCGCGCCGGCTCCGACATCCTGTTCGACTGCGATCTGCGTGCCGCGACCACCGGGTCGGCGAACGGCCATGGGTCACTGTCCCCCGCGCGGCTGCAACGGGTTCTGTAGCGCCCCTGAATCACAACGGCTCAAGGACCTGTGACATGCGCGCGCAGGTCTGCTGCCAGTTCGGGAGGCTGCTGCGCACGGCGGCGGCCCCGTCGGCCAGGCTCTCCAGCAAGCCAGGCTCCGCGAGAACGCGACTCAAGGCGCTCTGCAGCAGGTTTGCAGCACCCGGTGCCACCAGCAGTCCGGCGCCCGGTCCGACGAGCGTGGCAATGGCACCTGCGTGCGTGCTGATGACCGGCAGTCCACGCGCCAACGCCTCCGCGACGGCCATTCCATAGCCCTCGAAGTAGGTCGGCAGTACGAACAGGTCTGAGTCGGCATACATCCGGCTAAGTTCAGCTTCGTTCATCTCCCCTGCGAGCCGCACCCGCCCCTCGAGACCAAGGCACCGCAGCTGCGCCCGCAGGCGGGCGACCGTTTCCGGATCACGGGTGAGGCTGCCGACACAGGTCAGCTGCCAGCGCGCGGGCTGCAGCGCGGCGAGGGCGGTGAACAACAGGTCATGGCCCTTGCGGGGGATGAGGGTCGCGACACACAGCAGCTTCAGGCTTTCCCCGCGAACACGCCTCGCCAGCGGTGCGGCGTCAGTCCCGGGTGCCACGACCGCCACCCGTGATGGCTCAACCTTGAATTCACGCAACGCGAGTCTGGTGGCCTCGCTGGTCACGATCACCTGGCGGACCGCCGCAAGAGCGAGCCGTTCCGACCGTGCCAGCTCTCGGGCCAGATCGGGCGTGAGTCCGCGTTCGGCGGCGAGTGGATGGTGCACGAGCGCCACGAGCCGCACACGTGCGGCGTGTGCCTGCGCGATCTGCGGCATTGCCCCCAGCGCGAGGCCGTCGACGAGCACCAGCGCCGCATCGGGCAGGGCCGCGAACATCGACCGCGCGTGATCGAGGGCCGCGACCGAGGGCAGCGGAAAGCTCGCATCGAGGGAGTGCACCGTGACCTGCCAGCCCAGTGCCCGGAGCCCCGCGATGATCCTGCGGTCATAGCCGTAACCGCCGGTCGGGGACTGCAGGTCTCCCGGGATGAGGAAGTGCAGCGACCGCGCGCCTGTCACGCGCTGATCTCGCCCTCGTAAGCTGCCCACGCCACGTGCGATTCATGCAGCGTCACACGCATCGCGGTCATTGCGCCGGCCCCCGCTCCCAGGGCGCCGCTGCGAATCGCCTGCGTGAGCCGCTCGAACACGGTCCTGGCGAGAAACTCGGTGGTGGTGTTGCGGCCGCTGAATTCGGACTGCGCATCGAGATTGCGGTAATTCAGGGCGGCGAGCACCTCGTGCAGCGCTGCGCCGGCAAGCCCGATATCCACGACAATGCCGTTTTCATCGAGCTTGGGCCGCTTGAATTCGACGTCCACCACGTAGGTTGCGCCGTGCAGCCGTTGCGCAGGGCCGAACACCTCGCCGGCAAAGCTGTGGGCGATCATCATGTGATCGCGGACACAGACCGTATACATCACGCGCTCCTTGGTCCGTAATTCACCCGATGCATGATGACATCCCCCGGCGCACGCGACAGGCGCTCGAGCGTCTGCGGCAGCTCCTCGAAATGGCCTTCGCTGTTGATGAGCACGTCGAGTTCCGGTGCGGCCAGCAACGCCAGCACCAGTTCCATCCTGCGGCGCAGGCTCCAGCGCGCCCGGCGGGCCGGGCCGATCCCGCCCACCTGCGAGGATTTGAGCGTCAGGCGGCGCGCGTGAAAAGCCTCTCCGAGCGCGACCGTGATCGGGCGGTCCCCGTACCAGCTGAGTTCGACGAGCGTTGCCTCGAAGCCCGCGATGCGCATGGCCAGCGACAACCCGGCTGCAGACCCACTTGAATGTAGCACGACGTCCGCTTCGCCCGCGGCCGCGGCCGGTAGTGCGAAATTCACTCCCAGCGCCTTCGCAATCGCTGCACGGTGCGGATTGACATCAATCAGTTCAACCTCGCATCCCGGAATGCGTGCCGCGAGCCAGGCCGCAAGACACCCCACGCTACCTGCGCCGATCACGGCGATGCGATCGCCGGGGCCCGCCCCGGAGTCCCACACGCCATTGAGTGCGGTCTCAAGATGCGCGGCGAGTATCGCCCGCGCCGCCGGAACGGATGCCGGCACTGCATACAGCGCCTCGCAGGGCACTACAAAATGTTGCTGGTGTGGGTGCAGGCAGAACACGGTCGTATCGACAAGCTCTGCCGGCCCCTGTACCACCTGGCCGACATTTATATAGCCGTATTTCACGGGACCCGGGAACTCGCCCGCCTGGAAGGGCGCCCGCATACGCGCGTATTCGCCAGGCGGCACGTGCCCGCCGAAGACAATCGACTCGGTGCCCCGGCTGACACCACTGTAAAGTGTCCGTACACTCGCTTCTCGGGCTTGCGGTGCCGGAATCAATTCACGGCGCAGCTCGCCGCGGCCCGGCGCTTCGATCCAGAACGCGAGCGTCTCGTCCCGACTCATTAGGACCTCCGTGCACCACGGCCTTCTGCGCAGTTCGCTTGCCTGCATCTTACCGGCTGGGCTGACCGTCGGGGTGATCGCGCAACTGTGCACGATCCACCTGGCGCTGGAGCCGGCCTATCTGGCCAAGAGCGTCGCAGTGTTTGCAGCCGGCGCAGCGGTGGTGCTGATCGGCCTGCCGCGACATCATCCGTTTGCCACATTCGGCGCCGCCAATCAGGTGACCGTCGTGCGTGGCATGCTCGTCGCGTTGCTCGCCGGCCTGATCGGCGAGCGCAGTGACACCTGCGCCCCGGTGCTCGCGGTGGTACTGGGCACGATCGTGGCGGTGCTGGATGGCCTCGATGGCTGGCTCGCCCGCCGTTCCCGGATGGCGAGCCCCTTTGGCGCCCGTTTCGACATGGAAACGGATGCGGCGCTGATCCTGGTGCTCGCGGTACTCGCCTGGCTGTTCGGTAAAGCGGGGCTGTGGGTGCTGTCGTGCGGATTGCTCCGCTACGTTTTTGTCGGCGCCAGCGTGCTGCTGCCCTGGCTGCGCACTGCGCTGCCGCCCAGCGAGCGCCGCAGAGCGATCGCGGTCGTGCAGATGGTCGCGCTCATCATCGCCGTCACACCCATGGTCCCGGCTGCTCTGTCTGCGCCGGCGGCGGCCATCGGGCTCACTGCGCTGTCGTTGTCCTTTCTTCTGGACATCGTGTGGTTGTTCCAGAATGCGACGCAGGCGCGTGCCAGCGTGTCACCGCAGTGATGCCGGGCGGGGCGCAGCGGCGATACCGAATGTGGCAGGCGGTGCGCGTGCTGCTCGCGTTGGTGCTGCTCAACGCCGCAGTCACCTTCCACAATGTGTGGCCGAGCCTGGGCGTGCACTGGCCCGGCGAACTGTCGGTCGAACTCGCCGTGCTGCTGCTGGTGCTGGCCATTTCCAACGCATGGACCGGTCCCACGCCCGGGGGGCTGCTGGCGCTGCTGTCCGGGGTGATCGTTCTGTTCGCTCTGGGACGCTACGCCGATGTGACGGTCTCGGCGCTCTACGGGCGCGATATCAATCTGTACTGGGACGCACCACAATTTGCTGCGGTGACCGGCATGCTGGCGCGCGTGGCCTCCTTCTGGGCGCTCGCTGCCGTGTGCGGTGGTGTCGCGGTAATACTTGCCGTGCTGTATCTGAGCGCACGCTGGTCGCTGCTGCAGATCGACGATGCCTTGCGTATGTATGCGCCGGTGCGCTGGGGCGTCGGCGCCGCAGGCCTGGCGCTGTGCGGCTGCTTTCTTCTGCAGCAGATCCGCGATGATGGACTGCCCCGCATGCCGCGCTTCTCGATACCGGTCAGCCGCACTTACGCGGCGCAAATCAGGCGCATTGCGGATGCGGTATCGGGCCGCGCCAACCGGGCGCTGCCGGCGTCGCCCCCGATGCACTCAAGCTTTTCCGCCCTCGATGGCAGCGACGTACTGCTCGTGTTCATGGAGTCCTACGGCAGCGCGACCTATGACCGGCCCGAGTTCGAACGCGCACTGCAGCCAGCGCGCGAGCGCCTGCAGCGTGCGATTCAGGACACCGGGCGCGGGGTGGTGTCGGCGTTCGTCAATTCACCGACCTTCGGCGGTGGCTCGGTACTGGCGCATCTGAGTCTGCTGTCGGGCATCGAAGTGCGCGATCAGGATCAGTACGCGCTGCTGATGACACAGAAGCGTCCGACCCTGGTGTCACTGTTCAAAGGCGCGGGCTACCGTGCGGTTGCCGTGATGCCCGGCCTGCGTCAGTCGTGGCCGGAAGGGGCGTTCTACGGCTTCGATCAGATCTATGGCGCCGATGACCTGGATTATCAGGGTCCCGGATTCGGCTGGTGGCGGATCCCGGACCAGTTCTCCCTGGCGGCACTCGATGCGCGGGAACTGCAGCGCGTACCGCGCAAGCCCCTGTTCGTATTCTTTCCGACCGTTTCGACGCACATGCCGTTTGAGCCGACACCGCCGCTGCAGCCAAACTGGCAGCGCATGCTCTCGGCGCAACCCTTCGACGCGGAGTCGCTCAGACGCTCCCTGACGCAGACGCCGGAATGGACCGACATGGGCAAGGCGTATGTGCGCTCGGTGAGCTACTTTCTCGATACGCTCAGCAGTTACCTGCGGGCCCGGCCGACCGGCAGATTCGTGCTGATCATCCTGGGAGATCATCAGCCTGCCGCCAACGTCAGTGGCGAGGGTGCCTCGTGGGACGTACCGGTGCACGTGATCGCGAGTGCGCCGGCGATTCTCCAGTCGCTGCAGGCTGACGGCTTTCGGCCCGGACTCGTGCCGCTGCGGCCGACCTCCGGAAAAATGAGCGAACTGGCGCCCTGGACTCTGAGCGCGTTTGCAGCCCGGGTGCCGTGAGCGGCTTCTCCGTCGAGTGGCTTGCACTTCGGGAGCCCGTTGATGCGGCCGCGCGCTGTGTGTCACTCGGGGGTGTTGCGCTCGCAGCCCTGACCCGCCTGCGCGCCGCGGGGCCCTGCATCGATGTCATCGATCTTGGCGCCGGCACCGGCGCGAACCTGCGCTACCTCGCGCCACTGATCGATGCCGAGCAGCACTGGCTGCTGGTGGACAACGATGCCGTGCTGCTGGCGGCCGCGGCAGCTCAGCTGCAGTCCCGGCTGCGGCAGTTCCCGTGCAGGGTGCAGACCCTCGCCCTGGATCTCGCGACACAAATGGACCGCCTGCCGCTGGGGGCAGGCACGTTGGTGACCGCGGCGGCGCTGCTGGATCTGGTCTCCGAGGCGTGGCTGCGGTCGCTGGTCCAGCGCAGCGCCGCCGCCGGTGCAATCGTGTGGTTTGCGCTCACCTACGATGGGCGCATCGAGTGCCATCCGCCGGAACCAGAGGATCCTGAGGTGCGAAACCTGGTCAACCTGCATCAGCTGACAGACAAGGGGTTTGGCGCGGCGTTGGGTCCCGGCGCAGCAACGATGACCCAACAACTGCTGGTCGCGCACGGGTATCACGTGCACAGCGCAGCCAGCGACTGGCAGGTCGCGCCCGAAAATCTGGCGTTGCAATACGCCCTGGTGGAGGGCTGGTGCCAGGCGGCGATTGCAATCGCTCCCCACCGCGCGCTGGCTCTGCATGGCTGGTTGCTGCGGCGGCGCGCGCACATTGCAGCGGCCCGTTCCGAGCTGCGGGTCGGGCACGTGGATATCGTTGGCCACCCCTGAGCAATGCTGCGTATAGGAAAGGTGGCATACTGAGTGCGTCAATCAAGGGGAAGGGCGTCATGCGAAAAGGTCTATGGATCGCAGCCACCGTGGCGCTGCTCGGAGCGAGCGCAGCGATGGCCCAGGATCAGGGCGCCCGGCCCGACGACCGCGGCCGACCCGCTGACCAGCAGCGACCGGGTTCAAACCGGCCGGCTGAGCAGCAACGTCCGGAACCTGGCCGTCCCGGCGGTGACCGGCCCGATGCAGGTGCACCCAACCAGCCCGGGCCCGGGCCACGTCCGACCACTCATCGTCCGCCCGCACCGCGTCCGCCGATGGCGCGGCCACCGTATGGCAGGCGGCCCCCGCATCGTTTCCTCAGCGGCGGCGGCTGGCACCACAGCATCCGCGGATCCGCGTTCCGCTATCCCCCGGGATTCTCGTATCGGGTGTGGACGACCGGCGCGATCCTGCCGTCGGTATTCCTGACGCAGGCCTATTTCTTCGATGACTACGCGCCATTGGGTCTCGGGCCGCCGCCCGCGGGTTATCGCTGGGTACGGTATGGGCCGGACCTGCTGCTGGTGAACGTCTACAGCGGACGGGTCGCCGATGTGGTCGACGGAGTGTTCTACTGATGTTGCGCGGGGAGCCGCCTCCGTAGTGGCGGCGGCTTTCAGCCTTCGACCTTCGGCAGCGCTTCCTGCAGCGCGCTCTTGAGCCAGTCCAGCAATGTCACGATTCGCGCCAGTTTCGCGCGGCGTTGCGTTACGTGCGCGCGAAACCAGGCGCGCGGCAGATGAAAGTCCGGCAATAGCTCCACCAGCTGACCGCCTCTGATCGCATCGCCCGCGACATAGCGCGGCAGCATCGCAATGCCGTTGCCGGCAAGCGCCGCGGCGCGCAGCGTGACGTTATCGTTGGCAATGAGTCGCGGATGGACCTCCACACTCAGCTGCCCCGGTTCGCTTTCGAAGCGCCACGCCGTTCCCAGCGGCTTGAAGAACAGTCCGTCGTGGTCCTCCAGGTCGTGCGGATACAGCGGCGTGCCGCGACGTTTCAAATAGTCCGGTGAGGCGCACAGCACCTGCTCGAAGGGATGCAGCGGCACATCGATGACGCCTTCGTAGCTGCTCGCGGCATGGCCGCTGATGGCAAGATCGAAGCCTTCCTCGGCCGGGTTCACTGACCGGTCCACCAGCGCCAGTTCCATGGTGATGTGCGTGTGCTCAAGCAGGAAGCCGCTCAGGGCATCGGACAGCACCAGCATGTGCAGCGTCGTGGGGACCATCATCAGGATGCGTCCCTCCAGCCGGTCGCCGGAACGCTTGAGGCCGCTCAAGGCCTCATCGAGATCGGCGATGAGACTGCGGGCCCGGACCTGGAAGAGCTCGCCAGCTTCTGTCAAATCAACCTTGCGGGTGGAGCGCTCGAACAGTCGCGTGCCGACCGCGTGCTCGAGCTGGCTGACCCGCTTGGCGGCCACCGAGGGCACCAGGTTCAGCCGCCGGGCCGCCTGGGAGAAGCCGCCATAGCGGGCCACCGCCAGGAAGGCCCGCAGATTGGATACCATGTCCATGATTTATCGTAAATCGCGAAAAGTGAGGTCGTAATATGTACCTGGCTGTCGCACTTTGCAAAGAATATGCTACAGCCCATGAACAACACAGCTTTCCAGGACATCCCGGGCACGTACGTCTTCACCGGCGACCGCGCGATCGAAGGCCGGCACCTGAACCGCTTTTGCATGTCCCTCATGAGCGCCGCCCATCGCGCGCGCTTCAAGGCCGATGAGCGCGCCTACCTCGATGAGTGGCAGATGACCGAGTCGCAGAAGCAGGCGGTGTTGAAGCGCGATTTCAAGGCGCTGCTGGAGCAGGGCGGCAACATTTTCTTCGTGCTCAAGATCGCTGCGGTGGATGGCCGGCCGACGCAGTCCGTCGCCGCCTCCTTTGCCGGTCAATCGACTGAAGAGTACGCTGCGATGATGCGCAGCGGCGGCCGCAATCCAATGGGTCTCAGGTCGATTTCGGGACGTTTCTGATGGCCCGGATCACCGCGGGCATTGGCTCGAGCCATGTCCCCGCGATCGGCGCCGCGCTCGACGGCGGCCGCACCGCCCATCCTGACTGGGCACCGATTTTCGCCGGCTATGAATGGTCCCGCAGGTTTGTCGCCGAGCAGAAGCCTGACGTCGTCATCCTGGTTTACAACGACCACGCTTCGGCGTTTTCGCTGGATGTCGTTCCGACCTTTGCCCTTGGATGCGCCGATTCGTTTGCACCGGCGGACGAAGGGTGGGGTCCGCGCCGCGTCCCTATGGTGCAGGGCCATTCCAAACTGGCCTGGCACATCGCCACCAGCGTCGTGCTTGATGAGTTCGATCTCACGATCATGAATGAGATGAATGTCGACCACGGTCTGACCGTGCCGATGTCGCTGATGCTGGGGCAGCCCGCCGAATGGCCGGTGAAGGTGATCCCGCTGGCGGTCAACGTCATCCAGTACCCGACGCCGACCGCCAACCGCTGCTTCCGCTTAGGGGAGGCCATTGCCCGCGCCGTGAAGTCCTTCCCCGAAGATCTGAACGTGCAGATCTGGGGTACCGGGGGTATGAGTCATCAGCTCTCAGGCGAGCGCGCCGGTCTCATCAACCGCGAGTGGGACACGAAGTTTCTCGATCGGCTCACTTCAGATCCGGATGCCCTGCGCACCATGTCTCATGAGGAATACGTGCGCGAGGCGGGTTCGGAGGGCATGGAACTGATCATGTGGCTGACGATGCGCGGCGCACTTGGACCCCGCATCCGCGAACTGCACCGCTTCTATCATGTGCCTGCCTCGAACACCGCCGTGGGCAACGTGGTGTTCACGCCGGCTTGAGTTTCACACCCCTTCGTAGTCTTCCCGGGTGACGGGCGTGCTCACGGTATCGGTGGGGCCCTCGCCGGGTTTCCTGATCACCGAGTCTCCCGCCGGCACGTCCCGTTTCTGGTAGCGACCTTCCCGCCATGGCCCTGGCCGTCCGATGGATTCTCCCGGGGGGCCGGGCGCGTCCTTTGACTTACCGCTCATATGATCTGGACTTCATATCAGGCACCTCGAAGGATGAGTAAAATTCGGCGCAAATCCAGCGCAAATAGCTGGAATTTATGACGCAAATCCGCTCTTTGCGGTGACAGGTAGTAAACTCCAAGGATGGGGATGAGCCGAGAGTTGCGCCCCCGGACCGGCCGTAAGCGCCGGCCGACAGGCACCGCTTTGCGGGGTGGATTTCTGGAGTCCTGATGTCGAAGGTTCAGATAGTCAATACGAGCGCGCTGGGCCCGATGATCTCGCGCGTTCAGACCGATGCGGTCCTGAGCATCTGCGCGCAGCTGAAGAGCATTGCGGCGCCCCTCATTCCGATCCTCCACGCAGTGCAGGAACAGATCGGCTTCGTTCCCAAGGAGGCCGTGCCGCTGATTGCCCGCGAGCTGAACCTCTCGATCGCCGAGGTTCATGGGGTGGTGAGCTTCTATCATTATTTTCGCCAGGATCCCGGCGGCCGCCACATCGTGCACCTGTGCCGCGCCGAGGCCTGCCAGGCGGTGGGTGCCCCGGCGCTCGAAGCCCATGCCAAACGTTCGCTGGGCGTGGATTTTCACGGCACCACGCGCGATGGCGCCATCCGCCTCGAGCCTGTGTATTGCCTCGGCAACTGCGCCCTCGGTCCCTCGATCATGATCGACCATGAGTTGCACGGACGGGTCTCGGCACAGCGCTTCGATGAGCTGATCAAGGACACGCGGGCGGACGCGGCGGGCAAGCGGTGACGACGCGCATTCATGTCCCCCGTGATGCCGCAGCCCGCAGCCTGGGCGCGGATGCGACGGCCCGCGCCATCCTGGCCGAGGGTCAGCGTCGCGGCCTGGATATCGAAGTGGTCCGCAATGGCTCCCGCGGGCTGCTGTGGCTCGAACCGCTGGTCGAGGTCACGACCCCGGCCGGGCGGATCGCCTACGGTCCGGTGACGCCCCAGGACGTCCCGGGGCTGTTCGACGCCGGGTTCATCACCGGCGCCAAGCACGCCCTGAGTCATGGACCGACGCAGGAGATTCCCTACTTCAAGAACCAGGAGCGCCTGACGTTCGCGCGCGTCGGCATCACCGATCCGCGCAGCCTCGAGGATTACATCGCCCATGGCGGCTACCGGGGCCTGAAGAATGCGCTGGACATGGAGCCTGCCGCGATTGTCGCGGCGGTCACGACCTCCGGCCTGCGCGGTCGGGGTGGCGCGGCGTTCCCGGCCGGCATCAAGTGGAAGACCGTGCTGGGCGCCAGCGCCGACCAGAAATACATCGTCTGCAATGCGGATGAGGGTGATTCGGGGACCTTCTCGGATCGCATGGTGATGGAGGGCGATCCGTTCGTCCTCATCGAAGGCATGACGATCGCGGGCGTTGCCGTCGGCGCTACCCGCGGCTACATCTACCTGCGCTGGGAGTACCCCGACGCCAATGCGGCCCTCAAGGCGGCCATTGCCGCCGCCTCCGAGAAGCACTACCTGGGCGAGAACATTCTCGGCACGGGTAAGCGCTTCGACCTTGAGGTGCGCTCGGGCGCGGGTGCCTATGTCTGCGGCGAAGAGACCTCACTGCTCGAGTCGCTGGAAAGCAAGCGCGGCATGGTGCGTTTCAAACCGCCGCTGCCGGCGATCCAGGGCCTCTTCGGCAAGCCGACGGTGATCAACAACGTGATCACGCTGGCCTCGGTGCCGATCATCCTGGACCAGGGCGCGGATCACTATCAGCACTTCGGGATGGGGCGCTCGCGCGGCACCCTGCCGATCCAGCTCGCCGGCAACATCAAGCACGGCGGCCTGGTCGAGAAGGCCTTTGGCGTAACGCTGCGCGAACTGCTGTATGACTACGGCGGCGGCAGTCTGAGCGGCCGGCCGATTCGTACCGTGCAGGTCGGCGGCCCCCTGGGGGCGTACCTGCCCGAATCGCAGTTCGACGTGAAGCTCGACTACGAGGCCTTCACCGAAATCAAAGGCATGCTGGGGCATGGCGGCATCGTCGTGTTCGACGATACCGTCGACATGGCGGCGCAGGCGCGCTACGCCATGGAGTTCTGCGCCATCGAATCGTGCGGCAAGTGCACGCCATGCCGGATCGGCTCGACCCGCGGCATGGAAGTGATCGACCGCCTCATCGCCGGCAACAACCCCGCCAAGCAGGAAAAGCTGCTGCGCGATCTGTGCGACACCATGACCTTCGGCTCGCTGTGCGCACTGGGTGGGCTGACGGCATACCCGGTGCTCTCGGCGATCAATCATTTCCCGGAAGATTTTGTCACGTCGGCCCGGACCCGCGTCCCCGCCTAATCAGGACACTGCTATGCAATCCATCGTCGAAATCGATCTCGGTACCCCGCCGCGCTTCACCGAGAAGACCGTCACCCTCACCATCGATGGCTATGAGGTGACGGTGCCCGAGGGCACCTCCGTGATGCGCGCCGCGGCGCTCGCCGATGTGAAAGTGCCGAAGTTGTGCGCCACGGACCAGCTGGAAGCCTTTGGCTCCTGCCGCCTGTGCCTGGTGCAGATCGAGGGCATGAAAGGTCTGCCGGCCTCCTGCACGACACCGGTGGCGCAGGGCATGAAGGTCACCACGCAGAACCAGCAGATCGCGGACATCCGCCGCAATGTGATGGAGCTGTACATCTCCGATCATCCACTGGACTGCCTGACGTGCCCGGCCAACGGTCACTGCGAGCTGCAGGACATGGCGGGCGTCGTGGGCCTGCGCGAAGTGCGCTATGGCTACGAGGGCGAAAACCACCTGTCGGCGCAGAAGGATGAAAGCAATCCGTATTTCACGTTCGATGCCAGCAAGTGCATCGTCTGTTCGCGCTGCGTACGCGCCTGCGATGAGCAGCAAGGAACCCTGGCGCTGACCATCCAGGGACGCGGCTTCGACTCCAAGGTGTCCGCGAGCCAGAACGTGTCGTTCATGGATTCGGAATGCGTTTCCTGCGGCGCCTGCGTGCAGGCATGCCCGACGGCTACCCTTTCTGAAAAGAGCCTGATCGAAAAAGGGCAGGCCGAGCACAGTGTCGTGACGACCTGCGCCTACTGTGGCGTCGGCTGTTCCTTCCGCGCCGAAATGAAGGGTGAGGAAGTGGTGCGCATGGTCCCGAACAAGGACGGCCATGCGAACCATGGGCATTCGTGCGTCAAGGGCCGGTTTGCGATCGGCTATGCCACGCACACCGATCGCATTCTCAAGCCCATGATCCGCTCGAAGATCTCCGATCCCTGGAAGGAGGTTTCCTGGGAGGAGGCCATCAGTTACGCGGCCTCGGAAATGAAGCGCATCCAGGGGAAGTACGGTCGCGACTCGATCGGCGGCATCACCTCCTCACGCTGCTCGAACGAGGAAACCTACCTCGTCCAGAAACTGATCCGCGCGGGTTTCGGCAACAACAACGTCGATACCTGCGCGCGCGTGTGTCATTCCCCGACCGGCTACGGACTCAAGAACACCCTCGGTGAGTCGGCCGGTACCCAGAACTTTGACTCAGTCATGAAGGCCGATGTCATTTTCGTGATCGGCGCGAATCCGACCGACGGGCATCCGGTGTTCGCATCGCAGATGAAGCGCCGTCTGCGCGAGGGCGCACAGCTGATCGTCGCCGATCCGCGCCGCATTGACCTGGTCCGTACACCGCACATTGCCGCCGAGCACCATCTGAAGCTGCGGCCGGGCACCAATGTCGCTCTGATCAATGCCCTTGCACACGTCATCTGCACCGAAGGCCTGGTCAAGGAAGACTTCGTGCGCGAGCGCTGTGAGATTCCCTCTTTCGAGAAGTGGCGCACTTTCGTTTCGGAGGCGAGAAACTCGCCCGAGGCCATGGAGGAGGTCACAGGTGTACCTGCTGCGTCCGTGCGTGAGGCCGCCCGGCTGTACGCCACAGGCGGCAACGGTGCCATCTACTACGGTCTGGGCGTGACCGAGCACAGCCAGGGTTCGACCATGGTGATGGGAATCGCGAACCTCGCGATGGCGACCGGCAACGTCGGCCGCGAAGGGGTCGGCGTCAACCCGCTGCGCGGTCAGAATAACGTGCAGGGCTCGTGCGACATGGGGTCCTTCCCGCACGAGTTCCCGGGGTACCGCCATGTCTCGGATGACACGGTGCGGCACCTGTTCGAAGGCGCATGGGGTGTTTCGCTGCAGAGCGAGCCGGGGCTGCGCATTCCGAACATGTTCGAGGCTGCCCTGGACGGCGAGTTCAAGGGCCTGTACATCGAGGGCGAGGACATTGCCCAGTCCGACCCGAACACGCAGCACGTCACTGCGGCACTGACCGCCATGGAATGCATCATCGTCCAGGACCTGTTCCTGAACGAGTCCGCGAAGTTCGCCCATGTGTTCCTGCCGGGATCATCGTTCCTGGAGAAAGACGGGACCTTCACCAATGCCGAGCGGCGCATTTCGCGCGTGCGCAAGGTGATGAAGCCGAAGTCCGGCTACGCGGACTGGGAGATCACCCAGCTGCTGGCCAACGCCGTCGGTTACCCGATGAACTACTCGCACCCGTCCGAAATCATGGACGAGATTGCACGGCTTACGCCAACTTTCACCGGCGTGAACTATGCCCGTATCGACGAGTTGGGCAGCATTCAGTGGCCCTGCAATGACGCGCATCCCGAAGGCACTCCGACCATGCACGTCGGTACCTTCGTAAGGGGCAAGGGCAAGTTCCTGGTGACTGAATATGTGCCGACCCGCGAGAAGGTCAATGCGCGCTATCCGCTGATCCTGACCACCGGGCGCATCCTCAGCCAGTACAACGTGGGTGCCCAGACGCGTCGCACCGAGAACAATCGCTGGCACGATGAGGACCGGCTGGAGATCCATCCGAATGATGCGGAAGAACGCGGTATCGCCGACGGCGATTGGGTCGGCATCGCCAGCCGCGCCGGCGATACGGTGCTGCGCGCCCAGGTGAGCGAACGGGTGCAGCCGGGAGTCGTCTACACGACCTTCCATTTCCCGGAGTCCGGCGCCAACGTGATCACCACCGACAATTCGGACTGGGCGACCAACTGTCCCGAATACAAGGTGACTGCGGTCCAGGCAACACGTGTGAGCCATCCATCGGAATGGCAGAAGCGGTTCCGTGAGTTCACGGCGACCCAGGAATCGCTGCTCAAGAGTGCCGTCGTCAAGTAGTTGTGCAAGATGAGTGACGAGACGCACGACGCCGGCGAACACCTGGTGCAGATGGCGAACGACATCGGCAACTTCTTCCGGGCAGAACCTGATCGGGAGGATGCGATTGCGGGTATCGCCAAACACATCGCGAGTTTCTGGACCAAAAGCATGCGCCGCAAGATTGCTGCGCATGGTGAGGACGGCCTCGATGAGTTGCCGCGGGAGGCGCTGCGACGCCTCACAGCCAGCGCTGCACCCGCCGTGGTCCACTCGCCCGGGGGCGATGCCGGCTAGCTTGATTTAGCCGGCAATACATCGCGGGCGCATGGCCAAGCCAGTTCCATCAATTCCGCAGCCTGATCCGCGGCGCGTTAACGCCGCAACACGCGCAGGCCCAATACGAGCGCAACGGCGGGCATTACCACGCCGGCGGCCAGCAGGATGGGCGACAGCCACCCGAGCCACGCCAATGGCGCCATCAGGTAGAACGCGTCGTCAGGATCAAAACCCCAGGCGCTGCCGAGCACCTGCGGGCCGCCATCTGCTTCCAGCCATTCCGAGCACAGACTGATGCCCAGCATGGCGGCGCCGCTGATGAGGCCAAGTGGAATGGCCCAGCCGCCGAGCCAGGAATGGTGCAGGCCGAAGCCGATGCCGACGAAGAAGCAGGCGTTCACCCAGATATCGGCGAGGTAATCGAAGCGGTGGCCGCCGGGGCTCATCATGTTGCCCAGCCTGGCCAGTTCCCCATCCGCACGGTCGAGAAAAGCCGACAGCAGCCACAGCCCGCCGCCCCACCACATGCCAGCCTGGGTGCCCGCTCCCAAGGCCACGCAGGCAGCAACGCCGGTGAGCAGGCGCAGTGAGGTGAGGTGGTTGGGCCTGAGGGATGTCCCCATCAGTGGCCGCAGCACGGGACGCGCGAGGAGGTGGGTCCAGCTGGCATCCATTCAGCGCAGACCTTCCGACAGGGGCGTGTGCGCCGGCGCGCCGCGACCCTCGGCGCGGTGCCAGAGGAGGAGTGCGGGAATGCCGAGCACCATTTCGCGCAGCCGTTTGATCAGCGACAGGGCAAGAGCGGTGTCCGCCTGAACACCGAGCAGATGGCAGACCACTACATAGCCACCTTCCTGCACACCCAATGCCCCCGGGATGGCAAAGCCTGCCGACTTGGAGGCCTGCCCCAGGCTTTCGATGATGAGTCCCGAGGTAAAGGAAGTGTCGTGACCGAAGAAGTGCAGGGCCACGCACACTTCGGCGCCCCCGAGGAACCAGGAGGCGAGGTGCCACAGTGCCGAGGCTGACACCGCGCCGGGTGAGCGGAAGCAGCAGGTCAGTGCCGCATGCAATCCGCTGATCTGCGCCGTGGCCGGCCAGCCGAATGATGTCCCCATCCGGAGGGCGGCTTTTTCCACCAGTTTGACCGCACCGAGGCGTACCAGGGCGAAGGCGACCGCAATACCGAACGCCGCAAGCAGCAGGCCGTGGCTGGCGGCGGAGCTGAGCGTGCTATGCCCGGTGGCCTGTACCAGCAGCCACAGACCCACCACGGTGAAGACCACCTGGGTGGCCATCTCCGTCATCAGGTCTGCAATCGCGCCGCCGATGGCCTGGGCCAACTGCACACCGCGCTGCTGCAGCAGGCGGGCAGCAACGAACTCGCCGCCCACCTGGGCCAGCGGCAGCAGGTTATTGACCGCCTCGCGGATCCAACGCAGCCACAGGAGCGTGCGCAAGGGCGTTCGGGAGCCGGCCGGTGCCGCGATCGCCTGCCAGCCAAGCGTTGAACACAACATCTGCGGCAGATGCATCGCAATGACCGCAAGAACGCCGAGTCCTCCGGCGCGGGCGAGAACGCCCGCAATGCGGGCGATCCCGTAGCTGTGCAGCAGCCACACGGCAAGAGCGAGACCTGCCAGCGTGCCCACCAGAGCCCCCAATCTGAGGCGCGCGACTACCTTAGACACGGAAGATGTAGGTCTGCGCCGGATCGCGGTCAATGTCGGGCGGGAACGCGGTGTACTTGTCGGCGTAATAGCGCACCCGATGGTCACCGTCGCTCGCGAGGTTGTAGGTGAGATAAAGGATGCGTCGCGGACGCTCGGTCAGGTTCGGCTGAGAGGCATGCGGCACGTAGCTGTCGAAGAAGATCGCATCACCGGGAGCGGTGGGCACGGACTTCAAGTCGATGCCCGTTTCCTCGAGGGGCCGCCACTGCTCACCGATCAGGCCTTCGCGGTGGCGGCCGGCCGCAATTTCCAGACAGCCACTTTCAACGGTCGCCGCATCCAGGCTGATCAGGGCGGTGACAAACAGCGGCGCGTAAGTGCTCCACCCGGCCTGCTGGTCCTGGTGCAGCTTGAACCCGGCGCCCCCGGCCATTTTGAAATTGATCTTGTCCTTGAACAGCGCCACCTGCCCGCCCATCAGGGCGGAGGTCCACGCCACCAGCGCACCG
>Ga0302310_10000579_pt1 | contig 33704 bp, 26 predicted proteins | sample III_Palsa_N1_2_FD_200451 | JGI IMG/M metagenome (GOLD analysis project Ga0302310, IMG submission 200451) | Peat permafrost microbial communities from Stordalen Mire near Abisko, Sweden - III_Palsa_N1_2 | ecosystem: Environmental > Terrestrial > Soil > Palsa > Peat permafrost | place: Sweden...
TACTTCATTACCGTACCGTCCACCATGGTGATCGCGGGTTCTGGAGAATTACAGAATCCCCAAGAGGTGCTGACGAAATCCACTTTGCAGCGCCTGGCAGCGGCCCGCTCCAGCGACAAGACCGTGGTCATTCGCAGCGCTGCGGACATCGACAACGCCGCCGACCGCCCCGCAGGGCGCTCAGGGATGCTGACCTGGCACTTTCGCATGCAGCATACGCGCGACGTGTCTTTCAGTGCCTCGAATGTATTCCTCTGGGATGCGGCCCGCATACAGCTGCCGGACGGCGGACATTCACTCGCCATGTCCTTCTATCCCATCGAGAGCGCGGGCCCCGAAGCCTGGGGACGCTCCACGGAATATCTCAAACATTCCGTAGAGGAATTCTCGCGACGTTGGCTGCCCTACCCCTATCCGGTTGCCATCAACGTCGCTGGCGGAACTTCCGGCATGGAGTATCCCGGCATCCTTTTCGACGGCATCGACGACAAGGGCAAGGAGCTCTTCTGGATCACGGCCCACGAAATCGGACACACCTGGTTTCCCATGATCGTGGGCTTCAATGAACGGCGCAACGCCTGGATGGACGAGGGCTTCAACACGTTCATCGATGTCTACGAATCCGATGCCTTCGAGAATGGCGTCTACGGCCCGAAGCGCGACTCCGAGTACGCGCCAGGCGGCGGCAACCCGGTGGACGAGATCCTGGCGACGATCAACGACCCCGAGGCGCCGGTAATCATGACGCGTGCCGACGCCATTCAAGAAAAGTATCGACATTCGATCACTTACTATAAATCGGCGCTCGGCCTCATTCTGCTACGCGAACAGATTCTTGGGCCCGAGCGCTTCGATTGGGCGTTTCGCAAATTCATTCGCGACTGGGCCTTCAAACACCCCGCCCCCTCCGATTTCTTCCGCGCCATGGAGAGCGAGGGAGGTGAAGACCTCGCCTGGTTCTGGCGCGGTTGGTACTTCAACAATTGGGCGCTCGATCTGGCGGTGCAGGACGTACGTTTCACCGACGGGGAAGCCCAAGTTACTTTGGCGAACCGCGGCAGGCTGGTCATGCCGTCCGTTTTGGAAGTCGTATTTAAAGACGGCACCAAGACACGGGTGCCGGTGCCCGTGGAAACCTGGATCCAGCAAACCACCTACACCTTGAAGCTGGGTAAGCAGCCGGTGACGTCGGCAACCATCGACCCGGATCACGTCCTGCCGGACAACGACCGCAGCAACAATCACTGGAGCAAGTAGCCGGTATGGACTGGAGGATCTATGCGCTAGGATCGGCGGCTTTCGCGGCCCTAACCGCGATTTTCGGCAAAGTGGGCGTGTCTGAACTCAATTCGAACCTGGCCACTTTTTTCCGCACCCTCGTCATCCTGGCCGTCACGGCGTTACTGGTATCCCTGCGCGGCGAGTGGCAACGCCCGGGCACCCTGTCCCACCGAAGCTTGGCGTTTCTAGTCGCGTCGGGGGTTGCCACCGGTCTGTCCTGGCTCTGCTACTACCGCGCACTGCAGCTGGCGCCTGCTTCCCAAGTCGCGCCCATCGACAAGCTCAGCGTGGTGCTGGTGGTAATATTCGCCGTGCTCTTCCTGGGTGAGCAACTGACCTGGAAGGTGGGCATTGGCGCCGCCCTGGTGGGGCTAGGGGCTCTGGTCCTCGCGCTCTGACAAGAGCGCACCCGCGCCGCGAAGCAACGAGATCTAGAGAGCGGCCGGCACCTGGGCGGCAGCGCTGCCGCCCGGGCTATCCACCGCGACGAACACGCAGCATTGTGCTCGCTCCGCGAGCGAGCCGCGCTGCGATGCGCCCCACCAGAAGCCGCCCGAAGGCCTGGGATAGTGGCCAAGTACAATCAAGTCGATATTGAGCTTCTTGGTATACGCCACGATTTGGTCAACGGTGTTGCCGTGAGTGACATGGCTCTCCGCCGGGATGCCCCGCGCCCGTAGCCACTCGACCGATTCGCTCAGCATTTTCTCGTGACGGTTCAGCGTATCTCCGATGATGCAAGCGTGGCCCGCCGCGCCCGCCGCGAGAAAGGGATCGTCGATGCCGGTCGGCGTGATCAGCAGCACATGCGCCTGGGCATTCAGCACAATGGCGAGTTCCGCGCCGCGCTTCAACGCGCGCCGGCCCGCATCGCTGCCGTCATAACAAAGTAGAACTCGTTGGAACATAGCTGCAACTTCCCCTTGCCTGTTCTCTAAGGGAAAGCGTACGCCCGTTTGGCCATTTGCGCACGCTCCTGTGTAGTATGCGAATTCACCATAACGAGTATTCACATGCCACAGAACATAAAACGGCGTGAGCTGCTAGCGGGCGCTGGCGCCGCGTTACTCCTCGGATCCCTACCGGGCTGCGCCGTCGGCCTGCGCGACACCAGTCGTCGCCCGACCGCGGCCGAGACGCTCAGCTTTCCGCGGCTTCGCGCCAGCGTCGACCGGATCACTCGCATCACCGTATGCACCCGGCCCTTCCGGGCCCAAGGCCCGCGCCTGGAGCTGGAACGCATTGGCGAGAAGAGCGTCGTGCATAACTACGGTCACGGCGGCAGCGGCTGGTCCCTCTCCTGGGGCTCGAGCGGTATCGCGGTAGCCAAAGCCCTCTCCACGGGCGAACGGGACATCGGCGTCATCGGCTGCGGGGCCTTAGGTATTACCTCGGCCTTGTTGCTGCAACGGGCAGGCGCCCGAGTGACCATCTACGCCAAGGAACTGCCGCCCAATGTGCGCTCCTCCCTGGCGACAGGGCTATGGACTCCCGATTCGCGTATTTGCTTCGATGAGAACGCCACCCCCGAGTTCAAGCAAACTTGGGCCGCCATGGCGCGCGATTCCTACAGGACCTATCAGACCCTCATGGGCCTGCCGGGCAACCCGGTCGAGTTCATTGACTCCTTTGCCGTCTCCGACACCGCCGACACACACCGCCACCATGACGCCTCGCCCACCGACACCAGGCCGAAATTCGCGGAATTGCAACGGGAGCTGATCAGCGATCTCATTCCCAATAGCGCTGAGTACGGACCGGGCACTCATCCTTTCGCGAATCGCTATCTACGCCGTAACACGTTCATGATGTTCAATCTCGCAAGTTACTCGCGCATGCTCATGTCGGATTTTCTGGCCAACGGCGGCAAGATCGAAATCGTCGAATTTCACAGCCCCGGCGACCTCGCGACGCTGCGCCAGAAAACCCTGGTCAACGCCACCGGCTACGGCGCGCGTGCGCTGTTCAACGATTCGAGCCTCACGCCGGTCCGCGGTCAGTTGGCCCGCCTCATCCCGCAACCCGAGGTGAACTACGGGCTGTACTACAAGGGAGTATCCTTTGTCCCACGGCGCGACGGCCTGGTATTTCAATCCGTCGGCGAAGACGACTACTACGGCTTCAACGACGCCACCGCCGAGCCCGACCCCACGGAGGCAAACTTCGCCGTGACGACCATCGCTCAGCTATTCGCCAACGCCTGAATTCGACAGGCCGCCCGCTCATGATTCGGCTGCCGCACGTGTTGGAATCACGCCTGGAGTCCCTGTCGGCGGAGCTGCTGCAGCCCGCCGAGGGACGCCGCATCGATTTCACTCAGCCGCCGGGCGAGGCGTCATTTGCGACGGCCGATTCGGTGTCCTGGCGCATATTCAAGAATCCCATTGCGCTCCTGGTCGGAGGCATCACCGCCGTCATCTTGGAGCTGGCGGAACCGGCGGTACGCACCGGCGTGTGGAACTACTCCTCGTTCGCCACGGATCCCTTAGGAAGGCTGCGTCGCACGGGACTAGCCGCCATGGTGACCGTCTACGGCGCGCGCAGTGTTGCCGAACCCATGATTGCCGGCATTGTGCGCATGCATGCCCTCGTGACAGGCGAAACGCCGGCCGGCGAAACGTTCTCGGCAAACGATGTGCGTCTCTTGAGTTGGGTGCATGCCACCGCGAGCTATGGTTTTAGCGCTGCGTACAGCCAGTACGTGTCGCCGCTCAGCCGCTTCGACTTTGACCGCCTATACGCCGAGGGCGCGCCGGCGGCGCGCTGCTACGGCGCCCTCGATATCCCCACCTCGGAAGCCGAGTGGCAGGCACTGTTGCTCAGCATGCGCGGCCGATTGGAGCCTTCCGACATCTTGATGCAATTTCTGCGCATCATGGGCGACACCCCGGCTTTTCCCACACCACTGCGCTGGATGCAGCCCATGCTGGTCCGCGCGGCTATTGACTTGGTCCCCGAATGGCTACGCGGCACCCTGGGCCTCACCAGGCTGCCCGCACTCACCCGAATCGAAAAGCGGCTCGTGAAGTTGGCCGGCACCCTACTTGATCGCATTGTGCTGCCCGAGAGCCCTCCGTCACAATCCTGCCGGCGTCTAGGCCTACCCAGCGGATACCTATACGCCCCATAGACAAACGGCCAGCGGCACCTGCCGCTATAACTGCGACACCACGAAATCCTCCAACACCGCTTTACGCATCAAATCCGGCGGCAGCAATCCCTGGCTCAAAATAAAATCATGGAATTTCTTCTGATTGAATTTCGCACCCAAGGCCGCCTCAGTCTCCTTGCGTAACGACAGCAGGCGCGTATATCCGTAGAAGTAACTATTGGCCTGGCCCGGCGCGCGAAAGGTATAACGCTCGACTTCCTCCTTCGCAAGCGCATGACTCAGCATGACGTCCTTTTCCAGCACGTCATAAGCCTGCGCAGTCGTGATCTTTCCGCTCTGCAATTCTGGATCCAGGAACGCCCGCGCCGCACGCGTCAGGCGCAACTGCAGCGTCATGAGCTGCCCCTCGGCTGGCTCGTAGGGCTGCATGATGTACTCCGAATACAGTCCCCAGCCTTCCACATTGGTGGAATTGAAGGCATACAGTACGCGCGCCAAGCTCACCCCATGTTCCACCATGGAATCGAACTGCAGCTCATGGCCGGGGCGCGCCTCGTGCGCGATGAGGGTCCAGGCCGCCGCATCCACTGTAAAATCATCGAATGTTTCATCGGCCCCGCCATTGGCCGACGGAATGTTCAACGGCAGAATGAACTCACCGCGCTGACCGGTGTTGTGCAAAAACGGCGGCGGCTTCATGTGCGGCGCCGGTAGCTGAGCGGTCTCGGCAGCGGACGCCAAGCGAATAATGGCGGGTCTATCCGGCAGAGTCACCAGCTTCTGCGCGACGATAATCGACTCGATGGTGTGCAGCCTGTCCTCGTACAGCGGTAAAATCGCCGGCCCGGTGATTTGTTTCTTTTTGAGTTCCAGGATGACGCTGCGGTAATCGCTGGCCGCGTAGCCCTTCTCCTTGGCCACCTGTTCGGCTAGCGGCCCCATCTCGGATTGATACTCGGTGAACGCCCCATGCGCCATGGCGGCAATTTGCACCGGCGGAATGTCGATCCCAAAGGACTCGAATGCCAGCGCATACTCCTCGGGCGGCAGGCGAAAGTCCGTCCGCGCCTTGGGAAGAATGGTCGCGCGAATCCAGGCATCATAACCGGCGAGCTGTGTCTTGAGTTTCGCGTACGCGCTCTCCCACCCGGTCAGCTTGTACTTCTTGAATAGCTCCGGGATGCCCTCGATGTAGTTCGAGTTGCGGCCGAGTTCGGTTTCCAATTCGCCCTTCGAGGGATAGATGGCGCCGGGCTTCGCGATTTGCTCCAGGTCACGCTGTTTGAGCAGCTCGGTATAGGGTTTATAACCCGCCTCGAGACCCGCGTATTTACGCAGACGAATCAGCGCCGCCGGCCGACGTTCCGTGGCCACCTGGTCGTCGAGTAGCCCATGCAGCCCCTGAAAAATCTGCTCGCTGGCATTGTTGAACGGTATCTTGCGCGCCAGCTCGAAATCGTCGCGCCGGAATTGCAAATCGAAGGCTTTGAACAGGATCTGCAGATCCTGCTGCACATTGGGGTCCGTGATCCCGGGCTGGGCCGCCTTGATCTTGGCCAGCACCGCCTCGAGTTCGCGGCGCTGGGCGATTTCATCCGCGCGGGAGGGATCCGAAATCCGCGAGTCGAATTTAATCAACCCTTCATCGGAGCCCTGCTCGGGCGAATGTTCGAGTTGCACATCCAACAGCATGTGCGTGAACGTATTGCTTTGCTCGATCCAATCTTTGCTTGGGGCGGCGTCGGCAGACACCGCGACGACCGGGGCGAAAGTGACTATTGACGCAAGTATCCAATGGCGCATTCAGGTCCCTCCGTATGCAACGCATACTATACTAGCGATGGTTCTTCACACAGCGATATCCTATGACCGTTCTCGAGTGCCAAGTTGCAGTCATCGGCGCGGGCATGGCCGGCGCGTCCATCGCCGCCCATCTGGCCGAACACACCGCCGTGCGGCTGCTCGAAATGGAAGCTCACCCGGGTTATCACAGCACGGGGCGATCCGCTGCCCAGTTCTCCGAAACCTATGGTAATAAAGCAATTCGTGCCCTATCGCGCGCCAGCCGTCAATTTCTATTCACCCCGCCGTCCGGTTTCGCCGCGTCGCCTCTGGTCAATCCTCGCGGCAATTTGACCTTCGGCAAAGCGGGACAGATTGAGCTGCTCGACGCGTACGCGGATTCGCTGGAGCCGGGCTACGGTGTCGAACGCTTGTCCGCCGCTCGCACACTGGAACTCTGCCCCCTTCTTCGCGCGGACGACCTGAGCGGCGGGGTGCTCGAGCCCCACTCCGCCGATATCGACGTGCACGCACTGCATCTGGGATATTTGAAACTCTTCAAGTCGCGCGGCGGCTCGGTCACCACCGCATCGCAAGTCATCAATCTAGAACGCCGGTCCAACGCCTGGTGGATTTCCACGCCCACCACCACTCTGCGCGCCGACATCGTCGTGAACGCCGCGGGCGCATGGGCCGGCGAAGTGGGGAAAATGGCCGGAGCCTTCGACATTGGGTTGGAACCTCGGCGGCGGACAGCCGCCCTGATCGAGCCACCCACGGGTATCGACAGCCGCGCATGGCCCATGGTCGGTGATGTCGAAGAAACCTTTTACATCAAACCGGACGCCGGCCTGTTGCTGCTATCACCCGCCGATGAAACTCCCGTGCCGCCGGGTGATGTTCAGCCCGAGGACTTGGATGTCGCCGTGGCCATCGATCGTTTGGAACGAGCAACCGGCATTGAAGTGCGTCGAGTGGTGCGAACCTGGGCGGGACTGCGCTCCTTCGTCGCCGATCGTTCGCCCTGCGTCGGCTTCGACCCCAAGCAGCCCGGCTTTTTTTGGCATGCCGCGCTCGGCGGTTACGGCATTCAGACGGCACCCGCCCTGGGCGAGTTGGCCGCCGCGCTGGTTCTCGAGCGGGGTGTGGAGGAACGCTTGTCGGCTATTGGATTGGAGGCCCAGGCGCTCTGTCCCTCGCGGCTGGGCGCGAGCGCCCACTAGCGACGGCTAGCCGTTCGTCGACCCCGGCAACTGCCGGCATCGGTTGGCGAAATCGCGGCGCTCGGTTTCCCCATCGAGTTCGGCGGAGAGCTGGTTTATCAGATCGTCAATCCCCGTAGCCCGGCTCGCCGCTTGCTTAACAAGATGGCGTGCCAACGGCCCGATGTACTCCGCCAAATGCAACTCAATGGGCCGTAGCTCGGCCGCCTGAAAGGCGGTTACGTGCAGCGGCGCCGCAGCTGACCCACCGCGCGCCTTCAAATAACTGCACAGGCGCGCGTAGTGCGCGTCACGCGGCGGCGGAAACGCATCCATCCAATGTTGCGAGCTCAAGAAATACTCCAAACTCTTCGAGGGCAGCACCTCTTCGATGCGAAACGGCAGGATTTGCACCTGTTTGTGCACGGCCCGCTCCACTTCGCGACGAACCTGGGCCGAATGGTTGCTGCTCGCAGAGAAAATCAGCACCATCAACCGCGGCCGCCTGCTTGATTGGGTCTAGGGGCCAAGTCATACTGCAATTGAACCTGTTGCAACCCCTCGGATGCGCTTCATTCCAACCCTATCGACGACTAAACCTGTGTATCGCTCCAGCGGCCGACGGGGCTTCTCCGACAGTGTCGGCGGCAATCCGCGGCATGTGTTGGCTCGGAAGTTCGAGCATAAAGTCCAGGTGCGCTTCGCCACGGAGCCCTGCACGGTGCAGACCCTGGAAGGCCAAGTCCAAGCCAAGGCGGGTGATGCCATCATCACCGGGATCGGCGGCGAATCCTGGCGGGTGTCGCGCGCGCATTTCGTGGACAAGTACCGCGCCGTGCCACCCACCGTCATGGGCGAAGCCGGCACCTACGCCAGTCTGCGCTACAAGATTCTGGCGTTGCGCCATACCCACGGCTTCGACGTCTGGCTGGCCGATGGCGTGTCCTGTCTGAGCGGGCGCGCCGGAGACTGGCTGGTCGATTACGGCGACGGCAGTCTGGGGGTGGTGGCGGCCAATGCCTTCGCTACCACCTACGAAATCATGAACTCGCCCGCAGTCTGACTCATGGCGTTGCATCAACTCGTTCAACGAATACTCCTGGTCGGCACGCATCGCTACACCGCACCCACTCGCAAGATAGTCCCTCCCCCGGCGGCACTGGCACCGCTCATCGCCGCCCTTGCCGGCCCGCATGCCACCTTCAACGCACGGGCCATTCGATACGGACACCGCTACCGCAGTGGGTACTGGATGATTTACCTCCTGAGCGCCGTGGCGGTGTTGTTCGCCGTGCTGCCCCTGGCCTTGGGTTGGGATGACAGCCGCCACGTGCTGCATCCCTTCATCGGCGTGTGGGCCATCTGCGAAGTCATGGTCATTCTCACGGTGGGTGCGATTTACTGGCTGGGGCATCGCTATGACTGGCAGGGGCAATGGCTGCATGCGCGCACCACCGCAGAATTGACCTGGTATCTGCCGCTGGTGGCACCGCTACTCGACTTCGACCGCGAGGACGGCAACGCGAACTGGTACGTGCGGGTATTCGATCCCGGTCAACACCTGCGCACGGCGGGCGAAGTGGAAGCGCTGTGCATCGCCCAAGAAGGCATGGCGCGGGAACGACTGCAACGAGCTTGGGCAGACCGTGCCTTCGTATTGGAATATGCCGCCTGGGCCATGGCCATACTCGACGGTCAACGCCATTATCATCATGGCGTCGCCATTAAACAGCATGCACTGCTGCATAGAGTGCATGGCCTCAATATCTGGTTGTTCGGCCTTACGGGCATCGCCGCGTGCCTGCACTTGCTGGTGCACACGCTGTGGTTGTCGCTCATCACGACTTTCTTTCCTGCCCTGGGCGCCTCCCTGCACGGCGCGTTGGCGCAATCCGAAGCCTACCGATTGAGCGTGACCGCGGAACGGCTGGTCGGGGAATTGGCCGGCGCCAGCAATGAAATTCACGTAGCGCTGCAGGGCAGTGACGCCAATCCCGCGAGCAACGTCACAAATCCCGCCGTAGTCAAAGCCAGCATTCAGTCCGCCATGGCCCTCATCCTCGAGGAACATCAGGACTGGCACATGTTGGTACGCCCGCACCGTCTACCCCTCGGCTGACCTACATTGCCATTGATGCTCCGACGGCGAACAATGCTCGCCACGGGGAGATATCGTGCGCAAACCCTCTGCATTGCAATAGAGCTCGGCCGTGACTGCCGAAGAAGAACGCCTGGAGGCCGCGCGTACGGGGCAAGCCGCATGGCGCCATTGGGGCCCCTACTTGAGCGAACGGCAATGGGGCACCGTGCGCGAAGACTACAGCCCGGACGGCTCCGCATGGGAGTACGTCACCCACGAAAGGTCGCGCTCGCAGGCCTACCGCTGGGGCGAGGATGGCATCGCCGGCATTTCGGACGATCGCCAGCAACTCTGCTTTGCTCTGACGCTCTGGAACGGCGCCGATCGCATCTTGAAGGAACGCCTGTTTGGCTTGTCCAACAGTGAAGGCAACCACGGCGAAGACGTCAAGGAGTACTACTTCTACCTGGACAATGTGCCCAGTCATGCCTACATGAAGTATCTCTATAAGTACCCGCAAACCGCCTTTCCCTACCGCGATCTGGTCGATGAGAATAAGCGCCGCAGCCGCTGCGAGCCGGAATATGAACTACTGGACACCGGCATTTTCGATGAAGACCGCTATTTCGATGTGTTCATCGAATACGCCAAGGAAGGACCACGGGACACGGTGGTGCGCATCACCGCCGTTAACCGCGGCCCCGCAGCCGCGACCCTGCACTTGCTGCCCACACTCTGGTTCAAGGACGACTGGACCTGGTTCCCGCGGAATGCCCGGCCCCGCATCGAGGTCGATTCCCGTGACGCCTCCTCTGTGGCGCTCAAAACCACCCATCGCAAAATGGAACCGTACTGGCTGTACTGCGAGACTCCAACGCAAATCTTGTTTACGGAAAACGAGACGAACAAGGAATTGCTTTACGGCACCGCCAATAGCTCACCCTATGTCAAGGATGGCATCAACGACTTCCTGGTCGACCGCAGGCAAGATGCCATCAACCCGCAACAAACCGGATCGAAGGCGTCGGTCCACTACGTCCAAGAAATCGCGCCGGGAGGCTCGATGGTCATACGCCTTTGCCTCAGCGACAAAGGCACGCGGCGGCTGCCATCCCGCACTGCCGTCGACGCTCTCATCGATCAGCGCCAACGCGAGGCCGATGCCTTCTATCAACGTGTGACGCCCTTCGACATTCCCGACGACATGCGCAAGATTCAGCGCCAAGCCTTCGCCGGCATGCTGTGGAGCAAGCAGTACTATCGCTACATGGTCAGCCGCTGGCTCGATGGCGACGCCGCCGGACCGCCCCCTCCCGAACAACGAAAACAGGGACGCAATCATCAGTGGTGGCACTTCTCGGGTGCCGACGTTCTCTCCATGCCGGACAAGTGGGAATATCCCTGGTTCGCCTCCTGGGACACGGCCTTCCACGTCGTCACCTTCGCCATGATCGACCCGGAGTTCGCGAAGGACCAGCTGCTGCTGCTCACGCGCGAATGGTACATGCACCCCAACGGCCAGATACCCGCATATGAATGGGCGTTCGGCGACTCCAATCCGCCCGTGCATGCCTGGGCGGCGCAGCGCATTTACCAAATCGAGCAAAAAATCTACGGCCGCGCCGATCGCGCCTTTCTCGAGCGCATTTTTCAGAAGCTCATCATGAACTTCACCTGGTGGGTAAACCGCAAGGACACCCAGGGCAACAACCTTTTCGAGGGCGGCTTCCTAGGTCTCGACAATATCGGCGCCTTTGACCGCACCGCCGGTATGCCGCCCGGCGGCCTCTTGGAGCAGATCGACGGCACGAGTTGGATGGCCATGTACTGTCTCAACATGCTCAATATTTCCATTGAACTCGGCCTTAAAAATCCGGCCTACCAGGATCTCGCGACCAAGTTCTTCGAGCACTTCGTGTATATCGGAGCCGCCGTGAATCGGGTGGGCGAACATCGCGAAGGACTGTGGCACGAGGAAGAAGGGTTTTATTTCGACGCACTGAAGCTCAATGACGGCCGCCGCCTACCCATCGCGGCACAGACCATCGCCGGCTTGATCCCGATATTCGCGATCACCACCGTGGATCGCGACAGCATGCGCGCCTTCCCCGGCTTCGACGATCGCTACGGCTGGTTTGCCAAATATCGGCCGCATCTGCTGCAGGGGCTCGCCGACCTCACGCATCACGGCATCGACGAGCGAGTACGTTTTGCGCTGGTCGATTCGCACAAGCTACACCGCCTCATGCAGCATATGCTGGACGACAATGGTTTGCTGGGCCCCTACGGCGTGCGCTCGGTATCGAAACGCCACGCCATCAACCCCTTCATACTCGAACTCAACGGCAACCAATTCATCTTGGATTATCAACCCGGCGAATCGTCCACCCCGATGTTCGGCGGCAATTCGAACTGGCGGGGACCCATTTGGTTTCCCTTGAATTTCCTACTCATCGAATCGCTGCAGAAGCACCACCACTACCTCGGCAACGAATTCAAGGCGAGCCTACCGACGGGCTCGACCAACGAAGCCAGCCTCCTGGAAGTGACCAGCAACTTATCGCAGCGTCTCATCAGCATATTTCTTAGCGACGAGCACGGCCGCCGCCCCGTCAACGGCCGGCACGAGAAATTCAACAGCGACCCCCATTGGCGGGAGTTGATTTGTTTCTACGAGTATTTCGACGGCGATACCGGCGCCGGGTTGGGTGCCAGTCATCAAACCGGCTGGACCGGCGTGGTTGCCAAGCTCATTCGTCAGTACGGGGAATACACCGCGCCCAGCACCAACGCTTCCACGACCCCGCCTTAGGCAGCGGCACCCATTTCAACGAGCTCAATGCGGCGATCAGCCGCGGCCGATTCGAACTCCGTGCTGATCCGGGTGAGATCGCGCTCATCCGTGGCGTTCACGGAGCTAATGAGGCACGCTCGATCACGGCCGCGACGCTTGGCTTCGTACAGCGCCTTATCCACCAGGCTGATGGCGCTATCCAAGGAGATTTCCGTTTCCGATCCGACCATGGGAAAGAACCCGTAGCCGATGGAAATCGTACACTCGATGGTACGCCCGTTCCACAGCACCGGATCCCGGCGCACGGCGTGCAGCAGGCGTTCAACCGTGAGATTCGCCTGCTCCGGCGTAATAGGATCGAGGATGGCAAGGAATTCCTCGCCGCCCCAGCGCACCAATTTGTCGCTTTCGCGCAGCGCCGCCGAGAGGCGGTGGCTCACGGTGGCCAGCACCGCATCGCCCGCCGGATGCCCCAACGTGTCGTTGATGCGCTTGAAGTTGTCGAGATCCGCCAGCAACACACAGCCGCTCACCGGCCGCGCGCCATCCACCGACAGCACGTATTCATTGAAATAGCGGCGATTACGCAGCCCCGTGAGCGCATCGCGCTCGCTGTTGAACCGTAGACGATTATTCGCCCGCCGAACCCGCGCAAAGGCCCAAATCAGCGCGGCGCAGATACAGGTCACGAAAAACGCGCCGGTCAAGATGAACTGCTGCTGCAACCGCTGCCCACGCATTTCCGATGCCTTGAGTTCGTTGTCGCGCCGAAGGAGCTCGAGCTCTCGCGCCTTACGCTCATCGTCGAACTTGGCCGACAATTCCAGGAAGGCACGCTGACGCGTGTCCGTCATGAACTTTTCACTGATGTCGAAGTAGCGGTGATAGACCTGAATGGCCATCATCAAAAAGCCTGCATGTTCCAGCGCATCGGCATAGTCGCGGAGCAGCTCTTTGACGTCGAGCACACTGTCGCCGGCGATGGAACGCGCAATGGCATCCTCGGCCAGCTTCTCACCTTGTTTGATATTGCCCAGGCCGATGTACGCCAAGCCCTCATTGAACAACACGATGGGCTCATCGCCGCCCTCGCGCAGGCTCTCCATCACCGGCAAGGCTTCCTTGGAATACTTCAACGATTCAGCGAAGTCATGCGTCTTGAGATACGAATCGCCGAGATTGACCAGCGCATGCGCCAGCCACTTGTTGCTGCCCGCCCGCTTCGCATGCTCGAGTGCGGCAAGGCTCGCACGCCGCTCCTCGACATGATCGCCCCGCCGGTCGGCCACATCCGAGACACATCCTTCCACTTCGACCAACGCCGCCTCATCGCCCAGCGCCATCGCGAGGGTACGCGCCGCCGCAAGCTGCCCCGACGCTCGATCGAGGTTTCCGGTATTGACGTAAATTCTGGCCAACCAAAGCATGGCATGCAGCGTACGAGTGTCGTCGTGCATTTCCCGCGCGATGTCCAAGCCCAGTTCCAGAAACGGCAGCGCGGATTCCGCCTGACCCAACATCCGGAAAGTATTGCCGCGCAGAATGGCGACTCGATAGCGCTCGGTGTCCGAGGCGATCGCATCGATCTCGATGTGACTGAGTTCCCGGCTGGCCGCTGCATACTCATCATGCTGATAGAATGAATAGGCGCGCACATAGTGCTCCGCCAACACCGCCGCGTCATCACCCTCCTGCGCGATGCTGTGCAGCTTGGCCGTCGTCGCATCGAAGTCAGCGTCGCGGCGCACGTCGGCGAACACCATGCCGCGCACTTCCATCATCTGGAGTTCCGGGGAACGCTTGAGCGTGGCGCTCTGCGCGGTATCAAGGAGTTGCGCGGCCCGTTCCGGATCTGACCAATCCATCATCTCCACACGGTCGGCAAAGGTTTGCTCCGTGGGCGTGGCGACCGCAACAGCGGCTACCAGTCCCAGAGCTAAGACCAACATACCTTTTCCTATCAGCCGCATACCCGGTTTTACTTCAACTGCAGTGCAGCACCGCGAATGTGGCATTGTTGACACGCCGCCCCTCGCTCCGGCGTGATGGACGTCATTTACCTGCGGTCCTAGAGCTCCGGGCGAAGCCTATTGGCTCAAGTTGTGACCGGGGTCTACATTAAAAGAGGGGTAATCCACACCCCTATAACCCGCGCCATCCGCAGTGACGCCGTCTTTACATATGCTTGTGTCGGACACGTTATCGCATGTTAACGCTACCGCGTCGTGGTTCGCGTCGGCCTTCAGGGCTTGGCGGTCGCCGCTGCGTGCTCCGCACCGTCAGTCACCTGCTTTACGCCACCAGTCGCGGCCTTTGCAGCTTCGGGCGGACGAGTGGGCATGTCGATGTAACTATCGCTGAACCATTTGATTTTCAGCGCCGGCCTGGCGTCGGCAATGGATTCCGCACTGACATCATTGCCGGTGCCGTAGTTGATCTCCCGGTCCGGCCGTTTGTTGACGCCGATCACCAGAACCAAGCGGCTGCCCACCTGCAATTGCCGGCTCATCAGTCGCTGGCCTTTGAAGTTCAGCGACTGCCTTTCCCCCGCCTTGAGGAGATGTCGATGCACTCGGTCGCGCGCATAACTCGCGCGAAATTCCTCGGAGGGACCGTACAAGCGCACATAGCGGCCACTCGCCAACAGTTCGTAGAGGGCGACATTCAAGTCCATATCCATTTTATTCACGGTGAAATCGAGCCGCCCCGACAACAGTCCACTGAACTCCATGGGCGCGGTCAAGACATCGCTCGAGAAGACCACGCTGTCGCGGGTCGCGAATCCCTTGCCGGTGAGGTCGGCCGCGGGCACAACGCCGCCATCTCGCCGATCGGCCAGCTTCACCGTCAAATCGACGCTGGACTCGGCGGTGCGCTTCTTGCGCGTCAATCGATGCGCGGCATCGCTCGCGCCCGGATCGAGATACAACCTCAGCGCCTGCGGACCCATGGCCTCGATTGACGGAGCATGGTGCCACTCGTTGGTTCCCATGATCTGGTAATTCACCTTGTCCGTAATGGGCGCGGGCAGGCTTGCGCCCTTCAGCACATGATCGAACCATTGAAACCGGATCTCGTGCAGATCCAACAGCGCCGCCGAATCGAGCTGGTACCCCCGCAGCGAGGCGGACGGCACATGACGCATGGCACCGTCGTCATACGGCCCGATGAGCAGGGTGTGATCCGCCTGCGGATTGAATCGAGTATGCTGAATGAAGTAGTACAAATCACCGGGCTCGCTCGGCGCGTAGTATCCCGTGGTGGTCAGCACCGGGATATCGAGGTGTGCAAAGTCCGCGCGAAAGGGAATTAGCTTTTGCCAATAGCGATCGTAGCTCGGGTGGTTCAGCCACCGAATGAATGTTGCATTGGGTTTGCCGTACACCCGACCCAAGTCGCGATACGTCCTGCCGCTTCGGTACCACTTCTGATCCAGTGCACGCCACTGCGCTTCATCGGTGAAGCGCGCCTTGTCCAAGGACCACCGATAAGCGGAATTCTGGAAAATACTCCCCTCCATCGGCATGCCGATGCCCGGCACCATGGCGGCCGAGGTGGCAATGGCCTTGAGCGCCGGCGGCAAGTGCTTGGCTGCGGCCCACGGCATGTAAGCGCCATAGCCGTCGCCATACATGCCCACGCGGCCGTCGCTCCAGGGCTGCGCGGCAATCCACGTGATGACGAGCCGAGCATCCTCCCCCTCGTGCTCGAAGGGCGGCCGCTTTCCCGGCCTTCTTGCCCGCGCGGCCCCCTTGGTAGCGCCCTTGGGTGCGTTGCCCTTGACCGCAGTGCCTTTGGCTAACGTCACCGGATACGCCACCACCCCCACATAGCCATGAGCCGCGCTCTCCTTGGCGTCGGTCGGCGAATCGCTCAGCATGAACTCCAACAGCGTCGGCAATGGATTCGTGAGCCGTTTCGGGCGTATCACCGTCGCGGCAATGCGCGCCCCATCGGCCATGGCGATGGAGACGTCGCTCTCCACGGTGTAGCGCTGCGCCTCATCCTCCACCACCAGCGGAGCGACCAGGGGACCGGCGCTGCGATAGGCATCGAAGGACATGTAGGTCCAAATCAAGGTGACCGCTTCGTCCTGTTCGATTCGGTCCTTTGCCTTCTCCTTGTCGAAGAGCTTCTGCAAGGCATCCCGAAATCCCCGCGGACTGCCGATCAGCCATTGAGTTGACGCGAACGCATCCCGGTCATCCAGCGGGGCGAAGGCTTCATGGAACGATGTCGCGAAAGCGGCCCCGAACAGAATGTGCTTCTCGGCCTCCAGGTCCTTGGCACGCGCGTAAATGTCATAAATGAGCCCGCGGTCGGCCGAGCGGTTGAGGTCCGCCTTGCGGCGTCGCTCCTGCAGCGACTGACGCGTGGCATACGCGGTGGCATAGTCGCCGGCCACCAGTTGCAATGCGGACAGATTGGCGAGATAGCGATCCCCGTCAGAGTCCTGATACACCGGGATCACTCTCTCGGCCAGGTCGCGCATGATGGCCGGCGCGGCCGGGTCGGAAACGCTCACCGGCGGACGAAAATCGAAATGCAATGCGGCGGCCCATCCCGGCGATAAGAGAGCGACCAGCGCGCCCAGCAGACGGCCCCACGGCGCGAGTACCGCTTTGCCGTTCATCGCGTGCCCCCCGACGTTTTGCCGGAGGGGCCTTGGCTCACTGGCGCTTTACCCAATGTCCCTTGGCCCACCGGTGCCTTCTCCGCAGGCGCCTTGTCGAGCGGCGCGATTACAGGCGCCTTCATCAGGTGCAGCGTAGTCGCGAACAGACGATGCGCCTGCCCCGCGCCACCAATGTGAATAATGCCGGTTTGCTGCAATTCCTTGTTGAACACATCCATGACCAGTTCCAGCACATCGTCATCGAGTGTGCTGAAGGTGCCGTCGATGAGTACCCAGGGCGGTTTTTGCAGCAATATGCGGGCGAAGGCCAGGCACAACTGTTCGTCCTGGCTCAACTCCCAATCCCAGCGATGCGTCTCGTCGAGCAACGGGGCGAGGCGTTCCAGGCCCAGCCGGAAGAGTGCCCGTGTGAACATTTCCGTGCCGAAACTCTCGGCCTTCAGCGGATAGGCCAGGATTTCACGCAGCGAGCCGCGGGGCACATAGGGAGTACCGCGCGGCAGGTAGAAAATCTGTTCGCCGGTCGGCCGTCCCACCTGCCCGCTGCCCCAGGGCCATAGTCCCGCCAAGGCGCGAAACAGTTGAGTCTTGCCGGTACCGGGCGCCCCCACAACGAGCGCACGCTCTCCGGGCTTCAAGACCACATGCTTTTCCTTTAGTACATCTGCATTGGCATGGGAGACAATGGCCAGATCGTCCAGGGTAATGGAACCCGACTCGACTTCGGTGTACTCGATGCGGCTGTCGAAGTTGCGCGGTTCGTCGTTGCTGATGAGCGCCTGGCGGAAGTTGGCCACGCGCAGCAGCGTGGCGCGCCAATCGGCGAGAGTGCTGAAATTATCGATGAACCAACGTAGCGAGGACTGCGCCTGCGTGAAGGCGCCCGCCGCCATCATCAGGCCGCCGAAGGACACCTTCCCGGTGAAATAAAGCGGCGCCGCCACCAAGATGGGCGCCACGATGGTGACCCAGCCAAAGCCCGCAGTCACCCAGGTGAGATTGGTATGACCCCGCACGATGCGGCGCGTCGCCATGAGCACCGCGCGCAAATGCACTTCGATGCGGCGCTTTTCATCCGCCTCGCCCGCCGCGAGGGAAATGTCGTCCACATGTTCGTTGACCCGCACCAGACTGAAGCGCAGGTCCGCCTCGCGCCCGTACCGGTCGGCGTTGCGATTAATGAGGGGACGACCCACCCAATAGCTCAACAACGACCCCGCGCTGGAATACAGAATCGCCGCCCACAGCATGAAGCCCGGGACGGTGTAATCCCGGTCGCCGACGCGAAACGAAAAATCGTTGGAGAGCACCCAGAGCACGCCGGCGAAGGTGCCGAACAGAATGGACGCCTGAAACAGGCCGATGGCCAGATCGCCCGACAGCTCGCAGAGCTTGCGGGCGTCTTCATGGATGCGTTGGTCGGGATTGACGCCCATGGGGCCCGAGTTGGCCAGCCAAAAAGCTCGGCGAGGCTGCATCCAGTCGCCCAGCAAGCTGCGGACCAGCCCTTCGCGGAGTTTCCACTGCAAGGTCTCCGACAGCCAGCGCTGCACCACGTTGAGCACCAGAAGGCAGCCCGCGATCACGCCGAACACGCCCAGCTCGTAGAAGAAATCGTGCAAATCGCGCCGCGACAACGCGTCGTAGAAAGGCTTATTCCATTGATTGAGGCAGATCTGCCCGTACGCCGTCGCCAGAATGACGACCACGATCCCGGCCACCAGCATCCACAGCGTTTTACCTACCGGAGAGGAAAAAATGGCGCGGGTGGTCGCCGCCAGCTGGCGGCGCAAGCCCAATTGCCCAGTTTCGGCCGGCTTGCCGGATGCAGTTTGCGTCGAACGATCGGTCACGATATCGCGTGTTCCTCCTGTTAAGAGGTACAGACGACCTCAGCTGGGGTATGCATTATGGTCACTGAACGCGCGTCGAAACCATCGTATGGTTCACCATTCACAGTCACACTGCGCAGCGGCGCGGTCAGCGGTGGCAGCAATACCAGCTTGGCGGACACCCCCGCGCCGATCTCGAATCGCAGCACGCCCGCCTCCACTTTGCGCAGTGCGTAGCTCAGCTTGCCGTACAGCGTGGGCATGGTTTCGACCCGCACTCCAGCTTCTTCCAGCCACTCGGGGGCCAGACCCGCCCCCAGCACGAGACAATCGTCCGCCTCGCGCTCGTAGGCAAAGAGGCTCCGCACCGCCAGCACGTACTCCGCCGCAATCCAAGTATGCGGAATATCACCGATATGCGCCGGCGCCTTCTGATCGCGCCAAGAGATCTCGGGCCACTGGTTCCAGGCTTCAGGCCGGCGATCCGACAGGAAAAAACGCAGTAATTCCAGTGCGTCATCGCGCCGTCCCATGCGCACTAGGGCGCCGATGATGCGAATCTCGTACGGCGTATAGTTCGAGGCAGGCACGGTCCCGGCCCGCTTGGCGCGCCAATCGGCCAGATATTTGTCGAAGGTCCGCTCGAGCGCGACCCGGTTCAATTCCTTCGGCACGTCCAAGAGGTAAATGGCATTCGCGGTGGCCGTCGGATCGAAATCCGCCCATTCGATACTGCCCGGGATGAAGTCCAAATGACGCTGCGCCTGGGTGGCTTCGATGGAGGTATACAGCGATGTGGCAACGCGCTGCCTCAGCGCCTCCCACTGCCGCAGGCTGTCTTCCCGCCCCCGCATCCTTGCCAGGTAGACGGCATCACTCAGGCCGCGCAGCGCCCAAAAATCATCCCAGTACGAATGCACCGGCTGCGCGAGATACCCCTCATGACTCACGGAAATGGGCAGTAACCCGTCCGAACCCAGCAGGTTCGCGATGCACCCCGCCGCCCGCTCGACGAACACCCACGCTTCGTCGAGAAATGCCGCGTCGGCACTGAAGCGATGGTAGTCGGCGATCAAGGCAATCAGCTGGCCGTGGCTGTCATGCTCCACCAACCAATCCACGCCTTCGTCGTCCACGCAGCAAGGCACGAAGCCATCGGCACGCTGAAACGGCGCATACCAGCGAATGAACTCGCGCACCTCCTCTACATGCCGCATACGCAGCAGTGCCGCGCTCATCATGGCGCCATCGCGAATCCACGAGCGGGTATAGCGCCGCGGCCCCGGCTGCAAGGCGGGTCCCGACCGCGTGATCAGCACATGCGCCGTGGCCGTAAGGGCCGTTCGCACCACATCCATGGACCACCCGCTGCCACTCCACTGGTTCGCCGCCAACGTCACGCCCCAGTCGAACGCCGGCTCGTCCAACGAGGGCGCCGCAGTCGACGGTGCCGCAGCGAGCGCCTCGCCGCTCGACGGCGCCGCCTGGGTCGCCAAGCGACAATGCACCACATGCTCCATTGACTCCCGCGGCGTGGTGGTCACATCGAATTCCAACGCACCCGACGCGAAGCCCGAGGGATCCTCGATCTCCGTGTCGCGAGGCAAATTGCCTGCCATCAAACAACCCGCGATAAATCCATCATCAAATCCCAGCGCGCCGAACCCCAAGGCCTCGGTAAGCGGCGTGATGACCATCGACGCGTCCACCACCACCGCATTGTCGCGCCAGGCAAGGTGCTCGATGGGACTCATGCCGCCCACTTGGCGAAAGCTCTGCCAAGGCGGCGTCACCTGGAACGGGCGCAGCAAGAGGTACAGTCGACCCGATAGGCGCCGCACGGACAAATTCTCGAATCGATAGTGCAGCCGTAGCTCACCCGAAGCGGTGGCCTCCCCTCGAATGCGCAGGCGCCAGTCCAACGTCTCCCAAATGACGGAGGGAACCGGCATCCATTGGTCCACCAGTTCCTGCCGCGAAATGACTTCGGCCCAGGTGATGAGATGGCCGTCGATGCGCAACATCGGTTCCACCGAGAACGACCCCTGGCCCGGCTCGACCATGCCGTCCTCGTTCATGAGCGCGCAATGGCGACCATGGGAGGTACCGATGGGAGTCCAGAGGCATTGCTCTCGATGCAGCCAACGCGGATGCCAGCCGCGCAGTTGCGCATCGGCTATGTTGTGCCAGAACACCGGGATGGACCGCGAGAAGTCGAAGGGCTGGAGCCGCAACACGGCCCCCGCCGACGGTCCCGACAGCGCCAGGCGCAGAAACCGCGTCTTGAGCGCGGGCAGGTAGACATTGCTGGTGGTCCCGCCCGCGCGAGCCGCCGAGTGTACGGTTCTCCATTGTCGGCCGGTATTCGACGCGCTGACACGAAATCCGCGGGCCGGGGCCTCCTTCAACCAATCGACCACCAGACCACCGATGACCCGCGATTCCCGCATATCGATCACGAGCCATGGCTTTCGATCATCGAGGCCCGGCGTCCACCCGCTATCCAGCGCCTTGGATGCTTCGAATCCCCCCACCTCGCTGGATGCCGAGAGTTCCGGAGCATGCTTAGGTCTGCGATCCTCGATCTGCACATCGGCGAGCCACATCGTGCCCTTGCCACCCTCGCCGGCAGTAATGGCAAACTCCATCGATCCGAGCTGCGTGATACCGCGGCCGCTCGACGGTCCCCACGCAAAATCGATATCGCGGCTTTCCACCGTGAAGGTCTTCCACCGCGAGGGAAGCTTCAGGTCCTTGAAGACATGCCGCCACACGTTGAGGCCGGTGTCATCCACCAGCTTGATCTCGAGATTGTTGAGCGGACCGCTGCCGCGCAGCTGAAAATGCACTGCATATTCGCTGGGCACGGACTGTGCTTGGGCACGACGTGCGACCACGAATCCCCCGGCTCCCTTGAAGTCGAAATCCAACCGAAGCGCGGACGATGAGTCCGTGGCCACCGGGGTCAGTTTGAGCTCGGCATTGCCGGACACTATGGGCTCCCAAGCGGCGGGACTGCCCGGATCATGTATTTCTGGCGTCATGGAACCTAGAGTGTAAGGCCAATCCCCTCCTCACATGAAATCATCCCTGAGGATTGCGCAACTGGCAAAAAACAGCAGTTTTGACCAAGACCGTCCGGATGTCCCTGCGCAGAATCGTGCGATCAACCGGGAAAAGACATGCATATCTTGATCGTTATTCTAATGTGCGTCGGTGTACTGATGGTCCTGGCATTTGCGCTTTTGTCCATATTGCGAGATCTTCACGAGCAGGCAGCGCCCAGCAGTGACGCCGGTGAGAAAGACCCGGCATCCCGGCGCACGGACATCAACTCGCATGCTTGAGATATGCAACAGGTCACCAAGAGGCCCATACCGGCCGCCAGCCTCCTGCACGCCGTCAGTACCGGCGCTTACTTCGCAGACTCCTTTACCACAACACTTCACGATCGCAGCCTGACGCCCGCGGAAATCTCCCTGAGAGTGTCGCGCGCTACTCCTCCGTGGGCCGAAGCCCTCATGTCCCTGCGCAATCGAGTGGTCAGACTTTTCGGCCTCAAAGCGGTGGGTGGCCTCGGCCACGTCGGCAGTAAACCCGCCGCCGCGTACGCCGTCGGCGATCGCATGGGTATTTTCAGCATATACGCTCAGACTCCCGATGAACTGGTGATGGGTATCGATGACCGGCATCTCGATGTGCGGGTGTCGGTCTTGAAACGTCCCGACAACGACCCGTCCAAGTACGTCATATCCACCGTTGTCGTGGTCCATAACTTGTTGGGTCGTATCTACATGCTGCCGGTCGGGCGCATTCACCCCTTGATTGTTCGGGCCCTGATGAGACGCGCCGTCGTATGAAGGAGCGGGCCGCGTTTGCGGCCTGCCGCCCGGACCCGTTCAAGGCTACTTGCTATTCGCGTAAGCCTGAATCAGATCGAATAGGTAATCCCGCTCTTCGTACAGCCCTTCAACCAGCTTGCGCTCGTTGAGCCCATGCACACCATTGCCATCGGGATCCGAGAACCGCCCCGGCACCCCGTATGTGGGAATTCCTTCCGCGTTCAAGAAGCGGCCGTCGGTCGCACCCGTCGACATCGCCGGCAGCATGGGGACTCCGGGGAAGTGCTTCTGCGCCACAGTTTTGGCGGTGCCATACACCAGTGGCGTCAGCGGCGGGGGCGGCGGTGTCGGGCTGATGTCACCGGTCGGCGCAATCTTCAGCGACGGGTCGGCAGCGGCTTTCACCAGTTGAGCAAGGACATTGTCGATCGTATCGCCGGGAAACATCCGGCAATTGATGTTGGCACCCGCCCGCTGCGCCAAGGCATTGTTCGCATGACCGCCATCCAAGCGCGTCGCCACGCACGTGGTGCGCAGCATGGAGTGATAGGTCGGGTCCTTCGACACGACGGCATTGGCCTCGACGTCATTGGGATTGGCCACCAGCCGCGTCATCGCCGCGCCCATGTCACCCCCGGTTAACTTCGCCGTCTCCGTAAAATAAGCGCGTGTGGTATCGGAGAACTGTATGGGGAATTCATACTGGCCTATGCGCACCAGCGCGGCCGCCAGGCTATAGATGGCATTGTCGGGACGAGGCTTACTACTATGACCGCCGGCATTGGTCGCCTCGATACGGAAATCCTGGTAGACCTTCTCTCCCGCCTGAATGCCGAGTGACACCTTCTTGCCGCTGGCGTCCCGCGTACCGACGCTTCCTTCGTTGAGGGCGAACTGCGCGTCGATCCAATCCTTATGCTGCGTTACCAGCCAGTTTGCACCGTTGAACGCCTCGCCGGTTTCCTCGCCGCATGTCAATGCCAGCTTCAACGGCCGCCGCAGCTTGGTCCCCGCTTGCTTCAGGCGAATCAGGGTGTCTGTAAAAATCGCAGCCTGCGCTTTGTCGTCGGACGAGCCTCGACCGTAGAAATAGCCGTTCTCCTCGACCAACACGAATGGATCGCGCGTCCAATCCGCCCGATTCGCTTCCACGACATCGATGTGCGCCAAAAGAAGAATCGCCTTCGCTTTTGGGTCAGTCCCGCTCAAGGTCGCGACCAAACCGTCTTCTTTGGGATGATCCGGCACACCGAACACCCGCATATCGCTATCGTTGAACCCCGCCGCCTTGAGTCGCGCCGCCATGCGTTCCGCCGCCAGAGTGCAACTACCCACGGACAACGTGGTATTTGTTTCGACCAGTTCCTTATACAGATCCTGGAACGCGGCCTGATCCGGTCGGATATCGGCTCCGGCAGGGGCGGCAAAAACAACGGCAAGCACAGACAGTGTCAGAAAAGAGCGCAAGTGATGACCTCCCGGATAGATGCGCCAGACTACGTCCAATTCGCGCGCCCACGCAAGGACCGCGAGAGTTCCGGCCGACGCAACGCGTGGCTGTCTGGTCCGGAGATTCTCAGGCCGAAGAATACAAAAGAGACGTCGCGTCGGATACCGAATGAGCACTAATGATGGCTGGGCCGGAAGCTCTCTGCGACATACCGCGATCAGAATCTGGCATCGACCGCCTTCTCGTAGATCTCTCGTCGTCTATTGGCATTCTGCAAAATAATTCGACGCCGATGACTATCGACAATCCCCCATTCCTTAATCTCATCCAGGGATCGAAAACAGCCGACGCAGGTACTGTCATCGTCTAGGCAACAGTTACGAATGCAGGGGGATTGGACGATGTTGACGATGTCACTCATATAGATCGAAAGCTTTGTCGAGGCGACTCCTTTGCCTCCCGCCAGTTTAACAGCCCGGCCCGCGCAGCCGCGCAAAGACGGGTGACCGCTGTCACATTCTTGGCGTTAGAATGGACAAAACCTGAGGGGTCGCACGATGAACTCGCCGAACGAACTTTTGACCACGACGCAGAAGGCGCTCACCATCAATCTGGAGGCCTTGAGGTATGGCGTCTTTGCCGAAATCGGCGCGGGGCAGGAAGTAGCCCGGGAGTTTTTTCATGCCGGCGGCGCATCCGGAACCATAGCCAAGAGCATATCCGCCTACGATATGGCGTTCAGCGACGTGATCTATGGAAAGGCGCCGAGGTACGTCTCGAGCGAACGCCTGCACCTGATGCTCGATCACGAATACAAGATTCTGTTGGAGCGACTCGACGCCGCTCGCGGCGAGCGGACTTCCTTCTTCGTCTTCGCCGACACGGTCGCCACCAGCAACTACAAAGGCACCAACGAAGCGCACGGCTGGCTAGGCATACGATTCCAAACCGAGCCGCGCACCGAATGCAATGAAATCATTCTGCACATCCGCATGTGGGACAAGCAGGCCGCCCTGCAGCAACAGGTCCTCGGCATCGTCGGGGTCAATTTGATTTACGGGGCCTTCTATTATCACGACGATCCGAACAAGCTGATTGATTCGCTGTGCGACACCTTGGACCACAATCGCATCGAAGTGGACATGATTCGATTTTCCGGACCCTGTTTCAAAGGCGTGGACAATCGATGGGCATCATTGCACCTCGTGCGCACCGGACTCACCAACGCCGTCATGTTCGACTCCAGCGGCAATGTTTTGCAGCCCTCCGAAGTGCTTTATAAAAAGGCGGTCTTGGTCGAGCGCGGCAGCTTCCGGCCGCCGACGCACGTCAATGTCGACATGATCAAGGGCGCCGAGACGATGTTCCGGAAAGAGCCTGAGCTCCAAGGCAAGGATGTGGTGGTTCTCATGGAAATCACCATGAACAACCTGCTATCGGGCGGCGAGATCGCGGCGCGCGACTTTTTGGGAAGGGTAGATCTGCTGGGCGACCTGGGCTTTACGGTATTGATTTCGAACTACCAGGAATATCATCGCCTCACCTCCTATTTTCGCCGCTACACCAAGGAGATGATCGGGGTCGCGATGGGTGTGAATAATCTTCAAGAATTATTCAACGAGAAATATTACGACAATCTGGACGGCGGCATTTTGGAAGCGTTCGGTCGGTTATTCAGAAATTCGGTCAAGCTTTACATTTATCCGATGTGGCGGGATGCGTATGAGGACTACCGCGCTCGATCGGGGGCAAACGAAGCTCCGTCGCACAATGTGTCGTCGAACAGTATCGTCGACGCCGGGAATATAACAATTCAGGGACATGCGGCGGACCTCTACGAACACTTACGCAAAAGGCAGCTCATCGAATCGATCGCCGACTTCAATGAGGCTTACTTGAATATTTTCTCGCGTGACGTTTTCAACAAGATCAGAAATGGCGAAAGCGGATGGGAAGACATGGTCCCTGACCAAGTCGCAACCGGGATCAAGCATCTGTTTCTGGATGACAACCGGACAAAAGGGAGCGCTTAGTCGCGGTAACACCGGCCGTCGCGTGGTAAAGTGCTTTCCCCGCGAAATTCCGTACCCGCAAGATGCATCCCCATCGTGACGACCCATCTGCCGGCCTTGCAGCCCCTTAATCAGTACCTCGCGTGGGTGCTTTGACCAAGACAGGCAAGGCGATCTTCCTCAGCTACGCCTCGGAAGACGCGATCGCGGTCGAGAAAGTCTGCACGACTTTGCGGGCGGCCGGCGTCGAAGTCTGGTTCGACAAGAGCGAGCTGCGCGGCGGTGAAGCTTGGGACGCGGCGATCCGTCAGCAGATAAAAACCTGCACCCTGTTCGCCCCGGTGATATCGCGCAATACGCAGGCGCGCGACGAAGGTTACTTCCGCCTAGAGTGGAAGCTTGCCGTCGATCGGTCGCACCTGATCGCCGCCGACCGCGCCTTCCTTTTGCCCATCGTGATCGACGAGACCGCCGATGCAGCGGCCCGGGTGCCGGATGGCTTTCGGGAAGTGCAGTGGACGCGGCTCCTTGGCGGTGAGACGCCGCCGGCGTTTGCCGAGCGGGTCGCGCGATTGCTTCGCTTGGAGCCCGTCGGGCCCGCGCGGGCCGCCACGCACCAATCCGCTGCGCCGACAACTCCCAAAACCGTTCCGACATCGTGGCGGTCGAAGGCGGCGCTGCTCGGGACCATCGTCGTGGTGGTCCTCGTGCTCGGTTATTTCGCTGCCAACCGATGGGTACTCTCGCAGCGCGGCGCCGAGATGAGGGCGCAACCGGGTGCAACCGGTGCAACCGCCGAGAACGCTTCCATGACCGTTACCGTCACTGCCTTCAACCCCCCGCCGCACTCCATCGCGGTGCTGCCGTTTGAGAACATGAGTGGCGACAAAGACCAGGAGTACTTCTCCGACGGCCTCGCGGAGGAACTGCTCAACTCGCTGTCCGAGATCGACGGGCTGCAGGTGGCCGCGCGCACCTCGGCGTTCTCATTCAAGGGAACGAACACCGACATCGGAACGATCGCCCGCAAACTGAACGTCGGCGCCGTCCTCGAAGGCAGCGTGCGGCGCTCGGCGCACACGATCCGCATTACGGCCCAGTTGATCAATGCGGTCACGGGCTTTCACCTGTGGTCGAGGACCTATGACCGGGATACCGGGGATGTGCTGAAGCTGCAGACGGAGATTGCGACCTCGGTTGCGGGCGCCCTGCAAGTCACGCTTCTCGGGGACGTCGCCGGCAGAGTTGAGCTCGGCGGGACGGGTAACCCGGCCGCCTTCGATGCCTATCTACGCGGGGCAACGGTGGACAGATCGGTTCGCGACGCCAAAGACCTCCCCACAGCAATGGCCGCGTACACGCAAGCGATTCGCTTGGATCCCCACTATGCGCTTGCGTTCGCCGCCCGCTCGCTCGCTTTTAGCCACCTCGCCGGCGAGGCCGAGAGCGCAGCGGCGGTCCGTGAAAACTATGACAAAGCAGACGCGGATGCGCGTCAGGCCCTTGAGTTGGCACCGGGCCTCGCCCAGGCGCACCTCGCGCTGGCGTACGTTTTGAATAACACCCTCCACTTGACGCAGGCGAATGACGAATACCACCGGGCTTTGGCGCTCGCGCCAGGCAATGCCGACGTCTTGCGCCTAAGTGGCCTATTTGCCACGTTCAACGGACGCTTCGATGCAGGCGTTGCGGCCATTCGCCGCGCCGTCGTACTGGACCCGCTCGCTCGCAATACCCATGCTGCCCTTGGCCGGGGTCTCTATTCCGCCCGCCGCTATGAAGAGGCGTTGTCGGCTTACGCAGAGGCCATCAGTCTTGATACCGACTACAAGGCCAGCTACGGGTACCGCGGGCTTAACTTTTACGGGCTCGGGGATCTCGAGCATGCCCGCGCTGCATGCGAGACGAAGCCGGACTACTGGGTGAGTCAACAGTGTCTTGCCTTGGTCTACGAGAAACTGGGGCGCCATGCGGATGCACAAGCCGCGCTTTCGAAACTGCAAACGGCGCAGGGTGATGCAGCGGCCTACCAATACGCCACGATCTATGCGCAGTGGGGCGATCGGGCGAAGGCGCTCGAGTGGCTCGAAACGGCCTGGCGGCAACAGGACCCGGGCCTGGACAATCTCAAGACCGATCCGCTCCTAGATCCGCTGCGGCAAGAGCCACGTTTTCAGACAATTGAGCGGGAGTTGAGGTTTCCCACTTGAGAACGGCGCCCCTGATAGTCCCCTGAACGGAGACGACAACGCTCTACGGAGCGAGTGGCGGACAGGGTGAGATTGCTCGCGACCGGGGACGGTCGCTCGTCCTCCGCTTCGCTCCGGACCGTTGCCGATGACGGCAACGTCCAAAATTGCTCCGCAATTTTGTCGAACTCACGGTGCCCGTAAAGACACGCCAGTTTTCAAGTCGCACCACTCGCACATTGATGATACGTATTCGCACGTAAACGCTTGATTGTGCGATACAATCCTAACGGGCAGAAGTCTACGAAATCCAGGTTTTCCGCACGAAGTGCAACTCAAGTGCAACCTGACGTTGTAACCAGGAGAATTCTCGATGCTTGGAATTTCAGATGCGGTCGAACTAACTAAGAAAATCAGCGAACTCGTCAAAGCCGGGGTAACGCTCGGCCTTCAAGAAACGATAGTCGAACTCCGCGAGGCCGTCCTGAACGCCAAGGATGAGGTTCTACGCCTCCGCGAGGACAACCAGACACTTCGTGCACAGCTATCGGAAAAAGCTGCCTGGGATGAATCAGCAGCAAAATACGAGCTTGTATCTACGCCGACGGGCGGCACAGTTTGGCACACGGAAGGCCCTCCGCAGCATTACGCCTGCCCAACCTGTTTTTTGGGAAAGAAAATCATCCCTCTTCAGCACGCAGGCGGAGCATCTGTTTATAACAAATGCCCTCAGTGCAATGCTCATTATCCAATTAGGGAGCATGAACCGTCACCAAGAACGCCCCGTTCGTCGAACCGCGGTGGGCCAAATGATTGGATGCGCAGTTAAGGAAATCGAGAAGCGAGTTGCCACGTGCCGTGGCGCTTAATCAAACCTCTCAGCGTGGGATCGAGTTAGCGAATTGACTAGATATGGCTATCGCGCCTTGCGCTTCTTCTCTACGCGGGCCAGAACCTCGTTCTGCCTCTCAGAAGCTCGCTTCAGCACCTTGGAATAGACCTTCTTCTTGTCCTCAGACGACGCCATCCGAATGAACTCGGAAAATGGTGTCGAAGACACCTCTGGCGGGTCATCCTTAAATCGAAAAAGAGACATAATCACTCCGTAGCACTTGCTAACATCGCTTCCAAGCCAGCGCGATCGTATTTTTCCTTGACATGGTTGTCAATTCGATCGATTCCGGCCTTGTATAGCCGCTCAACACTATCATTGGGCTTCACTAGTAGATCGACCATGATATCGGTCGCAAATTCCGCTTTTAAAGCATTTACCACGTCACGAGCGGCAAAGTATTGTTCGATAAACCGCCCTGTGGGAATGTTTCGGCCCTCCTCTCGTTCCCGCGCCTGCACAAATTCCCAGGCAAGGAGAGGGTCCTGGTAGACATACAAAATCTGCACTGGGCGTTTATTTTTCAAGCACCTAGCCACGTTTTCACGCGCCACCTTCAGGTTCGACAACGTTCCGTCCAAAAGGAAGCTCTGACGTTGCGAATGAGCCAAATCAAGTATCTTCGCGATAAGCACCGATATGGCCGGCTGAAATAGATATGAATTAGCCCCGCTGTAGGACGAAAACTGACATCGCAGCTCATCGGGATCAATGCGCAAAATGCGAGCCTTCGGCTCTTTGGCTTCAATCTCCGTTAAAAGCTCCTTAGAAGCCTCGGTTTTACCTGCACCCGGAGACCCCGCCATAAACACTGCCACCGGTTTGGCTTCAGATAAAAATATCGTTCGGTCAGTAAGAGCAGCCGCGATTTCACGTTTATTCTTGCGAGCGAATTCCAGGGCGTCGTCCTGTATACGCCTCTCGCCCTCAGACAGTGGGGTATCGGAGCTCATCGCCTCAATGCGAAATTACGGCTTAGCAGCTTTCCGAAGTTGTGAAGCGTACTTTTTGAGCAAGTCATCCAGCCCCTCACGAAGGTAGATCGATTGTTGCACGCGGGTGACCTCCGCCAAGCGTTTGAGTTGTTCGACCGCCTCAGGGCTGTAATACGAGACAACCCTTATCTGCTTCCCAACTTTTTGCGCCGCCACTTTATCCCCTGTTGACACCTGTTGTGCACAACAGTACCTTCATCGTCGACTTCTAGCAAGCGGCGCCCAACGGTGGTGGAACACCGAAGGACGCCTAAACACAACGATCCCAAGGAGATCATCATGTCTATTCACAATTCTACACGGGCGCCCGCCCCCATCGTCGGTGCCACAACACCTGACACAATGGCCGAGGCACTACGGGATGCAGCCAGCTGGCTCCAGTCAGCCGGTGATGCCCTCAGCCTGCCTTGCCTCAAGGATGCAGCAGCGCGCGCCTAGGCGACCCTGGCGGAGGTGGCCCATGGGTAGCGTCGTCTCGATCCGCGGCGAAATGCGCCAAGACTTAAGCTTCACAGTCACATCGCGGGGGGTCACGAAATTCGGAGATACCTACTGCATTGGGAAAACGTCCAACGGCGTAAAGGTGGAAGTCGAAGCATGTCACGGCGGTGCGTCGCTGATCTGTCGAGGCACCCTCAAGGCGCTGATGGAGTCCGGGTATCTCACTCGCTCCATGATCGAACGGCGCGCTGCGAAGAACGGACGCAACGCGCCGAACAACGACGAGGACGGCGGGCGTTTTCTCTTGAGTCGCTCACCTACAAAGCGCGAGCCTGCTCGCATGAAACTGACGAGGGGATTGGACGCAAACACGGCCATAGGCCTGCCGGGTATGCGTGAGATGTTCCCCGAGGGCATTCCGAAGCCGACGCAAGTCGAGCCCTCCGCAGGTACAGGACCGGCGACAGCGCAAGAATTCAAAGGAAGGCTGCTCTACTCGTTGGACCTCCTTCTCTCTGTCCAGGCTTGCACAAGCACCCAAGAGTGGCGGGGCCTTAGCCGTTCGACTGGACCGCGCTTTAGGCTCGCCGATGCTGATATCCAGCGCATGGAATCGAAAATGGATCGGTTCAAGGCGGAACTCTTTGCGGCACTGGAAGAGTCCGTGGTGATCGATGACCAAGCTCCGAAGCGGCCATCTGGCTTGCGATTGGTGGTCAATAATACGCATTGATCCGGTCAACTCTTCGGTCATTGATAGGCCGCCCGCTCTGGGCGGCCTTTTCTTTCGCCCGGAGTACCTTCTTCGCCCGGAGTGCCTTCTTCGGCGTACCCTTCCATGCCGCTTGAGGTATTCAAAGGGAGATGTCGTGCAAAAGCCGTCAACCGTGTTTCTGACGCCAACCCAAGCGGCAGCGATCCTATCGGTGTCACCGACGACTATTTGTGATTACGCGAGACGGAGGATTATCCCAGCGCGAAAAATCGGCAAACACTGGCGGTTTCTGGAGGCGGAATTGATGCAGGCTGGCGAAGTCAACTTCGCGCACCTTCGCGGTCCCCTTCGATTGCCGAAGGGGAACCAACCTATGGGGCGTGAACGCATCAATCAGATTGCCAGGACGCTCCGTCAACGGATGAACTTGGCGTGAGTTCCGACCCGCTGTTTCTGACCGCTGCGGAGCTTGAGCACACTACGATGCCTTGACTGGCTGCTTGCCCCTGCGCCGCGACACCCGATTCCCCTTAAATTCGTCTAGACTTTGCGGTCGGGATTGGCAATGTCGCTAAATCAACAGGGAGTGATCGATCATGAAGAAATATAAACTCGTCTGCACTTTGGACTTCGGCGATGTGTTAGTCCAAACGGTGATATGGATCTTGCTGTGCATCGTCACGCTCGGCCTTGCCCTGCCGTTTTTTGCGTACTTCTTTTTGCGCCTAATAATCAACAAGACCGAGATACACGAAGTCAGCTGAGCCCTCGCTACGGGCGCCAGTACATTGATTCCAGCGGCAGAGTATGTCGGTGGGTGCTGGCTGCGGCCTTCGCCGTGATCGTGGCGTACTCGTTTTATCGCGGCTCAGTTCACCCCGGAATCTGGGGCGGGTACGACCGATGAGCCGGGCGGAGGGGTGGGTGCTGGACGGTGTTGATCCTGGCCGTGATGCTCGCGATCCCGCGCGCGTCTACCGCTCGCCGTTCCTGGCGCTCATCGTCCTGGTGATCTTGTAGCTGACTACGCCATCGACGATGGCAAGGCCGCTCGCACACCGGGGCGGCTTTTCATATACCCTTTATCAAATGCTTGTACTGATAGACGAAAGCGGCTGCCCCGGCTTCAAATTCACGCGTGGCTCTGTCCCTGTGTTCGGGATCGGCATGGTTATTTTTGCCAATGGCGACGATGCGGCGGCGACGACCCGCGCGATCTCGGACTTGCGGCGGACGGCGAACCACAAAACCGAATTCAAATTCAGTAAGTCGAGCGGCCAACTGCGCGACAAGTTCTTTGAGAGCGTGGCTCGCTGCCCCTTCAGTGTTCGCGCCCTCATCGTTCGGAAAGAAGTGCTGCACAGCGCGCATCTCCGGGGCGAGGCCGATAGCTTCTACAATTATTTCGTCCAGTCGCTGATGACTCACGACGACGGCACGCTGGCGGCAGCGAGAGTGCGCATTGATGGCAGCGGGAGCCGCGACTTTCAGCACGCGCTAAACAGCTACCTGCGACGCATGCTCGGAGCGCGGATCAAAGACGTGAAGATGATCGATTCCGCGCGTGATCCGCTGATGCAACTGGCCGACATGTGCATTGGGGCCATCACGCGAGCGGAGCGAGACAGGGAGGATCGGGAGCGATGGAAGCTGATGCTGTAGCCGCGCATCGCCAATATCTGGCACTTCGGGTAGCGCAAAAGAGAAAGCCCCGGTGAAGGGGCTTTGATCTTGCGATCCCGCACTCTAGTCGTGGGTTACCGCGGCAAGCACTCCATACGGAGCCGGTTCGAGGTGCGGGGGCGACTTGTCGGGGAAGATATTACCCATTTACGGGTGTCCCCGCTATAAGGGACCGCCGGGACGTGACCAAATTCCACAGACCGGCCAAATAGGCCCCTAGAAACCGAATTTCGCGGTCAAAGGGGCCTTACTCGACGCCCATAGAGCGATTCTGGCGGGAGATTCGGATCGGCGACCGTGATGGTCACCTCGCTGCGTTCGGTCGGCCTGGTGGCGATGTAGTAAGCGGCGTGCGAAACCCCTCTGACCGACTCGCTTCGGTCGATTCCGCTAGTGAGGGTCTTGGTAGGATGCGATCCGAAATGTTTTCTCAATTTCATGGCCATCACGATTGAAGTGAAAGGCGGCGGTCTGTCCTTCGAACTGATTGAGTAGTTGAGTGTATTGATCGACGGACTGGACGCGTTCGGTGTTGACCGATAGCAGCACATCGCCGGGAAAGACATCAGCGTTGAAGGCAGGCGTGCCATCGACGACGAGGCGAACCAAAACACCGGAATTGGTGCCGAGGCGCTTGTGGGCTGCGTCGTCTAAGGGCGCCGCAATGATCCCGGCGCGCTGCCGCGTCTTGACGAAGTACACCGCACCATAGTCGGAGCGCGCCACCGAGTACGGCATCATCGTAGTTTGCGTTCCATACGTGGTA
>Ga0302310_10000581_pt1 | contig 33650 bp, 39 predicted proteins | sample III_Palsa_N1_2_FD_200451 | JGI IMG/M metagenome (GOLD analysis project Ga0302310, IMG submission 200451) | Peat permafrost microbial communities from Stordalen Mire near Abisko, Sweden - III_Palsa_N1_2 | ecosystem: Environmental > Terrestrial > Soil > Palsa > Peat permafrost | place: Sweden...
ACCGCCCTGCGCGCACTGACCGACAGCGGCGTGCGCGTCCGCTTCATGCATGGCAACCGCGACTTCATGGTCGGCAAGCATTTCGCCGCCGCCACCGGCGTCGAGCTGCTGCACGATCCACTGCCGCTGGATCTGGCCGGCGTGCCCACCCTGCTGTCGCACGGCGACATCTTCTGCACCGACGATATCGCCTACCAGCGCTGGCGCCGCTTCTCGCGCAATCCCCTGGCGCAGGCGATCTATAAGCTGCTGCCCGAATCCGTGCACCGGCGCATCGCCAGCACGGCCCGCTCCGGCAGCGAAAGCAAGCCATCGGTGATCATGGACGTGAACGAAGCAGCGGTGCGCCAGGCTTTCGTCCAGTACGACGTACGGCGCATCATCCACGGCCACACCCATCGCCCGGCCGAACACGCCTACGATATCGACGGCCGCGCCTGCGAGCGCATCGTGCTGGCGGACTGGCGGCCGCAGCGCCTCGAATACCTGGTCTGCGACGACACCGGCTGGCGCCGGCAGCTCTTCGATCCGGCGGCATAGCCCTCATGTCCAAGGAAAGCTTCTACGACACCCTGCGGCGCAGCTACGCCACCTCGGTACCGCACGTCGGCGAACTCGGCATCGAGCTGACCCGCATCGACGGCGAGGCCGCCGAGGCGCGCCTGCCCTGCAGGCCCGAATTTATCAGCGACATCGAACACCAGCTGATCCACACCGGCATCGTCACCACCCTGATCGACTCGATCTGCGGCATCGCCCTGCTGGCGCATATCGGCCTGCCGACGCGCATCGCCACCCTGGATCTGCGGGTCGACTACCTGCGCCCCTCCCGCCCCGGCAAGGACCTGTGGTGCCGCGCCGAGTGCTATCGCCTGACCGAACAGATCGCTTTCCTGCGCGCCAGTGTCTGGCAGGACGACCCCACCGCCCCGGTAGCCAGCAGCCTGGCTACCTTCATGCGCACCGGCCGGCCCGGCGAGAAAAGCGAGCGGAGCAGCCTGCAATGAGCCCCGTCATGACCATGGAAGAAGCCCGCCGGCTGGCGCGCGAGCGCCAGGATTGCAGCGCCCTGCTGGGCCTGGTGCCCTATGTCGCCTACCTGGGGCTGCGCGTCGACCTGCGCGAGCCCGCCGCCCCGGTGCTGCACCTGCCGTTCAAGCGCTCCCTGATCGGCAACTCGGCCCTGCCGGCCATCCATGGCGGCGTGGTGGCCAGCTTCATGGAAAGCGCCGCCCTGATGCACCTGCTGCTGATGCTGGACGAGCAGCGCGTGCCGAAAAGCATCGATTTCTCCATCGACTACCTGCGCTCAGCCCATGCCGAGGATTCCTGGGCCAGTTGCGCCGTGGAACGCCTCGGCCGGCGCGTGGCGCAGGTGCAGATCCGCTGCTGGCAGGCCGACCCCGCCAAGCCGGTGGCGCTGGCCCGGGCCCACTTCCTGCTGGCGGCCGAAGCGCCCGCATGACCCCACCCGGGGCACACGGTAGTGACGATTACGCCGGCTGGTTCAGCCTGCGTGAACTGGACGCCGAATTGGGGCTGGACAAGGGCAGCGCCTTTCGCGCCTTCAAGCGCCTGCTGCCGCGGCTGGAAGAGGGGCGCGACTTCGTGGTCCTCGACCACCAGCAGCACAGCGCAGTGGCAGCGCAACTGCATGCCGCCGGCCGCCTCTACCGCAGCTCGGTGAATCCGGTGCTGCTGGCTCCCGGGGCAGCCGCACTGCTGCGCCGGAGCCTCAAGAGCACGCCGTAAGTGCCAAGTAAGCGCCATTACCTTGTGGCGCTGGAATCATTGCCACTGCGCACCGCCGGGGTTACGATCCCAGTCCCTTTTTGGAGAAAGACGAGAAAGACAATGAGCGTAGCCGACCTGCTGCAGAAGTTGCCCGCCGCCCTCAACGCCGATGCCGCAGCCGGCACCGATGCGGTGATCCAGTTCAACACCTCCGCACCGCACTACGTCACCATCAAGGGCGGCGCCGCCAGCGTTGCCGCAGGCACCGCCGGCAGCCCGGACGTGACCCTGACCATGGAAGACGACGACCTCATCGCCCTGATGAAAGGCGAGCTCAACGGCATGACCGCGTTCATGACCGGCAAGCTGCAGCTCGACGGCGACCTGATGCTCGCCCAGCGCATCGGCGGCCTGTTCGACCCGGCGAAGCTTGCCTAAGCAGTTTCCAGGCACCGCTCAAACGGAAGCCCCGGACCGCAAGGTCCGGGGTATCTTTTTTTGAGCGCCCACGCCGTCACGGTCGCCGAAAAGGACATCCAGTTCGAACTGGAACAGCATGGCGAGCGGCTGCAGCTGCGCGCCCTGCATCGCAGCAACTACGGCGCCATCGCCGCCGACTGGAACGGCGCCGAGCTGAAGCGGCGCATCTCCGGCGGCCGGCGCCAGCCCCTGGCGCGCGCCGTGGGCATGCACAAGGACCCGGCGCTGAGCCTGCTCGACGCCAACGCCGGCCTCGGCCGCGACGGCTACACCCTCGCCGCACTCGGCGCCAGCGTCACCCTGGTGGAGCGCAATCCCAATATCGTCGCCCTGCTGCGCAACGCCCATCAGCGGGTGCTGGCGGACGCGCAAGCGCAGGCCATCGGCCAGCGCATCGAAATCATCGCCTCGGAAGCGCGCGCGGTGTTCGGCGGCGAACGGCACTGGGACGTGGTCTACCTCGACCCGATGTACCCCGACGACGGCAAGGCCGCCCTGCCCAGCAAGGAAATGCAGATCCTGCGCGACCTCACCGGCGGCGACGAGGACGCCGACCTGCTGCTGGAACCGGCCCTGGCCTGCGCCCGCCAGCGCGTGGTGGTGAAGCGCCCGCTGAAGGCGCCGTGGCTGGGCGGCATCGAGCCCTCCCTGTCGCTGCGCTCCACCCAGCTGCGCTTCGACGTCTACCTGAAAAGCGCCATCCGCGTCGCCCGGCCGGCGCACGATTTCCATATTCCCTAAGGAAACGCCGATCAAATCGTCACCCCGGCGAAAGCCGGGGTCCAGAGCGGCGAGTGCGCACTGCGCCCCCTGGATACCGGCTTTCGCCGGTATGACGAATCGTGCAGGGTCTGCTTAAGGCCCTCACCCTGAATCCCTCCGCTGCGCCCGGGATAAACATGGCGAAGGATCTGGCCGGAATGACACCGGATCAGGAGTGACTTCGCCGCCACTTCTTGTAATCTGTCCACCATGCGCCGCCTGACCCTGATCCGCCACGCCAAGTCCTCCTGGGACTACGCCGAACTGAGCGATTTCGAACGTCCGCTCAATGCCCGCGGCCGCCGCGATGCCCCGGTACTGGCGAAGCGGCTTGCCGCCGAACTGGAGCGGCCCCTGCGCCTGGTGTCCAGCCCGGCGCTGCGCGCCATCACCACCGCCCACGTTTTCGCCGCGGCCCTGGCCGTGCCCAACACCGCCATCCGCATCGAGCCGCGCATTTACGAAGCGACGCGCGGCACCCTGCTCGGCATCGTGCGTGAATGCGACGATGCCGACAGCCATGTCTTGCTGTTCGGCCACAATCCCGGGTTCAGCGAGCTGGCGCAACTGCTGGCGCCCTGCCCGTTCACCGACATGCCGACCTGCGCCGTGGTCACGCTGGGCTTCGACACCGCGCAATGGCGCGACATCCGCCACGGCAGCGGCACCCTGCTGCGCTACGAATTCCCCAAGAAAGGCAGCGATTGAAGACCGCGGCCGAAGCCGGCGTCACCCTTTTCCGGCAACGGCACTTGTCGTATCGCCGCCTGTCCAACCCACCAAGCCGGTACACTGGGGTACGGTCCGGCTCTGCAAACAAGGCGCCCTGCGGATGAAAAAATCAATCTGGCCATTGCTGATCGTCCTGATCGTCGGCGGTATCGCCGGCATCGCCTATTACCTGCATCTGCAACAGCAGCAAACGCCGGCGCCGCCGCCCGTCGCGGCGGCACCGACGGCACCGCCCGCCCCGGCCCCGCAAACCCATTACCCGATCGAGGACAGCACGGCGGCAACCCCGCCCAAGCCCCTGCCGGGGCTGGACCAGAGCGACGCCGAGATGCAGGAATCGCTGGGCGGCGTGTTCGGCCAGCAGACCCTGGTCGACCTGTTCCAGCTCAAGGGCATCATCCGCCGCATCGTCGCCACCATCGACAACCTGCCGCGGGACAAGGTGTCCGGCCGCCTGCTGGCGGTGAAGCCGGTGCCGGGCCATTTCGCCGTCGATGGCGAGGGCGCCAGCCGCAGCATCAGCGCCGACAACTACACCCGCTACACGCCCTATGTGCGCGTGGCCAAGATGGTGGACGCGAAGAAGCTCGTATCGGTCTATGCCCATCTCTATCCGCTGTTCCAGCAGGCCTATGTCGAACTGGGCTATCCCGATGGCTACTTCAACGACCGCCTGGTGCAGGTGATCGACAACCTGCTGGCCGCGCCCACGCCGCCGGCGCCGATCCGGCTGGATCAGCCGAACGTGCTGTATGTCTACGCCGATCCCGAGCTGGAATCGCTCTCCGCCGGCCAGAAGATACTGGTGCGCATGGGTCCGGCAAACGCTGCCGTGGTGAAGGACAAGCTGCACCAGATTCGCAGCGAGGTCATCAGCAGAATCGCGAAACATTAAAAACACCAGCGGCGACATGCCGCAGGAGCAGCCTCATGAAATCAGTGACAGGAACGCCTGCAAAAGTGCCCATGAAAATACTGTACCCGCTGCTGCTCGCCGCCGCGTGGAGCGCGGCCCTGCCGGCCTCGGCCCAGGACATCTACAAGTGTAAAAGCGGCGACGACCAGCTGATCTATCAGGATCATCCCTGCGCCGGCGGCGCGAAGGATGCCGGCCTGATCAAGGGCGGCTATGCGGCGCCCCTGAGCAACAGCGGCGAAGCCTCCGCCCATTACCAGAATCTCCTCAACCAGGCGGATCAGAACCACGCCCAGCAGCAGGCCGACCGCAGCCGCCTGGACGCCGAGGAACGCCAGCGCCAGGCCAACCCGCCGCCGATGCAGGCGGACCAGGCGGACTACCGCCAGCACATCTGCCAGGCGCAGCTGGACACCGCCCTGACCGGCGGCCACCTCGCCAATTTCAGCTGCGATGCGCAGGGCAACAAGATCCCGGTGCAGCCGGCCGTGGTGATCGAGCGCTGATTGCGACAGGCGCGGGCCGGCAGAGCGGGACATCATGGCGGCATATGGTGCCGTCCGCAGGGAAGGCGCACACTGCAGGCCCGTACATCTCTCGGATCAGGGGCGACACATGAAAGATCAGCTGAAACATCTGCAGGAACTGGTGCAGGACGCGATCGACAAGGGCGCCACCAATGTCGAACAGGTGCACCGCAGAATCGCCGAGATGCCGTTCTCGACGCTGGAGAAGTTCGCCAGCGGGCCGGCGAAGAAGGCCAACGAGGTCTCCCAGCACACCATCGGCACGATCTACGAATCCATCCGCGGCCTCAACGAGAAGGTGGGGCGCCTGGCGGAAGAACTGCTCAACCGCGGCGACAAGGTTGCCGCCACGGCGACCACCGAAACGAAGAAAGTGGTGAAGTCGGCCAGGAGCGCGGCCAAGAAGGTCGTGTCCAAAGCCAGGAAGTAGCGGCAGCGGATTGCTCCGGCGCTGCCGCCGGCAGCGATGGCAGCAGCGGGCCGCGGCGATTGCGGCGATACTGCGCGCCATGAAGCCAGCCTACCCCCCGCACGACGAGGACATCGATCCTGCAGTGCAATGCAGCGCCTGCGAGGCGGTCTGCTGCCGCCTGCCGGTGCTGCTGATGCCGGAAGACAGGATACCGGCGCGCTACGTCGATCATGACGAGCGCGGCGTGGAAATCGTCGCCAAGGGCGACGACGGCTGGTGCACCGCGCTCGACCGCAACCGGATGTGCTGCTCCATCTATGAGCAGCGCCCGACCATCTGCCGCGGCTTCGACATGGGCGGCTACGACTGCCGCGAGGAACGCGCCGCCTGGTACGGCAAGGCCACGCCGCAAATCCCCATCGTGGTCAGCGGCGCGCCACGCAAGCGCTAGGGAAACTCTGATCAATCGTCACCCCGGCGCGCGGGAAGCTGGACCTCATGGCGCTGTTCAAGGCGACACAAACTGGTCGATGCATTCGAACAGGAGCATTTGAAAGCTCGCTGGGTCCGGGGCGAATTTCAAGCGGTCCGCGCCGCAGGCCTGCCCTTCCGGGCTGGCAAACGCGGCGCGCAGACTGGCCATGTCGTCGAAATGCAGGGTGCCGACCAGGAATGCGTCGGAGGGTGCGGCGGGAGAGGTGATCGGTCCGCGACTCACTTCGTACCTCCTGAGGCCGGGGAGCTTGTTGGCCAGGGGCACGTGGATGTCGAAATAGTGGCGGGTGAACGCCTCGATGTCTTCAGGGGTTTTATAAACGATCAGCATGCGGGCCATGAGGGGCTCCTTGGTTGAATCAAGCGGCGGCGCGCAAGGCGCCGGTTACGAACTCCAGCCGGTCGTTGCCGAAGAACATCTCTTCCCCCACGAACAGGGTTGGTGAGCCGAACACGCCGCGCTGCGCCGCGGCGTCGGTGTTGTGTTGCAGCCGGGCGACGTATTCGGGCGCGGCGGCGCGCTGCAGCAGCTGGACGCCGGCGAAGCCGGCGCGGTCGAGCACGCCGAGCAGCAGGGGGCGCTGGCCGAGATCCAGGGGCTGGCCGAAGAGGGCGGCGTAGACGGCATTGATGTAGTCGGCGCCGCGGCCTTCGTCGATGGCGGCCAGGGCGCCGCGGCCTAGTTCGGCGAAGTCGATGCGCGGCCAGTACGGTGTGGCGGCGCAGTCCACCTGGTAGAGCCGGGCCCAGCGCCGCAGGTCGGCGTCGACGTAGAGGCCTTTGTTGCGGCACTCCAGGGTGGTGGGGCGGTTGCCGACCTGCTGCATCAGCTCGACCAGGTTGAAGGGGTGGTAGCTGACGGCGACGCCGTGCTCGGCGGCAAGGCGCGGCAGCCGGGTACTGGCGAGGTAGGAATAGGGGCTGATGAAGTCGAAATGGAACTCGAGCGACGCGGGCATGCGGCTATCCTCGGATAGTGGGAGATATTGTTAATACGCATGGCGGGCGCGGCAGGATACGTTTGGGCTTGGACCGCAAGCTTTTAACCTGCCTTGCGATTCATTGAAGGCGCGCCCCGGCACCTGCCCCTCTTCCACAGCGAAACGGGATTTCCCACCCGCCGCGCTAACTCAGCTCCACCGACTCCGCCGCCTCCAGTACCCAGGGACACTTGAAGAAGTCGACGATGCGCTCCAGGCGCCCATCGCGCATGACGAAGCGCACCGGCGCGGCCGGGACCCAGCCTGCGGCGGTCTCGCGCAGCAGCAGCGCCACCGCTTCGCCGTCCACCGTGGCCAGGACCATGCGCCAGATGGCGGCGTAGCGCTTGTACTCGGCGAGGTAGGGCGAATCGCCGAAGCGGCCGGCGAAGCAGTCGGCCACGCGCAAGCGGGCGTCGGCGCTGATCAGCTCGCGCAGGCCGTCCCAGTCGTGGCGGTTGAAGCGTTCGACGTAGAGTTGCAGCAGCCGCAGCAATTCCGGCGCCGGGGCCGGCGGCGCCTTGGGCGGCGGCGACGCGGCCAGCTTGGCGCGGCCGCGATTGAGCGCGGCCTTGACGCCGCCGACGGTGGAGTCGACCAGTTCGGCGGTTTCCTCCAGGGAGTAATCGAACACGTCCTTGAGCAGGACGCAGGCGCGCTCCTTCGGCGGCAGGTGGATCACCAGGCGCTCGACGGCGGTGCCCAGGGCCTGGCCGGACGGCTCGGGCGGCAGGGCCAGGTCCGGCTCGGCCGCGGCGGCCTCGGCCTGCTCGCGCACCTCGCGCCGGCGCAGGAAGTCGATGCAGCGGTTGTGGGCGATGCGGAACAGCCAGGGGGCAAGAGCGCGGCTGTCGTCGAACTGGTCGAGTTTGCGGTAGGCCTCGAACACAGCCTCCTGCATCACATCCTCGCCGTCCATGGCCGAGCCGGTCATGCGCGCGCAGTAGCGGTGCAGCTGCGGCCGCAGGTGGGTAATGGTTTCCAGGAAAGCCGTGTAACGCGCGTCGAACAGGCCGGCGGTGTCCAGCTGCTGCGGGGAATCCATGGCGATTTCGGGTGTGGGGTCCATGCCGGGTATACGCAGCCCGGATGAGAAAGGATACGCCCTGTCCTGCCCTGCCCGCGCCCAGGCAACCCGGTTCAGGATTTCTGGCGCGACATCAAGCCCTTAAGATCGGCAAAAGGATTGCCGGTCGCCACCGCCCCCTGCTCCGCCTTTGACGCGCCGCCGACGGCATGGTCGAGATAGCGCGAGTGCTCGTTGTCATGGCAATACACGCATAGCAATTCCCAGTTGCTGCCATCCGGGGGATTGAAGTCGTGATCGTGATTGCGATGATGCACCGTCAATTCCTGCAGATTGGCACGGGTGAATTCACGCATGCAGCGCCCGCAGATCCAGGGATACATCTTCAGCGCCTGCTCCCGATAACCCATGCTGCGCTGCTCAGCATTGCGCCGGGCGTCGGCAATGACCTGGTCGAACTTGGCGGTGTCTGGCTTTTTCGTCTGCATGGTCGTTTGGGTTTGGCGTGGTCAGCAGTTTACGCCCTGGGTGAAATCAAGCCGCGAAATTTCGACCCGTCCGATATGCGGACGCGATGGAACATCGAACTTTTAATCCGATGCTCTGGCCTAGGGAGTATTTGATGGTGGGTCGTGATGGATTCGAACCATCGACCAACGGATTAAAAGTCCGATGCTCTACCGACTGAGCTAACGACCCATCGAGAAGGGGGTGCCGCGGGGCCGCAGATTATAGCCGCTGGCGGGGCGGCGGCACAGGTTTCAGGGTCAATTCAGGCCAATCCGGGCCTGTCTGAGGCCTATTTCAGGCCTGATAGCGGGTCGGATCGGGGATTCCGGCGGCCTCGAAGCCCTCCCGGCGGATGCGGCAGGAGTCGCAGCGGCCGCAGGCCTGGCCTTCGTCGTCGGCCTGGTAGCAGGAGACGGTTTCGGCGAAATCCACCCCCAGCCCGGCGCCGCGGCGAATGATGTCGGCCTTGCTGAGCTGGATCAAGGGGGTGTGAATGCGGAATTTCGCGCCTTCCACCCCGGCCTTGGTAGCCAGGTTGGCCAGGGTTTCGAAGGCCTGGACGAACTCGGGGCGGCAGTCCGGGTAGCCGCTGTAGTCCACCGCGTTGACGCCGATGAACAGATCGCGCGCGCCCAGCACTTCGGCCCAGCCCAGGGCCAGGGACAGGAACAGGGTGTTGCGCGCCGGCACATAGGTGACCGGGATGCCGCTGGTGGGCGCTTCCGGCACGGCGATGGAGCGATCGGTCAGGGCCGAGCCGCCCACGGCATCCAGGTTGACCTGCATCTGCTGGTGGGCCTTGGTCCCCAGATGCTTGGCCACCCGCACGGCGGCATTCAGCTCGGCGCTGTGGCGCTGGCCGTAGGAGACGGACAAGGCATAGGTTTCGTAGCCCTCGCCGCGGGCGATGGCCAGCACCGTGGCGGAATCGAGGCCGCCGGAGAGCAGGATGACGGCTTTTTTTGCTGCAGTGGTCATTTGGGAATATCCGTCCTTAAAGCGATTCGCCTCTCCCTCTGGGAGAGGCCGACGCGAAGCGGCGGGTGAGGGGCGCCATATCAGTGTAGTGTTCCCTTTCGTTGATGCCGCGCCCCTCACCCCTGCCCCTCTCCCAGAGGGAGAGGGATTCAACAATAAAGCGGTTGCCTCTCCCAAAAGGAGCGAGATTCAATAATCAACGTCCCGGGGTATTGCCCCACAGGATCTTGTGCAGCTGCATCTGCATGCGGATCGGCAGCCGGTCGGCCACGATCCAGTCGGCCAGCTCGGTCGGATTGACCTGGCCATGGCTGGGCGAGAACAGCACGGCGCAGCGCGACGGCAGGCTGTACTGCTCGAGGATGCCCTTGGCCCAGTCGTAGTCCTCGCGGCTGCATAGCACGAATTTGACCTGGTCGCGTTCGTTGAGCAGGGCCAGGTTGTCCCAGCGGTTGCGCGCCACTTCGGCGGAGCCGGGGGTCTTGATGTCGACCACGCGGATCACCCGCGGATCGACCATGGCAATATCGATGGCCCCGCTGGTTTCGAGGGAGACCACGTAGCCTTCATCGCACAGGGCGCCGAGCAGCGGCAGGCAGCCCTTCTGCGCCAGCGGCTCGCCGCCGGTGACGCAGACATGGCGCACGCCGTGGCTGCGCACCTGCTCCAGCACCTGCTCCAGGCTGTGCCACTCGCCGCCGTAAAAGGCGTAGGCGGTATCGCAGTACTGGCAACGCAGGGGACAGCCGGTGAGCCGCACGAATACGGTGGGCCAGCCGACCAGGGTGGACTCACCCTGGAGGGAGAGGAAAATCTCGGTGAGCTTGAGTCGCGTCGACGCTTTTTCCGGCGCCTGTGCAGTGGCCGGAAGATTCACGATTCGGCCTACTTGAGCTGCGCCAGGCGCGTACGCGCCTGGCCCGCCGCGCTGGAGCTTGGATACTGCTTCAGCACTTTCTGGTAGGCGTCCCGCGCCTGCGCGTCCTTCTGTTGCGACTGGAAGATCACGCCGGTCTTGAGCAGCGCATCCGGCACCTTGGGGCTGGCCGGGAATTGCTGCAACAGGGACTGATAGGACTTGAGGGCATTGGCGTCATCGCCCTTCACATGATAGGACTCGCCCATCCAGTACCAGGCGTTGTCGGCGTAGTTACCCTGGGGGTACTTGCCGAGCATGCTGTGGAACCCGCCGATGGCAGCGTCATACTTGCCGCCACGCAGCTGGTCGAAACTTTTCAGGTAAATCGCTTCCTCGTCAGCCGAGGTGCTGCTCGGAGCCGCGGCAACGGGAAGTGGCGGTGCGGCTGGAGCCACGGCCACCGGAGGCGGCGCAACAGCCACGGTCGGAGCGCCCGGCTGCGGTGCGGCCAGTGCGTTCGGATCGGTGCCTGCAACCGGAGGCTGGGTGCCTTCGAGCCGCTTGAAACGGGCATCGTTGTCGACATTCTGCTGCTGGATGGCCTGCGTCAGGGTGTCCACATCGTGCCGCAACTGCTCCACCTGGCCGCGCAGATCGCGCATGTCATCGGCCTGCGAGCCGTTCTGGGTGGATTCCAGCGCATTCAGCCGCCGGCTCAGATCGACCGTCTTGTTCTCGACCGCCTGCAGGCGCTGCTCCTCGGGACTCAGTGCGCGCTGACCATTGATCGGCGCGCCGTAATCCGTGGCACAGGCGGAAAGGGTTAGCGCCGCGAACAGCGACGCTAACCCCTTGATGCCGGAAGAAACGCTAAAGCGGATCATCGGCCTTCAGGTTCTCTTACTGCTGAACCAGGTCGACGCGACGGTTCTGGCCCCAGGAGGCTTCGTCGTGGCCGAGGGCAACCGGACGCTCTTTGCCGTAGCTGACGGTGGTCAGCTGCGAGGCGGAGACACCCTTGGCTTCCAGGGCTTGCGCGACGGCATTGGCGCGGCGCTCGCCGAGGCCGATGTTGTACTCGCGGGTGCCGCGCTCGTCGGTGTTGCCTTCCAGGCGCACCTTGGCGGTCGGGTTGGCGGTCAGGTAGGTCGCCCAGCTGGCGACGACGCCCAGGCTATCCGGCTTGATGTCGCTCTTGTCGAAATCGAAGTACACGGAATGAGCCGACAGGTCCTGGGTGTTGCCAGTGGTCTGCGGCGGGGTGTACGGAGCCGTGGCGATCTGCTGGTTGGTGACCGGAGCGGGACCGGCATCGGTCTTGGTTTCGCCGCCGGAAGAGCAGCCGACGAGGGCCAGGGCGAACGCTGCGGCGGCAACGCCGGCGAGAATCTTATTTTTCTGAGACATTGGGGAACTCCTTACGGGGAACGGGGCACAATTATGATTTTACAGCCAGAACAGACACTTTTTGTTACGGGCATTTTAATTACTGGGAGGCCACGGCGACCAGGCCGGTTCGCGCACATTCCCCGGCTGACTCAGGGTCTGGTGTACGCGTCCGTCCACAGTCGCAGTTTTCAATTCTTCGCCACGGGGGCCCTGCGAGGTATAAATCACCACCTGGCTGTTGGGAGCGAAGCGGGGGTGCTCGTCCATAAAGCCGTCGCTGATAACCTTTACCGCACGGGTTTGCCAGTCCATCAGCGCGATATGGTAGCCCGAGCCGTCATTATTGACCAGCGCCAGCCACTTGCCGTCGGGTGAAAACGCCGGGTCCTCGTTGCGCACTCCCTGGAAAGTGAGCCGGGTTTGCGGGCCGCCGCTCGAAGGCGCCATGTACAGCTGTGGCTGGCCGCCGCGGTCCGAGGCCCACACCAGGGTCTGGCCGTCCGGCGACCAGGCCGCTTCGGTGTCGATGCCGGGATCGGTGGTGATGCGGTTGCGCGCGCCGGTGTTGACGTCGATGACGTAGATATCGGGATTCTTCTCGAAGGACAGGGTCACCGCCAGCTTGGTGCCGTCCGGCGACCAGGCCGGAGCGCCATTGATGCCCCGCTCGCCCACGAACTTCTTCAGCTCGCCGGTCTCCCAGGTCTGCACGTAGATCGCCGAGTAGCCGCGGTCATAGCCGACAAAGGCCAGCTTGCGCCCGTCCGGCGACCAGGACGGCGACATCAACGGCTCGTGCGAAGTGGCGATGGTGTGCTGGCTGCCGGCATAGCCGTCGGCATCCGAGATGAACAGCTGGAAGCGGCGGTTGCTGCCGGTGCCGGTGGAATTGATGTAGGCGATCTGCGTATTGAACACGCCGCGGATGCCGGTGAGCTTCTCGAAAATCATGTCCGCGGCCTGATGCGCGGCGGAGCGCTGGTGCGCCTTGTCGCGGCCGAGGATGTCGTTGCCGTTCATGATCACGGTGGCGGTGTCGCCATGCAGCACGTCGATCAGGGTGAAACTGACGTTGATGCTGCCGGGGCCGCCGGTGCCCGGCACCACCTTGCCGATCACCAGATTGTCCATCCCCAGCACTTTCCAGTTGCGCGGGTTGACCTGGGAAACGTCGGTGGGCTTCTCCAGCATGCTGACGCGCGGCAGCGTGGTGAACATGCCGCTGCGGGCCAGATCGTCATCGATGATCTGGGCGATGTCGGTGGGGATGTCGGGGGTCTGCACGAAGGGCACGATCGCGATCGGCTGCGCCCGGGTCTTGTCGTTGCTGACCGTGATGTTGAGCGTCTGGGCGAATGCCGGCAGCATCACCAGCAGGCCGGTAATCATCAATGGAATCCTGAGTGCTTTCATTTTATTCATCACTGGCAATTCCGTGGGTTCGGCGAGAAACAAATATTGACGTTGGGAGCAAACGCACTGGGGTCCTGGGGAAGCGGCAAGGGGCTGGCGCGATACACGGCTCTTTTCAGGGAATCGTCATAAGCCACGACGCCGCTGCTGGTGGCGATATTCGCCGACTGAACCTGGCCCGTAACCGACAGCGTAATCGACAGAATGGCCTTCAGATTCTGATCCGTGCCCGGCGGCCGCGCCCAAACCTGGGTAATCGCCGCGACCAGCTGCAGCGCCCACTGGTTCTGAATCTCCTGCGTCAGCTGGGCCGATTCAACACCCAGGGACGCCTGCAACTCCGCAGCGCGCTTGCGGCGGTCGGCTTCCTGCTTCGCCTCTTCCGCCTTCTTCTGCTTGGCCATTGCCGCAGCCTGGGCCTGCTGTTCCTTCTCCGCCTCCTTGCGTAGCTCCGCTTCCTCATCCTTCTTCTGCTGCTCCGCTGCCGCCGCGGCAGCGTCGGCCTGGCGCTTGGCCTCATCCTGCTGCTTTTTCAGGATCTCGGCCTGCTCGGCTTCTTTTTGAGCCTGTTGCTGCTGCTTTAGTTCCTCGGCCTTGGCCGCGGCGTCCTTTTGCTGCTGCTCGGCAGCCATCTGCTCGTCCGCCTGCTTCTGTTCGGCCGCGGCCTTTTCCTGCTTCTCCTTGGCCTGGTCGGCGACCACGTCCGTATCCTTGACGATCTGCTGCGGCCCCTCGTTTTGCTCGTCCGGCTTGGGCGGTGTCGGCGTCGGCGGAGTCGGCGGCTTGAACTGCTTCAGATCGGATGGATTGATCAGCACGCCCTGGATCACCGGCGTGGCCTCGATGTGCGGCGTGCACTGCATGTCCGAAAACACCAGCAGCGCGAACAGGGCGGCATGCAGCAGCCCCGCCAGAATGAGGTTGCGAGGCTGCAGGGTCATCCGGGGTTGCGCTTGGATTTCTTGTCGGGCGCGGCGCCGTCGGTGACAAAACCGATCTTGGGCGCGCCGGCATTTTGCAACAGGGACATGGCATGGGCCACGCTTTCGTAGCTCACCCGGCCGTCCGCGCGCACCAGGATCATGGTCTGCGGTTTTTGGCTCAGCACCGCGGTGACACGACTGACCACGTCATCGTCGCCCAGCGGTTTGTTGGTGTCGGTGCCGATATCGAGAAACATCTGGCCGCGCGCATCGACCGACAGGGTTACCGGCTGGTCGTCGCTGGAGATCGGATTGGCGCTGGCCTGCGGCAGCTGCACATCGATGCCCTGCGTCAGCAGCGGCGCCGTGACCATGAAGATCACCAGCAGCACCAGCATCACGTCGATATACGGAACGACATTGATCTCGGCGTTGAGGCGGCGCTTCTTGCGCCCGCCGGAGGCGTTGACGGATGGCACTACGCCGCCCTCGAGCCGCTGGCGCCGCGCAGGCCGCGCTCGATGATACCGGTCATCTCCTCGGCGAAGGTGCCGAAGCGGGTCTCGATGCGGTCGACGCGCGAGGTGAAGAAGTTGTAGGCGATGACCGCCGGGATGGCGGCGAACAGGCCTACCGCGGTGGCGATCAAGGCCTCGGCGATGCCGGGCGCCACCGCGGCCAGGGTGGCCTGCTTGACGTTACCGATGGCGATGAAGGCGTTCATGATGCCCCACACCGTGCCGAACAGGCCGACGTAGGGGCTGGTAGAGCCGATGGTGGCGAGCATCGACAGGCCGCCTTCGAGGCGCTCGATCTCGCGCGTCTGCGCCACGCGCATCTGGCGCTGCACCGAGGCCAGCGCGTCGTCGGCATCGACCTGCGTGCCCTGCTGGCGGGTGAACTCCTCGTAGCCGGCGCAGAACACCTGGGCCAGGCCCTCGTCGCTCTTGTCGCGGCCGCGGCGCAGGTTCTCGTACAGATCGCCCAGGGTGCCACCGGACCAGAAGCGGTTCTCGAAACTGGCGGCGGCTTTTTCCGTGCGCGACAGCAGCGCGCGCTTGGAAATGATCACCGTCCACGACAGCACCGATGCGATGAGCAGCAGGGCCAGCACCACCTGCACCAGCGGGTGGGCATGCAGCATCAGCTGGAAAATCGAGATATTGCTGTTCATTCGGGGTACTGCCCTCTGTTATCCAGGTTATAGGCGGCTTGCTTCAGCCGCTGCAAAAATCTCGCCGGGCAAGGCACACGGCTTGAATGTCGCCATCGCCACGCAGGCCACCCGCACCCGCGCCTGCGTCAGCACCATCGAAGCGTCGCCGGCCTGCCGCAGCGTCTGCACGAAATTCAGGCTGGCGCGCTTGCGGCCTTCCAGCGCCACGGTCGCTTCGAGCATGTCGTCCAGCCGCGCCGGCCTGCGGAAATCGATCTCCATCCCCGCCACCGTGAAAACCACGCCCAACTCGCCCTTCAGCCGTTCCTGCGAAAACCCCAGGGCGCGCAGCCATTCGGTGCGCGCGCGTTCGAGAAAGCGCAGGTAACTGGCGTGATACACCACGCCGCTCAGGTCCGTGTCCTCGTAATACACGCGGATGGGCCAGGCAAACACTGGGATATTCAAGCTCTTAAAGGCGAATTTGAACGCAATTGTACCGGATGAAACGATGCAGCAAAGACCCCGGAAGCGCGCCGAGGTTCAGTTTCAGCCTAATTCCGCCCATAACACCGTCATTCCGGCGAAAGCCGGAATCCAGAGATTCGGAGTGCGCATTTGGTTGCCCTGGATACCGGCTTTCGCCGGTATGACGGTTGTGCGTGGTTTCGGCGCGGGAAATGGACTATTCGACAAACAAGTCCGGCTCGCTGCGCCGGGGCGGCTGCAGGCCGTAGTGCTGATAAGCCAGCTTGCCGGCCATGCGCCCGCGCGGGGTGCGCAGCAGGTAGCCCTGCTGGATCAGGAACGGCTCGATCACGTCCTCGATGGTGTCGCGCGCCTCGCCGATGGCGGCGGCAAGGTTGTCGAGGCCGGCCGGGCCGCCGTCGAAACGCTCGATCAGGGTCATCAGGAGCTTGCGGTCCATCAGATCGAAGCCGTTGGTATCTACATCCAGCATCTTCATCGCTGCGGCGGCGATGTCCTCGTTGACGATACCGGTGCCCTTCACCTCGGCAAAATCCCGCACCCGCCGCAGCAGGCGGTTGGCGATGCGCGGCGTGCCGCGCGAGCGCCGGGCGATCTCATTGGCGCCGGCCTCGTCGATCGGCACTTTCAGGATCGAGGCCGAGCGCCGCACGATCGAGGCCAGATCGGGGATGGAGTAGAACTCCAGCCGCTGCACAATGCCGAAGCGGTCGCGCAGCGGGCCGGTCAGCGCCCCGGCGCGGGTGGTGGCGCCGACCAGGGTGAACGGCGGCAGGTCGAGGCGGATGGAACGCGCCGCCGGCCCCTCGCCGATCATGATGTCGAGCTGGTAGTCCTCCATCGCCGGGTACAGCACTTCCTCCACCACCGGCGACAGGCGGTGGATCTCGTCGACGAAGAGGATGTCGCGTGGCTCCAGATTGGTCAGCAGGGCCGCCAGGTCCCCCGCCCGCTCCAGCACCGGACCAGAGGTCTGGCGCATGTTCACCCCCATCTCGGCGGCAAGGATGTGCGCCAGGGTGGTCTTGCCCAGGCCCGGCGGGCCGAAGATCAGCACATGGTCCAGCGCCTCGCCGCGCTTGCGGGCGGCGTCGACGAAAATCCCCATCTGCTCGCGCACCGCCGGCTGGCCGACGTACTCGGTCAGCTTGCGCGGGCGCAGGGCGCGCTCGAAGCGCTCCTCTTCGCCGGCGGCGGACGCTGAAATCAGGCGGTTTCCGGGTTCTGTGCTCATTGAGCGTACATGGTACCCGGATGGAAAAAGCGACTCGCGCAAAGACGCAAAGACGCGGGGAAGAAAAGAAGCAGCCCCGGAACCTCTTCAGTTTGTTCTTTGCGTCTTTGCGTCTTTGCGCGAAACATTCTTTGCTTGTTCTCCCGGCCTACCGCAGCGCCCGCTTCAGCGCTTCCTGAATGATGGCTTCGGTGGTCATGCCCTCTTTGTACACCGCTTCGGTCAGGCGCTGCACCTCGGCCGGCTTGTAGCCCAGGGTAGCCAGGGCGGCGCGGGCCTCGGACAGGGCGCCCACCGGCACCGGCGGCAACCCGATCACGGTGCCCTCGGCGCTGACCACGCCGGCGCGGTCGCGCATCTCCAGCACCAGGCGCTCCGCCGTCTTCTTGCCGATGCCCGGCAGCTTGACCAAGCGCCCGGTTTCGCCGCTGCGTACCGTGCCCCAGAATTCCTCGACGCTGACCCCGGACAGCACCGCCAGCGCCACCTTGGGCCCGACACCCGACACGCGGATCAGCTCGCGGAACAGGGTCTTCTCCGCCATCGAGCCGAAGCCGAACAGCAGCTGCGCATCCTCGCGCACCACCAGATGGGTGTGCAGGGTCAGCGGCTCGCCGGCTGCCGGCAAGCGGAAGAAGGTGGACATCGGCGCTTCCACTTCATAGCCCACGCCGTGCACGTCGAGCAACAGGTGCGGCGGCTGCTTGCTCAGCAGGATGCCGGAGAGGCGGCCGATCATGGCTTGCTCCCGCGCGACAGGGCGGCGACCTGAGCCAGGGTCCAACGGCCGCCGGCCGGCTTCTTGCCAGCGCGCACCGCGGGCGCGGCACGCAGGTGGGCGTGGCTCAGCGCCACCGCCAGGGCGTCGGCGGCGTCGGCCGGCGGCGCTTCGCGCAATTTGAGCAAGGCTTTGACCATGTGCTGCACCTGTGATTTCTCCGCCCGCCCCTGCCCGACGATGGCCGACTTGACCTGCGCCGGGGCATATTCCGCCACGCTCAGGCCGGCGTGGGCCAGGGCGCAGATGGCGGCGCCGCGCGCCTGCCCCAGCACGATGGCGCTGTTGACGTTGCGGTTGACGAAGACCGATTCGATCGCCGCTTCGCGCGGGGCGTATTCACGGATCACTTCGGCCAGCTCCCTGAAGATCTGCAACAAGCGTTCCGGCATGGGTGCATCGCCGCAGCGGATATGGCCATGGGCCAGCCAGACATTGCGCGGGCCGTCGGACTCGATCACGCCGTAGCCGGTGATGCGCGAACCGGGGTCGATGCCAAGGATGCGGATGGCGGTGATTCTGGAACTCCTGTCGTAAGCGTCGAATTTAGTCCGCAAATAAACGCCAATGAACGCGAATTTAAGTCAAGTTTCAATCCACTACGCGATTTTTATTTGCGTTCATTTGCGGACCGATTCAGCTTTAAGAAGCAGCCGGCAGATCCGCGTTGTGGTAAACCTCCTGCACATCGTCCAGCTCTTCCAGCCAGTCGAGCAGGCCCTTGAGCGTCTCCGCCGCTTCGCCGCTGACGGCGACGCGGTTGGACGGGCGCATCACCACCTCGGCCTCGATCGGCTTTAGACCAGCCGCTTCGAGCTTGGCCTTGACCGTATCGAAGTTGGCCGAGTTGGTCAGCACGTCGACGAAGCCGTCCTCGCTCTGCACATCGTCGGCGCCGGCATCCAGCGCCAATTCGAGGATCTTCTCCTCCAGCGCCGGCTGCTCGCGGATGTCGAAGATGATCTCGCCGGTTTCGGTGAACTGGAACGCCACCGAGCCGCTGCTGCCGAGATTGCCGCCCTGCTTGCTGAAGGCATGGCGCACTTCGGCCACGGTGCGGGTGGTGTTGTCGGTCATGCAGTCGACCAGGATCGCCACGCCGCCGGGGCCATAGCCCTCGTAGCGCACTTCCTCGACCGCCTGCCCGCCCAGCTCACCGGTGCCGCGCTTGACGGCGCGCTCGATTGTGTCGCGGGTCATGTTGTTATGCAGCGCCTTGTCGATGGCGGTGCGCAGGCGTGGATTGCCCGCCGGGTCGCCGCCGCCGGCGCGCGCCGCCATGGTGATCTCGCGGATGAACTTGGTGAACGACTTGGCGCGTTTGGCGTCCTCGGCGTTCTTGCGGTTCTCGATGCTTGGGCCTCTACCCATATATTCCTCTGTCGTATCGTCGGTCCCTTCTCCCCTTGGGGGAGAAGGACAGGATGAGGGGTGGCGCCCCGACAAAATGCGATACAGCCTTTACCCGCATCGCTCCGGGCTACCCCTCACCCAACCCTCTCCCCCAAGGGGAGAGGGCGTGTATGTCGTCCTGACAAGCACCGGGCCATCCATGGCCCGGACTGTTGAAACAAGCTAGCAGAACTCAGCTTGCTTTACGCTTGTTCGCCGAATGGATGGCATGCCCATCCACCGCCAGCGCCGCTTCATGGAACGTCTCCGACAGCGTCGGATGGGCGTGCATGGTGAGCTGGATGTCTTCGGTGGTGGCGCCGTATTCCATCGCGGTGACGGCTTCGGTGACCAGCTCGGAGACGTAGGGGCCGATCATGTGCACGCCCAGCACGCGGTCGGTCTTGGCGTCGGAGATGACCTTGATCATGCCGATGGTGGACTCCATGGCGCGGGCGCGGCCGTTGGCGGCGAAGGGGCTGGAGCCGGTCTTGACCTCGTGGCCGGCGGCCTTGGCCTGCTCTTCGGACAGGCCGGCCCAGGCGATTTCCGGGTTGGTGTAGACCACCGAGGGCACGGTGCGGTAGTTGACCTCGCTCTTCTCGCCGTGCAGCTGCTCGGCCAGCACCACGCCTTCCTCGATCGCCTTGTGCGCCAGCATGGCGCCGCCGATGACGTCGCCCACGGCGTAGATGCCTTCGGCGCTGGTCTTGTAGTGGGCGTCGGTCTTGACGAAGCCGCGCTCGTCGAGCTGCACGCCGGCGACGTCGCAGCCCAGGTCCTTGGTGAACGGGCGGCGGCCGACGGCGACGATCAGCTTGTCGAAGTTGATGGTCTGCTTCTTGCCGTCCTGCTCGTATTCGACCGCGACATCCTTCTTGCCGGCCTTGGCGCCCAGCACCTTGGCGCCGAACTTGATGTCCAGGCCCTGCTTGGTCAGCTGCTTCAGGCCTTCCTTGGCGATGGCCTGGTCGACCATCGGCAGGAAGCCCGGCAGGGCTTCGAGAATGGTGGTCTTGGCGCCGAGGCGCGACCAGACGCTGCCCAACTCCACGCCGATGACGCCGGCGCCGATGATGCCGAGGGTGCCCGGCACTTCGGCGAGTTCCAGGGCGCCCCAGGAATCGATGATGCGGTCCTTGTCGACCGGCGCGATCTTCAGGTTCACCGGCTCGGAGCCGGTGGCGATGACGATGTACTTGGCGCTGTAGGTCTCCTGCTTGCCGTCGTGCGAGGTGTAGCCGACCTTGCCGCCGCCGAGCAGCTTGCCGAAACCGAACAGGCCGTTGACCTTGTTGCCCTGGAACAGCATCTTGACGCCGCCGGAATTGGCCTTGCTCACCGCGTTGCGGCGCTCCTGCATTTTCTTCAGGTCCAGCTTGACCTCGCCCACGCCGATGCCGTGCACGGCGAACTCGTGCTGGGCGCGGTGATACAGCTCGGAGGACTCAAGCAGGGCCTTGGAGGGGATGCAGCCGGCATTGAGGCAGGTGCCGCCGAAGGACTGGGTGCCGTCGGTGTTGATCCAGCTGTCGATGCACAGCGCCTTCATGCCCAGCTGGGCGGCGCGGATCGCCGTGGGATAACCGCCGGGACCGCCGCCGATGACGATGATGTCGTAGTTTTCGCTCATTATTCCGTTCCGTTCTGGCAGCCCGCCAGGTCGTCGAAGTCCGACGCGGAACCGCGGGGGCGGTCCGGGGCTGGTTGGCGCGCACTTTAGCGTAAAAGCAGTGATTAGTGGTTAGTGATTTGTGGTTAGAAAAGCAAAAATCCAGGGCGCCGCACCCCCCGAAATAGCCGAAATCAGCCCCGAATCCCCCTTACTAATCACTAACCACTAATCACTAACCACTGCTTCACTGATACCCGCGGATTTCCTTGAAAACGGCGCTGAGGCTGGAACTGGTGGCGTCGAACACCCGGCCTCCGGTCAACTCCGCCAGGGACTTCATTTCCTCGGAGTCGGCATCGCCGAACATGATGGTATAGACCGGGATGTCCTGGGCGGTGTCCGGCAGCGCCTGGTACCAGTCGCGGAACGCTTCGAAGTTGCTGCCGCTGCTGCTCTCGCCGTCGGTCATCAGCACGATGCTGGGATAGTAGTTCGGCTGCTGCTTGCGGTCCTTCAGCGCCTGCTGGTAGGTGGCCTGCAGCGCATCGTAGATCGCGGTGCCGCCCTTGGGCTCCAGCGCGTCGACGAAATCCTCGAAGCGCGCGCTGGTCTTGTCGTAGCCCTCGGGGCTGGCGAAATCCACGCTGAGGTGATCGACGATGTGGCTGTCGAACGTGGTGAGATCGGCCTTCTCGCGCGGCAGGAAGCGCGCATAGCGGCCGGCCAGGGAGGTCTGGTCGGAACCGGACAGCAGGCGCAGCGCCGCCTTCAGCTCGTCCATGCGGTGCTCCTGCGCCATCGAGCCGGAAACGTCCAGCACGAAATAGGAGTGCCCCGGAATGCGCATCTGGGTCTGATAGATGTCCAGCACGGCATCGACGAATCCCGGCCGCGCCGGCTCCGCCAGGGACCGCGGCAGTTTGGCTTCCAGCGCCTTGGGCAGGCGCATGCCGGCCAGCACCGGCCGCCGCCAGGTGCGATCGACGATCTGCTGCTGCACCGCCGGGCTGTGCAGGAAGGCCAGCAGCTTGGTGTACTCGGCGCGCCGCGCCGGGTTGATCAGCATCAGCGGATAGTCCGCCATGACCGAGCCGTCGCGCGGATGGATCACCGTCAGCGGCGTGCCGAGCTGGGTGCCGGCGTCCAGGCTGAGCACGATCGACTCGTAGTTGATCATGCCGTCGAGGCGGTTTTCCTGCTTGACATAGGCATCGGCCAGCCAGTGGGCGCTGCCGCCGATCAGGCGGGTGCCGGAATAGAGCTGCTTCAGCTCGGGCAGATTCAGATTGGCCACTTCCACCGGCGCGGTGTTGGCGGTGGCCAGGCCGGCGGAGAACAGGGCCGCCAGGCCCAGGTCGGAGACGATCGGGCTGGTCATGCCCAGGGCCAGGTTGTCGCGGCCGACGACGTGCGCGATCTCATCCCAGGTCGGCGGCTTTTCGTCCCAGCCCAGATCCTCAGCGCGCGGCTTTTTCAGCGCGAACACCACCGGCGACAGCATGATCTTCTCGGAGGCGACGATCTTCGGCGCCGCGTTGAGCCGCAGGTAGAAGCCGCTGGCCGGCCAGGCGAAGTCCGCCGCACTGGCGCCGCTGTTGCGCAGGCGGTCGGCCATTTCCACGGTGCCGACGTAGTCGAAGCGCAGCTTATGCCCCACCGCCGCTTCCATCGGCTTTTGCAGGAATTCCAGGTCCTTGAGGCCATTGCTGGCCATGATCACCAGCTCGTCGCCGTTCTGGGTGCCGCCGCGGGGCGAGGAGGAATTGCCGCAGCCGGCGAGGCCCGCCAGGACGGCGCACAAGGCCAGGCCCAGGTATGCGTTCAAGCCCGCCGGTGCAGGCCGGCGACTCGCTGAGCAGGAGGTGAAGAAACGGCGATAAGGATAGGCAGAAAAGGCAGGCATCGCGCGGCGGAATGCGGTCGAGTTGGCGCGAGTTTACACGCCACGCGAAGCCTTTGAATGTGCGCCAGGAAACCCACTGAGCGCTACAAAGCGAATGAGACTGTCATTCTGAGCGTAGCGAAGAATCTGGCCTCGGCGCACAGCCAGATTCTTCGCTACGCTCAGAATGACAAGGGGTTTAGGGCCGTTTTGTTGTCCCCAGGGCAACCGCGCGGCGCCGCTCAGAGTCCGGTGGCGTGCAGGGCGTTGCCGGCGGCGATGGGGTCGTTGGTCTGCGCGAACACCTCAAGCCAGCGTTCGTAGGAGAACATCTTGCCCTCCTGCCACGGGTGATAGCCGGGCACGTAATACGCCAGATAGTGCGGGATCACCGGCAGGTACAGGCCGCCCGGCTTGTACAGCCACCACAGACCCTTGAACCACAAGCCAGCACGCTGGCGCCAGCTGAAACCGTCCACCTTGAACATGTGGCTCATGATCAGGAAGGTGTGCAGCGGGAAGATCAGCGAGACGTAGAGCATGGTGAAGATGCGCATGAAGTAGCTGGCCTTGGCCACCTTGGTCAGCACGTCGTAAGCCACCGCCTTGTGCTCGATTTCCTCCACCGCGTGCCAGGCATACATGGCGCGGATGCGCGGATCGGCATCCTCCATCACTTCGCGGCGATGGAAGAAGCTGTGCGCCATGATCGCGGTCATGTGCTCGGCGGCCGCGGTCTGCCCCAGGGTGAAGGTACGCGGCATGAAGCTGCGGATGCGGCCGAGGATGCGGCGCATCTGGTCCTCGATGCCGTCCACGCCCACGCCCTGCGCCTTGAGGCGGTTGTTGAACTGGGTATGCACCATGCCGTGCTGCCCCTCCTGGCGCATGAAATCCTTCACTTCCTGGTTCAGCACCGGATCGGTGATCTGGTCGCGGTAGTCGCGCACGCAGGTGATGAAGAATTTCTCGCCTTCCGGAAACAGCGTCGACATGGCGTCGAAGAAGCGCGTCTTGAACGCATCACCGCCCAGCCAGTACTTGGGAATGTCGCCGTCCAGCCCGAAGTCCAGGCCCTGACGCGGCACGATGGTGTAGCCCTCGGGTTTCGGATTCTGCACTGCGGCTTCCACGATGAACTCCTCGAACGCTCGTTTTGTTGTAGTCCACTGTAGGCGGGACGCAGGCGCCCGGCTATGACCGGGGGCGACGTCAGGGAACATTTCACGACAGCGGGAAAAGCGTGTGGAATCAGGCTTCAGGAGTCATCAATTAATGACACCGCACTTCATTTTGTCATCCTGAGCGCAGCGAAGGATCTGGCTGTGCGCCGGGGCTAGATACTTCGCTGCGCTCAGGATGACAATCGCCTGGTTCGGCACAGGATCACAATGACCCGGCACAACTCGGGACGATTACTGCCCGGCTCGACACGACCGCTAGAGCTTGTGCGGCTTCTTGCGGAAACTGCTGGGAGAAATGCCGGCCCAGCGGCTGAAGGCGCGGGTGAAGCTGCGGCGGTCGGAGAAGCCGAGCCGCTCGCTGATCTCCTCGATGCTCAGCTCGCTGGCCTGCAGCCAGTCCGCCGCTTTATGGAAGCGCGCCCGTCCCTGCAGCTCGGCATAGCCCTGCCCCTCGTCCTGCAGGCGCCGCTGCAGGGTGCGCGGGTGCAGGCCCAGCGCCTCGGCCATGCGCTCGATGCCCTGCCCCAGCAATTCCGGGCGGGCGGCGAAGGTCTGCCCGATCAGAGCGACGATGCTGCTGTCGGTGTTCTTGGGCAGGGTGGTGAGCTGCCGCTGCACGCGGTACTCCGCCTGCCGGTGCAGCACCGGGAACGCGCCCTCCAGCGGCACATCGAGCAGGTCGCGATCGAACACCAGCGCCTGTTGCGGCTGGCCGAAGCGGACTTCCACGCCGAAGTATTTGGCGTACTCCTCGGCGTAGGGCGGCGCGGCATGCTGCAGGCACAGCCGCCCGAATACCGCCCGCTCGCCCAGCAGGGTGCGGCCGAACTTGTAAATGGAGGCAAAGGTGGATTCGGTTAAATACGCGGTGGGTGTGGTCTCGGAAACGCCGAACTCGAGCAGCAGCCAGGCCTCCTCACCGCGTTCCTCCAGCCGCACGTTGAGCGCCGGGTTGATCAGCTCGCGCACCCAGTCGAACACGCGGAGGGTTTCGCGCAGGGTGGAGCTGGTGGCGAGGAAGGTGCCGATGTCCGGCATGTACTCGAAGGCGAACGTCTCGCCCAGCACGAACGGGTAATGATGGTTCTTCGCCCGCGCCACGCAGGCGGCCATCACCTGCTGCAACTGCGCCGGGCTGACCGTGGCGGTTTCGAGGTGGATCAAATCGGTGTCGATGCCGTGCTGGCGGAAGATCGGCTCGATGTTGAAGCCGCAGTGCGCCGCCGCCTTGATCCAGTTGGGCAGGGTCAGGAACGGGATCGGCGCGCTGTAGGGGGGACGGCTCATGCGCGCAGTATGCCGCAGTGCACGCACTTCAAAACCAGGTAATCGTCCCTACCGGAATTTATTGATATAAACAGCGCATGCGCAAACGCCAGCAAGCATCCGCGGAGCCAGCCGGCACGCCGGGCCACTACGGCCCGGCGATCCTGCCCGGAGGCCGCAGCCGCATTCCCGGCGCCGAGCCGCTGCGCCGGCGCCTGGAGTTGGCCGTGATCGGCCTCACTTCCGGCGGCGGCGCGCCGAAGATCAACTTCCTCGAACCGGCCGGCGACCTCGGCCTGTTCGGGCCGGACTCGGTGTGCTGGCGGGTGCATGCCGACTTCACCATCATGATGGTCGGCGGCGTCTGCGCCCTGCTGCTGCAGGCGCTGCATCCGCTGGCGCTGGCCGGCGTGTGGGACCACTCCAATTTCCGCGAGGACATCCTCGGCCGGCTGCGCCGCACTTCCGCCTTCGTCGGCGGCACCACCTTCGCCAGCCGGCGCGACGCCGAGGCATTGATCCAGCGCGTGCGCGGCATCCATCGGCATGTCACCGGCACCGCACCGGACGGCCGCCTCTACGCGGCCGACGACCCCGCCCTGCTGACCTGGGTTCATGTGGCGGAAATGTCCAGCTTCCTGCGTTCCTACCAGCGCTACGCGCCGCGCAAGCTGAGCCTGGCTGAGGAAGACCGCTACTACGCGGAAACGGCGCAGTTGGCAGAGAAGCTGGGCGCCGACAGCGTGCCGAAATCCAGCGCCGCGATCGAGCAGTACCTGCAGCGCATGCGGCCGCAGCTGGATTACTCCGAGCGCTCGCGCGAGGTGCGCCGGGTGCTGCGGCATGCGCCCGCGCCGAACCCAGCGATCAAGCCGTTCAGCCGCCTGTTCATGCAGGCCGGCGAAGACCTGCTGCCGGACTGGGCGCAGCAGATGATGGGCATCCGCACCGGCCTGATGCTGCGGCAGGCGGTGGTGCGCTCCGGCGTGCGGGCGATGGCGCCGGCGTTCCGCTGGGCCCTGCGCAACGGAGCGGCGGCGCGGGCCCAGCTGCGGGTGCGAGCTTGAGCAGAAGGCTGTTACGAAACTCGCCGACCGCGCAAATCGTCAGTACTGCATATTCGTCAAATCCTCGATCAGCCTCGGCCCGGTCGGCTCCCACCCCAGTGTCTTGCGCGTCCACGCGCTCGAGGCCGGCATATCCTGCGTCACGGCGCGCCCGAAGAATATCCCGAAGTGCTCGACGGCCTTTTCAGCCGGGATCGAAATCAGCGGCACCTTCAGCCCCTTGGCGATCGTCTGCGCGATATCCCGCAGCGACACGCCTTCTTCCTGCGCCGCGTGATACGTCATCGTGCCCGGGCCGGCATGCTCGACCGCCAGCCGGTACAGGTGCGCCACATCCTGCAGCGGACCCGCAGCCCAACGGGTCGCGCCATCGCCTGCATACGCCGAAACACCCTTGTCGCGCGCGATCTGGATCAATCTCGTCACCAACCCCTGCTTGCGCGTATCGTGCACCTGCGGCAGGCGCACGATCGCCACATGCACACCCTTTGCCGCCACCGCCTGCGCCGCCTGTTCCGGCCTGCGCGGCATCACAGACGAATCCGTCGGAGGATCGCTCTCTTTGCGCACACGGCCCGGCGCGCCGCTGATGATCCCGATCCCGGAAGTGACCAGCAGCCGTTTGCCCGGTTCGAGCACCGATCCCAGCGCCTCAATCGCCTGAATCTCGTCCTTCGCGCTCTGCGCAAAATTCGAAAAGTCGTGGTTGAACGCCAGGTTCACCGCAGCATCCATCCCCGTCGCCCCGCTACGCAGGCTGTCGAGGTCCTGCAGGTCGCCGCGATGAACCTCCGCGCCCATTGCCTGCAACTGCTCCACGCCGGCATCGCTGCGCGTAAGGCCGCGCACCCGATGTCCTGCCGCAATCAGCTCCTTCACCAGTTCCGTTCCGATGAAACCCGTTGCTCCGGTCACGAATACACGCATCGTCATGCTCCTGCCGTTATGACGCCACCGTCGAAGGTCGCGCCAGAATTGACATACGCGTCTCCGCCGAATTAAACGGAGACAGTCTCCAGATATAAAGATAACCGGAGACTGTCTCCATTTGCAAAGCATTTCTGTAAACTTGTTGTATATGCCCCCCAAAAAGCTCCCGTCAGTTCCGCCCGCCCGCAAGCCCCGCGCGGATGCTCAGCGCAACCGTGAGCGCATCCTTGAAGTCGCCAAAGAGGTCTTCACCCGCGACGGCGGCGCGGCCAGCCTCGACGATATCGCCCGCCAGGCCGGCGTCGGGCCGGGCACGCTCTATCGCCACTTCCCAAACCGCGATAGCCTCATCGAAGCCGTCTACCGCAGCGAAGTTGAAAAACTCGCCGCCGCCGAGCAGCGCTTCGCCGCCGGCATGCCGCCGCTCGAAGCCCTCCGCGCCTGGATGCTGCTTTTCATCGATCACGTCTCAGGCAAAAAACTCATCATTGCCGCGATGGACACCGTCGCCGGCGGCTCCATGCGCCTCCTCGAAGGCTCTCGCCCGCTCATCCACACCGCTTTCGTAGCGTCCGTCCAGCGCGCCATCGCCAGCGGTGATCTCCGCTCCGACACCGACCCCAACGACTTCGTCCGCGCCCTCGTCGGCGTCTTCCACACCACCGCTCTACCCGGCTGGGAGCCCAGCGCCCGCCGCCTCGTCGATATCCTCATCGCAGGTTCGCGCACAACGCCCAAGCACCCCTCCACCGCGCCCCGCACGCGGCAAAAATAGCGAGGCCCCGGATCCATCCAGGCAGCGCATGGATCAATGAAGGCGAAACTCAAGCGGATCCCGCAGATCGCCCTGCGGCATCCGGGTTCTCGAGGTGCTGCGGCAACATCAGGCGGATGTGCACACGGAGACTTCGTGGAACCCGTCTTTTGGTGGAGTGCGCTGCCCCTCACCCTGACCCTCTCCCCACTATCGTGGGGAGAGGGGACTGAATCAGGGCTCCGTTGCGTGGGACCCGGCGGCTACACCGATGATGTCAGGCCGGGCACCAGATAGGGCGCGTCGGGATCGTCGTTGTCGTTGTGGGGAATCATGGTGTGCGGGATGTCGCTCGAGCGCAGACCGCCGTGGCGCAGCCACTCGCCGGTGGACTTCTCGGCGCGGCTGATGAGGGTGGCGGTCTGGGAAAAGTCGTACGGCGTGACCTCGACCGGGCACAGCGGCGGGACGACGATGATCTCGAGCTTGCCGCTGTACAGCTCGATATCGCGCAGCAGCTGTTTCATGATCATCAGGTTGAGCGCGTGCAGCGCCATGGCGACGATGGTCGGCGGCGGCGCGGAGATGGAGCAGGAGAAGCCGGTGGGCAGCACGATGACGCGCTTGACGCCCAGTGCGGCGACGGTGGAGATCGGCGTGTTGTTGGCGACGCCGCCGTCGACCAGGTAGCGCTCGTCGTACTGCACCGGCGGAAATACCGCGGGGATGGAGGCGCTGGCCAGCACGGCCTTGTGCGCGTCGCCCTGCGAGAAACACACCTCCTGGCCGTTGTAGATGTCGGTGGCGACGACGTAGCAAGGCAGCACCGCATCCTCGAAATTCTTGAACGGCAGCAGGCTGGCGATGAGCTGCGCCAGCGACGTCGGGTCCACCAGATAGCTGCGGTGAGCCAGCAGTATGGCGAGGCCGGAGCGCACCGTCACCGGAAACACATCGTCCTGGCGGATACGCAGCCAGATCTTCTGCAGCTCGGCGATGCCCTTGATGGTAGGGCGGCCCGCGAAGTAGGCGCCGTTGATCGCGCCCACCGAGGCACCCACCACCAGATCGGGGATGACCCCCTGCCCGACCAGGGCCTTGAGCATGCCGACCTGCACCGCGCCGAGGCTGCCGCCGCCGGCGAAGACGAAGGCAGTCTGATTTTTGGCACGCCGGGCCGGCGCGGCGCGCGACACGGCCTTGCGGGATTTCGGGGCCGGCGTTCGCTTGCCGGTGTCAGTGCGTTTGGCGGGCATGCGGACTCCTTGGTTTCACGCGGAATGGCTGTGCACCTTCGACCTGCCCTGCCGTGCTTCCGTTCTATCCGGCGTCATCGACGCCGGGGACTTCAGGTTTTCCTCATAGACCCGAAAGTTCCAGTTCACCCAGCCACGTCTGCACCGCCTGGTTGAATTCCTGCGCCCGGTCCACCATCACCCAGTGACCGGCATTCATCGCCAGAACCCTGCAACCCGGCTTGGCGCTCAACTGCTCGACCCACGTCGGGGAGTGAAACATGAACGGCTTTTTTGTGGCGTAAACGAACAGCATCGGGCAATCGAGAGAAAGCGACACGGCGCTCTTGTAGGAGCCGTAAGCCCGGGTCCACTGGATGTAATAGGGATAGTTCATCCCCGAGTTGATGTACCGGGGATCGGATTTGCACTTCAGCGCCCGCGCCATGAACCGGGTCATGCCGTCGCCGATGGCGCCGCCCACCCTCCAGGCGAGGGCCAGCCAGTTCTGATAGCCGATTGTCATCAACTTGGCTTTGCGGGAAAGCGATGCGGGATATTCCGAGGAGATCACATCGCCGATATCGATGCCGATGATTCTTGAAACCAGTGCGGGGTTGCGCATGTAAAACGCATAACCAAAAAAACAACCCCAATCGTGCAGCATCAGGATCACTTTTCGCCCCGCGGCGACCTGTTCCACGATGGCTTTGAACAGCTGCATGGTCTCGGCCAGCGTATAGGCGCGCCGCGGTTTGGTGTGATCGAATCCCGGCAGGGTAAATCGCACGCAGCGATAGCGGCTTTTGAGCGCGCCGACCTGGGAGTCCCACAGGCGATAGGTGTCGGGCCAGCCATGGATCATGACGATGGTTTCGGGGCCATCGCCCTCCACGTATACGTCGACACCGTCCATCTGTAGTTCCTGACTCATCTGCATTGGTCTTCCTGCAAACCGGGTGCTCCGCTTTTCGCGGCCGTGCTTTCAGCTTTTGATTCTCGGCTTTTGACCTTCCTCCCGTCCAGCTATGCCGGCCTCGCAGTGAGGGGCCTTACCAAATGAACGGCAGCAGGCGCTGCCTGACCTGCTTGCGATACTCCGCATAGCCCGGAAGATGCCTGATCAGGAATCTTTCTTCGTCAAGCAGCCTCCAGATCAGCGCGGGCAGAAGCAGCGTTAGCGGCAACAAGCCCCACCAGGAGCCGAGGGCAAGCGGCACACCCGCCAGCAGGGCAAGGGCTCCGGCATACATCGGATGCCGCACGATCGCGTAGGGGCCGGTCGAGATGACGGTCTGCCCTTCGGCGATCTGGATGGTGGAAGCACTATAGGTATTCGCCTTCAGGACGAAAAAGACGAAGAGAAAGCCGAGCGCGACAAGCGCATCGCCGAACAAGGCCACACCCGCCGGCACCGCCGACCATCCAAAGCGATGGTCCAGAGCGGGGACAACAATGACGGCAAGAAATCCCGTCATCGCGATGCCCATGATCACCTTCTGCGTGGCCTCCCCTTCCGCCGCCGGCCCCGCCTTCATGCGCCGTTCGAGCAGCGCCGGATCGCGGATCGCCAGATAGACCGTGATGCCGGTCGTGGCGCCGACGAAGATGGCCATGAAGAGCCAGGCCTGCCAGTAATGCAGCGTCCCGGCGGGAACGAACAGCAGCGCCGCCAGGGCAATGGTGCCCAGGACGCTTGAGCGGAGAGCCCGGCCGTTCAGGCTGTTCATGCAGCAACAATAGCACCCACCCACCGCAGGGTCCGACGTCCGCAACCGGCCATTTGCCGCAATGCACCGCACAATGAACCGCTTGCGCTTCGAGTTGTCCAATTGAGAGCAGCACCCCCTGTCGCCCGGAAGGCTCCCTTGAAATTCACCGTCAGCTTTTACCGCAGAGGAGATCTGGCCAGATCATCCCTGATCGCGGAGTGCGTGGTCGATACGGCCAATATTGCCGCGGCGAAGACCGCAGCACTGACCCAGCTGACGCCGCAGCACTCCGAAGTGGCGGACTGCCGCTACTGGCATGCGGCCGGATATCAGGCGCCCCGTCCCCGCCCCAGATGGTGATTGCGGTCAGCCCAGCCTCTCGTCCAGCAGCTCTTCCATCCGCTTGCGGGCGGAGGCGGTATTGATCCAGCCCTTGACCTCGAAGTCGGCGATGCGCAGCGTCGGCAGGTAGCCGTGGTCAGGGGGCAGGATATCGGCCAGGGCGTCGCGGAAAGCGCGCTGCTGGTGGCGCCCGCCGTCACCGGGGAACAGCGGCACGGGTTTGGCACTACCGCCCGCGGACCCCGATGACCTGGGTTCGTCATGCGACTTGCGTATCCACACTTTCACGTCGTAGGCCAGGGGCCAGTTGGCGGGATAGCGGCGCAAGGTCATGCTGCGGAAATTATTGAAGTGCAGGCTCTCGTCCACCTCGATCACCCTGGGTGCGCCGCCGGCGGCGCTGACCAATCCATCCAGGCCGCGCCAGTTGCCCGCGGGCAGGATCTCGGGCAGGTCCAGACCGGTGAGATCGTGATAGATCGAGCGGAGCAGCGGCCAGCGCTTGCCGCTGGCCTGCTTCCCGGGCCGCATCAGCCAATCCGGCGCAACGGTTTCGATCCTGCCGCCGGTGACTTGGAGCACGAGATCGAGGACGGCTTTCTGGATGGGCGGAGGCATGTCGCTCGGCTGAAGGATGCAGGCAAGCGAAGAGTGTAACCCGCGGCCCGGCACTGCCTTGCCGTGCAAAAGCCATGCTTGGGCCAGGCAGCGGCAAGGGTTGCAAGGCGCGCAGGATTGCCTTGCGGATGAAATAGTACTGGGCTAGTGTGAATCACCACGGAGGGTGATTACATGACACGCATTTTGTTCGTCGGCCAGCTGCCGGAAACGGTGGACTACTCCGATCCTGCCATACCGCCGGGCTTCAACGCCGAGAAGATCAATGCCGGCATCGCGCTGGCCGTCAGCAAGATGACGGAGCGCGGCTGGCAAAGCGACCCTTTCATGATCCCGCCCGACGAGACCGCCGGCCCGCTGGTGGAGAAGCAACTCGCCAGCCAGCACTATGACTGTGTGGTGATCGGCGCCGGCATCCGACTGCCGCCCAAGAGCCTGTGGCTGTTTGAAACTGTGGTCAACGCCGTACACAAGGTCGCGCCCCAAGTGCCCATCGCATTCAACACCCGGCCGGAGGACACCGCCGAGGTCGCTGCCCGATGGATAAAAGCTGCCTGATCGCCGCACGGGTGCTTCACCATATCGGCCCAAGGTCGGCCTTGGGCTAGGCAAGACATCTCGCGCAACACGGCAGGCGCGCAGAAAACCAAGCGGAGCGCGCATCAGTCGCCATGGAAAAGCACCTTATATGTGCCTTTCCAGACGTGCTTGAGCCTATATACGAACCTGGCGATAGCACAACCCTTCTTAGCACCCCCACGCGGTAGAGCGGGCTGCCGGCGAGCCAGCGCCTCTCCCGCCGAGGATTCCGCGGGCCATGCCAGCTGCGGCATCCAGGTGGGTGGCGAGCCGCGCAAACCGCCTGAGGGACCATTCAGGACCGCTGTTCGGCAAGGCGGATTTTCCGTGCGTCGCCCGCCCTATAGTTGTGCACGACGATGAGCACAAAGACCTAGCACCGTGCCAGGACTGGAGCGGAATCCGGGAAGCCGGCCCGCCGCCGCGCAGCGGCCAGCCTGGACGCGGATTGTCACAATTCGCGCGCCTGGAGCCGATTGCAGCCGGTGTTGATACCTGCAGCACAACACAAATGCCTGAAATTGTTTATGGTTCGGCAGTCCGCACCGCACAAATCCGGCGAATTTGTGAGTGGTTTGAATCTTGCAGACATCTTGATCGCCTTAGACTAGACTTCTAAGCATATGAATTATTGGAGAGTACGGGAGTTACCCTAAGTGCATCGGCGCACCGGTAATCGTCCTATTCCAAGCCGGTACCTGGTCAACCCAGGACCGGGTCATATTAAATATATTTCAGCTCGAGGGGGCAGCAATATTATGCAGGATCAAGGGCTTGCGCTGATCGTAGCGCCCTGGTGCAACTCCACGCATGGCGGAGGTCCGGCGCAGTCGCGCGGGCTGGTGCGGCCGTGAGCGAGAACAACCTGGTCTTCATCGTCATGGACAGCTGCCGTTATGACAGCTATGTCCGTGCCAAGCGCCCCAATATGGACCACCTCGGCGCCGGCGAGAAACGCTTTTCCTTTGCCTCCTGGACCAGCCCCTCGCACTACACCTACCTGATGGGCATGATCCCGCACACCAGCCCGCAGGGCGTGTTCGCCTCGGAGGTCTATAAAAAGGACTTCTCGCTGTGGGTGGACCGCCTCGGCGTGAAGGATCTGTCGTTCAAGAGCTTCGTGCCGCAGCTGTCCCTGCCCCATGTGCTGCAGGAGAACGGCTACCGCACCAGCGCCAAGGTGTCGCTGCCGGTGCTCAACCCGCTGTCGCACCTGAACCGCCATTTCGACGACTACAAGCTGATGGCGAATCACAACGACTTCGCCGGCATGGTGCAGC
>Ga0302310_10000584_pt1 | contig 33491 bp, 27 predicted proteins | sample III_Palsa_N1_2_FD_200451 | JGI IMG/M metagenome (GOLD analysis project Ga0302310, IMG submission 200451) | Peat permafrost microbial communities from Stordalen Mire near Abisko, Sweden - III_Palsa_N1_2 | ecosystem: Environmental > Terrestrial > Soil > Palsa > Peat permafrost | place: Sweden...
CGTTTATAAAATCGCGGATCCGCGTCGCGGCGAGCACGCAGTCCTCCACCATGGCCGTCAGCGACAGGCGCACCCGCCCGGTGCCCGGATTGCCCTGCTCGGTGGTGCGCCCCAGATAGCTTCCCGGCAGCACGGTGACATTCTGACTGGTAAAGAGGTCACGGGTGAAGCGTTCGTCATCCCCCTCGACGTCGACCCACAGATAGAAAGCCCCCTCTGGGCGGCGCACGTCCAGCACCGGTGACAGTATCGGCAGCACGCGATCGAATTTCTCGCGATACAGCTGGCGGTTGGTACGCACGTGCGCGTCATCGTCCCAGGCCGCGCAACTTGCCATCTGCACCATCGGGGACATCGCCCCGCCCTGATAGGTACGGTACAGCAGGAAGCGGCGCATCAGCTCCGGATCGCCGGCCACGAACCCGGAGCGCAGACCCGGAACACTGGAGCGTTTGGAGAGCGAGTGGAACACGATGCAGCGCTGGAAGCGGTCACGGCCGGTCTCCTGCGCGACCTCGAGCAGGCTCGGCGGCGGTGCGGCCTCGTCGGGGAAGATTTCCGCGTAACACTCATCCGCGGCCACGATGAAATCATGACGTTCGGCAAGATCCAGGGCATGTGCGAGATAGCTGCGCGACAGAACCGCCCCGGTGGGATTGCCGGGACTGCACAGGAACAGCACCTGGGTACGGTCCAGCACGGCCTTCGGTACTGTATCAAGCTGCGGCGCAAAGTGGTTCTCGGCCGTGGCGTTCAGGTAGTAGGGCGTCGCCCCGGCCAGCAGCGCCGCGCCTTCATAGATCTGATAGAAGGGGTTCGGTGTGATCACCAGCGGTGCCTGGCTGGTATCGACCGCCGCCTGCACCAGGGCGAACAGCGCCTCGCGGGTGCCATTCACGGGCAGCACCATGGTTGCCGGATCGACGCTTCCCGGCCGCAGGCTGAAGCGTCGTTCCAGCCAGCGGGTCACGCTGCTGCGCAGCTCGAGCGTGCCGGCGGTGGCCGGATAGGCGCCCAGGCGGTTGACTCCCTGACGCAGGGCCTCGAGCACGAACGGCGGCGGTTCATGCTGCGGTTCGCCGATGTAGAGCGGGATCGGTGGCAGGTGCGCAGGAGCGGCAACGCCACCCAGCAGTTTTGCCAGTTTTTCGAAGGGGTAGGTGTGCAGGGACCCGAGACGTGGATTCATGCTCAGCGACGCTGGTCCAGTGCCTGCAGCAGATTTTCCTTCAGCCGCTGTGCTGCCTCTTCATTCAAGGGCCGGTGCTGCAGGTCGGTCACGTAGAACACGTCCTCGGCGCGCTCCCCGACCGTCATGATCTTCGCCTTGCGCAGTTCGACATGCTGCTGCATGAGGACTTTGCCGAGATCACACAGCAGGCCCGGACGGTCGCCAGCGACCAGCTCGAGCACCGAGCGCTGATTGCGGTCATCGACGCTGATGGTGACCTGGGTGGCGGTGTTGAACATCCGGGCCTGGCGCATCGCGCGGCGTGAGACCACCGGCATGGTGGCATCGGTGCGCTGCAGGGCGCGCATCACGGCGACTTCGATTTCGCTCTGGCGATCCTCGTCCGTGATCGGCGCGCCATCGTCTTCCAGGATGTGATACAGGCCCAGCGAGAAGCCGTCATCGGTTGGGGAGACGCGTGCATCGACGATGTTGAGTCCGAGCTGATCCAGGACCGCCGTGGTGCGCGCGAAGACCTGGATGCCTTCGGGCGCAAAGGCGAGGACCGCCGTGGCACCGCCGCGCGTGCTGCGCGGCTCGATGGCCACGAGCGTGTCGCCGGGGCCGGGCTGCCGCTCAACCAGCAGCCGCGTGTGCCAGGCCACCTCCTCGGGCGTGTACTGCAGGAAGTACGGCGTCGAGAAGCGCGCCCAGACGCGCGAAACATCCTCGTCGCTGATGCCATGACCGATGAGCAGCAAGCGTGCAGCCCCCTGGGTCTCGCGGATCAGTTCCTCCTCGTCGATCGGACTTTCCAGGCCGCGCCGCAGCGCCCGCTTCACACGTTCATAGAACTCATGAAACAGCGATGCCTTCCAGGAGTTCCACAGCTTCGGGTTCGTGCCGCGCACGTCGGCGCAGGTCAGCACGTACAGATGATCCAGATGGGTTTCATCGCCCACCTTGCGGGCAAACGCGTTGACCACCTCGGTGTCGGTGATGTCCTGCTTCTGCGCCGTGACCGACAGCTCCAGGTGGCTGCGGACCAGCCACGCGACCAGGCGCGCGTCGTAGCGCGACAGACCCTGTTCCAGACAGAAGGCTTCGGCGTCCACCGAGCCCAGCTCCGAGTGGTCCCCGCCACGACCCTTGGCGATGTCATGGAACAGCGCCGCAAGATAGGCGATCTCCGGCTTCGGCAGCTGCTGCATGATGCGCGAGAGCTCGGGCAGCTCGTGGTTGTAGCGCGGGATCGCCCAGCGCCTGAGGTTGCTCAGCACGAACAGCGTGTGCGCATCCACGGTGTAGGCATGAAACAGGTCGTACTGCATGCGCCCGACGATGCGGCCGAAGGCCGGTATGTAGCGCCCGAGCACCTCGTAGGTGTTCATGCGCCGCAGTTCGTGGGTGACACCGACCGGCGCGCGCAGGATGTCCATGAAGAGGCGGTGATGGCGCGGGTTTTGCCGGAACTCCTCGTCGATCAGCCACAGGCTGCGGGTGACCGCGCGCATGGTCGAGGCGCGCACGCCCTTGATGTCCGGATTCTGCTGCAGCAGCACGAACAGTTCGAGCAGCGCGGAGGGCGTGCGCGCGAACACATCATCGCGGCGCGCTTCCAGTGAGCCGTTGCGCACCTGGAAGCGCGCGTTCAACGGCACGATATCCTCCTCGTTGCTGAGGATCGCTTCCCGGAACAGCTGCAGTAGCAGCTCGTTGAGCAGGCTCACGTCCATGACGGTGCGGTAGTAGCGCTGCATGAACTGCTCAACCGCCAGCGTGTAGGAGGCATCCTCGTAGCCGAAGGTCTGCGCCAGTTTCAGCTGGTGATCGAACAGCAACCGGTCTTCGCGCCGGCCGGTCACGATGTGCAGCCCGAAGCGCACCTTCCACAAGAAGGACTGCGCCTGCTTCAAGCGCCGCAGTTCGCTCGCGGTGATGAACCCGCGGCGGGCCAGGCCATCCAGGGACTCGGCGCCGAAGTGCCGCTTGGCGACCCAGCCGATGGTCTGGATGTCGCGCAGGCCCCCGGGTCCGGTCTTGACGTTCGGTTCGAGGTTGTAGGCCGTGTCATTGGCCTTCAGGTGCCGGTCGACCTGCTCCTTGAGCTTGGCCTCAAAGAATTCCCGCTCCGGCCAGATCCCAGTAGGGCTCAGGGCGGTATTCATGGTCGTAAGCAGCGCGGTATCCCCGTGCAGCAGCCGCGCCTCGAGCAGCGTCGTCATGACGCTCACGTCCGCGGCACTTTCCTGCACGCACTCGGCGACCGTGCGCACGCTGTGGCCGACTTCCAGGCCGATGTCCCATAAAAACGTGATCAGGCGCTCGACCTGCGAGCGCTCGGCGTCATTGGGCGGCTTCGACACCAGCAGCAGGATGTCGATGTCGGAGCAGGGGTGCAGCTCGCCCCGGCCGTAGCCGCCCACGGCCACCAGCGCCCAGTCCCGCTCGACATTGCCCAGGTGCTCGAACCAGGCCTGCCGCAGCACCGCATCGATGAGCGCCGCCCGGGCGTGGACCAGGATCTCGACCGGCTCCTCGGCCAAAAATCGGGCCTTGAGCTCCTCGTGGGCCTGGCTCAGGAGCTTGCGGTATTCCTCGCGGGAGCCCGGTTGGGCAGCCAGCAGCGCCGGCAGCCGCGCGAGCAGCGGCCAGGGCGGGGCATTGGCCGCCTCGGGCAGCAGTTCCTCGAGGGCTTCAGGGGACGCCATGGATGCTCAATGGCGATCTGCCGCGCCCAGGGTCAGGATGTCCACGCCGGTCGGTGTGACCAGGATCGTGTGTTCCCACTGGGCCGACAGAGAATGATCCTTGGTGACCACGGTCCAGCCGTCCGGCAGCAGGCGCACATGCCGTTTGCCGGCGTTGACCATCGGTTCCACTGTAAAAGTCATCCCCTGCTGCAGCTCAAGGCCGGTGCCCGCCTCGCCATAGTGCAGGATCTGGGGATCCTCGTGGTAAATGCGTCCGATGCCGTGGCCGCAGTATTCGCGAACCACCGAGAAATTAAGGGATTCGACGTATTCCTGGATGGCATGGCCGATGTCGCCCAGCCGGGTGCCGGGCTTGACCGTACGGATCCCGCGCCACATCGCCTCGAAGCACACTTCGGACAGGCGCTGGGCCGCAACCGGGGGCTTGCCCACGTAGTACATCCGGCTGGTATCGCCGTGGAAACCGTCCTTGATGACCGTGACATCGATATTGATGATGTCCCCGGACTTGAGCTTGCGGTCGTTTGGGATCCCGTGGCAGACCACGTGGTTGACCGAGGAGCAGATAGTCTTGGGAAAACCTCGGTAATTGAGGTTCGCCGGGACGGTGCCCTGGACGTTGACGATGTGCTCATAGCACAGGCGGTCGAGCTCCTCGGTGGTCACGCCCGGCACCACATGGGGGCCGATCATGTCGAGCACCTCGGCGGCCAGGCGGCCGGCCTCGCGCATCTTGAGCTGTTCTTCGGGGGACTTGATGGTGATGTGCATTTATCTAGTGTAGCTGGTAGCCCGTAAGACATTGTTCCTGCGGGACGTTCATGGTATAAAGCGCCGCCCTCGTTGGCAACGACGAGAAATTCCATACGCGTATCACAACCTCGGTGGCTGGGTGCCTGAACATTATTTGTTCGGGTGGCCGCCAGGGATACGCGCAAGGTTCAACCCTACAGTCAGGAGTTCGTATGACCGGCGTGTCCATGAGACAGATGCTGGAAGCGGGTGTCCATTTCGGACACCAGACCCGCTTCTGGAACCCGAAGATGGCCCCTTTCATCTTCGGCGAGCGTAACAAAATCCATATCATCAACCTCGAGAAGACCCAGCCCCTGTACACCCAGGCGTCGGCCTTCATCAAGAGCATTGTCGGCGATGGCGGCAAGGTGCTCTTCGTGGGTACCAAGCGTTCCGCGCGCGAGGCCGTCCAGAAGGAGGCCACCCGCAGCGGTATGCCCTATGTGAACCAGCGTTGGCTGGGGGGCATGCTCACCAATTTCAAGACCATCCGCCAGTCCATCAAGCGGCTGGCCGAGATCACCGAGCTGCAGACCAGTGGCGCGCTGGACAAGCGCGGCAAGAAAGAAGCCACGCAGCTGCGGCGCGAGATGGACAAGCTCGAGCGCAGTCTCGGTGGCATCAAAGCCATGGAGTCGCTGCCCGACGTGATGTTCGTGATCGACGTGGGTCATGAGAAGATCGCGATTCATGAGGCCAAGAAGCTGGGCATTCCGGTGGTGGCCGTCGTGGACACCAATTGCAGCCCGGACGGCATCGACCATGTGATCCCCGGCAACGATGACGCCATGCGCGCCATCATGCTGTACGCCTCGGGTATCGCTGATGCGGTTCTCGAGGGCAAGGCCTCGGTGCCGCAGGTGGCCGTGGGCGAGGATGAGTTCGTCGAACTGGATGAGGCCGGCCAGCCGCGTCGCAAGACCGGCAAACCGCGGCCCAACCGGCCGCAGGCGCCGATGCGCAATAAAAAGGCGCCGGCCCGCCGCCGCCTGCCGGTGAAGACGCCCGAAGGCGCCGATGACGCCGCGACCGACCTGGATGATCTGGAAGAGGGCGCCGATGTGCCGGTGGCTGCGGCCACCACTGAGGCTGGCGCGCCTGCCGCCCCGGTCGCGGGTCGCGGGGGTGTCGTGCGCCGCCGTCCCCAGGCTGCGGACGCCGCAAGCCCGGCCCCGGCGAGCCCGGCCGCTGAAGGTGATGCGGGTTCCCCTGCTACCTGAAGGTGTGTTTAAAGTCGCCCCGGCGCCTGCCGGCCGGGGCCTTTGAGTGGAATTCTTATGAACATCACAGCAGATGCAGTGAAGCAGCTCCGTGAGCGCACCGGCGCCGGAATGATGGAGTGCAAGAAGGCGCTGGTGGAGACGCAGGGCGATATGGACGCCGCCGCCGAGCTCATGCGCAAGCAGGGCCTGGCCAAGGCCGACAAGAAGGCCGCCCGCGTTGCCGCCGAAGGTGTCATCGTCATCGATCGTGCCGCCGACGGTCATGCGGCCGCTATGGTGGAAGTGAACTGCGAGACCGATTTCGTTGCCCGCGGGGGCGACTTCGGCGCCTTTTCCAAGGCGGTGGCTGCCAAGGCACTTGAGGCCCGACCGGCCTCGCTCGAGGCCCTGTTGCAGCAGCGCCTGGATGGGGGTGAAACCATCGACGAGCGGGTGCGGGCGCTGGTGGCCAAGATCGGTGAAAAAATCAGCGTACGGCGTTTCGCCGTGCTGAGCTCCGCCGGCCATGTGAGCGCGTATGTGCATGGCACCCGTATCGGCGCCCTGGTGGCCGTCGAAGGTGGCGATCCGGTGCTGGCTCACGATGTGGCGATGCACGTCGCCGCGAGCAATCCGAAGTACAACACGATGGCCGATGTTCCAGCGGATGTCGTAGCCAAGGAGCGCGCGTTCCTGACCGACCAGGCCCAGAGCGAGGGCAAGCCGCCCGAGATCGTCGCCAAGATGGTCGAAGGCCGCCTGCGCAAGTCCTTGGGCGAAATCACGCTGGCCGGTCAGCCGTTCGTGAAGGATCCCGACCAGACCATCGAGAAGCTGCTGAAGAGTGGCAAGGCGACCGTGAAGTCGTTCGAGCGCTTCGAGGTCGGCGCGGGTATTGAAAAGAAGCAGGATGACTTCGTCGCCGAGGTCATGGCACAGGTGAAAAGCAGTTCGCAGGACAAGCCGGATGCGGCTAAGACAGGTGAGGACAAGCCGGAGGGCAGTCCCTCCAAACCCGTCAAGCACTGACCTGGATATGCTGGAAAACGAAGACCCCGCTCCGGCGGGGTTTTCTTCATGTACGAGGGTGAAGACCAGATGAGTGACAGCGCGCGGTCCCGATTCTCCCGCATCCTGGTGAAACTGTCAGGCGAAGCCCTGATGGGCGGCGGTGACTACGGTATTGATCCGGCGATGCTCAAGCGCATCGCGGGGGAGATCCAGGAAATCGTCCAGATGGGCATACAGCTCGCCGTGGTCGTCGGCGGCGGCAACATCTTCCGCGGCGCGGGCCTCGCCCGGGCGGGGATGGACCGCGTCACCGCCGATCACATGGGCATGCTGGCCACCGTCATGAACGCGGTCGCCATGCAGGACGCACTCGAGAGCCTGGGGATGCAGTCGCGCGTGATGTCGGCGATCCGCATCAACCAGGTGTGCGAGGACTACATCCGCCGGCGCGCGATCCGCCATCTGGAGAAAGGGCGCGTGGTGATCTTCGGCGCCGGCACCGGCAACCCCTTCTTCACCACCGACACGGCCGCCTCGCTGCGCGCCATCGAGATCAACGCCGATGTGCTGCTGAAGGCCACCAAGGTCAACGGCGTGTACTCGGATGACCCGGTGCGCAACCCAGCCGCGCAGCGCTACACGCAGCTGACCTTCGACAAGGTGCTGCAGGACCGCCTGAACGTCATGGATGCCACGGCCATCGTCATGTGCCGTGACAACCGGCTGCCGCTGCGCGTGTTCAACCTCAACAATCCGGGTGATCTGACCCGCATTGCGCGGGGTGAGGACATTGGTACGTCGGTTACATTCGAATAGGGGCCATCATGCTCGATGACATCAAGAAAGACGCCGTCACCCGCATGGGCAAATGCGTGACACAGTTTCAGGGGGACCTGAAGAAGATGCGCACGGGCCGGGCCCATCCCAGCCTGATCGAGCATCTGAAGGTCGATTACTACGGATCGGATGTACCGCTGCAGCAGGTGGCGAGCATCGCCGTCGAGGACGGCCGCACGCTGGTGGTCTCCCCCTGGGAGAAGGGCATGGTGCAGCCGATCGAGAAGGCCATCCACAAATCGGACCTGGGCCTGAACCCGATGACCGCGGGCACCATCATCCGCATTCCGATGCCGCCGCTCACCGAGGAGCGCCGCCGCGAGTTCACCAAAGTGATCCGCCAGGATGCGGAAGGTGCGCGGGTGTCGGTACGGAACGTGCGCCGCGACGTGATGTCCGATATCAAGGATGCGCTGAAGGAAAAACTCATCTCGCAGGACGACGAGCGGCGCGCGGAGACGGATATTCAGAAGCTGACCGACAAGCATGTCGCCGACATCGATCAGATGCTCGCCGCGAAAGAAAAGGAGATCATGCAGGTCTAGACCTGTGTGAATGCTCCATGCTCTGTCATTCCACGAGTCGATGAGCCTGCCCCGTCATGTGGCGATCATCATGGACGGCAACGGTCGCTGGGCCGCTGCGCGGAAACTGCCGCGGCATGCTGGTCACAAGGCCGGCATCAGCGCCCTGCGCGCTTGCGTACAAACGTGCTCGGCCCGCGGTATCGGGGCGCTCACGGTATTCGCATTCTCCAGTGAAAACTGGTCCCGGCCGGCGGAAGAGGTGTCGCTGCTGATGGGCCTGTTCGTCGACGCGCTGGATCAGGAGGTCGAGGAGCTGCACGCCAATGGCGTGCGTCTGCGCTTCATCGGCGACCGGCAGCGCCTGAGCGTGCGCCTGCAGTCCTACCTCGCCGCCACGGAGGCGCGAACCGCGGCCAACGCGGGCCTGGCGATGACTATCGCCATGAGCTACGGCGGCCGCTGGGACATCACCGGCGCCGTGCGCGCCCTGGCGGCCAAGTGCGCCTCCGGCAGCCTGCGCCCGGCCGACATCTCCGAGGAGCAGGTGGCGCAGGCGCTGCAGCTCGCCGCGCTGCCCGACCCGGACCTGTTCATCCGCACCGGCGGCGAGCACCGCATCAGCAATTTCCTGCTCTGGAACCTGGCCTACACCGAACTGTACTTCACCGATTGCCTGTGGCCGGATTTCGACGCCGGCCAGCTGGATGCCGCGCTCGAGTTCTTCGGCGGCCGCGAGCGACGCTTCGGCCGCACGTCCGAACAGACGCGGAGTCCGGCGCGTGCTTAAGACCCGAATCATCACGGCCGCCGTGCTCATCGGCCTGCTGCTGGTCGTGATCCTGTGGCTGCCACCGATCGCCACCAAGATCGCGATGACCGCGGTGGTGCTCGCCGGCGCCTGGGAGTGGTCGGCATTCCTGAAGCTCTCGGCGCTCGCGGGGCGCGTTTTGTATGTCTGCGCGGTCGCCGCCTGCCTGGCGCTCCTGTGGCATCTGACGCTGGTGCAACCGGCTTGCGTGCTGCTGCTCATCGTGGCGCTGGTGTGGTGGGTGGCGGCACTGCTGTGGGTGGTGTTCGCGCCGCGCCGCGCCGCCTCCTGGTCAGCCGCGCTCGCGGGCGTCCTGGCCCTGGCCCCGGCGTGGGTTGCCCTGGTACGCCTGCGGATCGATGTGCCGCGCGGCGCGCAATGGCTGCTGTTCGCGCTGTGCCTGGTGTGGGCCGCGGATGTCGGCGCCTATTTCGCGGGCCGCAGTTTCGGCCGGATCCGGCTGGCACCGCTGGTGTCGCCGGGCAAGACCTGGGAGGGCGTGCTGGGTGGCCTCGTGCTGGCGGGCCTCGTTGCCCTGTGGGGGAGCCACTGGTTCGGCGTGCCGATGCTGGCGTTCGTGCCCCTGTGCCTCGGGGTCGTCGCGTTCTCGATCGTTGGCGATCTGACCGAGAGCCTGCTCAAGCGCTTTGCAGGTCTCAAGGACAGCGGCACGTTGTTTCCGGGGCACGGCGGGGTCATGGATCGGATCGACAGCCTGACCAGCGCCTTGCCGGTGCTGCTGCTGGGCCTGGTGGCCCTGGGAGTGGCCCGATGAAGGGTATCGCGGTCCTCGGCGCGACCGGTTCCATCGGGGTCAACACCCTGGATGTGGTGGCGCGACATCCTGACCGCTACCGCGTCGTCGCCCTGGGCGCCCACCGCAACGTCGAGGGCCTGCTCAAGCAGATCGAGCAGTTCCGTCCGGCGCTGGCCGCGCTCACCGATCCGGCAGCGGCGCAGGAGCTCGAGATACGTCTCAAGGCGCTGGGCCTGCCGACGCGGGTGCTGACCGGACCTGAGTCACTGGTGACCTTGGCGACGCTGCCGGAAGTCGACCAGGTGATGGCCGCGATCGTCGGTGCCGCAGGCCTGCGTTCGACGCTCGCCGCAGCCCAGGCGGGCAAACGCCTGCTGCTGGCCAACAAGGAATCGCTGGTCATGTCCGGCCCGCTGCTGCTGGCCGCGGTGCATGCCTCGGGGTGCGAGCTGCTGCCCATCGACAGCGAGCACAACGCGATATTTCAATGCCTGCCGCATGGGTCGCTGGCGGGACATGGGCCGGAGGGCGTGCGGCGCATCCTCCTCACCGCATCCGGCGGCCCGTTCCGTGACTGGGGTGCCGAGGCCATTGCGGCGGCCACGCCCGACCAGGCCTGCAAGCATCCGAACTGGGTGATGGGTCGCAAGATCTCGGTGGATTCCGCGTCCCTCATGAACAAGGGCCTGGAACTCATCGAGGCGTGTTTCATGTTCGGTCTGCCACCCTCGCAGGTCGAGATCCTGGTGCATCCCCAAAGCGTCGTGCATTCGATGGTCGAGTACATCGACGGTTCGGTGCTCGCGCAGCTGGCCTGCCCGGACATGCGCACCCCCATCGCCTATGGCATGGCCTGGCCCGAACGCATCGCCGCCGGCACCGATTTTCTGGACCTGATCCGTACCCGGCAGCTGGACTTCCTGGCGCCGGATGTAACCCGCTTCCCCTGTCTTGCTCTGGCCCGGGCGGTAGCGGACACTGGCGGGCTGGCACCTGCCATCCTCAATGCGGCGAATGAAGTCGCCGTCACTGCTTTCCTGGAGCGCCGATTGAACTTTCCGGACATACCCGCTGTCATTGACTGTGTACTTTCCAAGGCTGCCGGGGGGGAAATCCACAGCCTCGATGATGTACTGCAGGCGGATGCCGAGGCACGTGGCCTGGCCCTGGAGTTCTGCCGAACCCGTGGCGGAGTGACAAGGTCCGTTCATGGGTAGGCGGTCTCGCAGGCGCCTCGCAACACGGCACTCCTTTCATACTTCCAACAACATTCGGGCCGGCAAGCTGTTCATGAAGCGATTTGGATTGGTGACCACCCTCGCACTGTGCGCGGGTTCCGCAGTATGTTCGGCCCAGACGCCCGGCGCGCCTGCCGGGGCGCCCGCGGCTGGGCCCCAGCCTGCGCCGGCCACGGCCGGTGCTGCGCCCGGAGCCGCCGCCGCGGTCAACGGACCGCCGCTGATCATGCAGAACCCGCAGGCGGTCGCCCAGGACCGCGCGGCCGGCGACTTCACTGTTACGAATATCCGGCTCGAGGGCCTGCAGCGGATTTCCGAAGGCACCGTCTACAACTACCTGCCCGTGAACATCGGTGATCGCGTGACGCCGGTGCGCGTGCGCGAAGCGATCCGCTCGCTGTACAACACCGGCTTCTTCCGCGACGTGCAGATGCGGCGCGATGGCGACACGCTGGTGGTGCTGGTGGTGGAGCGCCCCGCCATCGAGAGCTTCGAGATCACCGGCAACAAGGACATCAAGACCGAGGATCTGCAGAAGTCGCTGCGTAACGTCGGCCTGGCGGCCGGCAAGACCTTCGATCGCTCGGTGCTGGAGGAAGTGAAGGGCTACCTCACCGACCAGTACTTCAGCCGCGGCAAGTACGCGGTGAACATCGAGGAGAAGGTCGAGGACGACTCGGGCAACCGGGTGAAGATCAAAATCACCATCAAGGAAGGCTCGCGCGCCAAGATCCGCACCATCAACATCGTCGGCAACCACGCGTACACGGACCGGCAGATCGACAAGGGGTTCGAACTGCAGACCCCGAACTGGCTGTCCTGGTACAAGCAGGATGACCGCTATTCCAGTGAGTCCCTCGATGGCGATCTGGAAAAGCTGCGTTCCTACTACATGGACCGCGGCTACGCGAACTTCCAGATCGATTCCACCCAGGTGGCCATCGCACCGGAAAAGGACGACATCTTCATCACCGTCAACATCGACGAAGGTGAGATCTACAAGGTCGGCGAGGTCAAGCTCGCGGGTAGCTTCCCCGTGCCCAAGGACGAGCTGGAGCGGCTCATCCTGGTGCAACCGGGGACCACCTACTCACGCAAGGTCGTGACGGCGACCCAGGAGCTGATCCAGAACCGCCTCGGCCAGGAAGGCTACGCCTTCGCCAAAGTGGATCCGGTGCCGACCACCGACAAGGCGACCGGCATCGTGGCGCTGACCTTCTTCGTGGATCCGGGCAACCGGGTCTATGTCCGCAACATCACCTTCTCGGGCGTCAAACGCATCAATGACGAAGTGTTGCGTCGGGAGATGCGCATCCTGGAAGGCGGCTGGCTCTCGAACGTGGCGCTCGATCGCTCCAAGCAGCGGCTGCAGCGCCTGACGTACATCACGAAGGTCGATGAGGAGACCACGCCGGTCCCGGGCTCCTCGGACCAGGTCGATGTGGACTTCAAGATCGAGGAAGGCCCGGGTGCCTCCATCTCCGGCGGCATCGGCTATTCGGAAACCTACAAGTTCGAGCTGAACGGCAACTACACCGATGCGAACTTCCTGGGCTCCGGCCAGCGTGTCTCGATCAACCTGGAGACGGGCCTCTACAACAAGGTCTACGGCATATCCGAGACCAACCCGTACACCAACGTCGATAACCTGACGCGGACCTATTCATTCAGCTTCCGCGATGTGTCCCAGTTCACCTCGTCCTCCTCGGACTTCTCGACCAAGATCCTGACGCTGGGTGAAAGCTTCGGTTATCCGTTGTCCGAATATCAGTTCGTCAATCTCGGCTTCAATGTGCAGGGTGTGCAGCTGGTCGCGATCGAGAACAGCAGCGCGCTGCAGTCGCTTGATTGGGTGACGAACAACGGCCACACCTACCGCGGCACGGCCAACGGCCTGGTGTTCGATCCGACCACCGCGACCTATGCCAACGGCATCTACTACCTGGATGGCACGCGTTTCGCGGTCGGGCAGCTGGTGGGCGGCTGGAGCTACGATTCGCGCAACCGCGGCCTGTTCGCCGATCGCGGCACGCATGCGGCGGTGACCATGAGCTATACCCCGCCGATCACCGGGGTCTCGTACTACAAGACGAATCTCGAAGTCCTGCAGTACGTGCCGGTATGGGGTCGCTGGACCCTCGCGTTCACCGGCGACCTGGGCTACGGCGCGGGACTGGGCAAGACCACGTCGCTGCCCCCGTACGAGCTGTTCTACGGCGGCGGTCCGGATTCGGTGCGCGGTTACCAGGAAAGCCGGCTGGGTCCGAAGGACCAGTATGGCAACCCCTATGGCGGCAACCTCAACGTGCTGTTCCGCAGCGAACTGATCATACCGATGCCGGCCAAGATTGCCTCCAGCGCCCGGGTCAGCCTGTTCGTCGACGTGGGCAACGTCTTCTCGACGGGCAAGCAGCCGCAGTTCTATGCGCCGCCCCCCGGCTACGCGCTGGGCGAGGTGACGCAGGCGGATCTGAACGATCCTGCGATCCTGCCCAAGGAGAGCTATTCCTTCTCATTCGGCGCGCTCAAGGAGTCCGTCGGCGTCGCGGTGCAGTGGCTGGCACCCCTGGGCCTGTTCCGGTTCAGCCTTGCCGTACCGTTGAATGCGCAGCGCGAAATCGACGGCGTAACGTGGGGCGATGAGACGGAGCGCTTCCAGTTCTCCGTCGGCCAGGCTTTCTAGAACCCCACTGCGGAACAGTCGTTCTAGGTGCGGCTGATTTCCGCTATGATCCGGATCCTTTGGTCCGCCTCAGGTTGGATAGACCCGAGGCTGGGCGTTATGTGTTGTATGGGCTCTGCCCACAAGAGGAGCATCGTGAAGGGCGTCGTCAGGTCTTTGATTCTGGGTTCGGCTGCGACAATGATGCTGGCGGCGGCGCCGGCGTGGGCGGAGCTGAAAATCGGTTATGTAAATTACAGCGAGCTGCTGCAGGAGTCTCCGGACGCGAAGACCATTGCGGATGCCCTGCGCAACGAGTTCCTGCCCCGCCAGCGAGAGCTGCAGACCCTGCAGCAGTCCCTGAAGGCGCGCGAGGACAAGTTGACCAAGGACGGCGCCACGATGACGGACGACCAGCGCGCCCGCGAAGACAAGGACATCCGCGACGGCGAGCGCGAACTGCAGCGCAAACAAAGCGAAGCGCAGGATGATTTCAATGCGCGCCGCAACGAGGAGCTCTCGACGCTGCAGAAGTCCCTGATCGAGCAGGTGCGCACCTACGCCAAGTCACAGAGCTTTGACCTGGTGATGGCTGATGGCGTCATCTGGGCGGCGCCGGCAGTGGATATCACCCCGCAGGTGCTGGCGATGCTGCAGGCCCGTGGCAGCAAGGGCCCGGCGCCCGCTGCAACGCCGAAGCCCGCTGGCAAGTAATTCTCAAGCTGATGGCAGGCCCCGTCAGGGGCCCGCGTAAGGCGGCTGCATGGTTGTCACCCTCGGCGAGATTGCAGTTCGCTTCGGGTGTGAACTGCGCGGCGACCCGCAGCACGAAGTCGACAGCGTAGGCACCCTGAGCGACGCGCACCCGCGCGCCGTCACTTTTCTGGCAGAGAGCCGGCACCGTACGGCAATGGCGCAAACCCGCGCCGCCGCAGTGGTCATGGCCGCGCGCTTTGCCGCGGAATGCCCGGTCGCAGCCCTGATCACGACCAATCCGCGTGCCACCTATGCGCGGATTGCCTCGTACCTGTATCCGGCGGCGCCCGTGGTGGCGGGCATTGACCCCAGTGCGATCGTCGCCGCGGAGGCGCGGATCGACCCTGCCGCGCACATCGGTGCGTTCGCGGTGATCGGCCCGCGCAGCCGCATCGGCGCCGGTGCGCTGATCGGTCCGCACTGTGTCATCGGCGCCGACGTGATGGTCGGCGCGCAGGTCCGGCTCCTCGCCCGGGTCACGCTGTGCGATGGCGTCGCGGTGGGCGAGCGCTCCATCCTGCATCCCGGGGTGGTGGTCGGCAGCGACGGCTTCGGATTTGCACCCGATGGCGCCGCATGGTTGAAGGTCCCGCAGGTCGGCGGCGTCCGCATCGGCGCGGATGTTGAGATCGGCGCCAATACCACCATCGACCGTGGCGCCATCGGCGACACGGTGCTCGCGGATGGCGTGAAACTCGATAACCAGATCCAGATCGGGCACAACGTACGCGTGGGGGCCCATACCGCAATTGCCGGCTGCACCGGCGTCTCCGGCAGCACCGTGATCGGTGAGCGCTGCCAGATCGGTGGCGCCTGCGCCATCGGCGGGCATCTGCTGATCACGGATGATGTGCATATCACGGGCTTCTCGATGATCAGTCATTCCATCCCGAAGCCCGGGGTATACTCCAGCGGAATACCGTTTGAAGAAGCGCGGACCTGGCGCCGGATGGTGGCCCGATTCAAGCGCCTCGGCCTCAAGGATCGCGAGCAGGCTGGCCACGAGAGTAAAGATGACTGAAGTCGCACAGTTTGATATCCACGGCATCTTGAAGCAGCTGCCGCATCGTTATCCGTTCCTGATGGTGGATCGGGTGCTGGAATGCCGCGCCGGTGAGAGCATCCGGGCCCTGAAGAACGTCACGATCAACGAGCCGTACTTCATGGGGCACTTCCCGCAGCGACCGGTAATGCCCGGCGTGATGATCATCGAGGCGTTGGCGCAGACGGCCGGGATTCTCGCCTTCGTCACCGGTGGCGTGGTGCCCAATGCCGATACCAAGTTCTACTTCGTGGGCATCGACAAGGCGCGTTTCCGCAAACCCGTGGAGCCAGGCGATCAGCTGATCCTCACGGCCCGGGTGACCCGCAGTTTCAAGGGCATCTGGCGTTTTGCCAGTGTCGCCTTCGTGGGCACCACCGAAGTGGCCAGCGCCGACATGATGGTCGCGCCCGAGGTCGCGAAGCCGCGGCCCGCACCATGATCGATCCACGGGCAGTCGTCGCGCCGCAGGCGCAGCTGGGAGAGGGCGTCAGCGTCGGACCCTTCACGGTGATCGGTCCGGATGTCGTCATCGGTGCGCGCACCCGGGTGGGTCCGCACGTGGTCATCGAAGGGCATACCCGCATCGGCGCGGACAACGATATTTTTCAGTTCGCTTCCCTGGGAGCGGCGCCGCAGGACAAGAAGTACAAGGGTGAACCCACCCAGCTGCTGATCGGCGATCGCAACGTGTTTCGCGAGTTCTGCACCATGAACCGCGGCACGGCCCAGGGCCATGGCCACACCAGCATCGGCTCGGACTGCCTGTTCATGGCCTACACGCATGTCGCCCATGACTGCAGGATCGGCGATAAGGTGATCCTGGCCAACTGCGCGACCATGGGGGGTCACGTGCAGATCGGTGACTGGGTGCAGATGGGCGGCCTGTCGGCCATTCACCAGAACTGCAAGGTCGGCGCCCATGCGTTCGTGGCCGGCGGGGCGGTGCTGACCCGCGACCTGCCACCGTATGTGATGATTGCGGGCAATCCGGCCGAACCCGTGGCGATCAATTCCGAAGGTCTCAAGCGGCGCGGCTTCACCACCGAGCAGATCCGTAATCTGCGCATGGCCTATCGCATCCTCTATCGCTCGGACCTGAAGCTGGCCGATGCGGTGGTGCAGCTCACCAGCCTGGCGCGGGAGAATGCCGAAGTGCAGCCGCTGCTGGATTTTATCGAAGCCTCCACGCGCAGCCTGGTGCGCTGAATCTGCGCGCAGGTGAGCCACGCATGTCTGATCCGCTGGTGATCGGGCTGGTTGCCGGCGAATCCTCGGGGGACACCCTCGGAGCCGCATTGCTTGAGGCCCTGCGCGCGCGCGTGGGCAAGATCGAAGCCTTCGGCATCGCCGGTCCGCGGATGCGGGCGGCGGGCTGCGAGGTCTGGGCCGACTCCCACGAGCTCGCCGTCATGGGCCTGATCGAGCCGCTGGTACACCTGCCGCGACTGTTCGCGCTGCGCCGCCGACTGGTGCGCAACATGGTCCGCAGGCGTCCACATGTGTTCGTCGGTATCGATGCGCCTGCTTTCAATATCGGGCTGGAAGCGAAGCTGCGGGCGCGGGACATTCCCACGGTCCAGTACGTGAGTCCGCAGGTGTGGGCCTGGCGCCAGGGTCGGGTACGCAGCATCGCCGCTGCCTGTGATCTGGTGCTGTGCCTGTTCCCGTTCGAGATGCAGTTCTACAGTGAGCACGGGGTGCGTGCTGAGTTCGTCGGCCACCCGCTGGCGGACCAGATCCCGCTGGACACGGACCGTGCGCTGGCCCGCAAGGAGCTGGGGCTTGCGCCGCAAGGGACGCTCATCGCGCTGCTGCCGGGCAGCCGGCTGGGCGAAGTGCGGCGCCTGGGCGAGGACTTTCTGCGCGCCGCCGTGTGGCTGCAGGCGCAGCGCCCGGACGCGATGTTCATCGCGCCCATGGCCTCCCCTCAGGTGCGCGCGGTGTTTGCGGCGCAACGTGACCGGGTGGCCCCGGGACTGGCACTGCAGCTGTTCGATGGCCACTCCCAGCAGTCCCTGATCGCGGCCAACGCCGTACTGGTGGCATCCGGGACGGCGACCCTGGAGACGCTGCTGACGCGGCGTCCGATGGTGGTCGCCTACCGCTTCAGCGCGCTGACGGCCTTCCTGTTGCGCAGCCTCGGCCTGGTCAAAGTCAGTCACTTCTCGCAGCCCAATCTGCTGACCGGCAAATCGCTGGTACCCGAATTCCTGCAGGAGCAGGTCAATGGTCCAGCCCTGGGCCAGGCTCTTCTGCAACAGTTGTCCGACGCGCCCGCCAAAAAGCTGCTGCAGGATGAATTTCTCAAGGTCCACCGCCAGTTGCGGGTCGGGGCGGCTGACCGGGCCGCCGCCGCGGTCCTGGACCTGCTCAACGAGCGCCGGGTCGACCGCGCGCTGCCGCTGTAAGCCCATGCCGGTCATCCTCGAACGGCTGCTGGCCGGGGTCGATGAAGCGGGTCGCGGGCCACTGGCAGGACCGGTCGTCGCCGCCGCGGTGATCCTGGATCCGCGCCGTCCGATCCGCGGGCTCAAGGACTCCAAGCAGCTCGATCCTGAAACGCGGCAGGTGCTTGCGGTCCGGATCCGCGAGCGCGCGCTGTGCTGGGCGGTGGGGTGGTCGGAGCCGGAAGAGATCGATGCCCTGAACATCCTCGAAGCCACCCATCTGGCGATGCGCCGGGCGGTGCTGGGTCTGGCGGTTGCGCCGCGCAGCATCCTCGTGGACGGTAACCGCCTGCCGTGCATCGCGGATCTCCTGCCGCAGTGCGCAGCGCGCGCCATCATCCGCGGTGACTGCACGCAGCCGGCGATCAGCGCCGCCTCGATCCTTGCCAAGACCCATCGCGATGCGGTGATGCGCAAGCTGGACGTCGTTTATCCCGGGTATGGTCTGGCGGTGCACAAGGGCTATTGCACGGCGGATCATCTGGCGGCACTGCTGCGCCAGGCGGCCTGTGCCATTCACCGGCGCAGTTTTCGTCCGGTGACAGCACCGTGGGCAGCGCCATCGGTAGAATCAGACGCGACATGAAGGCTCAGTTCGTTCACTTAAGGCTGCATACCGAGTTCTCGCTGGTAGACAGCATCGTGCGCGTTCCGGAGCTGCTGGCGGCCACGCGCAGTGCCGGCATGCCGGCCATCGCCGTCACCGATCAGAACAACCTGTTCGCGATGGTGAAGTTCTATCGTGAGGCACTGAACCAGGGCATCAAGCCCATCGTCGGTGTGGACCTGCTGGTTGCAGAATCCACCGAGCGCCGTGGCAGTTCGCGGCTGACCCTGCTGTGTCAGACCCAGGAGGGCTATCGCAATGCCACGCGGCTGGTCACCCGGGCGTATCTGGAAGGGCAGAAAAGCGGCACGCCCATGGTTGAGCGCAGCTGGCTCACCGCCCAATCCCTCACGGGCCTGATTGCACTGTCATGCGGGGCTGCGGGTGACATCGGCTGCGCCTTGCTCAACGGGCGCACGCAGGATGCACATGCGGCGCTTGATTTCTGGTTGGCGGCGTTCGGCGACCGTTTCTACATCGAGCTGCAGCGGCTGGGGCGCCGCGATGAGGAGGCCTACATCGTCGCCGCGGTGGAGCTGGCGGCGGCGCGCGCAGTGCCACTGGTCGCCACGAACGACGTGCGGTTTCTGGCGGCGACGGATTTCGAAACCCACGAGGCACGGGTATGCATCCAGGGGGGGCATCAGCTCAACGATCCGGCACGTCCCCGGCTCTACTCCCCCCAGCAGTTCCTGCGCACCCCCGCGCAGATGTGCGAGCTGTTCAGCGACATCCCCGAGGCGGTCGCCAACACGGTGCAGATCGCGCGCCGCTGCAATCTGGTCCTGACGCTCGGCCAGCCGCGGCTGCCGGATTATCCAGTTCCCGCCGGGATGACCACCGAGCAGTTCCTGGAGAGTGAATCGGTGGCGGGCCTCGCCGCGCGACTGGCGCAGACCCATCCCGATGCCGCCCCGCCGGCGCACCGGGAGCGACTGAACCTCGAGCTGCAGATCATCTGCCAGATGGGTTTTGCCGGCTACTTCCTGATCGTGGCGGATTTCATCCGCTGGGCACGCGCGAACGCCGTGCCGGTCGGGCCGGGACGCGGCTCGGGTGCGGGCTCCCTGGTGGCCTACTGCCTGGGAATCACGGACCTGGATCCCCTGGCGCACGGTTTGCTGTTCGAGCGCTTCTTGAATCCCGAGCGCGTCTCGATGCCGGACTTCGACGTCGATTTCTGCATGGACGGACGCGATCGTGTCATCGACTACGTGGCGCAGAAGTACGGCCGCGATCGCGTCTCGCAGATCATCACCTACGGCACCATGGCGGCCAAGGCGGTGGTGCGGGACGTGGGCCGGGTCCTCGGCCTAAGCTACGGCTTCGTCGATCGGATCGCGAAGCTGATCCCGTTCGAGCTGGGAATTACGCTGGATGACGCGCTCACCAAGGAGCCGGAGCTGCGGCGGCTGTACGACACCGAAGATGAGATTCGCAATCTCATCGATCTGGCGCGCGCGCTGGAGGGGCTGACGCGCAACGCCGGCACGCACGCCGGCGGAGTGGTCATCGCTCCATCCGTGCTGACGGATTTCGCGCCACTGTACTGCGAAGCCGGCTCGACCAGTGTCGTCACCCAGTTCGACAAGGACGATGTCGAGGCCGCGGGCCTGGTCAAGTTCGACTTCCTGGGGCTGCGCACGCTGACCATCATCGATCGGGCGCTGGCGATCATCAATCGCGCGCGGACGCTCAGCGGTGAGCCGCCGTTTTCGCTGGCGGCAATACCGGTCGGGGACGTGGCCACCTATACGCTGCTGAAGTCCGGCCGCACGACGGCCATCTTCCAGCTTGAATCGCGCGGCATGCGCGATCTCATCCGGCGTTTGAAGCCGGACTGCTTCGAGGACATCGTGGCGCTGGTTGCGCTGTTCCGGCCGGGCCCGCTCGAGTCGGGCATGGTGGATGACTTCATCACCCGCAAGCGCGAACCGGTCGGCGGGGTGATCGATTACCTGCACCCGGACCTGAAGCCCGCGCTGGCCGAGACCTACGGTGTCATCCTCTACCAGGAACAGGTGATGAAGATCGCGCAGCTACTCGCCGGCTACACGCTGGGTGGCGCGGACCTGCTGCGCAAGGCCATGGGCAAGAAGAAGCCCGAGGAGATGGCCAAGCAGCGCTCCATCTTCGTCGACGGGTCAGTGGCGCGCGGCGTACCAGAGCAGCAGGCCGCGCACATCTTCGACCTGATGGAGAAGTTCGCCGGCTACGGCTTCAACAAGTCGCATTCGGCGGCGTATGCGGTGCTGTCGTATCAGACTGCGTATCTCAAGACGCATCACACCGCGGCGTTCATGGCCGCCGTGCTGTCGGCGGACATGGATAACACCGATAAAGTGGTGACGCTGATCGATGAATGCAAACAGTTGTCACTGACCGTGCTGCCGCCGGATGTGAACACCTCGTTGCATGAATTCGCGGTCGCGGATGCGAAGACCATCCGCTATGGCCTGGGCGCCGTGAAGGGCGTGGGGCAGGGTGCGGTGGAGGCGCTGATCGCGCAGCGCGAGGCGCGCGGCCCGTACCGCAGCCTCGCCGAACTGTGCCGCCGCACCGACCTGACACGCATCAACCGGCGCACGCTCGAGGCACTGATCCGCTGCGGCAGCATGGATACCATCGGCCCGAATCGCGCGACGCTGCTGGCGAACCTGCCGGCGGCCATGCAGCTGGGCGACCAGAACGCACGCGCGCACGAGGCGGGACAGAACGATATGTTCGGGCTCAGCGCCGAGCCGCATCCGCAGGCCGGGCCGGCCGCGGAGAACGTGAGGACCGTCGCGGATTTCAGCGAGGCGGTGCGGCTGCAGGGTGAGCGCGAGACGCTCGGCCTGTACCTGACGGGACATCCGATCGACCGGTTCGAGGCGGATCTGCCGCGCTTCGCGGCGGTGCGCATCGGGGAGCTGATCACCGAGAAGCCCGTGAGCTCCGGCGACGGCGAACGCGGTTTCAGCCGCGGGCGGCTGGTGACCGTCGCCGGATTGGTCGATGAGGTGCGCAAGCGCGGCCAGCGGGTGAGCGTCATTCTGGACGACCGCACCGGCCGCATCGAGGCCACGCTGTTCGAGGAGGTCTTCCAGCGCCACCGCGACCTCATCGTCAAGGATGCGATCGTGCTGGTCGAAGGACATTTTCGCTTCGATGAGTTCGGGGATGCCTGGCGGATCTCGGCGCGCAAGATCACCGACCTGAACGCGGTGCGCGAGAGCCAAGCACGGCGACTGGTCCTGAAGCTGCCGCAGCGTCCGGACCGCAACGTGCTCCTGGCGCGCCTGGCCGAGGTGCTGACGCCCTGGCGCAACGGTCCGTGCCAGGTGACCGTGCAGTACCGGACCGCCCAGGCGAGCGGCGCCCTGGACCTGGGACCGGAGTGGAATGTGCGGCCCGGGCGGGAGCTGCTGGAGCACCTGGAGGAGCTGGTCGGCCGGGAGGGCATGCGGGTGCTTTACGGGCCCGTGGGAGCCCCCGGGGGCCCCTGACTTGCGCTACCCTAAGGTTTGATTCTGTGGCGGAACGATCACATTCATGGCTGTAGCCTTTCTGGATTTCGAACAACCCATCGCCGAGCTCGAAGCGAAGATCGAGGAGCTGCGGCACGTGACCTCGGAGTCCGAGGTCAACATCAAGGACGAGATTTCCCGGCTGCAGGCCAAGAGCCGCCAGCTGACGCGCAACATTTTTGCGAATCTGACGCCGTGGCAGATCACGCAGCTGGCACGCCATCCGCAGCGTCCGTATCCGCTGGATTACACCGGCATGATCCTCACGGAGTTCCACGAGCTGCACGGCGACCGCATGTATGCCGACGACATGGCGATCGTGGGCGGCCTGGGCCGCCTCGAGAACCGCGTGGTCATGATCATTGGCCACCAGAAGGGACGTGACACGAAGGAGCGGGTGCGGCGCAACTACGGCATGCCGAAGCCCGAAGGCTATCGCAAGGCGCTGCGACTGATGAAAATGGCCGAACGCTTCGGCCTGCCCATCATCACCTTCATCGATACCCAGGGCGCCTATCCGGGTGTCGGGGCCGAAGAGCGCGGGCAAAGCGAGGCCATTGCCCGCAACCTCTTTGAGATGTCGGTGCTCGGCACGCCCATCGTCACGGTCGTGACGGGCGAGGGCGGCTCCGGCGGGGCGCTCGCAATCGGCGTGTGCGATCGGCTGATGATGCTCCAGTACAGCACCTACTCGGTCATCTCCCCCGAAGGCTGTGCATCGATCCTGTGGCGCAGCGCGGACAAGAAGGAAGCGGCTGCCGAAGCCCTCGGCATCACCGCCCATCGTCTCAAGCAGCTGGGTCTCATCGACGAATTGCTCGAGGAACCCCTCGGCGGTGCGCACCGCGATCCGGTTTCCACCGCCGCGTCGCTGAAGGAGGCCGTCATCCGCCATCTCGATGAGCTCGAGACACTCACCCTCGAGGAACTGCTGGCCCGCCGCGCTGAAAAGATTTCCGGCTTCGGCGTATTTTCCGAGGACGGGGCGGAGTAATTGCGTGCCGCAGCGCGGACTCACGGCTGATCCGGCCTGGGTCTACTCGCAGCTGCTGCGGGGGTATCCGCAGGCCTCGAGTGCGCCGCTGTGCGTCGCCTTCAGCGGCGGTGAGGACTCCACGGCGCTGCTCGCGATGCTGGCGCCGCAGGTGCGGGGTCGGCTGCGCGCCGTGCACATCGATCACGGCCTGCATCCGGATTCGCGTGCCTGGGTCCGAGTCAGTCGCGCCACTTGCCGCGCGTTGCGCGTCCCGTTTTCGACCCGGCGCCTGGATCTCACGGGCAGCCGCGGCCACTCGCTCGAAGCGCTGGCCCGCGACGCGCGCTACGCGGCGCTCGATGCCGCACTGCGGCCCGGGGAGGTGCTGCTGACGGCACATCATCTGGAAGACCAGCTCGAAACCGTGTTGCTGCAGCTGTTGCGGGGCGCCGGCTTGCCGGGACTTGCCGCCATGCCGGCCGTGATGCCGTTCGGCGCCGGGGTGCTGGTGCGCCCGCTGCTCGATGTGCCGCGGGCGGCGTTGCGCGCCTGGGTGCGCGCCCGCGACCTGACCTGCATCGCCGATCCTGCCAACGCCGATGACCGGTTTGATCGCAATTTCCTGCGGCACCAGGTGCTGCCCGCCCTTGTCAGCCGCTGGCCCGGCGCGGCGCGGACCGTGACCCGCAGTGCCCGCCACATTGCCGAGGCGCAGGAGCTGCTGGATGCGATTGCCCGCGCTGACGTGGCACGGGCCGCCGACGGCGCCGCGCTCAGCGGCACCTCGCTGCGGGCTCTGCCACTGCCACGCCGGCGCAACGCGCTGCGCTACTGGATCGGGCAGTCCGGCCCCGTGCCGGATGCGCGGCGACTCCAGGAAATTGCCGAACCGCTGCTCGCCGCGCGCGCCGATGCCAACCCGGTCGTCCGTTGGGGGCAGCTGCAGGTGCAGCGGCATGCCGGGCGAGTGTTCCTGACTCCCAGGCGCTCGACGCCAGCGGCCTACGAAATCACCTGGGACCTGGGCCGCAGCCCACGGCTCACGTTGCCGTCCGGGGCCGGTCGGCTGGAGCTGGTGCAGTCGGCACGGGGGCTGCTCGATCCGAGCTCGCTGCCGGCGCAGGTGACGGTGCGCGCGCGCCAGGGGGGGGAGCGGCTGCGCCCGAGGATCGGCGGCCCGTCGCGGACCCTGAAGAGCCTGCTGCAGAATGCGCAGATCCCGCTCACCGAGCGGCTCCATCTGCCGCTGCTGTACGCCGGCGAGGAGCTGCTGGCAGCCGCTGACCTGTGGGTGGACGCGCGCTGGCAGGCTGCCGCCGCGACCCAAAATCGCATGACGGTGCTGTGGCACCGGCCCGCGTGATTTGCTAGTCTGTTCGCCCGTCGAGCCTGCACACCTGCAGGAATTGTTTTTGTCCGGCGGAATCCCCTTCAAGCCCATGAGCCGTTTCGTTTTCGTAACTGGCGGTGTCGTTTCCTCGTTGGGGAAAGGCATTGCAGCCGCTTCCCTTGGCGCCATTCTCGAGGCCCGTGGCCTCACTGTCGCCATGGTGAAGCTTGATCCCTACATCAACGTGGATCCGGGCACGATGAGCCCGTTCCAGCACGGCGAGGTATTCGTCACCCAGGACGGGACCGAGACGGACCTGGACCTGGGTCACTACGAACGCTTTGTGCGCACGACCACCGGTCGGCACAGCAACTTCACCACCGGCCGCATCTACGAACGCGTGATCGCCAAGGAGCGGCGCGGCGATTACCTGGGTGCCACGGTCCAGGTGATCCCGCATATCACCGATGAGATCAAGCGCAGCATCAAGCTCGGCGCCAACGAGGCCGATGTCTGCATGGTGGAGATCGGCGGTACCGTCGGTGACATTGAGTCCCTGCCGTTTCTGGAGGCCATTCGCCAGCTGGGTGTTGAGCTGGGCCGCAGCAACTGCGTGTTCATGCATCTGACCCTGGTGCCGATCGTCGGCGGCCCGGACTCCGGTGAGATCAAGACCAAGCCGACCCAGCACTCCGTCAAGGAGCTGCGCGGCATCGGCATCCAGCCGGACATACTGCTGTGCCGTTGCAAGCACCCCTTGCCCGAGGAGCAGCGGCGCAAGATCGCGCTCTTCACCAATGTCGAGGAGCGCGCGGTGATCTCCGCCGTCGACGCCGATGACATCTACAAGATCCCGCTGCTGCTGCGCGAACAGGCGCTCGATGAGATCGTCGTCAACAAGCTGGGCCTGACGGTGCCGCAGACCGAACTTACCGAATGGCGCCAGGTCGTTGCCGCCAAGGCCAATCCGGATGGCCAGGTCGATATTGCGATGGTCGGCAAATACGTCCAGGCGCGCGATTCGTACATCTCGCTGAACGAAGCGCTGACGCACGGGGGACTCAAGACCCGCACCCGCGTCAATGTGCATTACATCGAATCCACCGACATCGAACAGCACGGCACCCACGTGCTCTCCGGCATGAACGCGATTCTGGTGCCCGGCGGTTTCGGCGAGCGTGGCATCGAAGGCAAGATCGCCGCGGTGCGCTACGCGCGTGAGAACGGCATCCCTTACCTCGGCATCTGCCTGGGGATGCAGATCGCCATCGTCGAGTTCGGCCGCAACGTGCTCAGCCTGAACGACGCCAACAGCACCGAGTTCAACCGCGCCACGCCCCATCCGGTGATTGCGCTGATCGCCGAATGGCAGGATACGGAACGCGGCTCGCAGCAGCGCGATGAGAAGTCCGGCAAGGGCGGCACCATGCGTCTCGGGGCGCAGGAGGTCCTGCTCGGTGGCGGTACCAAGGTGCGCGACTTCTACGGCCGCGATACGATCTTCGAGCGCCATCGTCACCGCTTCGAGTTCAACAACAACTACATGGATCGCTACACGCACGGCGGCCTCAAGTTTGCCGGCATGTCACGTGACGGACTGGTGGAGATCATCGAACTGCCCGGTCATCCATGGTTCGTGGCGACCCAGTTCCATCCTGAGTTCACCTCCACGCCGCGTGACGGACATCCGCTGTTCACAGGGTTCGTCCGCGCCGCCCGCACGCACCGTGCATCGCAGCTGCCCGTTGCCGCGGGTGCATGAAGCTCGCCGGATACAGCGTCGGTGCTGATCAGCCACTGTTTCTGATCGCCGGGCCCTGCGTCATCGAGGGGGCGACACTGACGCATGAAATCGCAGGCAGGCTGGTCGAGCTCACCGGCCGGCTCGGCGTGCCCTTCATCTTCAAGGCCTCCTTCGACAAGGCCAACCGCTCCTCGCACGCAAGCTATCGGGGCCCCGGCATGGAGTCGGGTCTGGCGGTGCTGGAATCGGTACGCAGCACGTTCAAGGTTCCGGTGCTGACGGATGTCCACGAGGACACGCCGCTCGCGGAAGTCGCCTCCGTGGTCGATGTGCTGCAGACCCCGGCGTTTTTGTGCCGGCAGACCAACTTCATCACCCGGGTTGCCGCCTGCGGCAAACCCGTGAATATCAAGAAGGGCCAATTCCTCTCGCCGTGGGAGATGCGCAATGTGGTCGACAAGGCCCGCTCCACCGGCAACACCGCCATCATGGTGTGCGAACGGGGCTTCTCGTTCGGCTACAACAACCTGATCACCGACATGCGGGCGCTTGCGATCATGCGCGAGACGCAGTGCCCGGTGGTCTTTGACGCCACGCACTCGGTGCAGCTGCCCGGCGGGGCCGGCAAATCCTCAGGCGGTCAGCGTGAGTTCGTGCCGGTGCTGGCGCGTGCTGCCGTCGCAGCTGGCGTCGCCGGGGTGTTCATGGAGACCCATCCCGAGCCTGACAAGGCGCTCTCGGATGGCCCCAATGCATGGCCGCTGGCGCGCATGCAGTCGCTGCTGGAAACGCTGGTCGAGCTGGACCGTACCGTCAAGAAAAAACCCTTTGAGGAGTCTCTGCTATGAGCCGTATCGTTGAAATCCGCGGTCGCGAAATCATGGACTCCCGCGGCAACCCCACGGTCGAGGCCGATGTCATTCTGGAGGACGGTAGCCAGGGCCGCGCCGCGGTGCCCTCCGGGGCCTCCACCGGGTCCCGCGAAGCGGTCGAGCTGCGGGACGGGGATGCCAAGCGCTACGGCGGCAAAGGCGTGCTGAAGGCGGTCGAGCATGTGAACACCGTGCTGCGCCAGGCGCTGCTCGGACACGACGCGCGCGACCAGGAGGGCCTGGATCAGGCCATGATCGACCTTGATGGCACGGAGACCAAGGGACGCCTGGGCGCCAACGCACTGCTGGCGATTTCCCTGGCCGCGGCCCATGCGGCGGCGGCGGCCGAGAAGCTGCCGCTGTTCCGCTATGTCGGCAAGGGCCGCGAGCCGGTCATGCCGGTGCCGATGATGAACATCGTCAACGGCGGCGCGCACGCCAACAACAGCCTGGACATCCAGGAGTTCATGATCCTCCCCGTCGGTGCCCCGACCTTCCGTGAAGCCCTGCGCTATGGCGCGGAGATCTTCCACGCGCTGAAGAAGATCCTGGCCGATCGCGGGCTCTCGACCGCGGTGGGGGACGAGGGTGGCTTCGCGCCGGACCTCGGGTCCAACGAGGAGGCGCTGGAGGTCATTCTCCAGGCCATCGACAAGGCCGGCTACAAGGCCGGCAAGGACATCTATCTGGGTCTGGACGCAGCCAGTACCGAGTTCTTCAAGGATGGGCGCTACGATCTGGAATCGGAGAACCGGCGCTTCACGGCGACCGAGTTCACCAAGTACCTTGCGGACCTGGCGGCACGCTATCCGATCATCACCATCGAGGACGGCATGGGCGAGGCGGACTGGGCGGGCTGGGCCGAACTTACCCGCGCGGTCGGTGATCGCATCCAGCTGGTCGGGGACGATCTGTTCGTGACCAATACCAAGATCCTGGCCGAGGGCATCGCCAAACGCACGGCCAACGCCATTCTCATCAAGCCCAACCAGATCGGCACCCTGACCGAGACCCTGGCGGCCATCGCCATGGCCGAGAAGGCCGGGTATGCCTCGGTGATATCGCATCGTTCAGGGGAAACCGAGGACGCGACGATCGCGGATCTGGCCGTGGCCACGGCCGCCTCGCAGATCAAGACCGGCTCACTGTCACGCTCGGACCGCACCGCCAAGTACAACCAGCTGCTGCGCATCGAGCTGGCACTGGGCAAGGTGCGCTACGCGGGCCGCGACGCGTTCCCCGTAAAGTTGTAGGCTTATCGCCGTGAAATGGCTCGCAATTGCCTTAGGGCTGGTCATCGCAGTACTGCAGTACCGGCTGTGGCTGTCCGACAGTGGCGTGCGCGAGCTGGGGCGGATGCAGGACGCGGTGACCCAGCAGCGCTCGCAGAACGCGGTACTGGTGGAGCGCAACCAGCAGCTGGCCGCTGAAGTGCGGGATCTGAAGACCGGCATGGCGGCGCTCGAGGAGCGCGCCCGCAGTGAGCTCGGAATGATCGCCAGCAACGAAACGTATTACCAGGTGGTGCCGGCTGCACCCGCCGCGGCGCATCCGACCGCGGCACAAGTGGCTGCGCGCTGAAGCGTCCGGGTCAGCTTGCGCTACTGGCTCATCATGCCTGCGGCGGGCTCCGGCAGCCGCTTCGGCGCCCCGATCCCCAAGCAGTACGCGGAACTTCTCGGCCGCACCGTCATCGAGTGGGCGCTGACGCCCTTTCTCGCTGACCCGCAGTGCGCCGGCATCGTGGTCGCGCTGGCATCCGGGGATGCGCAGTGGCCCAAGGTCGCAGCGCGGTTGCCCGCATCGATCGCCACCGTCGAGGGGGGCGCGCATCGCAGCGGCTCGGTCCTGAATGGGCTCGAGGGGCTCAGCGGCCGTGCTGACGATCGCGACTGGGTGCTGGTCCACGATGCCGCCCGGGCGTGTCTTCCTGCCGGGGACCTCGCTCTGCTGCTGCACACGCTGGCGAACGAGGAGACCGGCGGCCTGCTCGCCGCGCCCGGGGCCGATACCCTCAAGTTCGCGCCGGCGGGTGATGCCGGGTGCGTGGAACGCACTGTGGATCGCAGCGGCCTGTGGCGGGCCCTGACACCCCAGATGTTCCGCTGCGGCGCACTGCGCGCGGCGCTGCACGCCGCGCACGCTGCCGGCCGGACACCGACGGATGAATCCCAGGCCCTCGAGTGGCAGGGGGCACGCCCACGACTGGTGGTAGGTTCGGCCGCGAACCTCAAGGTGACCACGGCGCAGGACCTGGTCGTGGCGGCGGCGATATTGCGCTCCGCCGGGGCCGCAGGCCCGCATACTTCGGTCATGGAGCACAGCATGCGCATCGGATCCGGATTTGACGTCCACACCTTCGGCGAAGGCGACTTCGTGATGCTCGGTGGTGTGCGGGTGCCCTACGCCCGGGGCGTCATCGCGCACTCCGATGGCGATGTGATCCTGCACGCGCTGTGTGATGCCTTGCTGGGCGCCGCCGGCCTCGGCGACATCGGCCAGCATTTTCGGGACGATGATCCGCAGTGGCGCGGCGCGGACAGCAAGGGCTTCGTCCGCGGCGTGCTGGGGATGCTGCGCGAGCGCAACTTCGCGGTGGTCAATGCCGACATCACCGTGCTGGCCGAGGCGCCGCGGCTGTCCCGGCAGCGCGAGGAGATCCGCCGCAGCATCGCAGAGCTCCTCGAGGTGTCCCCCGACTGCGTCAATGTGAAAGCCACCACCACCGAGAAGATGGGGTTCCTGGGGCGCGGCGAGGGGCTGGCCGCTCAGGCCGTCGTGCTGCTGAACTGCACCGCGTGAGGCGCCGGGTTTGAGCCTGCAGCAGTGGCGCCTGCTGGCGCTCGAGGCGCCGCGCGCCTTGGGTGATCCAGGGGCGACGGGCATCCTGCGCGCCACGCCGGAGGATTTCGTTGTCGAGGAAGACCTGGGGTTCGCGCCCGACGGCGACGGCGCGCATCTGCTGCTCAAGGTGCGCAAGCGCAACGCGAACACCGGCTGGGTCGCCCAGGAGCTGGCGCGCGGCTTGGGCTGCCACGTCCGCGACATTGGCTTCGCCGGCCTCAAGGACCGGCGCGCCGTGGCGATCCAGTGGTTCTCGGTGCCGCTGACGCCGCGTGCGCTCGAGGCGGCGGCGGGGTTCGTGAATCCGGAATTTGCCGTGCTCGAGGTGCACCGCCACCGGCGCAAGCTGCCGCGCGGTGCGTTGGCGGGGAATGCCTTCACCCTGCGCATCCGTGATTACAGCGGCTCGCCGGCCGCGCTGCGCGAGCGCTGCGCGGCAATCCTGCGCTCAGGGGTGCCGAACTACTTCGGGCCGCAGCGCTTCGGGCGCGAGGCCAGCAACCTGGTGCGCCTCGCCGAGGCGCGGCCGGGTCGTCCGGAGAGCTTCGTGCTGTCGGCGGCCCGCAGCCTGATCTTCAATGCCGTGGTCGGGCAGCGCGTGCGGGATGGCAGCTGGGGCACCCTGGAGGTCGGCGACGTGGCGAACCTCGACGGCCGTGGCAGTGTGTTCAGTGTGGATGAACTGTCTGCGGACCTGCCGCAGCGGCTCGAGCGGCTGGAAGTGCATCCCACCGGACCGATGTGGGGCAGCGGTGAGCTGATGTCCCGCGGACCGGTGCGCGCTCTGGAGGAGCGCATCGGCCTCGAACTCCCCGGCGCCTGCCGGTATGTGGTTGATGCCGGGTTGCGCCAGGAGCGCCGCAGTGTGCGGCTGAAGGTGCGCGACCTCACCGCAGAGCCGGACGCCGAGGGGGTGCTGCTGCGGTTCTGGCTGCGCAGCGGCAGTTTCGCCACCGCGGTGCTGCGCGAAATCCTGTCCGATCAGGTGGACGCCGATGATGCGTGAGCCGCAGCCAGCAGGACGTACAGGGCACCGGTGCCGCCATCGACCTGACGCGCCGATGTGAAGGCCTGAACCTGTGCCGTACGGCGCAGGGCGCTGTTGACCAGTTGCCGCAGCACCGCGCCCTTCGGTCCGGAGCGCAGTCCTTTGCCATGGACGATGCGCACGCAGTGGGCGTGACGCTGCAGGCACGCGTTCAGGAACTCGCGCAGCTGCAGGGTCGCCTCGGCGGCGGTGAGGCCATGCAGATCCAGTTCCGCCTGGATGCGGTACTGGCCGCGGCGCAGTCTGCGCAGGGTGGTCGCGGCGACAGCGGGGCGGGCGAAGAGGGTGGGGTCCCCGGGCGCGAGTTCCGGTTCATCCCTCACGTCACCCAGGATTTCTTCGAGCACCTGCGGGTGCGGCGCCCGCGCGAAGCGCGCCCGGGCGCGGGGTCGGGGTGCATCACCCGTGACCCGTTCCGGGACCCGCAGCGGCTTCACGCCGCGGGTGGCCTCGCGAAACAGGGCGATGTCATGCTCGTCAGGCTTGGGCTTCACTTAGATCTCCCCGCAACGGCTCCTCAACGGCTATATTGGCGCGCGTTTCGTTACGGTCTCCTCCCACAAGATAGCGTGAAAATTCTCGTCAGCAATGATGACGGCTTCCGGGCCGAGGGCATCCGGGCCCTCGCCGAGAGCTTGAAGGATCTGGCGCAGGTGACCGTCATGGCTCCCGACCGCAACCGCAGCGGCGCCAGCAACTCCCTGACTCTGGATGTGCCGTTGCGCGTCCAGGAAACCGAGCCGGACGTATTCTGCGTTCTGGGCGGCACCCCCACCGATTGCGTGCACCTGGCAATCTCGGGGTTCTTCGATTACCGCCATGACATGGTGGTCTCGGGCGTTAATGACGGGGCGAACCTCGGGGATGATGTGCTGTATTCAGGCACCGTCGCGGCGGCGATGGAAGGACGCTTCCTGGGACTGCCGACGCTCGCCGTGTCCTTGTGCACCAGCGAGACGAGCGGCCGGCATTTCGCCACGGCGGCGCGCGTGGCCCGCTGGCTGGTGGCGCAACTGCTCGAGCGGCCCCTCGAGCGCGCCATGATTCTCAACGTCAATGTTCCGGATCTGCCCTTTGAGCAGCTGCGTGGCTTGCGCACGACGCGCTTAGGCATGCGCCACCCGGCCGAACCCGTCATCGAGGCGCGCGATCAGCGCAACCGCGTGGTGTACTGGATAGGTCCCGCGGGCGCCGGGGCCGACGCCGGGGAGGGCACCGATTTCGATGCCGTTGCGCAGGGGTTCGTCTCGGTGACGCCGCTGCAGATTGATCTGACCCGATACGGCGCACTGGACACGGTCCGGGGCTGGTTGGCCAAGGCAGGCTTGCATGATTGACGTTCGAATGTCCGGTATCGGGATGACCTCCGCGCGGACCCGCGACCGGCTGGTGCAGCGGCTGCGGGACCAGGGCATCACGAGCGCGGTCGTCCTGGACCGCATCCGCAACGTGCCGCGGCATATCTTCGTCGATGAGGCGCTGGGCAGTCGCGCCTACGAGGACACCGCGCTGCCGATCGGCTTCGGGCAGACCATCTCGCAGCCCTACATCGTGGCGCGCATGACCGAAGCGCTGCTGGCGGGCGGCCCGCTGTCCAAGGTGCTCGAGGTGGGAACAGGCTGCGGCTATCAAAGTGCGGTGCTCGGACCATTGGTCACCAAGCTCTACAGCGTCGAACGCATCGAGCCGCTGTACCTGCGTGCCAAGCTGCGACTGGAAGAACTGGATCTGCGCAACGTGCGGCTCAAGCACGGTGACGGCACGCTCGGCTGGAAGAGCCTCGCGCCCTTCGATGGCATCTTGGTTGCGGCGGCGCCGATCTCGGTTCCCGAGGCGCTGCTGAAACAACTGCAGGTGGGCGGACGACTGATCGTGCCGGTGGGTGCCGAGGGTCACCAGGAACTGATCCGCTTTACCCGCAAGGAGACCCGCATGGAGCGCGAGTCGCTGGGATCGGTCGCGTTCGTGCCGTTGCTGGGCGGCCTCGTCGGATGAAGTTCTACTGTACATAAAGTTCGTAACTTTATGGTTTACATAAACTGTTTGTTGTCAGAATCCACTGACCGCGGCCCGCGCCGCAAGCTGGCAGCATCCCGGCGCCAATCAAGGGCTTGCGTCACGAAGCGCGACGTGTTTAACATGTCGCCGCAGTGCGACGCCAGGACGCTGACAAGAGGGCACCGGGCGGAGAGACGTGAAAAAAGCAACAAAAATATGAGAAATAACAATAATTAAGGGACTTTTGTTCGAGTCTGTCAGCTTCGGATGATTGTCTTGTCGGATTGGATTTCTTCCCCGGTGCCTTCTTTGTCAGCGCCCTTCGGCCCGCCCCCGCGGCGGGCCGAAGCCTAAGCCCCGACTTCAGCGCACAAACAGTACCGCCGCCACGCGCCGCTCTTCCTGCACGAGGATGTTGTACGTCCTGCAGGCCGCGCCCAGATCCATCACTTCCAATCCCACGTTGCGCGCGGCGAACGCCTGGCGCACCGCGCCCGCGGGAAACGTCTGCTTCGCACCGGTGCCGAGCAGTACGACGTCCGGCTGCAATTCAAAGATCGGCGCGAGCTGCGCCACAGTCAGCGCCGCCACAT
>Ga0302310_10000590_pt1 | contig 33380 bp, 29 predicted proteins | sample III_Palsa_N1_2_FD_200451 | JGI IMG/M metagenome (GOLD analysis project Ga0302310, IMG submission 200451) | Peat permafrost microbial communities from Stordalen Mire near Abisko, Sweden - III_Palsa_N1_2 | ecosystem: Environmental > Terrestrial > Soil > Palsa > Peat permafrost | place: Sweden...
GCAGGGTCGTCCGGCGGGCAGCGGGCCGCTCTCGCGACGGATGATCGCCTGCACCAAACCCGCCAAGGTCGCGGGTTCGTCGAGCGCGATCCGGTCCGCGACCTGGCGGTCGAGCGAGGTCGCGACCGTCCGGGTCGCGTTCCTCGACGATCGCCACCGGATCATGCTGGCGCCGCTCGGGCGGCGGCAGCGCCGGGCCCAAACGATCGAGCTTCAGCGCCGCTCGGCGCGTCTTGTGGTTTGGAACGCCAGGTAGAGCGGACATTTTTATCTCCAATTTGGACATATCGAGCTGCAATTCGTACTTGCTTTGTTCCAAAGGATCAACTCGAATCGCCGGAAATATTTTCCAATTCCCCCCTTGCTACATATATCCATAATGGATATATGTCGGACATGATGTCGAATCGGCTCCGAGAATTCCGCGATTTGGCCGGCCTCAGCATGCAGGCGCTGGCCGACCGCGTCGGCACGACCGCGCCGCAGATTAACAAGCTGGAGAAGGGCGAGCGGCGCCTGACGCTGGATTGGATGACCCGGCTGTCCGCGGCCCTGGGAATCGAGCCCAAGGATCTGTTGCCGCTGCCGATCCGCCCGCCCGCTGCGGCGGGCGGGCGCGAACGCCCGCTTCTGGGCGGCGAGGCGACCCCGGGCCCGATGGTCCCCATCCGGGATCCGCGGGACCTGATCCCCGTGCGTAGTGCCGCGCGCGGTGGAGACGAGCAGGAGATGTTCCTGGAGGACGGGCCGATCGACCACATCGCGCGGCCGCATTCGTTGCTGCATGTCCGCGACGCCTATTCGATCTACATGATCGGCGACAGCATGGCTCCGCGCTTTCGGCCCGGGCAACTACTGCACATCAATCCTTACAAACCGCCCCAGCCAGGCACCGGCGTGGTCGTGACGAAGGCCGATAATGTCGTGCTGATCAAAGAGTTCGCCCGGCGGTCGGAAACGACGCTTTACTTGAAGCAGTACAATCCCGCCGCGGAGTTGAAATACCCGCTGGGCGAGATCCGCGATATCCATATCGTCGTGGGGCTCGACGAGCCCTGACCTGGGCGATCGATGCAATCATGCAACAGGTTGCGACGAAGCCGTTTCCATGACCTTGGCAGCGCGACGAATAGGTTTATTTTGCGTTTATAGCTTGTCGAAGGGCGCAGTGCCTGACCGGCAAAACGACCAAGCGTGTACTTTCGGCAACACCCGAAAAAAAAGCACGCAAATCCGATGAACCCGAGACATGCACAGCAACCTCTAGCCGTATTATAGGTTCACGTGCAAGAAGACTAACGCTTTTCGCTTAGACGACTAATATGATGAGGATGATGATGAATAAACGTCTGTGCGTCCTGGGCGCGGTTCTACTCTGCTCGGTTTCCTCCGCCGCGATGGCCCAGCAGCTGACCGGTCCGTATGTTTCTGGTGCTATCGGCGGCAGCTTCCCCCTGCCGGCACAGTCAACGGGTCCGTCGCCGCAGAACAGCAGCAGCGTGACCTACGATGCCGGTGTCGCCACCGCCATCGCCGGCGGTTACGAGTTCGGCAACGGGTTCCGCGCCGAACTGCAGATCGGCTCGTCGACCAACAACGTCGATCATTCCGATCATGGCGCGCTTGCCGGCGGCGGTCACACGACCGAATACAACTTTTTCGGCAATGCGCTCTATGACTTCTATGGCCTCGGCCTGCCGGTCATTCCGCATATCGGCGTCGGTGTCGGCGAGATGCTGCTCCGCACGGCCGGCGTGACCACGGAAGCCGGCAACGCGCCGTTCAACGCCCACAGCGCCGTCGTCGCCTACCAGGGCATCATCGGTGTCGAATATCCGCTCGCCGAGAACCTGAAGCTGGGCCTCGACTATCGCTACATCGGCACCCAGGACGCCGATGTCGCCGGTACGTTCGGCGGCGCTCCCGAAGTGGCCCACTACGCCTTCCACTCGAACAACGTGTTCCTGACGGTTCGCGTCGAGTTCGGCGCGCTGCCGGCCGCTCCGGCGCCGTTGCCGGCCGTCGTCGTGCCGCCGGCCCCGCCGGCCAAGGCGCCGGAAGTGCAGCGCGCGTTCCAGGTGTTCTTCGACTTCAACAAGTCGGACATCACCGCCGCCGCCGCCAAGGTCATCCAGCAGGCCTCCGACAGCGTCAAGGCCGGCCACATGACCCAGATCAACGTGACGGGTCATACCGACACGGTCGGCTCGGCCAAGTACAACCAGGCTCTGTCGGAGCGCCGCGCCGCTGCCGTCAAGGCTCAGCTGGTTGCCGACGGCGTGCCGAACACCGAGATCGCGACCTCGGGCGTTGGCAAGACCGGCCTGCTGGTTCCGACCGCCGATGGCGTGCGCGAGCCGCAGAACCGCCGCGCCGAGATCGTTCTGCAGTAATCCGCAGATCGTTCCCGCGTAAAGACGAAGGCGCGCCCCGATGGGGCGCGCCTTTTCTTTGCTTGCTCCGCACGAAGCGCTTGGCTCCGCCCGGGGCGACTGCCGGCTATTTTGCCGCGATGGTCTTCTTGGCCTTCGTCTTCGTCTTCGGCTTGGCCTTGGCGGCCGGCGCCTTGGCGACGCACAGCTCGCCGCCGATCTCGTTCTTGTCGGTGACATGATCCAGCGCGAGCTGCGAGAAGCCGGCGCTGTCGATCGCCAGTACCTGCTGGAACAAAGGTGCCGCATCGGCGCAAGGCGTGGTCGAACTCATGCTGCGATCCGACGCCTCGTTCGCCACCCGGGTGACGAAGCTATCCAGCTGCGCTTCGGAGGCGCCACCGTAGACGCGTTTGAAATGGGCCCGCAGCGCCGTTCCCGCCGCCTTCAGCCGATCGCCGAACCGCGCGACGAACGTGCCGTACTGCGCATCGTAACTATGCTCCGGCACGTTGGAGCAGGTCAGCTGGGCCACATTCAATTCGGTCTGCAGGATACGCACGTGCGCCGCCTGCCATTCCTGCTCCGTGTAGCATTCCGCATGCGCCAAGGCCGGCGCCAGGACGAGCGACGCGACAAGCACGCTCGACAAGACTCGTTTCGACAAATTCAGCCCCCTTTACCATGCGCCCCGGACGGTGGCCGGTGGCGGGCCCCCTGCTTCTCGTCCGAAGCGGCGATACCCCGGAGATCGTCCTCCAGGACCGCAATCCATTACATTTCACCGAGTCGGCATGCGCCACGATTGGCGACAAGATGAATCCAGTGACCTATTCGGGGCAAGCCGTTTTTTCGTGAGCAAATTGCGACCAATTCGCCGCGCTGCCAACAAAGGGCAGATGCGCAATGAGATCATGGACTTGGCTGCTTGACAGGATTCGCCTGCTCCCCCATGTTTCGCGCCTCGACAACAATATCGGCCCTGGCCTATGCCGCGTCTTGCCCTGCGACGACGAACGACTCTGCGACGCGCCCCGCGCGTTGCGATGCTGTTCGCCTGCTTGTGGGCCCCGGCCGGCAGCCTCGTCTAGAGGCTGATGGCGCGATCGGCTCTCCTCGGCAGTCGGACAGTTCCTGTCCCCGACCTCCCCGCCGATGAGAGCCTGATGATCGAGATCACCCCGGAAAATCCGTCCGACGCCGCCGCCATCGAGATCCTGCTGGACCAGGCCTTCGGTCCGGGACGCCTGACGAAGTCGTCCTATTCCTATCGCAAGCGGGTCAGCCAGCTCTGGCCGCTGTGCCTGGTCGCGCGCGAAGCGGGCGAGATCGTCGGTACCATCCGCTATTGGCCGATCGGCATCGGTCCCGGCGGCGCACCAGCGCTGCTGCTGGGCCCGGTCGCCGTGCGGGCCGATCACCAGTCCACGGGAGTCGGCGGTCTGCTGATGCGGGCGAGCCTGACCCGCGCGACGGCCGCCGGCCATCATCTGGTCGTCCTGGTCGGCGACGAGCCCTATTACGGCCGCTTCGGCTTTCGTCCCGCCAGCGCATGGGGCGTGTCGATGGAGCGGGAGAACCCGGCCCGCGTCCTGGCGCTGCCGCTGGACGGCAACGCCGCGACAATTCCGGCGGGCGTGGTCCAGCGCTGGAGGTCGGTTCGTCGCGAGGCAGCCTAAGGCCGTTTAGATATCCTGCTCCAGCGGCATGACCGGCTCGCCGGTCTTTTCGCCCAATTCCTTTTCGGTCATCACACGGTTGCGGCCGCTCTGCTTGGCACAATAGAGCGCCGCGTCCGCCCGCTCGATGAAGACATAGGGCGGCTCGCCCAAGCGATAGGCGCTGACCCCGACCGAAATCGTTACGACACCGAAATTCTGCTTGGTTTCCCTGTTGACGATCGCCTTGTTGCTGATCGTCTCACGCAGATGTTCGGCCACGATGGCCGCGTCCGCCAAGTCGGTGTCCGGCAATAGGATCGCGAATTCCTCGCCGCCGTAACGGGCCGCCTGGTCGCGCCCCTTGATGCCTTCGACCATGGTCTTCGAAACCAGCTTCAGCACCAGATCGCCGAACTGGTGACCATAGGTGTCGTTGAAGCTTTTGAAATGATCGATGTCCATGAGCAGCAGCGTCAGCTCGCTGCCCTGCTCCATCGACTCCTGCATGCAGCGCTTCAGTTGCAGATCGAAGCTCTTGCGATTGCCGATACCGGTCAGCGCGTCGGTCTGCGCCTCGCGGCTCGCATCCTCGACCTGCTTGCGCAACTCGCCGATCTCTTCCGTCGTCGCGCTCAATTGGCGTTCGAGTACGTTCGAACGCTCGATCATGACGTGGGTCTCGTCCATGACCTGCATGATGATCGCGCGGACGCTTTCGAGCGGATTCTCGGCCAGCAGATCCTTGGCGGTCGTGTCGAGCGTCTCGCCGAACTGGCGGACGCCTTCGCCGGCGTTGCCGAGCGTGCCCAGCACGCCGGTCATCGCCGTCTCGATCTGCTGCGCCAGGGCCCGGATGCGCTCGGTATGTTTCATGCCGCCATAGAAGCGTTCGTAGAGGTCCGACAAGACCTCGGGCGAGAATTCCATCTTGTTCGAGATCAGGATCTGCATCGCCCGGCGCACCGCCGGCGGCGCATCCGCGGCATAGCCATACCAGACGGTGAAATTCTCCGGCGTGGCCTTGATCGCATGCTCGTGCATCTGCTTGAGCGCTTCCAGCGCGAAGCCGCGGGCGGTTGCGAGATCTGGTTCCATCACAGCACCCGCTGTCTGAGAAGCGCTTCGGCGGCATCGGCGGAAACCGGCCGCGAATAGAAATAGCCCTGAGCGAAATCGCAGCCCAATCCGCGCAACTGCTCCGCCTCGTCGGCCGCTTCGACGCCTTCGGCGACGACGTCGAGCCCCAGGTCATGGCCCAGTTCGATGATCGATCGGACCAGCCGGAACGCCTCGGGCGCCCGGCACATGCGGCTGACGAACGACCGATCGATCTTGAGCGTGTCGAGCGGGAAGCGGTGCAGATAGCTCAACGAAGAATAGCCGGTGCCGAAATCGTCGAGCGACAGTTCGACGCCGCGCCGGCGCAACTCGTCCAGCGTCACGACCATCGATTCCGGATCGCTCATCAGCACGCTCTCGGTGATCTCCAGCTTGAGGCGGCCAGCCGGTAGGGTCAGTCGATCCAGCAGCTTGTGCAGCCGCATGATGCCGGCACGATCGGAGATCTGGCGCGTCGACAGATTGACCGCCATCGAGAAATTCGCATCGACCAGGCCCAGCGCGTCCCAGCGCTCACTTTCCTTGGCGGCGCACTCGATCGCGAACAGGCCGAGCGGACCGATCAGGCCGGCTTCCTCGGCCAGCGGGATGAAGCGCATCGGCGGGATCAGGCCCAGTTCCGGATGGCGCCAGCGCATCAGTGCCTCGAATCCCGCGACCCGGCTGGTGCCGTCCTGGTCGAGCGCCACGACCGGCTGATATTCGAAGAAGATCTGGCCCAGCCGTTCGGCGTTGGTCAGATCCTTACCCATCTGCCGGCGCAGGTTCGTCTCGCGCAGCAGCGCGTCGTCGAACAGTTCGGCCCGGCTGCCGCCGCGCAGCTTGGCCCGGTCGAGCGCCAAGCGCGCATTGCGCAGCAGATCGGCTCCGGTCGAGGCGTCGCCCAGGGTCGGCGTCGCGATGCCGACCGAAACGCCGACCGGCATTTCCACGTCGCCCAGCGAATAGGGCTGGGCCAGATCGCCCAGCATGACCTCGGCCATATCGAGCGCCTGGGCATGGTCCGGCATATCCTGCAGCCAGATCGCGAATTCGTCGCCACCCAGGCGCGACAGCGCGTCCTGCGGCTTGACCCGGGCCGCCAGGCGCCGCGCCACCGCGATCAGCAGCGCGTCGCCGGCACCGGAACCCAGGCTGTCGTTGATGCGCCGGAACTGGTCGATGTTGAACATCAGCACCGCGGTCCCGTCGATCGCAGCCGCACTGTTGCGCGTGTCGATCAGGTGGGTGAAGAACGCGCGGTTGTTGATGCCGGTCAGCCGATCCTCATAGGCGGCATTCAGCAGATTGATCTCATAGGTCTTGCGCAACGTGATGTCGGACTGCGAACCGGCCATGCGGATCGGTTCGCCGGCACCGTTGCGGAGCGCGATGCCGCGGCACTGCATCCAGCAATAGCGGCCATCGCCGTGACGGATACGGTATTCGGTATCGAGCTGCGGTGTATGGCCGGCGATATGTTCGTCGATCTCGCGCTTCAGCCGCAGCACGTCCTCGGGATGGACCCGGCTCAGCCAATCGTCGAGCGTCGACAGCCGTTTGTTCGGTTCCGCACCGACGATCTCGCGCCAGCGGCTGGAGTAATAGACCTCGCCGGACGGGATGTCCCAATCCCAGATGCCATCGTTGGCCGCGCGCGAGATCAGCGCGTAGCGCACCTCGCTCGCCAGCAGCGCCTCTTCGGCCGCCTTGCGATCGGAAATGTCGTAATAGCCGGCCAGGATCGAGGGCTCGCCGTTGAAGGTGACCGAGCGGGCGGCGATGAGCGCCCAGAAGGTCGAGCCGTCGGCGCGGCGCATCTCGACTTCATGATTTTCGACCGAGCCGTCGCGGCGCACCAGCTCGAGCAGCCGCACCCGGTCCTCGACATGGACGAACAGCGCGTCCGTCGTCAGCCCCTCGCCCGTGTCCGCGCGCGGCGCGAACTGCTGGCGCGAGCGCCGGTTGGAAAACACGATGCGCTTGTGATCGGCGGTCGTGAGCACGATCGGGATCGGCAGCGCCTCGGCGATGATTCGGAACCGCTCCTTGCGCGCGACGGAGCGGGGGCTGGCGACCAACGAAAGATCGGCCAACCGTGCGCCCAGCAGCGCGCCGAACGACAGCAGGTAGATCGAGGCCAGACCGACGAACACCAGCCCTTGCGGCCAGCGGCTGAAAGCGGCGGCGAGCCCAATGCCATGGACGAGGCCGAAACCGCAGGCAACCGCCGCAGCCGCGCAGATCGCCGCGCGCAGGTCGGTCAACAAGGGCCCGACCCAGGCGAGGCCGAGACCGCTGACCGCGCCGATCAGCAGCACCAGAAGGGTGGGAACCGTCGTCAGGTCCAGCGCCCCGTCGAGCGCCGCGATGCTGAAGAGATGAACCAGGGTCAGACCGACGCCGATCACCAGACCGGCCAAATTCGACGGTCGATGATGGCTGTGCCACACGCGCGGAACGAACCAGGCGAGGAAGGCGACGAGCAGCAGCGAGGCGACGACGGCATAGGGCCGCAATTGGCCGAAGCCGGCACCGGCATCGACCATCAATGCCGCCAGTTGCAGCACCCACAGCACCAGGCCGGCCGAGAGGAATGCCAGCACGCGGCGCAGACGAACGCCCCAGCCGCCGCGGGGCGTCAGGTCGGACGAGGACGATGCGGCTGTCTGGGTGTGGCTCAAAGTATTTGCCCGCGCTGCATCTCGGCAAGAAACATGAAACGACGCCGATTGACGGTGGCGCGTCGATTAAGGGTTAGGGCCGAAAGAACGGGCGCCGGCCAGACGACGATGGCCCGACGGCTATCACTATCCTTTAGCCGTAAAGAAACCATTTCGCGATGGTCCTGCGCGATAATTCCGATAATTTTCTGAAAATTTTGCGCAAGAATTCGAGCGGCTTTCAGGCCTTGGGTTCCTCGACACCGAATATGCCGTGCGGACGGTAGATCAGGACCAGGCACAGAATGGCGAATACTGCCACGTCGCGATAGGCATAGCCGAAATAGGCGGTCCAGAATGTCTCGAGCATGCCGATCGCGAAACCACCGATGACCGCGCCCGGCAGCGAACCGAATCCACCGAGCAACGCCGCGGTCAAGGCCTTGAAACCAAACACGAAGCCCATGGCGGCGTCCGCCTCGCCGTAATAGACCGACACGATGAGCCCGGCGAGTGCCGCGAGCCCCGCGCCCACCGCCGACGTCAGCCCGACGACCCGATTGATGTTGATGCCCAGCATCGAGGCCATGAACAGGTCGTCGGCACAGGCGCGATAGGCGCGTCCGATCCGGCTCGATCGGATGATCCAGGCGAACACGGCGCCGACCACGAGGGCGAGCGTCAGGACCATCAGCTGCGTGTCGCCGATCACGACCGGGAATCCGGCCTGCTCGAACAGCTGATGCCGGCCGGTGAACACCGGGTCCTGCCATTTGTCGTTGGCGCCCTGAACCACGCGCAGCCCGTTTTCCAGCACGATGGCGAGCCCGATGCCGGACAACAGCGGCGTCAGGCGCCCGTGACCGCGGAGCGGGCGATAGGCGATCCGATCGATGACCCAGCCCCACAGCGCCATGACCGGGATGACGATGCCGCCAACCCCCGCCAGCAGCAGGGCGCCCCTGAACGCGCCGAGATCGACACCGACCGCCATCAGCAGAATGACCAGCAGCGCGCCGGTGGCATAAATCTGCCCGAACGCGAACTGGATGGTCCCGGTCACGCCGTAGACCAGGGAATATCCCGTCGCAACCAGCGCCAGCACGGCGCCCAGCACCAACCCGTTCAGCACTTCCTGGATGAAATAGGGCCAGGCGCGGCCGGGCGGGACGACGAGCGGCGCGTCTTGAGTCAAGTCGCCCAGATCGACCGGCACACCGACGGCGGTGCTCAGCATGATCAGCCGCATCGTCGACAGTGGAAAGCTGTCGAGAGCGACGCTGCGCAGCGTCGCTTGATCGCCCCGATGGTCGGCCGGGGCGAAGTCGCAGGAGCCATGATGCGGCGCCCGGCCGGTTTTGGCGGTCAGCGAAAGGTCGACCCGGTTCCCGGCCGCGCCCGTGAGCGCGACCGAAAAATCCGTCGGCGCGGCGTCCAACAGGGTCTCCAGCGCACGCGCACAGATATCGACGCGTTCCTGATCGTCCCGGCAGCCGCCGAGACCGATCAATACCAGCAGCAAAAGCGGAATCACTCGAAGCGGCGACACCAGGGCGGCAAGCCTTGATGATCCGCCGGCGATCATGCGGCCGCGGTCTCGATCGGAATATTGTCGATCAGGCGCGTCCGGCCCAGGCGGGCGGCAACGAACAGCCGGGCCGGTCGCGCCAGGCTTTCGACCGGTACCAGCGTCTCGGCATCGTTGATCGAGACATAGTCGATCGGGCCGAATCCGGCGGCCGCAAGCCGCCCCTTGGCGGCTGCGAGCAGTTGGGCGAACGGCGCTTCGCCGGCCAGTGCGGCGGCGGCCGTCTCGCGCAGGATTCGCGGCAGCTGGGCGGCGGCCTGCCGTTCCTGGGCGCTCAGATAGACGTTGCGCGACGACAGCGCCAGGCCATCGGCCTCGCGCACGGTCGGCACGCCGACGATCCCGGTCGGAATATCCAGATCGCGCGCCATGCGGGTCACGACCCGCAGCTGCTGATAATCCTTCTGGCCGAAATAGGCGTGGTCGGCCTGGACCTGCAGCAGCAGCTTGGCCACCACGGTCGCGACGCCCTGGAAATGACCGGGACGGAACGGCCCACACAGCCCGTCGGTCAGGCCGGCGACGGCGACATGGGTCGCGAAGCCGGCCGGATACATCTCCTCGACCGTGGGCGCCCAGACCAGATGGCCGCCGGCCGCGGCGAATGTGGCGACGTCCGCCGCCTCGCGGCGCGGATAGGCGCTGAAATCCTCGTTCGGTCCGAACTGGGTCGGGTTGACGAAGATGCTGACCACGGCACGCTCGCCGGCGGCCAGCGCGCGCCGGACCAGGGTCAGATGGCCGTCGTGCAGCGCGCCCATGGTCGGGATCAGACCGATGCGGGCCCCGTCGCGGCGCCATTGGGCGATCTGCTCGCGCAGCATCGCAACGGTACGGATGACGGGTGGCGGGGATGTCGGCATCGAGGCGGGGTCCAAAACCAAAGTCGGGGCCGCGACTATAAGCACTCTTCGGGGCGGCACCAGTGCGGCGTGCGGGCGGGTTACTCGGCCACGTCGTGGAAGCGGGTATAGTCCACGGCCCGGCGGCCGTCCGGGTGGGTCGTGAAGATGTCGGCAAAGCGCGCCTGCCAGCGTACCGTATCGGAATTGTAGGCGTAGCGGGCATAGACCGACTGGGCGAAGGTCTCGTCGGTGCCGGTCATGGTGCAGACCAGTGTCATGTCCTCGGCCCGCATGATCTCCGGCGTGACGCCATGCAGCGGGCTCGCCTCGTCGATCCGGTGCATCACGGTCCAGGTCAGCGCGAACACCGGCGTATGATCGCGCACCAGCACCAGATCGTGGAAGCGGCGCATCTCGACCCCTTCGGACGAGGTTTCCAGGCGCAACACATAGAAGCGCATCTGCGCCTCGACGATCTGATTGCGCCGCTGGTTGGCGACGCGGAACATCAGATGCGGCCGGCCGTCGAACGTGTCGACGACCGCGACCCGGCTGAAGGTCATGCGTGCGGTCGGGCGCGACACCCGGGCGAACAGCAGACCGGTCGACAGTGCCATGGTCATCATGCCGTAGACCGTTTCGGTCGTGGCGATCAGGTTGGCGGCCAGATCCTGCGGATACATGTCGCCATAGCCGATCGTGGCCATGGTCTGGACGCTGAAGAAGAACGCATCGGCGAACGAGCCTGGCCGGGCATGGGCGATATCGTTCGGAAAGATCAGATAGAGGCAGGCGAACACGCCGTTGGCCGCGATCCAGGCGCCGGCGAGCCCGAACAGCAGCCCGACGACCGGAATCGTCATCATGAAATGATAGGTGTCGCGCCAGCCGCTCTTTTCGAAACCGATCCGGGCGACCTCGCCGGTGTCGCGGCCGAACACGCCGGCCTCCGCCGGCCGGCGCGGCGTCGCGACACGCTTGCGGCTGACCGGCCGGGCCATGGTCAGGGGGCGGCGGGCTGGCCGTCCGGCTCGGCGGCCGACGGCAGGGACGTGGTGAAGGCGACGTTCAACCCTTCGTCCGAGGTCTCGATCAGGGACGACAACGCCTGCTCCCGGTCGGGCAAGCCGACCCGCGCGGCCAGCACCGCGGCCGCGACCGGATCGCCATCGGCCTCGCGTGTGGCCTCGGCCCGGGCCGCCGCCTTCTGCGCCGAGGCGTTGGTCTGCGCCGGCCGCAGCACGGCCAATTCGACATAGCCGGCGGAGCCGTCGTTCAGCGTCAGCTGCACCCAGCCGGGCGCCGCCTCGCCACCCGGCCCCTGGACCCGCTGCAACCGGCGAAGCTCGGAAACGCGGGCGGCCGTCGCGGCCGGCTTGGCATAGATCGGAGCCGCGGCGGTCACCATGAAGAACTGGGCCGGTGCCGGCGGCGCGGCCGCCGCGCGCGCGACCTTCAGATCGACGCCGGGCGCTGTCGTCGCCAACCGGTCGCCGACCAGGCGCAACAGCGTGACGCGCTGGTCCAGCGGCTGGATCGCCCGCCGCGCGATCTCGATTTCGGCTTCGAAGCTGCCCCGTTCGGCGGCCATCAGCGGCGCCAGCTGCGCCGCCGCCAGACTGCCGCCGGAAACGCCGGTCCGGATCTCCTCGGCCCGATCCAGGCGGCAGGCCTTGAGCGTCGCGAAGCTGGACGTCACCCGATCGACCGCGTTGGCCGTCGTGGCCAGGTCGGTCGTGAGGCCCTGGGCCTGCAGCACCGGCGTGGCCGCGGTCCGGCGCAGACCGGCGTAATAGGCATCGGGACCGCCCGGCTGATCGGCCGGCAGGGCGCTGCGATCGGTCGCCGCGGCGAAATCGGCGCTCTCGGCGACACAGCTGCCGGCGCTGACCGCAACCGGCTTGGGCGCCTGGGCCTGGCAGGCGACCAGACCGGCCAGCAAGGACAAGGTCAGGGCCCGGCGGATCGGGATGAGGGGCAAGGAGCGGATCATCGGGACGATGGGATCGGGCTTTTCTGAGGTCGGAAGGGCGGGCGCGCCACGATACAGGACCGGGCGGTTTTTGCAGCTGTTAACTGACCCGGCGGAAAGTGAGGTTGAGCCGTCGGGCGCCGAGGGTCGGATGCTGTCCGGGCACGACCCGGTCGACCCCGTGATAGGCCAGCCGCGCGGGACCACCGAACACCAGTACGTCGCCATGGTCGAGCAGGAACGAGCGCGTCGGCCCACCCCGGCTGGCGCCGCCGATGCGAAAGCGCGCCGACAGGCCGAAGGAGACCGATACGATCGGTGCCGCCAGCGCCCGCTCGTCCCTATCCTGATGCGCGCCCATGCGCGCGCCCAGCTCATAGAGATTGATCAGGCAGGCTTCCGGCGCGAAGCCCGGAAATCCCGCGGCATCGGCCGCCTCGGTCGCGAGCGACGCCAGCACCGGCGGCAACGCCGGCCAGGCCCGACCGGTCAGCGGATCCGTCGGCGCATAGCGATAGCCGTCCCGATCGCTGACCCAGCCGAGCGCGCCGCAATTGGTCATCGCGGCCGACATCTGCTTGCCGCCCGGCGTCGTCAGCCGGCGCGGTGGGCAGGCATCGACCACCACCAACGCCGCCGCCAGCATGGCATCGCCGGCCCGTGCCTTGAACAGGGTGATGCCCGGCCCGACGGCGAGCCGGATCACCAGACCGTCTCCATCACCGCCGCCGGATCGACCAGCCGCTGCAGCCGCTGGGCCGCCAGATGGGCGAAGCGCAGGGTCACCGCCTTGCGCCGGGCCGGCGCCAGCCGATGCTCGGATGCCTGCCGGACGATCTCGGCATTGAACCCGTCTGCCAGGATCAGCCCGCAATCGTCGGGAATGAGCTCGACCGGGAAATGCTCCGGCACGGCAAAGAACAACCGGTCGCAGAATTCACGATACGCCGGCCATTTCCGGTCCGAGCGGAAATCCTCGATCGAGGATTTGACCTCGACGATCGCGATATCGCCGGTGCGGTCGAGCGTCATCACGTCGGCGCGCCGGCCGTTGGCGAGCGGCACCTCGGTGACGCCGGCGAGACCATGGGCGGCCAGCATGCGGCAGACGCCGCGCGCCAGCAGCACGCCGGCCTGCACCCTCGCCCCTTCGCTCGGCCCCATCTCTCGTCCTCGTTTTGTTCTCTCGCATCACCATAAGAAACCCAATGCCGGGCGCCTGGCAAGGGGCGGCCATGCTTGGCGGTATCTTGTCGCGCCATTCGGCCGCCGCTAGTAAGGAATGCCTATATTTTCTCACCCGTCCCAGCGAACAGGACATCATGACCGCCAACGACCGGCCCGAGGCCCCTGCCCTGCCGCGCGACGAGGCTGCCGCCTTCCGCGCTGCCAACGCCACCAATGAATTCCGTCAGGCGCGGCTGGGCAAACTCGAGGCGATGAAGCGGTTGGGCGTCAACGCCTATCCTTATCGGTTCGACCGCACCGCGCTCGCCGCCGCGATCGAGCAGGATTATGCCGACCTGCCGGCCGGCGAGACCACGGCCGTCACCGTCAAGATCTGCGGCCGCATCCGGGCGATCCGCAATTCCGGCATGTTCATCGATCTGCACGACAGCAGCGGCAAGATCCAGGTGTTCTGCCACAAGGATTTCATGGCGCCGGAACAGATCGAGCTGGTGAAGCTCCTGGACCTGGGCGACATGATCGGCGTCACCGGCCTGGTCCGCCGCACGCCCCGCGGCGAGCTGACGGTCAATGCCGCCGAGGTCGTGGTGCTGGCCAAGGCTCTGCTGCCGCTGCCGGAGAAGTATCACGGCCTGAGCGATCTGGAGACGCGCTACCGCCAGCGCTACCTGGACCTGATCATGAACCCGGAAAGCCGGGATACGCTCCGCAAGCGCAGCCTGATCATCGCCTCGCTCCGCAGCTTCCTGATCGAGCGCGGCTTCCTCGAGGTCGAGACGCCGATGCTGCACACCATCGCCGGCGGCGCCACGGCCAGGCCGTTCGTGACCCATCACAACGCGCTCGACATGGAGCTATACCTGCGCATCGCGCCGGAGCTGCATCTGAAGCGGCTGATCGTCGGCGGCCTCAGCGACAAGGTGTTCGAGATCAACCGGAATTTCCGCAACGAGGGCGTCTCGCCGCGGCATAATCCGGAATTCACCATGATGGAGCTGTACTGGGCCTTCGCCGACTACACCGACATCATGACGCTGCTGGAGGACATGGTAGCCCACGCGGCGATCGCGGCCAACGGCACGACCAAGGTCATGGTCGGCGAGAACGAGATCGATTTCGCCGGTCCCTGGGCGCGCCGGTCGATGATCGATCTGGTCAAGGATAAGACCGGCGTCGATTTCAACGAGATCCACACCGCCGAGGCGGCTCGCGATGCCGCCAAGCGCCTGGGCGTCAAGATCGAGGGTCACGAGAACTGGGGACAGGCAGTCGAGGCCGTGTTCGGCGACAAGGTCGAACAGACGCTGATCCAGCCGACCCATGTCATGGATCACCCGCTCGAGATCTCGCCGCTGACCAAGGTCCATCGCGACAACCCGCGTCTGGTCGAGCGGTTCGAAACCGTGGTCAACGGGATCGAATTGACCAACGCGTACTCGGAATTGACCGACCCGCAGGACCAGTTCGATCGCTTCGAAGGCCAGATGAAGCAGCGCGACCAGGGCGACGACGAGGCGCAGCAGCTCGACATCGACTTCATCACCGCGCTGGAATACGGCCTGCCGCCGACCGGCGGGTTGGGGGTCGGCATCGATCGGCTGGTCATGATGCTGACCAACAGCCCGGCGATTCGCGACGTCATCGCCTTTCCGACCATGCGGCCGACCGCCTGACGCGTCACGATCACTGGCGTTCGACTTGGGTATTCTACCCTGGTCGAACGCGCGGTCACCAGCATCGCATCTTCGCGATCATTTGCGCGACTCGGGATGGCGTTTGACGCCATTTCGCTCGGCTCGCCGCTTTACGATGGTATGACTTTGAGCATCCCCTGCTTCGTCCGCGCAAGATGACTATCGAGAAACACGGCTTTTTCGCTATTTTTGGATGATTTCGTCAGTTCCCCTCTTCCGTTTATTGTGGCAACGCACTATTTACGGAGACAGCAGCCGTTGCACGTCCCCTTTGGCGACGTTTCCGTGCCGATGAAATCCGCCGATGGCCGAGGTTTCATCTGGGAGCGTCAAAAAAAACCCAAGAGATTTGGCATTATCGACGTGTCAAGCGGCCGCACCCCGGCCAGTCCGGGACTAATTCCCGATACGGGTGATCCCATCCGTTATCGATTCGTCTTGTGAAGGTTACCAATGACAGCCAGCTCTCCATCACCGGAGACCATTCGTTTCATCGCCCGGATTCTCGCGGCCCAGCCGACCGCCGTCACCGAGGTGGCCGAGACGATCGCCAACATCGTGCGCGCCGTCGATACTCTGGGAGCGCCCGCCGCCCCGTTCGATGCCGCCCCGGTCGCCAAACCCCGCGTCGCCAAGGTTGCAGCACCCCGTCGTAACCCGGTGACGGAGACCGCGCCCGCACCGCGGATCATCGTGCTGAAGCCGCGCGGCGCCGTCGGGCGTCCGCGCCGCCGCCTCCCGGAAGCGGTCGTGAGCGTCGAGCCTGAGATCGAAGCCACGCCCGAACCCGCAGCGCAGCCGCGGCTGCTGCGTCGTGCCGAGATCGCCCATCCGGAGCATGATCCGGCCGGCGGCCTGCAGCCGGTCCGCCCGGCGGGCGGCCCGGTGCGCGGCGTGGTGAAATGGTTCGACGGCAAGACCGGCAAGGGCGCTCTGCGCCTGACCGGCGTCTCCGGCGACATCGCCCTGGAACGTGCGGTGCTGGAGCAATCCGCGATCAAGCGCTTGTACAAGGATCAGGAGATCGAGGCGACGATCGAGGATCTGGGCCGCGGCCGCGTCACCCTGCTGTCGTTGAGCCTGCCGGGCCGCAACCCGTCGGCGGCCGCCGGCGGTTTGTTCGGCGGCGGGACCGCCGGCACGACCAATGCTCACCGTCAGACTCGCTCGGTCATGGTCGAAGTGAAGCGTGACGGTGTCAGGGCGACGAGCGCGCGCGAGGAAGCCGAGCATGTGTTGGGCGGCATGGAACGTCTGCGCAATACCCGCCGTATGACCCCGTCGAAGTAATCACCATTCAGTCGTTAGGATAGGAATAAAACATGTCCGACAAGCCCGCTCCATCCAGCCACGGCGAAATCCTGCGCATGGTGACCGATGTCATCGCCAGCTATCTGAAGAAGAACCCGGTGTCGGCGAGCGACCTGCCGAACGTGATCTCGACCGTCTATGGCGCCTTCTCGGCACCGCAGAACGGTCCGGTCGAGGCGGTAGTCGAGCGGCCAGAGCCGGCCGTGCCGATCAAGCGCTCGGTGACGCCCGACTTCATCATCTGCCTGGAAGACGGCAAGCAGTTGAAGATGCTGAAGCGGCATCTGGCGACGTCCTACAATCTGACCCCGGACGAATACCGCGCCCGCTGGGGCCTGCCGCCGGACTATCCGATGGTGGCGCCGAACTATGCGACCCAGCGCTCGGCGCTCGCCAAGCAGATCGGCCTCGGCTCGCGCTCGCGCGACGGCAAGCCCACGCGCGGCAAGGCGAAGACCGCTTAAGCATCACGCTTCAGCGTTAGGACGACCAGACGCCGCCGGTTCGACAGAGCCGGCGGCGTCTAATATTCCAGCAGGGCCGTGATCTTGCGTTCGTCGGACTGGCCCATCACCTCACCCGCGAGGCGAACCGCTTCGGTCATGCTGAGCGTGCGCAGCCGCTGCTTGACGCGCGGCAGGCTGGCCGGCGCCATCGACAGGGTGCGAATGCCCAGGCCCAGCAGCAGCGGCGTAAAGCGCGGATCGCCCGCGATCTCGCCGCACACGCTGATCGGAATGCGCGCCCTGACCGCGGCCTCGGTCGAGAACTGGATCAGCCGCAGCACCGCCGGATGGACCGTGTTGTAGAGATGCGCCACCTGATCGTCGCCGCGGTCGATCGCGAGCGTGTATTGGGTCAGGTCGTTGGTCCCGAGCGCGAAGAAATCGCATTCGGCGGCGAAGGCATCGGCGGCGAGCGCCGCCCCCGGCACCTCGATCATGATGCCGAGCGGCGGCAGCGGATCGGCGATGCGGATACCGGCGGCGCGCAGGCGCAGGGCCGTCGCCAGCAGCACGGCGCGCGTCTCGCGCACTTCCGACAGCGACGAGATCATCGGCAGCAGAATGCGCACCGGCCCCTCGACGCCGACGCGCAGGATCGCCGCCAGCTGCGTTTCCAGCAGCGGGCGATGTTTCAGCGACAGGCGGATCGCGCGCAGGCCCAGGGCCGGGTTCGGGCTGTCGGCCGTGATGCCGCGCAGGCTATAGGCGAGCTTGTCGCCGCCGATATCGAGCGTGCGGATCGTCACCGGCCGGCCGGCCATCCCGCGCACCAGCAGCAGCAGCGCATCGACCTGCTCGTCCTCGGTCGGCGGATCCTCGCGGTTCATGAACAGGAACTCGGTCCGGACCAGGCCGATGCCGGCGGCATCGACCTCGGTCGCCTGGGCCAGTTCGCGCGGCAGTTCCAGATTGGCCTGCAACTCGATCATGACGCCGTCGCGGGTGACCGACGGCAATTGCCGCAAGAGATCGAGCTGGCGCTGCTCGCGCTGCGCCACGATCCGCCCGGCCTCGTACTGCGCCAGCGTCGCCGGCGTCGGGTTGATCGTGACCGTGCCGGCGCTGCCGTTGATCAGCACCACATCGCCCTGGCCGACGCCCTGCAGCAGCCCGACGCAGCCGAGCACGGCCGGAATGCCGAGCGAGCGCGCCATGATCGCCGTATGGCCTTCGGCCCCGCCCAAGGCCGTGGCGAAGCCCGCGACCCGGGTCGGGTCCAGCAGCGCCGTATCGGCCGGCGTCAATTCGTCGGCCAGCAGGATCGTGCCGGTCGGCAGCTTGCCGATCGCGGTGAACGGCGTCTTGGTCAGATTGCGGATCAGCCGCGAGCCGACCACGCGGATATCATCGATGCGGGCGGCCAGATAGGCGTCGCCCATCATGGCAAAGCTTTCGGCGATCGCGTCGATCTCGATCCGGACCGCCGCCTCGGCATTGATCAACTGTCCGCGGATGCGCGCCACCACGCCGCGCAGCAGACGCGAATGGGTCAGCATCGCCAGATGGGCATCCAGCAGATAGCCAACCTCTTCGGCCGCCGGCCCATGCAGCGCCGCGGATTTTTCCTTGAGCTTCAGCAATTGATGGCGCGACAGCCCGACCGCGGCATCGAACCGGTCCAGCTCGCCCGAAACCTGATCGGCGGCGATGCTGTATTCTGGCACCGAGAGCGCCGCCAGATCCGAGACATGGGCACTGCCGAGCGCCAGGCCGGGCGACACGCCCAGCCCCGTCATCACCCGCTCGACGCGCGGGCCTGGCTCCTCGGACCGCGAGGTGTCAGTCCTGCTCATCGAACGCGTCCGAGACCAGACCCGCCATCGCCTCGAGCGCGACATCGGCCTGCCGACCGGTCACCCGGATTTCGATGGTCGTGCCGATCGAGGCGGCCAGCATCATCAGGCCCATGATCGACCGGCCGCTGACCACGCTGCCGTTCTTGGCGACGCGGACGTCGGCATCGAACTGTTCCGCCAGCTTGACGAACCGGGCCGCCGCGCGGGCGTGCAAGCCGCGCTTGTTGACGATCGTCACCATCCGCCTGAGCGGCGTGCCGTCCATCTCGTCGGTCATGCCGGCGTCAACCACGCGCGTCGGCGAGCAGTTGCGAGGCCACATTGATGTATTTGCGGCCGGCTTCCTGAGCCCCGGTCACGGCCGCGCCCAGCGTCTCGTTCTGGCGCAGGCTGGCGAGCTTGATCAGCATCGGCAGATTGATGCCGGCGATCACTTCGATCCGGGCCTTTTCCATGACCGAGATCGCGAGATTGGACGGCGTGCCGCCGAACATGTCGGTCAGGATGACCACGCCCCGGCCGGCATCGACCTTGGCGATCGAATCCAGGATGTCCTGCCGGCGCTGCTCCATATCGTCCTCGGGGCCGATGCAGATCGCGGCGATATTCGTTTGCGGACCGACGACATGCTCGAGCGCCGCGATGAATTCCGCGGCCAGCCGGCCGTGGGTCACGAGAACCATTCCGATCATTCGTGTTCCCTTAAGGTGCTGCTGGAGGGTTGAACCGGTTTGTCGTCCATCGGAGCCTCGACGAGATGGTTGACGGGACGGGTGACGTCGCGGTGCGCGATCGTCACGCTTTGGCCATGGTCGGCCAGCCAGACGCCGATGCGTTCGGCGACATAGACCGAGCGATGGCGCCCCCCGGTGCAGCCGATGGCGATGGTGAGATAGGACTTGCCCTCGCGGTCGTAGCGCGGCAGCAGCGGCTGGATCAGCCGGGTCAGATTGTCGAAGAAATCGGCGAAGACCGGGTCGCTGGCGATATGGGCCTGGACCGGTGCGTCGAGGCCGGTGAGCGAACGCAACACCGGGTCGTAATAGGGATTATCCAGGAACCGGACGTCGAACACGAGATCGGCCTCGCGCGGCAGACCCTGCCGGAACGAGAAGGACGTCACGAAGATGCCGAGACTGGCGCGATCGCCCAAGCCGAAATGGCCGGTCAGCAGGCGCTTCAGTTCCTGGGGCTTCAGCACCGACGTATCGACGACGACATCGGCCCGCGCCCGGAGCGGCGAGACGCGGTCGCGCTCCAGCCGGATGCCGTCCATGACCGGGCGGTCGCCCGCCAGCGGATGGCGCCGGCGCGTCTCGGTATAGCGCCGGGCGAGCGCCTCGTCGTCGCAGTCGAGGAACAGCAGTTGGGCCTCGATCCCTTCACCGACGATCAGCCGGTCGATCTCGGCCAGCAATCCAGTGACCGCGAAATCGCGGGTGCGGATATCGATGCCGACCGCGATCGGCCATTCGCGCCGTGCGGAGCCGCCGACCAGGCGCGGCAGCAGGGACAGCGGCAGATTGTCGACCGCCTCGTAGCCCATGTCTTCCAGCATCTTGAGCGCGGTCGAGCGTCCGGCGCCGGACAGTCCGGTGACGAGGACGACCCGCGCTCCGGAGGCGGCCGGCGCGTTGTCTTGCGGTATTCCCGGGTCGGAGGCGGGGTCGATCATGGCCCCCTGTTTATACCCGATGGGGGGCCGTGCGCCAGCGGTCGGCGATAACCCCAGGGCCAGCAACAGTTTTAGCGGCGCGGACAGCTCGAACGGATCGAGTGAAAGCCGCGGCAGCTCGCACCCTTCGATGGTTTCGAGCGTCGGCTCGGGCAGGCGTTCGACTTGGGCTGGCCCGACCAGATCGACGATCAGCCGCACCGCTACCGCCGCCTGATGCGGCAGCGAGCGGATGCCCAGACCGCGGACCTCGATCAGGCCGGCGATGGTCGGCGGGACCCGAGCGATCAGCCCGTCCGGTGCCGCGACCAGATCGACCTGATCGTCGGCGACGAGATCGGCCCCGAGCGCGATCAGCCGCAGCGCCAGGTCGGATTTGCCGGACCCGGGCACTCCCCGCAATAGGATACCGCGCCCGGCGAAGCCGACGACGGTGCCGTGGTGCAGCGCCATCGCCGGACGCGTCTCAGCGCGCGGACGGCAGGCGGACGCAGAAGCGCGCGCCCCGGATCTGGCCGTCCGCGTCCTGGCGATTCTCGGCCCAGATGGCACCGCCATGGGCCTCGACGATCTGCTTGGAGATCGACAGGCCGAGGCCGGAGTGGGTGCCGAACTTCTCGCCGACCGGGCGCTCGGAATAGAACCGGTCGAAGATCGCCGCCAGCTTGCCCTCGGGCACGCCCGGACCGTCGTCCTCGACCGTCAGCAGCACGTCCGGGCCCAGGCGCTCGGCCCGCACCAGGATGCGGCCATCGGGCGGGCTGAACGAGACGGCATTGCCGATCAGGTTGCGGAACACCTGAACCAGGCGGCCCTCCTTGCCCTGAACGGTCAGGGCGTCGGCCGCGTCGGGCTGGCGGTATTCGATGACCGGATCGCCCTCGCCGCGCGTCGTCGCGTGCACCTCGGACAGCATGCCCAGCATGCCGGCGATCCCGACCGGCGCGCGCTCCAGTCGGCTCATCTCGGCATCGAGCCGCGAGGCGTCGGAGATATCGCTGATCAAGCGGTCGAGCCGGGTGACATCGTCCTGGATGATCGCCATCAGCCGCTTCTGCTGCTGGGGATCCACCACGCGCGTCGCCGTTTCGACCGCACTGCGCAGCGAGGTCAGGGGATTCTTGATCTCATGCGCCACGTCGGCGGCGAAGCGTTCGATCGCGTCCATGCGCCGCCAGATCGCCGCCGTCATGGCAGTGAGCGCCACCGACAGCTCGCCGATCTCGTCATGGCGCCTGCTAAAATCCGGGATATCGACCTTGCGGCCGTCGCCATGGCGGATCTCGTAGGCGGCCTGGGCCAGCCGGCGCATCGGGCGGGCAATGGTGCCGGCCAGATAGAGCGACATGGCGATGGTCACCGCCAGCACGATCAGGAACAGGCGCAGGATATCGGCCCGGACCGAATTGACCTTCTGTTCCAGGCTAGCGCCACCGATCTGCAGCATGACCGCGCCCAGCACCTGCTTGTAGCGCTTGACCGGCACGGCGACGCTCAACACCAGCCCGCCCTTTGCATCGGAGCGGACCTCGGGGGTGATGAGGCCTTCGAGCGCCGCGCCGACCTCCGGATAATCCGACGCGGCGGCATGGACATGTTCGACGTAGAGCGGGTGATGATCGTGCCGCCGCAGCAGGTCCGAAATGCCATCGACCGTCCGGCGCAGCAGGCTGGGGCCGGCCTCGTCGAGCGGCGGCAGCTCCTGGATCTGGATGGCGCCGCCGCGGCCCTGCATGGTCCGGCTGTCGGCAATCATGTCGCCGTTGGTTTGGAACAGGCGCGCGCGGATGCGCGTGGGTTCGACCAGATGGCGCATCATGAGTTGCCCGAGGCTGGGCACCAGCACCGGCTCGTCGCCCAGATCCTCCAGCGTGGCGCCCTCGCTCAAGGCACCGGCGAAGATGCCGCCCTGGGTCGCCAGCGCCTGCAGCTCGGTATCGATCAGGCCGGTCTCGTAACGGTCGAGATACAGCATGCCGCCGCCGAGCAGCGCCACGGCCAGCACATTGACCGCCAGCATGCGGCGGCTCAGCGAGAATTGCCCGAAGGGCCGCGTCCGGCGCAGCAGCAGCCGGCGCAGCCGGCGGACGAGCGTCTTCAAGCCCATCCGGTGGGCAGCCTTGGCCGCCCGCTGGGCCGCCTTGTCAGGCTTCCTTGTATCGGTAACCAACGCCATACAGGGTCTCGATATGACCGAAATCGTCGTCGATCACCTTGAACTTCTTTCGCAGCCGCTTGATGTGGCTGTCGATGGTGCGATCGTCGACATAGATATGCTCGCCATAGGCCGCGTCCATCAGCTGGTCGCGATTCTTGACATGGCCGGGGCGGGCCGCGAGCGATTTCAGAATCAGGAATTCGGTGACCGTCAGCTCGACCTGCCGGCCACGCCAGGTGCACAGGTGCCGGCTGGTATCCAGCAGCAGCTCGCCCCGCGTCAGCAGCGCGTCGCCATCGGTCGCCGGCTTTTCCTTGGCGAGTTCGACCCGACGCAGCAGCGCCCGGATGCGCTCGATCAGCAGGCGCTGCGAAAACGGCTTGGTGATGTAATCGTCGGCGCCCATGCGCAGGCCGAGCGCCTCATCGATCTCGTCGTCCTTCGAGGTCAGGAAGATGACCGGCAGGCTGCCCTGCTTGCGCAGGTTGGACAGCAGTTCCATGCCGTCCATGCGCGGCATCTTGATGTCGAGAATGGCGAGGTCGACCGGCTTCGCCACCAGCCCCTTCAGCGCCTCGGCCCCGTCATTGTAGCAATGGACCAGGAAGCCCTCGGCCTCGAGCGTCATGGAGACCGAAGCCAGAATATTGCGGTCGTCGTCGACCAGCGCGATCGTGTTCGCCACGGGATATCGACCCCATCCTCAAAGTTCCACCCGGCGGTTATAGACGCGTCGGGCCGCGGGCACCATGGGCCTGGAAAATGGCTTTCTCTAGGCCGTGATCTTGAGGCCGACGATGCCGATGAGAATCAGCGCCAGAAATCCGACCCGCGCCAAGCTGGCCGGTTCGTCATAGAAGATCATGCCCAGGATCGCCACGCCAGCGGCGCCGATTCCGGTCCAGACAGCATAGGCCGTGCCCATCGGAATTTCGCGGAACGCGCGCGACAGGAACCAGAAGCTGGCGACGATGCCGACCGTCAGGATCAGGCCAGGCACCCAGCGCGTGAACCCGTTGCTCGCCTTGAGGGCGACGGCCCAGACGACCTCCAGCAGGCCGGCCAGCCCCAGATAGACCCACGCCATCGCTACCCCACTACCAAAGCGAATTTAGTTCCCAAATATCACCCGGCCCGCGTGCAATATCCCGCTTGACGGTCGCCGCGCCCGGAGATCTATCAGAGCCCATGACCAGCGCGAAGCCCAAGCCCGCCGACAAGACCGGACGCGCGCAGTCGCCCGCGACGGACGCGTCGGTCGATATCGTGCGCCGGCTGATCCGCGGCGCCGATCGCGGCGTGCTGTCGACCCGGCTCGCGGGGGACGACGGCTGGCCCTACGGTTCGCTGGTCCTGGTCGGCGTCGATCACGACCTGTCGCCGATCCTGCTGCTATCCGATCTGGCCGAGCATACCCGGAACATCGGGGCCGACCCGCGCGCCTCGCTGCTGATCGACGGCACCGTCGGCCATGACGACCCGCTGTCGGCCCCGCGCGTCGCCCTGATGGGACGTGTCGCCCGGATCGACGACCGGCCGACGACGGCGCGCTACATCGCCCATCATCCGGCCGCGGCGCTCTATGTCGGTTTCGCCGATTTCCATTTCTTCCGCCTGACGATCGAACGCGCCCACCTGGTGGCGGGCTTCGGCCGCATCCGCTGGCTGGAAGCCGACGAGATCCGGCCGCCCTGGCCCACCGAACTGGTGCGGGACGAGCGCAAGCTGGTCGATGCGCTGAACCAGGACGGCGGCCTGGTCCGTCGCCTGGCGCTCAAGGTCGGGGCCGAGACGGACATCGGTTGGAAGATCGCCGGGCTCGACCGGGATGGGTTGGATCTGAACCAGCGCGGCCAGCGCCTGCGCCTGTGGTTCGACCGCCCGGTCGCCACCACCGACGAGGCCCTGGCCGCCATCGATCTGGCCCTGCGCCCCGCCAGACGCTGAGGCGATCCGCCTGGGCAGGATCGTCGCGCCGAACATTGCGTTCACCCTCCGGCAATGGCAGTTTCGACGCCATTGATCGGTGAACGCGGCGGCAACTGCCCCCAAGACACGGATCATCGACGCCGAGACCGGGAAACGGTCCGGCGATCGGCCATATCGGGAGAGAACCCAGTGCAGAAGCAATCGGCCCTCGGGCACGGGCTCGTCAATTTGGCGGCCATCCATCATAATTTATCCGTACCCGAGCTGTACGAACACGCGATCCGCCGGCAGGAGGGCACGCTCGGCGCCGGGGGCGCCTTCGTCGCCATCACCGGCGCGCACACCGGCCGCTCGCCCAAGGACAAATACATCGTCCGCGACAGCGTGACCGAGGATTCGGTCAATTGGGGCGACGTGAATGTCCCGGTGACCGAGGCCGTGTTCGACATGATCCATCAGCGCATGCTGGCCTATCTGCAGGGCCGCCCGGCCTATGTCGTCGACGTGTTCGCCGGCGCCGACCCGGAATTCCGTCTGCCGGTCCGCGTCGTGACCGAGCAGGCCTGGCACAGCCTGTTCGCCCGCAACATGTTCATCCGCCCGAAGCCGGAAGAACTGGCCGGATTCGTCCCGGAGATGACCATCCTGCAGGCGCCCGGCCTGGTCGCCATGCCCGAGTTCGACGGGCTCAGGACCTCGACCTTCGTCCTGGTCAATTTCAAGAAGCGGCTCGTGCTGATCGGCGGCACCAGCTACGCCGGCGAGATCAAGAAGTCGGTGTTCGGCTATCTGAACTACATCCTGCCCGACCGCGGCGTGCTGCCGATGCATTGCTCGGCCAATATCGGCAAGGACGGCAAGTCGGCAGTGTTCTTCGGCCTCTCCGGCACCGGCAAGACGACCTTGTCGGCCGATAGCAGCCGCACGCTGATCGGCGACGACGAGCACGGCTGGTCGTCCCGCGGCATCTTCAATTTCGAGGGCGGCTGCTACGCCAAGGTCATCAAGCTGTCGCAGACCGCCGAACCGGAGATCTGGGACACGACCCGGCGCTTCGGCACCGTGCTGGAAAACGTCGTGCTGGAGCCGGCGACCCGCATCGCCGACCTGGACGACGGCAGCCTGACCGAGAATACCCGCGCCTGCTATCCGCTCGACTTCATTCCGAACGCGAGCCTGACCGGTATGGCCGATCATCCGGACACGGTGATCATGCTGACCGCCGACGCGTTCGGCGTGCTGCCGCCGATCAGCCGGCTCTCGCCCGAACAGGCGATGTATCATTTCCTGTCCGGCTATACCGCCCGCGTCGCCGGCACCGAAAAGGGCCTGGGCACCGAGCCGCAGGCGACCTTCTCGACCTGCTTCGGCGCGCCGTTCATGCCGCGCCATCCGACCGTCTATGCCAAGATGCTGGGCGAGCGCATCGCCCAAAACAAGGTGAAGTGCTGGCTGGTCAATACCGGCTGGTCCGGCGGCGCCTATGGCGTCGGCGAGCGCATCCGCATCGCGCACACCCGCGCCATGGTGCGCGCCGCGCTCGACGGCAACCTGGCCGAGGCGTCGATGCGGCAGGACGGGCATTTCGGCCTGCATGTCCCGGAAGGCGTGCCGGACGTGCCGACCGACGTGCTGCATGCCAAGCGGACCTGGACCGACGGCAAGGCCTATGACGAGGCCGCACGCCAGGTCGCCAAGCGCTTCGAAGTGAACTTCGAACAGTTCGAAGGTCACGTCGGCGCCGACATCAAGGCGGCGGGCATCTACGCCGCCTGAACCAAGCAGGGGCGCCGATTTTGACACGATCGGCGCCTCTCATTTACGACATGGGCGTACTTTCGCCGCGCGTCCTATGGCATCATCCCGACCAGTCTGCTGGTCGAGAATGGAGTCCTTTTCGTTGATGACGTATTTTTCGAAGCCGTGCCGGATCCTGGTCGCCCTGTTCGGTCTGGTCGCTGCCACCGTGGCGGGGGCGGCCGATGCGACCACCGTCATTCAGGGCCAGAACGCCCTGGCCGGCGCCCAGCCCAAGGTCACCGGCACGCTGACCGCGATTCCGGCGGGACAGCCGACCGATTTGAAGCTCGATGTCGTCCTGAACCAACCGGGCCAGCCCAAGCCGGTGACGAAATACGATGCCGACCTGGGCAAGGCGATGCATGTCATCGCGATCAGCGAGGATCTGACGGTCTTCATCCACCATCATGTAGATCACGTCATCGACGGGCATGGTCAGGTCCGCATCCGCTTTCCGAAGCCCGCGCTCTATCACATCTATGTCGATTCGATGCCCCACAGCCTGGGCCAGCAGGTGCAGCGCTTCGACCTCGCCGTCGGCGACGCGCCGGCCGCCCCGCCGCCGAAACTGGTGCCCGGCATGCTCAGCGCCGACTCCGGTCCCTATCAGGTGACGTTCGACACGCTCGACCTCAACGCCGGCGAACCGTCGATGCTGACGCTGCATATCGCCGAGAACGGCAAGCCGGCCAAGGACCTGAAACCGTTCCTGGGCGTCGGCGCCCATGTCGTGCTGATCTCGGCCGACAGCCTCGACTATGTCCATATCCATCCGATGGCGATGGACGACATGGCCGGGATGCCTGGCATGGCGATGCCGACGCACATTTCGCCCGACATGATGCTGCATGTGGCCGTGCCGAAGCCGGGCTTGTACAAGCTCTGGGTTCAGTTCGACGGTGGCCGGTCGCTCTATACGCTGCCGTTCGTGGCGAGCGCGCACTGACGCCCCAAACAGCACGGCCCCCGCAGATCGCTCTGCGAGGGCCGCTTCTCTGGGACGGCCACCGGACGGGACCCTTCGGTCGCGTATCGATGCGTCTCCCCTACTGGAACTGCGGACGCGAATGCCCGCTAAGCCCGGATATCCGACGTCAGTCGAGGCGAACCCCGCTCACGTCGGCAATCCCGGGTGCAGCCAAAGCCACCTGCAGTTCTTTCGACGTTGACACGAGATCACCTCCTTTCGGTTGTTGACGACCGAGAAAAGCCTAAGCCCGTGTTACGGAATTGTGCAAGTGCGAATTGTCGCGGATTTCAATGCGCCTCGTCCCAGCTATGGGCCTGGCCGACCTCGACCACCAGCGGCACCGACAGTTGGAGAACGGGGGCGCAGGCGCCCTCCATCACGTCCTTCAGCACCGGGATGGTCCGCGCGGCTTCCGCCTCCGGCACTTCGAACACCAGTTCGTCATGGACCTGCAGCAGCATGCGCGCAGCCAGTCCTTCGGCCGCCAGGCGCCCGGGCAGACGGATCATGGCGCGCTTGATGATGTCGGCGGCCGCCCCCTGCAGCGGCGCGTTGATCGCGGCGCGTTCGGAAAAGGCTCGGCGCGCCGGGTTGGAATCCTTGATGCCGGGCAGATGGCATTTCCGGCCGAAAATCGTCTCGACATAGCCATGTTCGCGGCAGAACGCCTTGGTCTGGTCCATGTAATTGCGGATCTCGGGGAAGCGCAGGAAATAGGCCTTGATGAAGTCCGACGCCTCGCCCGGCGAGATCGACAGCTGCTGGGCCAGGCCGAAGCCGGAGATGCCGTAGATGATGCCGAAATTGATCGCCTTGGCGCGCCGGCGAATCATCGGGTCCATGCCCTCGACCGGCACGCCGAACACTTGGCTGGCCGTCATGGCGTGGATGTCCTGGCCGTCCTGGAACGCCTGGCGCAAGGCCGGGATGTCCGCAACATGGGCGGCCAGGCGCAGCTCGATCTGGGAATAATCGGCCGACAGCAGCACATGGCCCGGCTCGGCCACGAAGGCGCGGCGGATCTTGCGCCCTTCCTCGGTCCGGACCGGAATGTTCTGCAGGTTGGGATCGGTCGAGGCGAGCCGTCCTGTCGCGGCGCCTGCCAGTGAGAAGCTGGTATGGACCCGGCCGGTCTTCGGGTTGATCTGCTCGACCAGCGCGTCGGCGTAGGTCGATTTCAGCTTGGCGAGCTGGCGCCAATCGAGCATGCGGCGCGGCAATTCATGTTGAGAGGCCAGCTCTTCCAGAATGGCGGCGTCGGTGCCATAGGCACCGTTCTTGCCCTTCTTGCCGCCGGGCAGGCCCAGCTTGTCGAACAGTACCTCGCCCAGTTGCTTGGGCGAGCCGATGTTGAACGAGCCGCCGGCCAGTACGTGGATCTGCTTTTCATAATCGGCCATGCGCTCGCCGAAGTCGGTCGAAAGCCGCATCAGCTCGGTCCGGTCGACCTTGATGCCGTTGCGCTCCATCATGGCGACGACCGCCATCAGCGGCCGCTCGATCGTCTCGTAGACCGTCGCCATGCGCTCGCGCAGCAGCCGCGGCTTCAGCAGCTGGTGCAGCCGGAGCGTGATGTCCGCATCCTCGGCGGCATAGTCGCGCGCCGCTTCGAGCCCGACCGCGGCGAAGCCCCGATGGCTCTTCCCGCTGCCGGCCACGTCTTTGTATTTGATCGTTTCGTAATCGAAATAAAGAAGAGCCAGCTCGTCCATGCCCATGCCATGGGCACCGGCCTCGAGTGTGTTGGCCAGCAGCATGGTGCAATCGACCGGCGCCACCTCGATCGCGTGGGTCCGGAAGATCTGGATGTCGTACTTGCCATTGTGCGCGACCTTGAGCACCGCCGGGTCTTCCAGCAGCGGCTTCAGCAGCGCCAGTGCGACAGCCATCGGGATCTGCTTCGGTCCCTCGGCACCGCTGAGATTGAGCTCACCCGCCGCCTCGCCGACATGGCCGAGCGGGATATAGCAGGCCTCGCCCGGCGCCACCGCCAGCGAGATGCCGACCAGATCGGCCAGCACCGCGTCGAGCGCCGTCGTCTCGGTATCGAACGCGACCGTGCCGACGTCCCGCGCGCGCGCGATCCAGCGTTCCAGATCGGCCTCGGTCTGCACCAGCTCGTAGCGCTTCTCGATCGCGGCCGGGGGGACCGGCGAGCCGTTGCTGAGCGCGATCGGCGCCGCGGAGACGGGTGCGGCCGACGGCGTCGCCACGGCCCCCGGATTGCGCGTCTGGACGCGCGTGACGAGCTGCCGGAAACCTTGGGCCTGGAAGAAGGCGATCAGCTTGCCCGGATCGCTCGGCCGCAGGCACAGGTCGCTCAGCGGAATCGGCACGTCGACGTCGTTCTTGAGCTGGACCAGCGTCTTGGAGATCCGCGCCTGCTCGGCGAAATCGATCAGCGACTGGCGCCGCTTCGGCTGCTTGATCTCCGGCGCGCGCTCCAGCAGCACTTCGAGCGTGCCGTAGGTATTGATCAGCTCCGCCGCGGTCTTGATGCCGATGCCCGGCACGCCCGGCACGTTATCGACCGAATCGCCGCACAAAGCCTGGACATCGACGACCTGCTCCGGCCCGACGCCGAATTTCTCGCGCACCTCGTCCGGGCCGATCAGGCGCTGCTTCAGCGGATCGAACATGGTGACGCCGTTGCCGACCAGCTGCATCAGGTCCTTGTCGGACGACACGATGGTGACGGTGGCGCCGGCGGCGCAGGCCAGCCGGGCATAAGTCGCGATCAGATCGTCGGCCTCGTAATCGATCATCTCGACCTGGGCGAGGTTGAACGCCTCGGTCGCCTCGCGCACCAGCTTGAACTGCGGCACCAGCTCGGGCGGCGCTTCCGGCCGATGCGCCTTGTACTGGTCGTAGAGCCGGTTACGGAAGGTCAGGCGCGAGGCGTCGAAGATGACCGCGATATGATCCGCATCGGTCTCGCCGACCAGCTTCAGCAGCATGTTCGAGAAACCCAGCACCGCATTGACCGGCGTGCCGTCGGCCCGGTTGAGCGGCGGCAGGGCGTGGAAGGCGCGGAAGATGAAGCCCGACCCATCGACCAGATAGACGTGACGCGGCGCGACGGGGCAGTCGGACAAGGCGGTTTCCTCTAATTGTGCCGACATTCCCGCCTGCGCGGGGAGGACGGCGGACATCAATGGGCGTGGGCAGCGCCATCCTTGGACGCTTCATACACGAACAGGCGCGAGCAGTACGGGCATTCGGCCTTTCCCGCCGGCGACAGGTTCAGATACACCAGCGGGTGGCCGCCGACGGGGCCGCCGGTGCCGCTGCAGCCGACGGTCTTGGTATCGACGGTGATGGTCTCGAACGGCGTGGTCATCGCTTGGGTCATCCCGAGACGGTTGAAAGAAGAAGGGCGGGGCCAGCCCGCGACGGAGCGCGCGATTGACCCTCGTCGGCGCGGGATGATACCCATTGCCAGGACACAATCAATGACTGCCTCTTCCGCCCCTCTCGCAATGCTCGCTTCCGTGGCCGCCGCGACGGCCCCCGGTCTGCCGGATTTCGCCCTGCAGCTCGACGGATTGAGCAAGACCTACGCACCGCGCGGCCGGTTCGGGGCGGTGACCGCGCTCGACCATATCGATCTGAAGGTGCCGCGCGGCGCCATGTTCGGCCTGCTGGGTCCGAACGGCGCCGGCAAGTCGACCCTGATCAACATCCTGGCCGGCCTGGTGGTGAAGACCGGCGGCACCGCGCGGATTTGGACTCACGATATCGACCAGGAGCCGCGCCAGTCGCGCGCCGCGATCGGCATCGTGCCCCAGGAACTGAACATCGATCCGTTCTTCACGCCGTTCGAACTGCTCGATCTGCAGGCCGGCCTGTATGGCGTGCCGAAGCGCGAGCGCCGGACCATGGAGATTCTGGAAGCGGTCGGGCTGGCCGACAAATCCCGCGCCTATGCCCGCACCCTGTCGGGCGGCATGCGCCGGCGGCTGATGGTGGCCAAGGCCATGGTCCATAGCCCGCCGATCCTGGTGCTGGACGAACCGACCGCCGGCGTCGATGTCGAGCTGCGGCAAAATCTCTGGGCCTATATCCGCGAACTCAATCGCGGCGGCACGACGATCCTGCTGACGACGCATTATCTGGAAGAGGCTCAGGAACTGTGCGACCGGATCGCCATCATCGATCACGGCCGCCTGGTCGCCCATGATTCGACCGCGGCGCTGCTGGGCCGGCTCGACGCCAAGGAAATCATTCTCAGCCTGAGCGCCGATCCGGAGCCCCTGCCGGCGTCGCTCGCGGCCCTGGGCTTCGAGCGCGCCGGGCCGCATAAGCTGCGCCTGCGCTATCAGCCGAGTTGCACTCAACTGGGCCCCCTGCTGGCCGCGGTCGGCGACGCGGGCTACGGCATCCTCGATGTGTCGACCGAGGAAACCAGCCTGCAGGACATCTTCCTGCAACTGACCGGCAGCGGTGCCGAAGACCGCGCCGCCCTGGGCGGGCGCTGAAGCCCGATGCGGCAGGCTGGGCGGCTTCTGGGCCTCGCGGCCGCGCTGACCTCGGCCCTGCTGCTGGCGGCCTGCGCGCCACCCGATTTCCGCGCATCGCCTACGGCGAGCCGGGCGCTCGGCCCGGGCCAGCTGCCCTATGCCGGCCTGATCCAGGGCGCCCTCGTCACCGACGACGGCCAGACGCTGAACCTGCAGACCTGGAGTCCGACCGACACGGCCGGCCAGCCGATCCCGCCCCGGGCGGCGATCGTCGCGCTGCACGGCTTCGACGATTATGCCGCGGAATTCGCCGAGCCGGGTACCTACTTCGCCGAGCACGGCATCGCCACCTTCGCCTATGACCAGCGCGGTTTCGGCCATTCGGACCGTCCCGGTCGCTGGCCCGGTGCCGAGACGCTGAAGCAGGATCTGCGCACCGCCATCCGCCTGGTACGCGCCCGGCTGCCCGGTGTGCCGGTCTATGCGCTCGGCTGCAGCATGGGCGGCGCGGTCGTGCTGGCGACGCTGGGCGACGGCGGGCCGGACCTGCCGGACGGCGCCATTCTGGCACCGCCGGCGATCTGGGCGCGCGAGACCCAGCCGCTGCTGAACCGCGCCGTGCTGTGGGCCGGCGTGCGCCTCATCCCGGGCGAAAGCTTCACCGGCCGCGGCCTGGGCGTGCTGGCGTCCGACAATATCCCGATGCTGCGCAAGCTGGGCCGCGACCCGCTCTATATCCACGCGACCCGGACCGATGCGATCTACGGGTTGGTCGATCTGATGGATCAGGGCCTGGCCGCCGGCCCGAAGGTGACCCAGCCGCTGCTGGTGCTGTATGGCGCCAAGGATCAGGTCATCCCCAAGACGCCGATCGCCGATCTGATGGCGCGGCTGCCGCGCACCGCCGACGGCACCCAGCGTCTGGCCTATTACGCCAACGGCTGGCACCTGCTGTTGCGGGATCTGGAGGCCCGTACGGTCGACGCGGACGTGGTCGCCTGGATCGAAGATCACCACGCCCAGCTGCCGAGCGGCGCCGACCAGGCCGCAACCCATTTCCCGCCCAAGCCCTGACCCGGCTGCCCGCCATGCGAATTAGGGGGTTGAGCCCGACCGCCGGTTCAGGCTAGCTTCGCCCCACTATCCGCGTCGGCACACTTCCTGCCCGCGCTCGTGCTGCACCCGTAGCTCAGCTGGATAGAGCGCTGCCCTCCGAAGGCAGAGGCCACACGTTCGAATCGTGTCGGGTGCACCAAACCCCCCTAGAGATTTCAAGGGGTTACCGAACCACCCCAAAATCGCCTTCGGCCAGAATAGGCCGAACAAGTCCAGAACATGACCCGTTTGCTGGACAAAAAGCTGGACAAAATACCCCCTCTTTGTTCTCTTTCCCCTGTCGCCCGACCGACCGGGAAGCCCGCGGCACGACTGTCTCGTCGGCCCCCCTTCCCCCAGCGGACCGAATTCTCGTCGGGCTCGTCGCCCAGGGCCATGCGCGGGAGGCGATCCGCCTCTATCTCGCCCTTTCGGACGCCGAGCTGCGCGCACGCGTCGCGTGCCTGGGCCTGCCGGCACCCATCGATCGTCCCCTGCGCAAGCCGGGTGGTCGGAATCCCTGGAAGTTGGCCGAAGTCCATCGGCTGCTCGAGCTGTGGCAGCGCGATGTCCATGGGTCGACGATCGCCGAGGCGATC
>Ga0302310_10000591_pt1 | contig 33377 bp, 26 predicted proteins | sample III_Palsa_N1_2_FD_200451 | JGI IMG/M metagenome (GOLD analysis project Ga0302310, IMG submission 200451) | Peat permafrost microbial communities from Stordalen Mire near Abisko, Sweden - III_Palsa_N1_2 | ecosystem: Environmental > Terrestrial > Soil > Palsa > Peat permafrost | place: Sweden...
GAGTCACGTCGGGCAGGTGTGGGGCGGCAGCTGATCCGTTACCTGCTGGATCAGGCCGAGGCGGCCGGCATGCTCGAGGCGTTTTTGGAGGTGCGCCCGTCGAACGCCATCGCCATCCGCCTCTACCAGTCCCTCGGCTTTTCACAGATCGGTGGTCGGCGTGGTTACTACCAGGCGCTTGGCGGCCGCGAAGACGCGGCAGTGCTGCGGCTGCGGCTGGATGAGGCCGGACTTTAGAAGCTGCCGGATCAGCCGGTGGGGAACAACGCGCGCTGCACCAGCCATACCATCGCCACCACGGCGATCGCGGCCGAGCCCCAGGGCGTGACGATGCGGAAGGCAAACTCCCTGATGCTTACGGTCACGGGGATTTCCGGATGCAGTATTGAAGAAAAATGCATCCGCAGCCGAAGGATTCCCGTAACTGAGAGCGAGTCAGGACTACAAGGAATGAGAAGCTTCGGATGTCGGCGCGCGATCGGGTCCGTCCATACGTCATCCGGGCAGTGCTGGCAGCGGTTTGTTGCACTACGGCAGGGTGGGGCAACGCTGCGGATGTGGTCGCCGATGCCACGACGGAGGGCGGCGAGCTGCAGACGGTCACCGTGGTGGCGACGGGTGAAAGCGCGATGGCGGCAGCTTCGACCGGCGATATCACGCTGGAGCAGCTTGAGGCTCAGCCTCTGCTCAGGCCGGGCGCGGTGCTCGAGAACGTGCCGGGTCTCATCGTCACCCAGCACTCCGGTGAAGGGAAGGCGAATCAGTACTTCATGCGGGCGTTCAACCTTGATCACGGTACGGATCTGTCGACCGAGATCGACGACATGCCGGTCAACATGCCCACGCACGCCCACGGGCAGGGTTACACCGATCTGAATTTTCTGATTCCGGAACTGGTCAGCGACCTGCACTAACTACAAGAAAGGTCCGTACTACGCCGACGAGGGTGATTTCGCAGTCGCCGGTGCGATTCGGATGGATCTTCTGGACGCGATTCCGGACACCGCCGCCCTGGGGATCGGTGAAGACGGCTACCGCCGCGGTTTACTGCTCGGTGCCACCGGCGTCGGGCAAGGAACGCTTCTGGGCGGGCTGGAGGTCTACCACAATGACGGCCCCTTCGAGCACCCGGACGACTACGATCGCATCAACGGCGTAGTTCGTTATCACCAAGGCACTGCGGACGACTACTTTACGGTCACCGCCATGACCTACGACGGATCCTGGAACTCCACGGACCAGGTGCCACTGACGGCGATCGAGGACGGCGTGATCGGCCGCTTCGGCAGCCTGAATCCTTCGGACGGCGGCACATCGAGCCGCTCGAGCCTTTCTTTCAACCTGTTGCACCGGACTGACGCGGACCAGACTGAACTGTCCGCCTATGTGATCCGCTACAAGCTGGATCTGTGGTCGACCTTCACCTATTACCCGAAGGATCCGGTCAACGGCGATCAGATGCTCCAGCATGATGATCGGGTGGTGTACGGCCTCAAGGCCTCGAAGACCTGGTACACCACGCTGTGGGGCATGCTGACCTCGAACCTGGTGGGGGTCCAGGCGCGCGTTGACGATATCCGGGACGTGGGGATCGATGCGACCGTTCAGAGACGATACCTCTCTACCGAACAGGATGCGGGTGTGCTGGAGTCAAATGCGGCGGCCAATTTCGAGAACAGCACGAAGTGGGCGGATAAGTTCCGCACCGTAGTTGGACTGCGCGAAGATGAGTTCGACTTCGACGTGCGGGACAAGATGCGTAATGCAGATGGCAGCTGCACCCTCCAAAGTGACCCGCTGGGCTGCAACACCGGAAACGTCCGCGCCAGCATCTTCAGCCCGAAGCTCGGCGCCCGCATCGGGCCCTGGTCGGGAATCTCATACTTCATGACCGTGGCCGACGGCTACCACAGCAACGATGCGCGCGGAGTGACCCGCAGCGGCGAGAACCCGGCCGATGGCCCCGTAACACCCCTCACCCGGGCCACCAGTGCCGAGCTTGGACTGGCGGCGGCGCCGTCATCTGTCTGGCAGACCACCTTCGACGTGTTTGTGCTCAAACTCAGGAGCGAACTGGTTTTCGATGGCGACGCGGGCGTGACCTCGCCTAGCGGCGCCACGACCCGCACGGGGACGGAGTGGGGCAACACGGTCCAGCTCAGAAGCTGGCTCAGCGCCGACCTGAATGCGGCATTCTCGAGGGGGCGATTCGATCACAATGTCCCGCCGGATGACCTGGGTTGCGCGGATGCAGCGCCCACTCATCCCTGCACCACGCCGATCGCGATAACCGGACGCTACATTCCGAACAGTCCTACCGATGTCGTGAGTGCCGGACTCACGGCAAAACATCCTTCGGGTTGGTTCGGTGCGCTGCGACTGCGGCACTTCGGGGAATCCCCGCTGGTGGAGGACGACAGCGCCCAATCACCTGCCTACACGACCGTCGACGGTCAATTCGGCTACCGCTCATCTTCAGGCTGGCAGGCCGACGTGAATGTCTTCAACCTGTTCAACGTGGCCTGGAATGACATCGAGTACTACTATGTCTATCGGTTGGCGAATCAGGCCTCGCCGCAGGCCGGATACGTCGTGCATCCGGGCGTTCCTAGAACCATCCGCCTCGTGGATTGAAGGCAACGGTCTAGGTGTGGGGCAGCGTTGCGATGAGTGCCGTGAAGCCCGTCCACACGATCTCGATGCCGATACACATCAGGATGAAAGCGGACAGGCGCACCAGGACATCAATGCCGGTTGCACCCAGCACCCGCGCGATCCGTTCGGCAAATCGGTAGGCGACGTAGATCGAGATCCCGATCGCGACCAGCCCGATCAGTGCGCCGATGGCATGCGAGGCGAATTCGGGAAAGTGGTACTGGTCGTCGGGCTTGCGACTGCCGATCGTCACGGCCACCGACATCGATCCGGGACCGACGGTAAGTGGCATGGTCAGTGGATAGAAGCCGCCTGATGTGCTGCTCTGGGGACTGGCTACTCCCGCTGCACCGTGATCGCTCCACCCGCCCTGTGTCAGGAGTTTCCAGCCCAGCGCCGTGACCACCAGTCCTCCGGCAACCCGCATGACAGGCAGCTGGATGCCGAAGAATTCGAGCAGCCAGGGGCCCAGCGCCATGGATCCCAGCAACAGGATGAAGCCGTTGATACCGATCTTACGCGCCAGAACCCGCCGCTCGGTGGTCGAGAGCCCCGCGGTAAGGGCGAGGAAGAACGGTGCGTTCTCCACGGGGTTGACGATGGGAAACAACCCGGCGAAGGTCACGAGCGCCGCGCTCAGCACATTACTCAGTAGGACACTCATGTTTGAAATCGCGTTGAAAGCTTGACCCATAGAATACCCGACCGAAAGCTTTCGCGTGGCTTACTGCTTCTTCGCGTTTTCTCACATGGCCTTTATATCGCGGTGTCTATTCTGAACAGATGCGGTATTTGAATACTCCAATCGCGCGCCAGGTGCGCCGGTACCTGGGCGCCTGCGCGATTACCGCGCTGTGCACCGCTGTGGCGTATCCACTGTTGGCACACATCGATCCGGTCAACGTCGCGATGGTGTATCTGCTGGGCGCCGCGGCGGCCGGCCTGTGGCTCGGCAGAGGTCCCGCGGCCGTCTGCGCGATCGCCAATACCGTGGCGTTTGATTTTTTCTTCATTCCGCCCCGATTCAGCTTTTACGTCGCCGAAACCCAATATCTGCTGACACTGTTCAGTATGGTGATGGTCGCGCTGATCATTTCAAATCTGATGGTCAGCATCCGCCGACAGACCGAATCGGCGGCCGCGCGCGAACGACGCACGGCAACCCTCTACGCGTTGTGCCGCGATCTGGCGGCTGCACCTGATGCCAGCTCGATCGCCGTGGCCGCGGCATCACACGTGGCCGCCGCGGTCGAGGGCACGGCCACGCTGGTTTTTGCCGATGACGCCGCGTCCATGCCACTGGATCCCCAGACGGATATGGGTCTCGTGCGCTGGGTATTCGAACACGGCGTCAGCGCGGGACCCGGCATGCAGCATCGCGTCGTGGCTCCCTGCCGCTATCTGCCCCTAGGCGGCGGCGAGGGTATCAATGCCGTGCTGGTGGTAGGCCCACAGCGTGCCGCAGGTCCGGACTCTGAGCCAGGGGACATGCTCGATGCTTTGGCAGGCCAGATTGCCATGGCGCTGGAGCGGGTCCGGCTCGCTGAAGTTGCAGCCGCGTCGCGCGCCGAGGCGGAGCGGGCAGCGCTGCGCAACACCCTGCTGGCCTCGATATCGCACGACTTGCGGGCGCCGCTGACCGCCATCGCGGGCGCCGGATGCCTGGTGGCGGAGCAGGGCGCGACGCTGGATGACCAGCGTCGCAAGACGCTCGGTCATCTGATCGAAGCCAAGGCCCGGGACATGGCCGAACTGCTCGGAAACGTGCTGGAATTGATCCGTCTGGAATCGGCGACGGCTTCGCCGCGGGCGGACTGGCAGTCGATGGAGGAACTGGTAGGCGCCGCCATCCGGCAGACCGTCCACCGCTTCGATCGACTGCGGGTGCTGTGCGAGCTTCCGGATGATCTGCCGATGGTGCTGGTCGACGGTCAGTTGATCCGCCAGCTGCTCTCCAATCTGCTCGAAAACGCCGTCAAGTACACCCCGCCGGGCACGACCATCTTCATCAGCGCCATCGCCAATGCCGACCTGATGATGCTGATCATCGAAGATGACGGTCCGGGTTTTGGCGCGGTGGCTCCCGAACGGCTGTTCGAGAAATTCGAGCGCGGTCAGAAGGAAGGCACAGTCAGTGGTGCGGGGCTGGGACTGGCCATCTGCCGCGCGATCGCGCGGCTGCACGGCGGCAGCATCCACGCGACCGACCGCAGCGGTGGTGGCGCGCGCTTCGAGATCATCTTGCCGCAGGCTCATACTTCGGACGCCCAGGTGGCGCAGGGACGCTGAATGACCGACGCCATGCACCGGATCCTGCTGGTTGAAGATGATCTGGCGATCTGCGATGTCCTGCAGACGCTCTTCGAAGGTCATGGGTTCCGTACGATTCCCGTGAGCACCTGCCGCGAGGCGATCGGCTTCGCGGAACAATATCGACCCGACGCCTGCATCGTCGATCTTGGCCTGCCCGACATGGACGGACTGCAGTTCATCGTGCAGGTGCGAACCTGGTCAGCAGTGCCCATCATCGTCCTTACGGCACGCACCCAGGAGTCGCAGCGCCTGGCGGCTTTCGAGGCAGGCGCCGATGACTACATCGTAAAACCTTTCAGTGGCCGGGAACTCATCGCCAGGGTGCGGGCAATCATCCGCCGCCTCATGCGCCGCGATCAGCCCGAAGCGCTGCTGCACCTGGGGAAAGTTGAAATCAACCTGGAGAAGCGCTCGGCCATTGGCCCGCTGGGCAAGGTGCTCAAGCTGACGCCGCTTGAACACCGCATCCTGGAGTGCCTGGCGCAGCACGCCGGAGGGCTGGTCACTCATGAGCAGATCATGAACGCCGTGTGGGGACCCCATCAGGCTGACGTGCGCTCGTTGCGGGTCTACGTGGCGAGTCTGCGCCGCAAGCTCGAGCAGGATCCGGCGCAGCCGCAATACATCCTGACCGAAGTGGGCGTCGGGTACCGGCTGGTACCCGACGACCCCGAGGTCAGAACTTCACCATAAGGCCGGCTCCCACGACGAGCTCGGAGGTACGCAGATCCGGGTACCACACGCCGCCCTCGCCGGCGCAGCCGTCGGCTCCCATCACACCGCCGTTGTTGCAGGCATACTGGGCGGGCGCTCCGGTGTTGCCATCAGGCGGGGTCACGCCTCCTGGACCGCTCCAGTACGGCACGTTCGAGTGCCGATAGGTGACCTCGGTCCACCAGGTGATCCAGTCCTTGGGCATGTACTGGAAATTCAGCTGCATGTCCCACTGATACAGCGGTTGGCCCGGGTTCTCCGTGAAGTAGGGGGAACCGGTCGCGGCGGTGGCACCGTTGATCGGCTGCAGTAGCGCGAGGTAGCGCCCCGGGTTGTTCATCGCGCCACCGCCCACGGTGAGCGCCATGTGGTTGTGGTCAAACCAGAACCGGTCATAGAGCATTGCGCCGAGGAAATTCGCCTTGTTCTGTCCACCGGTGCAGGTCACTCCACCGCCGTACTCACAGCCGAAGTCCCAGGTCAGCGACAGCGCCATCCGCGAGATGCCGAAGATATCCTTGCCGTCCGGGCCGGCTTCGAAGTACCGCCACACCACGCTGTCGTCTTCATGCATGCGATGCACATGGTTATAACTGATCGAGGGCGCCAGCGGGTTGGGGGTGCCGACTGCGACATCACCGCCGCCGTTGTTGGGTACGCCGCTGCCGCTGTTCAGATTATCCTCGCCCAGGAGGTAGCTGTTGAACACCCACTTGACGTTGTCCGTTTCATACAGGACCTGCCCGCCAAAGCCGGGAGTGTGGTTGAACTTGGCCGCGGACTGCCAGCCGTTGATCAGCCACGGCTCGATCTTCAGGTCCTGTGTCACCCAGTACTGCACTCTGAGTCCGTTGAAGAACCACGGAGTGTTGGAGGAAACGAATGACGGCTGGTAGGTCCAGTTGTCAAAGTTGTAGTAGCTGAACAGGCCGATGTAGGAAACGAAGATGCCCGCATCGACGTTCAGTCCATGACCGATATTGTCCCAGTGATAGCCGGCATTGGCTTCCGATAGATACCGGTAGGCGTCGGCGAGATCCCATTGACCCACGTTGGTGTTGCTGGCGTCGTTGCGGATGGTGGCGGTGGAGAACATACCCATCATCGACAGGAATCGCGCCTGCACACCGTCCCAGTGGAAGTTGCCGCCGAAGCTGACCTGTTCGATCTGAAACTCATCGGAACGGAACTCTTCGGTGGACCCGACGATCGTATGGTCGTGCGGATCATTGAAGTCATGCAGGTAGTCCACGTCGAAACGGATTTCCGGCGTGAAGAACTTCGTATCGAAGATCGGCGTCGTCTCACGCGTATTGCCATTGACCCAGCCGACATCGGAGAGATTGGCAAGCGGGGTATGCGTGTCGTTGGTCGGCGCCGGATCCGGTGCGGTCAGTGCCAGCGGTAAGGAAGGAGCCGGTGGCGGTGGTGGTGTGGCGGCCACGGTGGTGCCTGCGCCGCCACCACCGGTGTCCGTCGCTACGGTGACGTCAAAGCGGGTGGCGGCCCCTGGCACGATGGTGAGGGTCCCTGCGCTCGAATCCTTGGTTCCCGAGGTCCGAACGGCGAGACTCCAGGTCCCGGGACTCAGGTCGGCGAAGGAGTAGGTGCCGTCCGCTGCTGAGACGGTGGCCCGGATACTCGCGCCGTTGTCCCGGGTCGCGGTGACCGTAGCGTGGGCGACGGGCGATTTCGCGCTGTCAGTCAGCACTCCGACGATCGCGCCAAGCGCTGTGGTCTGACTGTCCGCAGGCGCGACGGCATCAGCGGCGCTGACAATGAGAGGCGTCATCGCAAGCGCGAGTGCCGTGATTGATAACGCAGGCGTGCAGCGACGGCCACGCAGCGTCGATCCATTGGATCGTGATTGATGTTCCCTGAAAGTCATTCTAAGACACTCCCCGTATGACGGATTTGAGTCACTCAACGGCGAGTCATCGTACGGACCGAGAAAAATGCGTCCATACACAAAGCTGTTAAAAATATTTACGGCGCCATCGGTTGTGGGTACCGCATTAGAAATACATTAAGAAAATAATGCACCGACTTTGCACACACGGATTCGCGAGCGTTGAAAGTTGGTGCACGCACATTGTGGGTTGTTTGAAAGCTGGCCCGGCTTTTTTTAACGCCGCATTGGTGCGACGTGCATTAGTCTCAGGCGATGGGTCAACGTCCGGAGGATGTCAATGGGCGTCTGGTGGTAGCGATCGCGCCCGATGAGGAATTTGCGTTCGCCGAACAGATTCTGCGGGCCGGGCGCAGATTCGCCGATGCACTGGCCGCGCACTGGACCGTGGTGTGTGTCGAGACGCCGTTAATGCTCGGAATCGGGAGAGCCTCGCGGGATTCCCGGCTGGAGGTATTTCGTCTTGCTGAATCCCTGGGCGCCGAGACCATGACGCTGGAGGCCCCCACGACAGTCGAGGCGCTGCTCCAGTACGTGGAGCTATGCGATGCCGATACCTTGCTGGTCGGGGCTCCCCGACAGCGTCTGCGGCTGCGTCCGGGCGACGCATCGCTGGTCGCGCAGCTCATGCGGCGCGCGGTTGCGGCCGAAGTGGTGGTCGTGCCGCGGGACTTGAGGAAATCGCCGGGGCTTGAGGATGGGCGGGACGCGCACTGGCTGCGTTCGAAGCGCTGGACCGCCTACCTGGGTGCCTTGGGACTGACCGCTCTGTGCACCGCGATCGCCATACCGATGCTCGATCACTTCGATCTGATCGATATGGTCATGGTGTACATGCTGGGGGCTACCCTGGCGTCCCTGCGGCTGGGGCGCGGTCCGGCGGCGCTGTGCGCGGTGGCCAACATTGCAGCGTTCGACTATTTCTTCATCCCACCGCGATTCAGCTTCTGGGTCTCGGACCCGCATTATGTGGTGACGTTCGTCGTCATGCTCGGCGTGGCCCTGATCATCGCCACCCTGGTCTCCGCCGTGCGCCAGCAGACGGTGTCCGCGGTGGCCCGTGAACGTCGGACTTCGGTCCTGTACGCGTTGAGCCGGGACCTTGTCGTGACACGCGACGCCTCGACCATGGCAGAGGTGGCGGAGCGGCATATCGCCGAGGTGACGCACAGTCGCGTCACGGTCCTGATCCATGATGAAAAGGGAGGCCTGAGTGATCCGCTGAACGGACGCGATGGCCGCTCTCGCCGCTTCGACCGGAAGATCTGCGAGTGGGTCATGGAACACGGTCAACGCGCGGGTCTGGGTACGGACCATTTTGCCTCGGAGCGCGACATCTATCTGCCGCTCACCGGCAGTCAGGACCCGCACGGGGTGCTCATCGTGACGCCAGTGGACAGGCGCCGCGCCATGTTGCCGGAGCAGGGACGGTTGCTGGAGAACCTGACCACCCAGCTGGCACTGGCACTGGAGCGTGTCCATCTCGCCGAAGTGGTGCAGGGCGCACGCCTGGCTGCCGAGCGGGCCACCCTTCGCAATACACTTCTGGCCTCGATTTCGCACGACCTGAGGACACCGTTGTCGGCCATCGCGGGGGCCGGCAGCATGATGGCGCACGAGGGGTTCCCGCTCGATCTGCATCGGCGCACGACGCTCGGGCGGCTCATCGAGGACAAGGCACGGGACATGACCGAGCTGCTGTCCAATGTGCTCGAGCTGATGCGCCTGGAAACGGCGGAAAGCGTGGTCAAGGGCGAGTGGCATGCATTCGAGGAACTGGTCGGCCAGACGGTGCAGCAGGCCGAGAGTCGTCTTGGCTCGCGTCAGGTGCGCACCGACATACCGTCCGGTACTCCTGCGCTCTATGTCGAGGGCAAACTCATCGTGCAGCTGCTGAACAACCTGGTCGAAAACTGCATCAAATACACTCCACCCGACACGATCATCACGATCGCCGTTCGCACGTTTGCACAAGATACCCTGATCAGCATCGAGGACGATGGTCCGGGGTTCCCGGCGGCGGACCCTGAGCGCCTGTTTGACAAGTTCGAGCGTGGCCGGGTCGAGGACAATGCGGGCGGCGTCGGGCTGGGGCTCGCCATCTGTCGGGCCGTCGCGCGCCTGCACGGCGGTGACATTCGTGGCATGCGGGGCGCCCAGGGTGGCGCACGAATAGAGATCAGCCTACCCCGCAAACCCTGGCAGTCCAAGGCCGAGGCGGCACTCACATGACTCTTGCGATGCATCTGGTCCTGGTCATCGAAGACGACAAGGCCATCCAGGACGTGCTGCGGATCCTCTTCGAGAGCTGCGGCTTCCGGGTCGTGGTGTCAGAGACCGCGCGCACGGGTGAGCGCGATGCGCGGCTGCACCGCCCGGATGTGATCGTGGTGGATCTTGGCCTCCCCGACGGCGATGGGGTCAGCGTCATCGAGGCGATTCGCGCCTGGTCGCCGGTGCCCGTCATCGTCCTATCCGCGCGAACCGCTGAGACCGAAAGAATCCGCGCCTTCGAGCGGGGCGCCGATGACTATGTGGTCAAGCCCTTCAGTGCGCCCGAACTCGTGGCCAGAGTGCGGGCCATTCTGCGTCGCCACGTGCGCGGCGAGCTGCCCATGGGGGTGCTGCAGTTGAGCGGTGCCTCGGTGGATCTGGGGCGGCGCACGGCGCGCCGCAACGATGGCACCGAAGTGCGACTGACGCCGCTGGAGCATCGCATCCTGGAAACCCTGGCACGGCATCCTGACCAGATCGTTACTCATTCGACTCTGCTCAAGGAGGTCTGGGGGCCCCATCGAGACGATTCACAGGCGCTGCGCGTCTACATAGGCAGTCTGCGACGGAAGCTGGAGACGAACCCGAGTCGACCCAGACATATCGTTACGGAGCCCGGTGTGGGATACAGGCTGGCGGTGGATCCGCAGCTGTTCGTCGAGCGCGCACCCTAGGTGATGCGGCAAGTGGTGTTGTCCATTGGGGCCCTGGCCCTGGGCCTTGTGCCCTGTCATGCGCGCGCAGGGTGCAGCCGGGAGCTGACGGCCTCATTCATTGGCGCCGAGCGGCTGGTGGACTCCCTGCGTCCCGAAAAAGCGGGCGTGGCGCGCGTTTTCGCCTATGACGGCAGTGAATATACGGCCGCGGAGGCGCTTTGGATGAAGGGCAAGCTGCGCACGGTGCTGTCCGAGTGCAACCATAGTGATGAGGCGCATGCGCAGCCGGACCTGAATCAGGTGCTGAGCCTCGTGCGCGCTCATCATCGCAACGTGCCCCCGAACGGCAGGTAGTCTTAGGCAAAAAAGCGCGCCGCAGAGGGGGGGCTGCGACGCGCCACGCTCAATGATGGTCAGCTTGACGTGCGCTGGTGTGACCGCAACAGATCCTGGACCGCCGCCAGTGCGGTGGATGCCTCGGTCTGGCTCTCGGTAGTGCCAAGACTGCACAGTCTTTCGACCCTGCGCAGTTGGCCCTGCATCCACAGGGCCTGGCCTGCCGTGAACTCCGAACCATCGCTGGCGAAGACACGGGCCTGCCCGTTTTTTTCCGGGCGCAGCGTGTCGACTATCTGAGCGCACTGCCGGTACTGTTGCATGAACAGTGGGTCACAGCTCGGTGCTGCAAAGGCAGGTCCGACACTTACGACTGCGGCCGCTGCAAGTATCACGATTCTGGACAACATGAGTTTCTCCATAGAACTTTGAATCACGCTATTCGTCGTCTCAAAGACGTGGCGGTAGGGTCTGCCTCCGCACTCTCGGCGCCTAGACGGATTTGCGTAAAAAAATGCACCTGAAGTGCCGGCCATGTTTTCTTTAACGAACTTCTTACGTCGATTTCGTTAGCGTCTGAACAAGTCGCAGGCTGCCCGCACTTCTCGCAGTGCAGGCCTGTGATAAGTCACAGTGGCTGGGGATCGATCATGTCCGAATCAGAATCTGAAACCGGCTACGACACGCGCCGCCGCGCCTGGTCACGTAACCGGCAGTTGCGTACGCTGGGCATCACGGCGGTCGCAATTTTGTTGGTTGTGACGGCGGTGAAGCTGGTTCACGGCATGTCGGGGTCCTCGCCCGTCACCGCCGATACGCCTGCTCCGCAAGGAACGTTCCGGCCGACCAGCGCGCAGTTGAAGACGCTGTCGATTGCGACGGTCTCGACGGGGGACTTCCAGGGCATCGAAGTGACCGATGGCAGCATCGAGCTGAATGGCGACCTGACCACCCCCGTGTATTCGCCGTTCTCCGGGCGCGTGACCCGTGTGATCGCCAAGCCCGGCGACGTGCTCAGGCGCGGTGCGCCCCTGGCAACCATTGATGCGGCCGAATTCGTTCAGGCGCAGAACGACCTGATCGCCGCGATGGCCCAAACCAAACTGGCGCGCACCAACGAGAGTCGCAAACGCAGTCTGTATGAGGGCAAGGGCGGCAGCCTCCAGGATTGGCAGCAGGCCCAGGCCGACCTGTCGACGGCGGAAGTGGCGCTCAAGGCCGTGCGCAATCGACTGAGAATTCTTGGTAAGACCGACGCCGATATCGACAAGCTGGAAACCAGCGACAACATGGACGCCACGGCGACCCTGGCAGCGCCGATCGGCGGCGTGGTCGTGGATCGTCAGGTGGGTCCTGGCCAATACGTGCAATCAGGCGCTGGCACTCCATTGTTCACATTGGCAGATATCTCAAGTGTCTGGCTGGTCGCGAACGTGCGGGAGGAGGATGCACCACTGATTCGCAAGGGTCAGGCCGTCGAGGTGAGTGTTGCCGCCTTTCCAGCCCGCATCATCAAGGCGCGGGTGACTTACGTGGCGGCTCAGGTGGATCCGACCACCCACCGATTGACAGTTCGCGCCGAGATTCCGAATCCCGACGGTGCGTTGAAGCCGGAAATGTTCGCCACTTTCCACATCATCACCAGCGATGGCACCCAGTCCCCCTCCGTGCCCGAATCCGCAGTGGTCTACGACGGCACCGATGCGCATGTCTGGGTGGTGCAGGGCACCGGCGGCGACCAGGTCATCGGTCTGCGGGCTATCAAAGTGGGCCGTGGCGCGGGTGGTGACGTGCAGGTACTGGACGGTCTCAAGGCCGGTGAGCGCATCGTGACCCGCGGCAGTCTCTTCATCGACCGGGCCGTGACGGGCGACTGATGATGAACGCGATCGTCAGTTTCGCGCTGCGGCAGCGGGTGCTCGTAGTCGCGCTGCTCGTATTGACGCTGCTTGCCGGCATCGCCAGCTTCATGCAGCTGAACATCGAGGCCTATCCGGATCCCGTGCCGCCCCTGGTCGATATCGTGACCCAGAGCACGGGCCAGTCGGCCGAGGAGATCGAACGCTACATCACGATCCCGATTGAGATCCAGATGGCAGGCATTCCCAATGTGCAGGCCATCCGCACGATTTCGCTGTTCGGACTTTCGGACGTCAAGATTCAATTTACCTATGACTTCACCTACGAGCAGGCTGAGCAATGGGTGGTCAACCGGTTGTCCCAGCTCGGTTCGTTGCCGAACAATGCCCAGCCGCAGATCTCCCCGACCAGTCCGATCGGCGAGATTTTCCGTTACCAGGTAAAGGGTCCACCGGGATATTCGGTGACGGATCTGAAGACCTTGGAGGACTGGGTCCTGGAGCGACGCTTCAAGGCGGTCCCGGGTGTCATCGATGTGACCGGATGGGGTGGCAAGACCAAGACCTATGAGATTGCGATCAATCAGGGCAGCCTGATGCATTACGGTTTGTCCCTGCCCCAGGTCCTGCAGGCGATCGGCAATGCCAACATCAATGTCGGCGGCCAGACCGTCAACATCGGGCCGCAGGCTACGGTAGTACGAGGCATTGGCCTGATCCATTCCATCGAGGACGTGCGCCATACACTGCTGACCAGCAACCAGGGCGTGCCCATTTACCTCTCTGATGTCGCGGAGGTTCAGATCGGGCACCAGCCGAGGCTCGGCATTGCAGGGCATGAAGCCGACGACGACATCGTTCAGGGCATCGTGCTGATGCGCCGCGGGGCCGAGAGCATTCCGACCATCAAGCGCGTGGAGGCCGAAGTCGATCGGATCAACTCGCAGGGGATACTGCCGCCCGGCGTGCAGATCGAGCGGATCTACGATCGCAGCGATCTGATCGAGGTCACGACCCACACCGTCCTGCACAATATGATCGCAGGCGTGCTGCTCATCTTCGTTCTGCAGTGGGTGTTTCTCGGGGACCTGCGCAGTGCGTTCATCGTTTCGATGACCATCCCGTTTGCGCTTTCGTTCGCCATCGGGCTGATGGTGTTGCGCGGTGAGTCGGCCAACCTGCTGTCCGTGGGAGCCATCGATTTCGGACTGGTGGTGGACGCCACGGTCATCATGGTCGAGAACATATTCCGGCATCTGGGCCACACCGGCGGACCGCGTGGGTTGGGGGCCACCACGCTTGACCTGATAAGGGTTCCGCAGGGCTTCCGCGGCAAGACGGCGGTCATCGCCACGGCGGCGGCTGAGGTCAGTCAATCCATCTTTTTTGCCGCAGCAATCATCATCGCCGGATTCGTTCCGCTGTTCACCATGTCGGGCATCGAAGGACATATCTTCGGACCGATGGCGAAGACCTATGGCTATGCGATAGCCGGCGGCCTGCTTGCGACCTTCACCGTCGCACCCGCGTTGAGTTCGCTGCTGTTTCCTGAGCGGATCAGCGAGAAGGAGACCATTGTCATCCGCTGGCTGCGGCGGATCTATGACCCGGTACTCGACTTTGTCATTGCCAATCGCATCCTCACCTTTGGCGCCATGGTGCTGCTGGCCGCCGTCACGCTCTTGGCCGTGCGCTCCCTGGGACTGGAATTCCTGCCCAAGCTCGAGGAAGGCAACATGTGGATCCGCGCCACGTTTCCAACCTCGATTTCCCTGGAGGAGGCGAATGGCTACGTCAATCAGATGCGCCGGGTCATCGGCGGCTACCCGGAAGTGCAGACCATCGTTTCCCAGCACGGCAGACCGGATGACGGTACCGACGCCACCGGTTTCTTCAACGCCGAATTCTTCGTTCCCTTGAAGCCATTCAACAAGTGGCCGCAGGGTGTCGATAAGGAACAGCTGACCCGCCAGATGACGGCGCAGCTCACGGAGCAGTTCCCGGGCGTTGACTTCAACTTCTCCCAGTACATCGAAGACAACGTCGAGGAGGCGGCCTCGGGTGTTAAAGGCGAAAACTCCGTAAAAATCTTCGGTGGTGATCTGCAGGTGCTGGAGAGTACGGCCAACAAGATGGCTGCAGTGATGGCCACCGTGCCCGGGATTACGGATCTGGCCGTGCTGCGCTCGCTGGGCCAGCCGACGATCCGCATCGATGTGGATCGCCAGCGGGCGGCCCGCTACAACCTGGCACCGGGAGATGTGAACACTGTGGTTCAAGCCGCGATTGGCGGCCAGAGTCCCGGGGACGTCTACGAGGAAGGCAGTGACCGGCATTTCCCGATGATGGTGCGCCTGGCGGCACCGTATCGGCAGAGCCTGGATGCGATCCGGAGAATCCCGATCCTGATTGAAAATCCGACCGGCACGGGAAATATTTCGATTCCGCTGGGAGATGTTGCCGACGTTCATCTGACCTCCGGCGCCTCGTTCATCTACCGTGAACAGCAGGAGCGCTACGTGCCGATCAAGTTCAGCGTTCGCGGCCGCGATCTGGGCAGCGCCGTGCTTGAGGCGCAACAGAAAATCTCGTCCCAGGTCGCCATACCGGGCGGCTATCACCTGGATTGGGTCGGTGAATTCGGCAATCTGCAGGAAGCCATCAGCCGCCTGGAAATCGTGGTGCCCCTGGCCATCGTGCTCATCTGCCTGCTGCTGTTCATCAATTTCGGCAACCTGGTGGATGTGCTGCTGGCGGCCAGCGTGATACCCATGGCACTGACGGGTGGCATATTCGCGCTGTTCGTGACGGGGACGCCCTTCAGCGTGTCCGCAGCCATCGGCTTCGTCGCGCTCTTTGGTATAGCCGCCATGGACGGCATTCTCATGATTTCCTTTTATAACCTGAGCCTGGAGATGGGCATGGACCGGGTTACCGCGATCCAGCACACCTGTCGCACGCAATTGCGCCCCGTCATGATGACCTGCATCGTTGCCTGCGTGGGGCTGCTTCCCGCGGCGGTGTCTACCGGCATCGGCTCGCAGGTGCAGAAGCCATTGGCGCTGGTGGTCGTGGGCGGGATGCTGCTGGCCCCCGTGCTCATCATGTTGGTGCTGCCGGTCCTCATCCTCGCGTTTTCGCGTCAGCAGACCCCTGCTCCGGAGGCTGCGCGTGCGTAAGTCGCGGTGCTCGTTCGTGCGCATGGAACGCCTTGCAATCGCCAGCTGGGCGCTCGGCACCCTGTGCTCCTGTGCCGTGGGACCGGATTTCAAAAAGCCGGCGGCGCCGACCGTGAGTGCCTACCTGGCGGAGCCGGTTCCGGAGCAGACCGTGGCGGTGCCGGGTCCGGCCGGCTCGGCACAGCATTTTCTTTCCGGGCCGGACGTGCCGCAGGATTGGTGGCAGGCGTTCAAGTCGCCGCAGCTCGACGCATTGGTATCCGAGGCCCTGACCGCCAATCCGGATGTGATGGCGGCGCAGGCCTCCTTGCGTGAGGCGCTGGAGGCCGCCGCGGCCCAGCGTGGCAACTACTGGCCGCAGGTGCAGGCCGGATTTACCGCGAGCCGCCAGAAAAATGCCCTCGGCGTCCTGGCGCCCACCCTGGGTTCCGGTCAGGCGCTGTTCAATCTCTACACGCCGCAGGTCAGCGTATCGTTTGTTCCTGATCTGTTTGGGGGCAACCGCCGGCAGGTGGAATCGTTGCTGGCGAGCGCAGATGCGGCCCGCTATGAGCTCGACGCAACCTACCTCACGCTGACCAACAATGTCATTGCATCCGTGGTGCAGATGGCCGGATTGCAGGAGCAGCTGCGCCAGACCGAACGTATCGTAAGGCTGGATACCGAGGCATTGGCGGTGCTGCGCCATTCACTGTCCGTGGGCGCGATTGCCGAGGCGGATGTCGCTGCGCAGGAAACCGCGCTGGCGCAGGCCGAAGCGACAGTGCCACCGCTGCAGCATGCGATCGCGGTCCAGCGGCATCAGTTGGCCGTGCTGACCGGTCAGCTGCCGGCTCAGGGACCGAACCCGAGTCTGGAATTGTCCGAACTGCAGCTCCCGACGCAGATACCGCTCGGGCTGCCGTCGCAACTGGTGGCGCATCGCCCGGATGTGCTGGCGGCCCAGGCGCAGCTGCACGCTGCCACGGCGCTGGTAGGCGTCGCCGTGGCGGACATGCTGCCTCAGCTCACGATCACCGGTAGCGACGGCAGTGTGGCCACGCTCTTGTCCGATCTGCTCAAGAACGGCACGGGCTTCTGGAGCGCCGGGGCGAGCCTCACCCAGACGCTGTTCGCCGGCGGCAGCCTGTTGCACCGGAAACGCGGCGCGGAGGCCGCGATGGACGCGGCGGGAGCCACCTACCGGTCCACCGTGCTGCAGGCGTTCCAGAACGTCGCCGACTCCCTGCATGCGCTGTCCACCGATGCCAGCGTGCTGGAGGCGAGCGCCAGGGCGGCACGGGCGGCCGAAAACAGCTACAACATTGCGCGGCGGCAACTGGATCTGGGATCCGTGAATTATCTGTACATGGTGCTCGCCGAGCAGAACTACCTGCAGGCGCAGATCGCCCTGATCGTCGCCCAGACCAACCGCCTGGCCGATACCGCGGCGTTGTACCAGGCGCTCGGCGGGGCTCCCATCCCGTCCTCAGCCCCCTAAAGCCGTCGCGGCGGGCGCAGAACGGTTTTATTCACGAAGTTTTTATGTCTGGATCGTTAGCCTGTGGGCATGAGGTCCATGCCCAAGCCCGCGGAGACTTCTGAGAGCCTGATCTGGAACAACGACGGAAAGCTGCGCATGAGCGCAGCTTTGGCGGTCCTGCTTGCCGCCCACCTGGTCACGACGATCATGGTCGTTCACTTTCTGGCGCGATCCGATGCGGTAACTCCGAAATTCCGCACCGCGCTGCGACATGACCCTCCCGACACCTTGCCGGTTGCGAAAAATGACAAGGGACATGAATGATGCGAACTCAACCGCTGCGCGTGTGGCTCGTGGACGAAGACAGCTCGATTCGCTGGGTGCTCGAGCGCGCTCTGAAAATTGACGGCATGGCGCCCACCACCTTCGACGGTGCGGAAGGCGCCTTGGCGGCGCTGCGCACGCAGGTGCCGGACGTATTGATGACGGACGTCTGCATGTCGGGACAGTCCGGCTTTGAGCTGCTGCGCAGGATCCATGACACCCGTCCACAGTTGCCGGTGATCGTGATGACCGCCTATTCCGATATCAGCAGCGCCGTATCCGCGTATGAATACGGGGCGTTCGAATATCTGCCCAAACCGTTCGACATTCACCAGGCGGTGGACCTGGTGAAGCGGGCCGCAACCAACAGGATCGTGAGTAGCCCCCCGGTGCAGGTGCCCCCTGGCACGTCTGGCTTCCTGGGTCGCGCCCCTGCCATGCAACAGGTGTTTCGGGCCATCGGTCGGCTCTCCCGCAGCAGCATGACAGTGCTCATCACCGGTGAGTCCGGTACCGGCAAGGAGCTGGCTGCACGCGCATTGCATGAGCACAGTCCCCGGGCCGCGCGTCCGTTCGTGGCGATCAACACCTCCGCCATTCCTGCGGAGCTCATGGAGTCCGAGCTCTTCGGCCATGAAAGAGGGTCCTTCACCGGCGCGGATGGTCTGCGCCGTGGACGTTTTGTGGAGGCCGACGGCGGCTGCCTGTTCCTCGATGAGATCGGCGATATGTCACTGCCCATGCAGACGCGCCTGCTGCGGGTGTTGGCCGACGGTGAGTTTTATCGAGTGGGCGGACAGATGCCGATCAAGGTGGATGTGCGCGTCATCGCGGCAACTCATCAGCCGCTCGAGGAGCGGGTGCAGGCCGGACGCTTCCGGGAAGATCTGTTCCACCGGCTGAACGTCATGCGTCTGGAGTTACCGCCGCTGCGCGCACGGCGCGAGGACATTCCGGAACTGCTGGGGCACTTCATGCAGGTTGCCGCCCAGGAGCTGGGAACGTCCGCCAAACAGTTGGATGCCCGCACGCGGGAGATCCTCGGTGGCTACAGCTGGCCGGGCAACGTGCGCGAACTCGCGAACCTGTGTCGCCGACTCACCGCGCTCGCGCCAGGGGCAGAAGTGAAGCTGGATGACCTGCCGCTGGAGCTGCGGGAGACTCTCGGGCTGTCGCCGGGCAAGCACGCCTGGATCAGCGCCCTGGAGATGTGGGGTCAGCGGCAACTGCACGATGCGACGGCGCCTGCATTGCTGGATCAGGCAGTGCCGCTGCTGGAGAAGGCCCTGATTGCCATCGCGATGCAGCAGACTCTCGGCAACAAGCAGGGGGCCGCGAGACTTCTGGGCTGGGGCCGCAACACCCTGACCCGCAAAATGCAGGAATTGGACATATACGATGAGTATGAGGTCGGATGAGGCGCTGAGCGCGTGACGGCGTCCGGGGGATTTCACCCGTAGAATACCCCTCGTCATGATGCTGACCATCCATACCGCCTACGAGGTGTTCGACACCTGGCTGGTACTTATCCTGTCCTTTGGCTGCGCCATTTTCGCATCCCTGCACGCCCTGTTGACCAAGCCGGACCCCCGCAGCGCGTTCGGCTGGATCGCCATGTGCTGGTTGTTCCCGCTGGGGGGCGCGATCCTGTACGGGCTTTTCGGCATCAACCGGGTGCGCGCCCGCGCCCGCCAGCTGCGCGGGGATGTCGGCAATCCCCGCACTCCCGTGCGCATTTCCCGAAACGATGCGCCTGCGGATCATCTGATGCGCATCGGCGATGCGGTCACGCAATGGCCGCGCAGCCCGGGGAATGCCATCGAAGCGCTGGAAAACGGCGAGAACGCCTTCCCGCAGATGCTCAAGGCCATTGCTGGCGCGCAACGGACGGTGTGGCTGGCGACCTATATTTTCGAGACCGATCCGGTCGGTCAGCAGTTCATCAAGGCGCTGGCGGCCGCGTCCGCCCGCGGCGTCCAGGTGCGGGTGCTGGTTGACGGGGTCGGTGAATGGTACAGCTGGCCGCATGTGGTCCCGGAGTTGCGCCGCGCCGGCGTCGCGGCGCAACGGTTTCTGCCGCCGCGGCTGTGGCCACCGCGGCTGTCGCTGAACATGCGCAATCACCGCAAGCTGCTGCTGGTGGACGGCCATACCGGCTTCCTCGGCGGCATGAACATCGGCGGCAGGGAAGTCGGCAAGTCCGGCGCACGGCGCATGGCGGACCTGCATTTCAAGGTGTGCGGGCCGGTGTTGCGGCAGCTGGGAGAAGCTTTCGGCATCGACTGGCTGTTCGCCGCGAACGAAACCCTGGCGGTGCCGGAGGCGCCTCCCGGTCGCGGCGCGTGCACCTGTCGGGTGATCACCGAAGGCCCGGATGAGGACAATGACAAGCTGGTATCGGTGATGATGGGCGCCGTCTCCATGGCGCGCGAACAGCTGCTGATCATGACCCCATACTTCATTCCGCCGCCGGAACTCACTTCGGCGCTGCAGTCAGCCGCGCTGCGGGGCGTCGATGTGACCCTGGTGCTCCCCGAACGCAGCAATCTGCGGTACGTGGACTGGGCCTGCCGGCGCTGGCTCCGGCCCCTGCTCGAACGTGGCGTGCGGGTGTTCCTGCAACCGCCGCCCTTTGCGCATACCAAGCTGCTGGTGATGGACGGCAGCTATGCGCAGATCGGTTCGGCCAACCTCGATCCGCGCAGCCTGCGGCTGAATTTCGAGATCGCACTGGAAGTCTACGATTCTGCGACCTGCCAATGGCTGAGCCGCTACATCCTCGAGGCGCGTGACCGCTCGACGGCGCTGACGGCAGAGGGTCTCGCAACGCTCGGCGGTTGGGTGCGTTTGCGTGACAGTCTGTGCTGGCTGCTGTCGCCGTATCTGTAGGCTCAGGGTACCGTAGGCTATAATCCCCGGCCCGGTTGAGGATTAGTTCGGTGATTGAAGAAGAATTGTCCAGGCAAATCAAGCGTCGCAGGACGTTTGCCATCATTTCCCATCCCGACGCCGGCAAGACCACGCTCACTGAGAAACTGCTGCTGTTTGGTGGCGCGATCCAAATGGCCGGCACAGTCAAGGGACGCAAGGCCACCCGCCATGCAACCTCGGACTGGATGCGCCTGGAACAGCAGCGCGGGATTTCTGTTACCTCATCCGTCATGCAGTTCCCGTTCCAGGACTGCATCGTCAACCTGCTGGACACGCCCGGCCACGAGGACTTCTCCGAGGACACCTACCGGACACTGACCGCGGTGGATTCGGCGCTGATGGTCATCGACTGCGCCAAGGGCGTCGAGCAACGGACCGTGAAGCTGATGGAGGTATGCCGGCTGCGCGACACGCCCATCATCACCTTCATCAACAAGCTCGACCGCGAAGGCCGCCCGCCCATCGAACTGCTTGATGAGATCGAGCAGGTGCTGAAGATTCGCACTGCGCCGGTGACCTGGCCGATCGGCATGGGGCAGCGGCTCAAGGGCGTCTACCACATTCCGCAGGACCGTATCTACGCCTATCAACCTGCGGAGAAGGGCCGGATGGGCGAGAACCTGACCATCGATGGTCTGGCCTCGGTCGCGGCCCAGGAGTTCCTCGGCAGCGAGGCGGCAGCCTTCGCAGCGGAGGTCGAGCTGGTGCAGGGCGCGACCGACACGTTCGACCTTGCCGCCTATCGGGCCGGCAGGCAGACGCCGGTGTTCTTTGGCTCCGCGGTCAACAACTTCGGCGTTGAGGAACTGCTGACGGCATTCGCGCAGGAGGCACCGGGCCCGCAACCGCGCGCCACCCGCGAGCGCAGCGTCGATTCGCTGGAACCGAAGCTCACCGGCTTCGTGTTCAAGATCCAGGCAAACATGGATCCCGCACATCGCGACCGCATCGCGTTCATGCGCCTGTGTTCGGGCCGCTACGAGCGTGGCATGCGCCTGTTTCATTCGCGGTTGAAGAAGGAGGTGCGCATCGCCGATGCACTGACGTTCATGGCGGCGGACCGTGCCCAGGCGGAGGAGGCTTTCGCCGGGGACATCATCGGTCTGCACAATCACGGCACCATCAATATCGGCGACACCTTCACCGAAGGTGAACAGCTGGCGTTCACCGGTATTCCCAGCTTCGCCCCTGAACTCTTCCGTCGGGCGGTGCTCAAGGACCCGCTGAAGATGAAAGCGCTGCAGAAAGGTCTGGCGCAGCTGTGCGAGGAGGGCGCGACCCAGCTCTTCAAGCCGCTGCGCAATAATGACCTGATTCTGGGTGCCGTCGGGCAGCTGCAGTTCGAGGTCGTGGCGTTCCGATTGCAGGATGAGTACAACGTGCAGTGCGTGTTCGACACCATCGGTGTGCATACCGCGCGCTGGGTGTATTGCGATGATGCGAAGGTGCTCGCCGAATTCCAGCAGCGCACCTACGAGAACCTGGCCATGGACCACGGCGGGGCGCTGGTCTACCTCGCGCCCTCGCGCGTGAACCTGCATCTGACGCTGGAACGCTGGCCCGGCATCACGTTCCGGGAGACCCGCGAACACGCCGATGCGGCGCCCGCCAGCGACTGACGCGGCGTTCGAACTCCCGCAGCTGACCGATGCCCGGATCGGTGCTGCCGAAGCGCAGCCGCGCATACAGGTTCAGCAACTCGCGGGCCTGTAGGGTCGGCTCGGAGGAACCGTAGAGGGAGGCCGCGTAGGCCAGCGGCCCCTGATGCGGTTCGCGCACGGCACCGGATCGCGCAAGGCGCGAACACAGGCGCAGATAGGCGCGGCCCAACCGGTCAGGCCCGGCGCCGGAACGCACCCGGCTGAACTGCCAGCTGATGACGAGCAGCCACACGATGAGCGTGCCGGCCAGCAGCCAGCCCAGTTGCTGCCAGTCCGGGTCGCCGAATCCGAGTCGGTCCAGCAGCCGCAGCTGCGAGGCGTAGTTGTAGGCCACCACCTGCGTGCTCCACCAGGCATTGACCGCGTCCCACACCACGTGGCCCTGCTGCAGCCAGGAGAACTCGTGTATGAGCCGATCCGGAACCGATCCGGCGCCCGGGAGCAGGTCGAGGATGCTACGGCGCAGGCGCTCGGGCGCCGCGACGGCGGTGGGGTCCACGCGCACCCAGCCGCGACCGTCCTCCCACACTTCCACCCAGGCGTGCGCATCGGAGCGGCGGATCAGCAGATAGCCGCCGATCGGATTCCACTCACCGCCCTGATAGCCGGTGACGACGCGTGCCGGTACGCCACCGGCGCGCATCAGCATCGCGAAGGCAGAGGCGAAGTGGCCGCAGAAACCTTTGCGCGTATTGAACAGGAAGTCGTCGACGGAATTCAGATCCAGCAGCGGTGGGGTCAGGGTGTATTCAAAATGGCCGTCACGAAACAGTGCCAGCACGCTGTTCACATAGGCTGGCACACCCGGCGCGGCGGCGCGCAGGCGCTGTGCCAGCGCCTGGCTGCGAGGATTGCGTTGCCGCGGGAAGTCGGTGTCGAACCGGCGCGCGAGGGACGACAGCACATCACCCGAGTGGGTTTCGGTGTACGAGGTCGCCGCATAGGTGACCGCATCATGGATCGGACGATACGCCACCAGCTGCCGGTCCGGCGTTACTGCGGTGCCCGGTGCCTTGGCCGTCTGCAGCGTATCGAGCGCGGGCCACCATGGATTTGAATCCGGCTCCAGCCTGATCCGGTAGTGGTAGGCCGGACCGGTGTAGTCGAGACTCTCCGCTTTATAGAAGCCGCCGTGAAAGCGGGTCCAGGTATAGCCGTCGAAATCATGCAGCACGGGTCCGCGCCAGTAACGCTCCTGCGGCGGGGGCGGCGGCCCGTCAAACCAGACCCGGAAGACCGGATCGACCGAGTTCCCCAGTTCCGAGATGCTGCCGGGGCTCATGGTGTCGGAGAGGCCCGTCTGCGCCTCGCTTGACGCGCCCAGCGACCAGAACGCACCGGCCATGCGCGGGAATAGCATGAACAGCAGCACCGCCAGCGGCACCGCGAACGCAAGACTGCGCGCGCTGAGCAGTCCCGCCATGCGCGCAGGCACCGGCGCGTCCGGATGCGAGGCGTACAACAAAGCGGTACAACACAGCCACGCCTGCAGCAGATACAGCGGCGCGCGCAGCAGGTCCTGGGACTCCAGGCACGCCGCCAGCAGCAGGTAGAAAGCGACCCCGACCACGATCAGCCGGTCGCGCCGCGCGGTGGCCTCCAGCAGCTTGACCGCGCCCATCAGGATCAGCAGTGCCGAGCCGGCGCTGAGTCCGTTGAGCGTGTGGAACATGGCCAGTACCGTGGCGGTGAGCAGCACGGTGAGCGCCAGCTTGAAAATCCGGCGCGGCAGGCGTGCGCGGCCCTGCGCGGCGGCCAGCGCCCACGCGCCGCCACCGCAGGCCACCAGGATCACCCACAGTGGCAACTGGCCAAGATGCAGCAGTGCGCCGAACAGGTAGGCGCCAACCACCCAGCGTGTGACACGAACCTGCTCCTGGCGCCCTTGCTCAGTCACCGGCACGCTCCTTAAGGCCATAGCGCGCCAGCGCGCGCAGGCAGCGCTGGCGATGGCCCGGACCCTGATCGAGGTCGATGAACTGCCGCGGCAGCCTGAGGCCGAAGCGTTCGCCGCCCGCCGCGGAACTCACGATCCACTGCGCAAGCTGCGACAGACGCTGTTCGGTATCCAGACCGGCCAGCAGCGCGAAATCGAACAGCCGCTCGGCGCTGCCGCTGGCGGTGTATTCCTTGACCAGCAACGGCGCGCCGCGCGCGTAGGCTTTCCAGGCCACCTGGCGCGGCGAGTCGCCATCACGAAAGGCGCGCAGCGTGGCCCATTCATCGAGTTCACCGGATTCGTGCGGCGCAGTCCCGCCGCGGGCGCCGGCCGCCACCGGCATCGGGCGCGAGCCGTGGGGCCGCGGGTAGACGCTCACCTCATCTGCGAGATGCAGCCAGGTCCAGCCGCGAAACAAGCCGAACGGCCAGGTGCTCCTGATCCGCAGGCGGCCGACGGGCATGGCGCCGCGCACGGGTGTGGCAATCATCAGGCGCACCGCGACTGTGCCGTGGGCAGGTACCGAACAGGCCACGGCAGGGCCGGCGGTACTTCCGAGTTCGATCCCGACGCGCACCGGGGCAGCGGGGTTCGAGAGGCGCAGCTGCAACTGGGACTCCCCGCCGGCGAAGCTGTCCTGGGATGACAGGTCGATGACGGTGAGTCCCAGCAGGTTGCGGTGGCAGGCATGCATCGCCACCAGCGCCAGGCCCGCGAGCAGAAAGGTCGTGAGCAGTGCCAGACTGTTGGCGTAGTTGAGTCCTGCAATGAGCATCAGCAGCAACAGCGCCCCGAAAGCCATGCCGGTGCGCGTGGGCAGGATATACAAACGGCGTCTTTGCAGCGTGACGGGCAGTACGTCCTCGCCCTGTCTGCGTCTGATCCACTGCGCCATCCGGCGTTGCATGAAGGCACGCATCCGGGTGTCCGCGCGGTGTCAGATGGGAACGGGAACGGCGCGGATGAGTTCGTCGGCGAGGTTCGGGTCCGCCCCGCGGCCGGTATCGCGCCGCTCGAGGCGGTGCGCGACGACTGCCGGCAGCACTGCCTGGACGTCCTCGGGCAGCGCCGCGTCGCGGCCGGCGATGAAGGCATGCGCCTGCGCGGCGCGGACCAGGCCCAGTGCGGCGCGCGGCGACAGTCCTAGTTTCAGGTCACTGCGGGTCCGGGTGTGATCCACCAGTTGCTGCACGTAGTCCAGGAGTGGCGCCGAGCGGAACACCTGACGCACGGACTGCTGCATACCGAGGATTGCCGCGGGGTCCAGTGCGGCGACGGTCTTTTCGAGCTGCTCGCGCGGCTCATCCCCCTGCAGCAGGCGCCGCTCCGAGGCGGCATCCGGATAGCCGAGACTCACGCGCATCAGGAAGCGGTCCAGCTGTGACTCCGGCAGGGCAAAGGTTCCGAGCTGTTCGTGAGGGTTCTGAGTCGCGACGACAAAAAACGGTTCCGGGAGGCGAAATGTCGTCAGATCGACGCTGACCTGCCGCTCTTCCATTGCCTCCAGCAAAGCGCTTTGCGTACGCGGGCTGGCGCGATTGACCTCATCGGCCAGCAGCAGCTGCGTGAACAGCGGGCCGCGTTTGAAATGAAACTGCTGCGTAGTGCGATCGAATACGGAGACGCCGATGATATCGGCCGGCAGCAGATCACTGGTGAACTGCACCCGCTGCCACGCGAGTCCCAGGATGTGCGCCAGCGCGTGGGCGAGAGTGGTCTTGCCCACCCCCGGAACGTCCTCGATCAGCAGGTGTCCGCGTGCCAGCAGACAGGCCAGGCACAGTCTCACCTGCGCCGGCTTGCCCAGGATGATGCGCTCCACGGCAGCCAGGGCCCGTGTCAGGCTCTGGGCCTGCTCCGTGGGCGCACTCAGGCTCATTCCCCGAGTTTGCGCATGAGATCAAGCTGCGCCTGCAGCCCGCTCACCATGCGCTCCTGTTCGGCCTGGCGGTCGCGCTCGGCCTTGACGACGGCCTCCGGCGCGTTGCGCACGAAGGTCTCGCTGCCCAGTTTGGCCTGGGTTCTCGCGAGATCCTGTGTGGCCTTGCCCAGGCGCTTGGTCAGACGTTCGATTTCCGCGGCGGCGTCGATCAGGCCGGCCATGGGCACCAGGATGCTTGCCTCCCCCAGCAGCGCGGTCGCCGACTGCGGGGCAGCCTGCCCGGGTTGCAGACGCTCGATGCCGGCGAGGCCCGCCAGGTGTTCGAGCGCGGCGTGGTTGCGCAACGCTCGCTCCCAGTCACCTTCGCTGGCGCCCCGCAGCAGCACCGGAATACGGCGCGAGGGAGCGATGGTCATCTCGCTGCGAATCTGGCGCACTGCCAGCACGAACTGCTGCACCCAGCCGATGTCCTTCTCGGCCGACTCATCCCGCGGATAGTCAGCGGCAAGCGGATACGGTGCCAGCATCACGGAGGGGCCGGCGCGGCCCGCGAGCGGCGCAACCTTTTGCCAGATCTCCTCGGTGATGAAGGGCATCAGCGGATGCAACGCACGCTGCAGTGCCTCCAGGATCTCCAGCAGCGTCAGGCGTGCGGCGCTGCGGGCCCCTGGCGCGGCCTGCGTGGACTGGAGCACCGGTTTGGTGAACTCGAGGTACCAGTCGCAGAACTCGTACCAGGTGAACTGGTAGAGGGCGTTGGCCGCAAAGTCGAAGCGATATTCCTTCAAGGCGCTCTCGATTTCGCCGAGCAGGCAGCCAAAGCGCGAACGGACCCAACGATCGGCGGTTGAGAACTCGGGGGGCACTGTGGCATCGTTTGCCGCCGTGCCGTCCGCGAGGGCAGGTTCCACCATCAGCATCACGAACCGCGCAGCGTTCCACAGCTTGTTGCAGAACTTGCGGTAGCCCTCGACGCGAGCGAGATCGAAGCGGATTTCACGCGTCGGGGTGGCCAGTGCCGCGAGCGTGAACCGCAGTGCATCGGTGCCGTGAGCGGGGATGCCCTCGGGGAACTGCCTGCGGGTGTTCTTCTCGATCGCCGGCCGCATCTGCGGCTGCATCAACCCGGTGGTGCGCTTGGCGAGCAGCGCCTCGAGTCCGATGCCATCGACAATGTCCAGCGGGTCGATGATGTTGCCCTTGGACTTGGACATCTTCTCGCCGAACTCATCCAGGATCAGGCCGTGGATGTAGACGTCGCGAAACGGCACCTGGCCGGTGAACTTAAGGCCCATCATCAGCATGCGGGCGACCCAGAAGAAAATGATGTCGAAGCCGGTGACCAGCACATTGGTCGGATAGAACTTCGCCAGCTCCGGCGTCGAATCCGGCCACCCGAGCGTCGAGAATGGCCACAACGCCGCGGAAAACCAGGTATCCAGCACGTCGGGGTCCTGGGTCAGCGTCACCTCGGCGCCCAGGCCGTGGCGGGCACGCACATCCGTCTCGTCGTAACCGACGAACACGTTGCCGGCGCCGTCATACCAGGCCGGGATGCGGTGACCCCACCACAACTGGCGGCTGATGCACCAGTCGTGGACGTTCTTCATCCATTCAAAATAGGTGCGCGACCAGTTCTCGGGGACGAAGCGGGTGCGTCCGTCGCGAACGGCGGCGGTTGCGTCGCGGGCCAGCGGCCCGACTTGCACGTACCACTGATCGGTCAGGTAGGGTTCCAGCACCGCCCCGGAGCGGTCACCGCGCGGCACGATATGCCGGTGCTTGTCGATTCGTGCCAGCAGCCCCGCCTGCTCGAGCTCCGCCACGATGCGCTTGCGCGCCTCGTAACGGTCGAGGCCCACGAATCGCGCCGGAGCGTTGTCGTTGATTTTTGCATCCGCAGTGAAGATGTTGATCTGCGCCAGGTTGTGGCGCTTGCCGATCTCGTAGTCGTTGAAGTCGTGCGCCGGGGTGATCTTCACGCAGCCGGACCCGAACGCGGCATCCACGTAGTCGTCGGCGATGATCGGAATCAGGCGCGCGGTGAGCGGCAGGCGCAGATTGCGGCCGACGAGGTGACGATAGCGTTCATCCTCCGGGTTTACGGCAACTGCGGTATCCCCGAGCATAGTCTCAGGACGGGTGGTGGCGACGATGAGATGGCCGCTGCCATCCTCGAGGGGGTAGCTCAGGTGCCAGAGGTGGCCGTCTTCCTCTTCGCCCGCGACCTCCAGGTCCGATACGGCGGTCAGCAGCACCGGATCCCAGTTCACGAGCCGTTTGCCACGGTAGATGAGACCCTGCGCATGCAGCCGCACGAAAGCCTCGACCACGGCTCGCGACAGTCCCGGGTCCATGGTGAAGCGATCCCGCGCCCAGTCCACCGAATCCCCGAGACGGCGCATCTGCGCGCCGATGGTGCCGCCCGACTCCTGCTTCCATTGCCAGACGCGCTCGAGGAACTGCTCGCGCGACAGCTGGCTGCGATGCTGGCCCTTGGCTTCGAGCTGGCGCTCGACCACCATCTGGGTAGCGATGCCCGCATGGTCGGTGCCGGACTGCCACAGAGTATCGGCGCCATGCATGCGCTGATGGCGGGTGAGGGCATCCATCAGCGTGTGCTGGAAGGCATGCCCCATGTGCAGGGTGCCCGTGACATTCGGTGGCGGAATGACAATACAGAACGGAGTGCCGGACCCGCGCGGGGCGAACCAGCCGTTTGCTTCCCAACGTTCGTAGATGCGCCGCTCGATATCCTGCGGGGCGTAGAGCTTGTCCATCAAATCCGGCAACCGTGAGACAGGGTCGAGCATTATAGCCGGCGAGGGCGCCGCCGCGGTCGGCAGGCCGTCAAGCGGGGCCTCGCCCCGGGGCTACAGATCGTGCTTTTCCAAGGGGAAACCGCGCTCGCGATAGGCCCTGAATCGCTCCCGGCCGGCGGCCCGCCGCGCCGGATCAGCATCGATGATCTCGATGATGCGGGTGGCCAGTTCGGGCCGGGAGGGCAGCTGCGGCGTCAGATTGATCAGCACATCGACCGCCGCGGTGGGCCCCGTCCCGGTGTTCAGTATCACCGGGGTGGTGGTCAGACTGGGCATCGCCGCCGCGATCTCATGCGGGATGAAGGCCTGGTCGTTGCCGACCCACAGCATTTCATCCAGTCGGCCAAGTTCGGCGGCGTCATCGTGCTGAATGAGTACGGTGCTGCCCGCCTTCCAGGCCTTCTCCACGATGCGGCAGGCCACTGTCAGCTGCGCGCTCGGGGAGGGGTCCGCGACCACATAGAACGTGACTGACGGCTGCGCAGTCAGGCCCTCAGCCTCCGCCCGCGCGCTGTACCAGAAAATCCGTCAGCAGCGGCATCGGCCGTCCGGTGGCACCTTTCTGCGCGCCGCCCTGATAGGCCGATCCGGCGATGTCCATGTGCGCCCACTTCAGACCCTGCGTGAACTTGCCGAGGAAGGCGGCCGCAGTGATGGCGCCGCCTTCGCGGCCGCCGATATTGGCCATGTCCGCGAAGTTGGTCTTCAGCTGTTCCGCGTACTCCTCGGTGAGCGGCAACTGCCAGGCCCGGTCATCGGCGCGTACACCGGCGGCGACGAGCTCGGCCGCCAGCGAGTCATCGTTGCCCATGACGCCGGAGTGGTGCGCACCCAGCGCAATCACGCAGGCGCCGGTGAGCGTCGCCATGTCGACCACGATGGAAGGATCGAAGCGCCGCGCATAGTGAAGCGCGTCGCACAGGATCAGCCGTCCCTCCGCGTCGGTGTTCAGGATCTCCACGGTCTGGCCCGAAGCGCTGGTGACAATGTCGGCGGGCTTGATGGCGCGGCCATCAGGCATGTTCTCGCAGGCGGCGACCAGGCCGACGACGCGAATCGGCAGTTTGGCCTCGGCGAGAAAGGCGATGGCACCGATGACGGAGGCGGCACCCATCATGTCGTACTTCATCTCGTCCATTGCACCGGGATCCTTGAGCGAGATGCCGCCGGTGTCGAAGGTGATGCCCTTGCCGACCAGAACGATGGGCGCCGTGCGGGATGCCCGCGGACCTTGGTAATCGAGCACGATGAAGCGCGGCGGCTCGGCGCTGCCCTGGGTCACCGCCAGGAAGCAGCCCATTTTCTCGCGCCGGATCGCGGCTTCATCGAGCACTTTGACCTTGATCGATGGGTAGCGCTTGGCGAGGCCCCGGGCGCGATCGGCCAGATAGCTCGGCGTACAGATGTTGGGCGGCAGGTTGCCCAGATCACGTTGCAGGGAAGTGGCCTGCGCCAGCGCCCGGCCGTGCTCCAGACCTTCCTTCGCCCGGGCCACGCCCGTCGCCCGCACCGGTCCGGCCAGCACCTGGCTGATCACCGGTACGGGGGGTTTCTTGCCGGTCTTCAGATCATTGGTGCGATACAAGACGGTGCCGGTGATTTCGGCCACGCACCGCCCGAAGTAGTAATCGTCCAGCTCCTTGGCCGCGGGCCGTTCGATGCCCAGCGCCACGCTGCGGATGCGGGTGCGCGCGGCCGCGCTCAACGCCGCGGCGCAGGCGCGGCGCCAGACCTTGCGGTTGTAGCTGCGTTCCGCACCCAGTCCCACCAGGAGGACGCGCGTGGCCTTCAGTCCCGCCTCGGACATGAGCAGCGTCTCGCCGCTGCGACCACTGAAATCGCCGCGACCGATGAGGTTCTTGATGCGGCCCGCCGTCGCCTTGTCGAGCGCGGCAGTCTCGGTGCCCAGCTTGCCGTCTTCGAATACACCCGCCGCGATGCAATCCACGGCAAGGTCGGGAAGCGCTTTGGACCACACGTCAAACTGCATCATCGACCTCCACATCATGCCGAATACAGTGGCTGCGAACCATTGTGGCGCAGCACCATCTGCTCTAAGGTTACCGATTGATTAACGCGCAAGTCTAACCGAATTCAGGCAGCAGGTAGGGTTTTGGGTCGCCTTCTCGAACGCTATATTTTGCGGGAAATGATCGCCAGTGCCTTCGCGGTGACGCTGGTCCTGGTGCTCATCCTGCTGACGAACGAAGCCGCGCGCGTGCTCAGCCGGGCCGCGGATAACCAGTATCCGCGCGACATGGTCATCGCGCTGATCGGCCTGGGCGCCCTGCAGCATCTGCCGATACTGGTGCCGATCGGATTGCTGCTCGGCATGGTCATGGCTTTCGGTCGCCTCTACCACGACAGCGAAATGACGGCGGCCCTGGCGTGCGGGGTGGGCATGGCGCGCATTTATGCGCCGGTGATCTGCGTGGGTATCGTCGTCGCAGGAGTGCTGGCGTGGCTGTCGCTTTCGGTGGGGCCGGCCTCGATGGCGCGGGTGCTCGCGTTGCGCAGCGCTGCCTTCCACGCCGGGCAGTTAGCACCGGTGGCACCCGGCCGGTTCCGCAGTTTTGGCGGTGGCAGCACGGTGGTCTACGCCCAGAATGCGCTACCTGACGGGACCCTTTCAAACGTTTTCGTCGAGCGTGACCGCGGCGGGCGGGTGGAAGTCGCGCTCGCCCAGCGGGCGCGCCATGCCGTGGCTGTCGATGGCCGGAGCCTGACCATCACTCTTTATGATGGCGAACGGATCGAGGGCGTGCCGGGCAGCCCGCAGTACCGGATCATGAAATTCACCGAGCACACGATTCCCGTCCAGATGCCGCCGCTGCGCGATGGGCCCGGGGACCTGGATGCGGCGCCGACCCGCGAACTCCTCGGTGCGACGGCGCCGGACCGGCAGGCGCAGCTGCAGTGGCGCGTGGCGCTGCCGATCATGTGCCTGGTCCTGGCGGTGCTGGCGGTGCCCATCAGCCGGCTGCGCCCGCGCCGCGGGCGACTCTCGCGCGTGTGGCTGGCGGTGCTGTTGTTCATCCTGTATTTCGAACTGCTTTGGTTAGGCCGTATCGCCATCGAACATGGCACCCTGCCGGCCGCGCTCGGACTGTGGTGGACGCATGGGGTGGTCGTGGTCACCGTGATCCTGATCACGCAGCTGCCGAACTGGCTGGCGCGCCTGCGCCACCGGGGCGCAACCGGCCGCCAGGCCCTGAGCCCGGCGTGAACATTCTCGACCGCTACATCGTCGCGCGCATCCTGGCGATGACTGCCCTGGTGATGGTCGTCATCATCTGCCTTGCCGTGTTGTTCACCTTCATCGCCGAGCAGGGCGACACCGGCACGGGACATTACGGCAGCCTCGACGCACTCTGGTTCTCACTGATGAGTGTGCCGCAGCAGGCGTGGGAACTGCTGCCGATCGGTGCCCTCATCGGTTCGATGCTGGGCCTGGGCAGCCTCGCCAGCGGCAGCGAGCTGACGGTAGCGCGCGCCGCCGGCATTTCGGTGGCGCGTCTGGCCGTCTCGGTGTTCATCGCCGGGGTGCTGCTGATCGGTGTCGAAGTGGTGCTGGGCGAACTGCTGGCACCGCCCCTGCAACAGGTCGCCCGGCAGCAGAAGGCCTTCGCGCGATTTTCGGATGCCAGCTTCCAGGGCGGCTCCGCCTGGGTACGCGATGGCAACCAGATCCTGGATGTGGAGCAGTCGCAGGACGGGGAGGCCCACGGCGGCATGCTGATCTTCGAGCTCTCCAAGGATCATCATCTGCTGGCCATCGGCCGCGCCGCGCGCGCGTTACCCGGCACGAGTCATCGCTGGGAGCTGCATGGCTATGCCGAGTCGCGCTTCAGCGCTGATGGGCAGGTGAAGGCCTTCTCCGAAGGGGTGCGCACGCTCGACTCGAATGTCAGCGGTCAGTTCCTGCACCTGGCGATGTCCGAACCGGGCGAGCTCGCCAGCGGCGCGCTGTGGAGTCTGATCGGCTATTACCGCGCCAATTCGCTCGATCCAAAGCCCTACGTGTTCGCATTCTGGTCGCGGATTGCGCGCACCGGGGCCATCGCCTTCGCCGTGTTGCTGGCGATTCCGTTCGTGCTCGGACCCATGCGTTCCTCGGGCACCGGCGCCCGATTGCTCGCGGGCCTGCTGCTGGGGCTCGGATTTTTCTTCATGCAGCGCTTCATCGAAAGCGGCACCATCGTGTTCGACCTGAACCCCGTGGTCCTCGCGTGGCTGCCGACGACCGTACTGACCGTCGTCACCCTGGGGCTCCTGAGCCGCACGCGCTGAAATCTCCGGCGATTGTGTCCGCTCGCCTGCGCAGCTAGGATACGAAATTACCCCGGGACGGCATCAACAGCCGCACGACCTGATGATACCAACCTGCAAGGCACCTGACCCGAATACGCACAAGCCCAAGTATCGCCCTCCGGCCGGCGCCTGTGACGCGCACTGCCACAT
>Ga0302310_10000594_pt1 | contig 33216 bp, 32 predicted proteins | sample III_Palsa_N1_2_FD_200451 | JGI IMG/M metagenome (GOLD analysis project Ga0302310, IMG submission 200451) | Peat permafrost microbial communities from Stordalen Mire near Abisko, Sweden - III_Palsa_N1_2 | ecosystem: Environmental > Terrestrial > Soil > Palsa > Peat permafrost | place: Sweden...
GGCTCCCCTACCGTTATTGGCGTGGCATCGGCAGCGGTGTATCTTCTCGAAGGTGACGCCACTCGATAAAACCCTAAAGCGCCTGATCAAAATCAAGGGAAACGACTTTGTCGTAACCTTGACTCCCGATGCGTTAAAAGTAACCCGCAAAGGACATCAGCGAGGAGTCGAAATGCGCTGGGAATCTTTAGTGAGCGGTGAGAGCGCCCTGGCCGTAGCCCTGCAAGCGTCGGTGGGTAAATTCAATTTTGCAGAAGCCGATGCGCCACGGGCGGCCGTACCCGCCAGCGCTAGCTCCGCTCGCTCTAAACCGCCGAGACGGTCGCGAAGGGCGACGGCGAAATCATCGAAATCACGTTAAGCCATCCTAAGCTTCAGCTGCTCGACTTGATTTGTCTTGTCAAAAGTGGCCGGCGATGAAGCCGGCCACTCACGCAACAATCGCTAAACCTCAACTATTCGGCGCAATCGTCAAATCGTTAGTGACATTGCCCTTGCCCGCCACCGCCCGAGCCTTCGCCTGAATCACACTCTTCTCATGAGCGCTCTTGACGACGCCGTTCAAGGTGACCGCGCCGTTCACCGCCACGATCTTCACATTGTGCGCATAGGTGGAAAGACTCTTGTCCGCCATGACACTCTTGCGAATCCGTTGAGTGATCTTGAGATCCGATGTCAGGTTGGATTGGCCGTCGGCGACACTGGAAGTCATGGTGGAATTCGTTGAAGCCGCATTGGATCCCGTATTATCGGGGGCCGTGGCTTTATCTTGGGCCATCGCCTGCGCAGACCCCAATGCCACGAGAAGTATCGAATTCGCGAGAATCATTTTCATTATAAGACTCCTTTCCGAAGATGAACCGGGCGCACCCCGCGGCGCGCCCGCCGATGGCTTATTACATCGCCTTGCGAGTCGTCGCCTTAACGTCCGAGCTGCTTTCGCTCGTCGAAGAAATGTCCTCTGCGCCCGTCGACTGGATCATCTGCTTGGCACGCTTGATCTCCTCCGACGTATCGCAGTGCACCGACAGCAGCGTACCGCCGCCTTTCACGCGACCCTCGTAGCGTTTAGCCTCGTACTCAGGAATACCCATGCCGACCAATGCGCCGACGAAGCCGCCGACCGCGCCGCCCACACCCAGGCCCGCGAGTCCCGCCATGATCGGACCCGCGGCAATGAACGGCCCCAGGCCCGGAATGGCCAAGGCGCCAACACCGGCCAGTACACCGATCGTGCCGCCGATGACGCCGCCCGCCGTGACACCCACCGTCGTGCCTTCCGGCGCCTTGGTGTCCTTATGATGCGCGAAGTCGCGTGTGCTACTGTCGTCGGGTAAAAGCACTGAAATATCCGAACTCGTGAAGCCCGCCGCGATGAGCGAATCCACCGCCCGTTCCGCGGACAACGCCGTCGGGTAAATGCCGAAAACCGCCATATTCTTGCCAGACATATCAATTCCCCTCGGTTAGTTACGTGGGGAAATGCTGAACCGATATGGCAATAAGGGGCAGAGAGGTCGACCGCACCTTCTTGTCGGTGCATATCAGCAGAGTGCGTAGGAACCGAGATTAATCCGCCCTCGGCACTCCATAGGTCGCCAAAATCCCATCAATGGCCGGCTTTTCGCGGGCCAAAATATCGTTCACTTGTTGGAGGAGTTCCCGGTTCCTCATTTGCACCCCCATGGAAATATCGAACACCATGGGCCATCCGCCGCCGTCCGCGGGCGTCACCGGCGTCAAGGTCAATGGCTCCGAGGACTGCTTCGCGAAGTACCCCGCCAACGGGCCCCACACCATGGCCACATCGACCTCATGCTGCATCACCGCCCTCATGATGCCGGCCGCCGGATTCGGCACCGCGTAATTCCCGTACAGCATGTACCCATGCACGTTATCGACAATGCCCCGACTCGCCACCGCGTGCGCCGGCGGCGTGTTGGTTGCATCATTGCCCACCATCTGCACGCCGATGGACAGGGTGCGTAGACGCGCATCATCCAACGTGAGTCCGTCCAACCGATCGCGCGCACGCGTGACGAACACATAGGTCGATCGATAATAGGGCTTCGTGCTCGCCACCCGTTCGATGCCGCTGGCCACCCCTGGCCACAGATCGCATTTCAACTCGGTCATGGTATTGCGCATATAGCCGCGCCGCTGCGCCCACCACACGTACTGCACCGTGTCCCCCAAATTCTTCGCCACCAACTCCGCGATCTTGTTCTCGAAGCCCTCCTTGGCCTGGTTGGAGAACGGGAGGTTATTGGGATCGGCACACACCGTCAGAATGCCGCTCGCATTCGCCGCCGAGCCCGCGCAGCACGCGCCGGCCACCACCAGCAGCCAACCGACGCGTCTCAATCCGATCCCTTGGTGGTCATGGTGTAATCATTCGTAGTATCCGCCGGCGGCGACCACCCATTTCCCTGATCCGCGGATGCAGGCACCGGCGCGGGTGACTGCGACGGCGTATTGCCCGTCTCCGCCGCAAGGGTCTGCGGCAGCGACATGGAACGCACATACGTCGCAATCTCCCAAATTTGCTCATCCGGAATCTTGCCGCCCCACGCCGGCATGCCATTCGGCCGTCCATCGACAATGGTCTCGTGAATCTGCTCGATGCGCCCACCATAGATCCACTCGTCGTCCATGAGGTCGGGCCCGATGCCTCCGCCGCCATTCGAATGGCAGCCCGAGCAATTGAATTGCCCGAACAGAATGCGGCCTTTGTTCACCGCATCCGCATTGTCGTAGTACTTTGCCACTCGCGGATCATTGACCACCATGCTGTGACCCGTGCCAGGCGACAGCGCCGAGTCGATGGGGGTTTGCTGCTGCCCGGGGGCAACGCTCGATACCGCGGCCTTCGGCGGTTGCCACGTCTTGGAACACCCGGCCATCAATGACAATCCCACCCCGGCCGCCAGCACCGCGACCGTCACTCTCAGCACACCGCCCGCCTTGAGGCCGGCCGATGTTCTCTTCTCAATGCGGAAGTGCGAACACATACAGCGTCCCTCCGGCCGTGGTGTACTTGGGTAAATCCGACATGGCGTTCACCATGCCTAAGGCCGCGGACCCGTCCCGCGGATCAACAGGGCCCGAGACGACCGCGCCCGACCAACCGCCCACGCCGCTCAGTACGGCAATGTACTGATGACCATCGGGCCCCTTGTAGCTCACCGGCTGGCTGATGATGCCGCTGTCCACCTTGTACTTCCAAACCACTTCGCCGGTCTTCGCGTTCACCGCCTTGAACCACCCATCCATGCTGCCGTAAAACACCACGTCGCCGCCGGTGACCACCGTGCCCGACCAAATCGGGAAGTTCTCCTTGATCTGCCATACGGGCTTGCGCATTACCGGATCCCACGCCGTGAGCTCACCGCGATTACCCCCCGGCCCCGCCTTCATATGTACTTCGGCGCCCACATACGGCGTTCCCTCGATGTAGCTCACCTGCATGTCCATCCAATCCATGCACATGTTCTCGTGAGGGATGTAAATGAGGCCCGTCTGCGGACTGAAGCTGGAGGGATTCCAATCCTTGGAACCCGACGCGGTCGGACAGATGTTGTGTACCGTCTGTCCCACCTTGGTGCTCTTCTCCGGATTCACGATGGGCCGGCCCGTTTTGAGGTCGATGCCCTGGGTGGAGTTGGTCGGGCCGAAAGGATCCGCCGACAACACCTGACCTGTCACCCGATCGATCACGTACACATAGCCATCGCGATCCAAGTGCACCAGCACCTTGCGCATGGCGCCCCCGAACGGCATGTCGAGTAGAATTTGCTCGTTGATCCCGTCGTAGTCGTGCTCATCGTGCGGCGAATACTGATAGAACCAATGCGCCGCGCCGGTCGCCGGGTCGCGCGCGAAAATACCCGCCGTCCACTTGTTGTCACCCGGACGCTGCTCCTGGTTCCAGGGCCCCGGATTCGAAGTCCCGTGATACAGCGCGCCTAGTTCCGCATCGTAGGTAATCCATCCCCACATGCCGCCGCCGCCGATTTTCCACGCCTGCGCCGGCCAGGTACTCACGCCCAAATCCTTACCCTGCTCGCCCGAGTAGTATGGCTTGAAGCCCTCGCCGATCAGCACATCCGCGTCCGGCCCCGTGGCGTAAGCCCGCCACGCGAGCTTCCCGGTGCTCTCATCGAGTGCGATCACCCAGCCGCGCACCCCGAACTCGCCACCAGAGTTACCGACATACACCTTCCCAGCCGCCACTGTCGGCGCCATGGTGATGGTTTCGCCCATGTTGATATTGCCGAGCTGTGTGCGCCAAACCGGCTTGCCGGTCTTCACGTCGAGAGCAATCACCTGCCCATCCAGGGTCGTAAAAATGTACTTCCCGGCATCCACGGACCCGCCGCGGTTCACCACGTCACAGCACGCGACGCCCTGACTCGCCGGTGCCGGGTTCGGTGCAAACTTCCACTTGAGCGGCGCACCCGGCTTGGCGAGGTCCAACGCATACACGATGTTCGGATAGGCCGTCACCACATACATCGTATTGTCCGCCACGATGGGCGCCGCCTCCTGCCCCTTGTTCACCGCCAGCGAAAAAGTGAACACCGGCTGCAAATCCTTCACGTTGGCCGGTGTGATCTCGGTCAGCGACGAGAACCGCGTCGAGGCATAATTCTTCGACGGCATGGTCCACTGTCCATCATCCGGCGGTGCGTTCGCCGCGCTCGCCGCGGTCTTACCCGCTTGCGGCGTCGGCTCCGCGAGGGCATGGCCGATATCCTCTCGCTTGAACACCTCGTTGTCGGGCACCGGTGTCGGCAAGTCCTGCGCGGTCGCCACCCACGACATTGCCGCACAGGGCACCAAGAGAGCCCATCCAAAACGTCGCACCATAGTCATGTTCCTCAACCCCCGCATCGCGGCAGCACCATAAGCGCCACCGCCGTGAACGACGTCGCCACAGCCGCTCCGATCCCCAAAATCACGCCCCAGAGCGCGAGGAATCGCGTCCTGCCCGTCCCCACTTCCATCACATGGCGATGATCACCATGCCCTTCATCTTCGGTGCGCTGGTATGCGCGCCAAGCAACCCACGCCGCGACGAGGGACACCGCCCACGCCAAGACAACCAATCCCAGCGCCGCCGCATGCGTCCGATCCACCAATCCCGGCATGGCAACGGGCTCACCGGCGTTGAAACACGGCTCGGTGACCAGCGCAAAGCCCACCGTCAGCTGCAGGAACCACATGATCGGACCTGCGAACACCGCAAAGAAACTCTCGGTCAAGCGCATCGCCCCGGCCTTGGGCGCCGGATGCTGCGCAGTCGACTGCGACGTCGTGCTCATCGTCCGAATCCCAGGTACGGCGTCAGGTAGTACGTGGTGAACACGAACAACCACACCGCATCCACGAAGTGCCAATACAAGACGCCCGCCGACACCACCACCCGCCGTCGCGGACTGAAATAGTCGAGCACCGTCCATAGGAACAACGCCGCCAAAATCAGCAACCCCACCACCACATGCGCCATGTGAAAGCCCGTGGTCACGAAGTACAGGGATGCGTAACTGGACGTCCCCAATCCATAGGTCTTCGCCTTCCACTCGAACACCTGAATGACCGCGAAAATCGTGCCCAGCACGAAGGCCACCCCGAAGCCCGTCAACGCCAAGGCGCGCGACCGGTGCAGCACGCCCGACTCCCCAGCCCAGGCGAACACACTGGACGCCAACAACAACGCCGTGTTGGGTAACGCCAACGACAAGTCCGGCGCGGGCTCCAGCAACCACCCCACCGGATTGACGGCGCCCAAGTAGTAATAAGAAAACAGCAAGTACGCAAACAGCGCGGCCTCGCTGGCAATTAACGTGCCCGCACCCCACCAGCCCACGCCCTGACGGTGAAGGGGTCCCACGGGCAAATCACGTGGCTGTGCCAACGCCACCTCAGCCATGCGCCACCTCCGGCTCCCGCTCGCGGAGTTCCCGACTCGGCCACAGCCACGCCAGAATGCCGCCCGCCACGATCACCGCCCCGACGCCCACCGCGATCCAATTCCGCAGCAGCAATCCCACGAACAACACACTCAACCCCGCCGTCAGCACCACCGGCGCATAACTGTCCTCCGGCATTTCCAAAATCATGTCGGGCTGCGCATCCAATGCCGACGTCGCGATCGTCTCCTTGCCCTGGTCCAGCAACAGGCCCCGATCGAGCGAGGACACTGTCCCGCCCTCTTCCAGCCGCGATTCCCACAAGGGATGTCGCGAGGCCACGGTCGGGATGACCGCGAAGTTATAAGCCGGGGGCGGCGAGGGCACCGACCACTCCAGCGTCGGCCCGTCCCACGGATTCGCCGACGCCTTCGCACCCACGCGCAAACTCTTCAGCACGTTGACGAAGAACAACAACACCCCCACGGCGAAAATGAAGGCCCCCACCGAGGTCAGCAGGTTGAGCGTCGCCCACCCCGGATAGTCGTTGTACGTGTACACGCGCCGCGGCATGCCTAAGAGTCCCGTGAGGTGCATGGGCAAGAAGGCCACGTTGAACCCGATGAACATGGTCCAAAAATTCCAGCGCCCCAATTTCTCATCGAGGAACTTTCCGCTCATTTTCGGAAACCAAAAGTAGGTAGCACCGACGACCGGGAACACATTGATGCCAATCAGGACGTAGTGCAGGTGCGCCACCACGAAATAGGTATCCGTCAGCTGCCAATCCACCGGGACGCTCGCGGTCATGAACCCCGACACGCCCCCGATGACGAACAGCAGGATCATCGACGAAAAGAACAGAAACGCCGTGGTGATCACCGGCCGCCCATGCCAGATGGTCGCGATCCAGGCAAACACCGCCACCGCCGACGGCAGCGTGATGGCAATCGAGGCCCCCGAGAAGAACGCCAACCCTAGACCCGGCAAGCCTGTCGCGAACATATGGTGCACCCACACCCCGAATCCCAGAATCATGGTCGCCACCGTCGACAGCGCCACCAACGAATAGCCCACCAAAGGCCGCCGGCAGAACACCGGCAGGCCATCCGACACCATGCCCATGGCGGGCAGCACGATGGCGTACACCCACGGATGCCCGAAAATCCAAAATAAGTGCTGCCACAGGAGGGCCTGTCCCCCGCCCGCCGCGTCGAAGAAATGCGTCCCGAATTGCCGATCCATCCACAACATGAAGAACGCCAGGCTCACGGCCGGCACCACGATGAGATTCGCAACGCTCGCCGTCAGCGTGCCCCACACCATGATGGGCAGCCGGTTAATGGACATTCCCGGCGCCCGCGTGCGAAACGCCGTGACAATGAAGTTCGCCGCCCCCACCGTCACCGAGATGCCGAGAAATACCATGCCCAACGCATAGAAATCCTCGTTCAATCCCGGGTTGAACGGTCTCGACGCATTCGGCACATAGTTGAACCATCCATCGTTCGGCCCATTGCCCGTCAGGAAGCCCGCGTACAGAAAAAGTCCGCTGGCTAGGTAAATCCAGTAGCTCAGTGCATTCAACCGCGGAAAGGCCATGTCGCGGCTGCCCAGCAGCAGCGGCCACAAATAATTCGAGAACCCCGACAAAATCGGCGACGCATATAGAAAGATCATGGTCATGCCATGCGTCGAGAACAGCTGGTTGTATTGATCCGGCGTGAGCAACGCCATGTTGGGACGGGCCAGCTGCATGCGCATGACTAAAGCTTCCATCCCTCCCAAGGCTAGAAAAATAAACGCCGTGACGATGTACCGGATGCCGATGACCTTATGATCCACCGTCGTGAAGAAGCCCTTTACGCCCGGCGCCGTCTCCCAGATCCGGTACAGCTTGGCTTGATGCTCCGCGCTGTCAATGCCCACCCGCGGCGTACGGTAGTCGGGCGCTTTCATTGCAATGTCTCCAAGTAAGCCAGCTCATCGTTGATTTGCTGCCCCGACAGATCCTGATTCGGCATGAACGAGTCCGGCTTCATGCTCTGCGGCACGTCGATCCATCCCGCCAAGTTACCCGGCGTGTTCTCGAGCGCCCCTGAGGCAATCATTTTCCGGCTCATCAAATGTGTGAGGTCGGGCGCCGCTGTCGCCCCGGCCCGGGTGCCTCTCACCTGATGACACATACCGCATCGGGTCTCCATGAGCTCCTGCCCGCGCTTGGCCTCCGGCGTTGCCGGGTCCGGCGCCGGCCTCAATTGCGCCTCTTTCCACGCCGCGAACTCCGCGGGACTTTGCGCCACCACCTCGAATTGCATGTGCGCATGCTGATAGCCGCAAAATTCACTGCACTGGCCCAGGTAGCGTCCGGGCGTCTCCGCCTGCATCCAGCTCTGATTGGTCTGCCCCGGGATCATGTCCGTCTTGCCCGACAACTTCGGCACCCAAAAGCTATGAATCACATCGGCCGCATGCAGGCGCACCAACACCGGCTGCCCCACGGGAATATGAATTTCATTGGCCGTGTCGAAAGCATCCGACGGCCGCTCGCCGTTGTAGTGCACATCCCACCACCACTGCCGCGCCGTAATGTCGAGCACCAGGGCGGGCTTCTTCGGTGGACTCGCAATCGCGGCGAGCACCATCATGGTCCATACCAGCGCCACCAACAGCGGAATGGCCGAGATACTTAAGCCCACACTGATCCATCGCAGTCCATTGCCGCCGCGCTCCACCGGCACCTCGTGAACCGCCAGCCTGCTATCGACTGGATTGCGCCGAATGGCCAGCCACAACAACACGGTGATCACCACACACACCACGATCGAAATGACCAAGGTGTACAAGGTGAGAGGAAGAATGCGCTGAGCATGGGTGCCGGCGGCATCGAGATAACCGAGCGGCGAGCTGTTCAGCGCATTACTCATGCAGTCGCGCTCCCTCCAGCGACGCCCACACACGCGACACCGAGCGCACCGCCACCCACAGGAACAGTGCAATGCCCGGCACCCACATTAGCGCGCCGCCCAACTGCTGATCCTCCAGCGGCGTCATACCCCAAGGCGCCGTGGTTATCAGGTGCCACCGGTACAGCGGATGACTCGCCAACGCGATGAACGCCCCCAGCATGCCCATTTGCATGGACGTGAGCGCTCCCGCGATGAGACTCACCGCCACCAGCCTCCGTGCCGGGTGCAACAACTCTCGCCACAGCCAGATGGCGCTCCCGAACAAGCAGAGGTGCATACACCAATACCAAGTCACCGACGTGAACGTCGCCTCATACGGCAACGGCATGTGCCAGAACCACAGCGAGGCAAAGAACACCAACGCACTCGCCCACACCGGCCAGCCCCTTCCTAAGCGCTGCACCGGCAACCCGTAGGCAATGAGAGGCGCCGCGATCAACACCAACACCATGTGCTGCGCAATGCGCGCGGAAAAGAGCGCTACCGATAACGCACACAACGGCGACATGAAGGCCGCCGCGGCCACCACCCAGCCCGCGAGCGCCAACCTCGCGGCGGCATTCCCCGCCTCCGCGCCACGCCCTCGCCACCACTGCCACCCCGCCAAGGCGGCCAACACGACCATCACCCGCGGATCCAGGTTGAACCGGGTCAACAATTCGCCCGGCAGCGGGGCGGAGCCACAGTAAGGGAGCGGGATCACGTCAATGCGAGACTTTGAAGGACTTGACCGCCGCCTCGGCCACTTTGAGATCCTGGTCCACCGTGCCACCGCTGGCCCCCACGGCACCGATGACCACATCGCCCACCTTGATCGGCGCACCGCCGCCGAAGATCACCACTTTTTCATGGTTGGTGTTTTGAATGCCGAACAACGGCTTGCCCGACTGCGCCATGGACGCCAAGTCCTCGGTAGACATATCGAAGGCCCGCGCCGTCCACGCCTTGTGGATGGAAATATCGATGCTGCCCAGCCACGCCCCGTCCATGCGAACGTGTGCCACCAAACTGCCGCCCGCGTCGACCACCGCAAGATTGTAAGGAATGCCCAACTCTTCGGCTTTCTTCTCACCGGCGGCGATAAGCGCGCGAGCTTCCGCCAGCGTGATAGAGGCAACTTGACGTGGCATGAACTCTCTCCCCGTGATGTTTGTTTTTTTGATGCGGTAAGCGCAACCGTAAGCCCGCCACTGCAACCGGTCTGTCAGCAGCTCGAATGCGGTGACGTAGTCCAACGCCGACACGAGCGCGTGAGAAATTCATGCACGCTTCCCTCGCTAACTCGTACAGACCGAGTCTTCCGACGGGTCTTAGCATCGCCCGACTAACCCGAGGAAATGTTCATGTCCAACGCCAGCCTCATCGACCCCACCACCAAGTTCCCCAAGCCGCCGTTCCCCGCACAGCATCAACCCTGGCCCGGGCTCGCGTCGAAAATGCAGCCCAGACCCGATCACGGTGAAACGAGTTACAAGGGTTCGGGCCGCCTTGAGGGTCGCAAAGCGTTGATCACCGGCGGTGACTCAGGCATGGGCCGCGCAGCCGCCATTGCCTATGCGCGCGAGGGCGCGGACGTCGCCATTAATTATCTCATCGACGAAGAGACCGACGCCCAAGAAGTGATTGCCCTGATTCGCGAGGCCGGCCGGAAGGCGGTGCCCATCCCCGGCGACATTCGGTCCGAGGGCTTCTGCCAGAAGCTGGTCGGGCAAGCCGTCGATACGCTGGGCGGCCTCGATATCCTCGTGAGCAACGCCGGCCGTCAGTTCTCCTGCCAGTCCATCGTGGATCTATCCACCGAGGACTTCGACTGGACCATGAAGACCAACATTTACGCGCCCTTCTGGATCATCAAAGCCGCGGTGCCGCATCTACGACCCGGCTCGTGCATCATTGCCACCACCTCCGAGCAAGCCTACGACCCCTCCCCCGATTTGTACGACTATGCCCAAACCAAGGCCGCCACCATGAACTTCGTGAAGTCCCTGGCGAAGCAATTGGCCAAGAAAGGCATCAGGGTGAATGGCGTTGCGCCAGGGCCTGTCTGGACGCCGCTGCAAGTCGGCGGTGGCGCCCAACCCGAGAAACAGGTCCACTTCGGCAGTCAAACCCCGTTTGGCCGCGCCGGCATGCCCGGCGAACTCGCCGGCATCTATGTCCTGCTCGCGGACAATCAAGCGAGTTTTGCGACCGGCCAGATCTACGGCTCCTCGGGCGGTGCCGGGCAGCCGTAACCGACCGCCCTCACCGGGCGTCCCTGACCCCCGCCAAGCCGGCGGGGGCACCCAACGATTTACTTCGTAGTCTGACCCCGCCGCTTCTTTTGCAGGAACACCACTTGCCCCACGATGGCCACGCACAGGATGGCTACATTCGACCCCATGAACACCCAATTCCCCAGCAGCAAACTGTAGGTGACAAAGCCGATGGAAGCCGCCACCTGCCCAGTGAACAACCACTTGGACAGCCCCGCGGCGGTGCTCGACTTCCACTCCGTGTAGACCTGACGCATGAGCGTCGCCAGCAAAATGGCGGTGCTGACCCAGCCGATCGCTTCCACCCAAGGTTTATTCATAGCGACGATTATTCCCCAACGCCCCTCAATCCGCCACGCCCTCGCTTTGCGCATTCTCACACCATCACGGGCATCCGCCTGACAGGCAGGACAGGATCGATAGGGATAATCAAGCGCAGTTGCCGTCGACCAGTGAGTACCAGCCAAAGTCATGGAACCCGCCAAATCGTTCGATCCCGCCGATGCGGGAATTCCGGAATGCCGCTGGGCCGCGCTCCTAAGTCATGTGGGCGAATGGTTACCGAAGAACGGACCGCTCCTCATCGTCGCGCCGCATCCCGATGATGAAATCTTGGGCGCCGGCGGCTTGGTGCAATCCTGGCTCACGTCCGGCGGAGCCGTGACCGTGGTCAGCGTCACCGATGGCGAAGCCGCGGAGTCCAGCCACCCGCAGCTCGACTTGGTGAGGCGCGGCGAACTACGCGATGCGCTACGCAAGCTGTCGTCGGTTCACGTGAAGCTCGAGAGACTCGGCCTTCCCGACGGCCGGGTCGGCGACCATCGCAACCGCCTGCGCAACGGCATCTTGCAGCACATCCATCCCTCCGGAACTCTCATTGCGCCGTACGAGCACGACGGCCATCCCGATCACGAAGCCGTCGGCCAGATCTGTCTCGAGATTGCGCAAACACAGGGCATTCCGATTGCCCGCTATCCCGTCTGGACCTGGCACCATACCGAACCCGAGACGCTGAAGACCTCTCGTTGGGGACGATTCCCGTTGAGCCCGGCCGCCCAGCGAGCGAAAAAGCGCGCCTTGGAGAGCTTTCAATCCCAACTGCGGCCGCAACGCGGCCTGCCCATCGTGCCGCCGCATGTGCTCGAGCACTTCCATCGCCCTTACGAAGCCTTTCTCCTATGAATGCACCGTTCGCCACTACTCCGCCCTCACGCTCTACATACGCCAATGCCACGCCGAACGCGATTCTCGAGACCATTCCCGCCCCGCACGACGTGGCATCGGCCAGCTCTAAATAGGCTCTCGTCCTCGTAGCTCATCGAGCGACCGCTCACGCACCACCCGGCGCAACCCCGGGGATTCCACATCATCCCGGCCTTGCGTATACCGGGTGAATTCCTCTTGATACCGGAAGGTCAGCTTTACCTGATCCGCCGGGGGCAGCTTCTTTCTCAGCTCCAAAAACCAATGGCCCTCTTCCTCATACACATGGTGCGCTACCGCCTCGCGAACATGGTCCAGCTTGTCCAGGTATTCCTGGCTCATGGGCGGCAAATCCTCGAGCAGGCTCATTTGCACCTTCGCCTCCGACTGTTCCGTGTACGCCTTGGTCGAATGCCCCTCCTCGTTCGCTTTGACCAAGGCGGGATACAGCACCGCTTCTTCCGCGATCGCATGCCCGGTCAACACCAACGCCAAGCGCTTCTGCGCCATCACCCGGGTGGCGGCGTCCGCCGCCGCCACCACCGCCTCGAAGGCCGCTTCAATCTGCTGGTGATGCAGTAAGACCAGAGACAACCAATCGCCGTCCATGGCGGCGGACCGCGCCTTGACCCGCGCCTCGAGTCGTTGTTCCTCCGATTCGGTCGGCGTCACCGCCGCAACTACTTTTTCGAGTATTGACATAGGGATCTCCTTCGAATGCCATGTGTTTTACCCATCAAACGAGAGGTGGATCGGTCTCCCGGATGAAGTGACGATGCTTCCCTATCGCAGCAATGAACGCATCGGCGTCCACTGCGTCCCCCGACGCGGCAAGCAAAATTCCCGGATCATCATCGCCGTTGGGCAGTTGCGGCTGAATGCCCGCCTTGTTCAACAAGCCCGAGGAGGCGCCGATGGCCAGAATGCTCTTGCAGTGCCGATACTGATCCTTCACGAAGTCCAAGGTATGCCCGTCCTGTGCCAAGCGCTCCACCGCCTCGGTGCCGTCCGGCAATACCAGGGCGTCGAAGAGCACGGGCGGTGAATTCTCCAAGGTCGAGTCGATCTCGAAACTTTCACCGTCTTCGCTGGTGACCGTACCCAAACGGCTCCCGAGCAATCGGGTTACCGCCCCGGCCGCCGCCAGCGCGTCCATCACCGCCGTTATGGACTCGCCTTCGACGCCGTTGGCGAGGAGTACGGCTACAGTGCGCGTGGCGATCCCGGCCTCGCCCGGCAGGGCCAACAGCGACAACGCCTTCGATACGGTCACTTCCGCTTTCGGAACCCGCTTGATGGCTCGCGGCATGGCCTCCGGCAACTCGATGCCCAGGCCCTCCGCCACGGCGGACGCTAATTTCTCCGACACATTCCGCAGCGAGGACACCATGCGCTCGCGAATCGCCGGCACCGTCACCTTGCTCAACTCGAAGCGAAAGCCGCCGACGATGTGCGCCTGTTCCGGCGGTGACTGGCTGTCGAAGAACAACTTGGCCTGCAGATAGTGTTCGGCAAACTTCTCGGGCTTGCCCCGCACCTTGTCCACCGGCGCATTGTCCGGCTCGATCGCCTTCGGAAAAGTCACGAAGCCCTTGGCGCCGGCTTGAAAAGGACAACCGCCTCCCAGAGAATTCGGTTCGTATGCCACGCGGCCTCGCGCGATGGCCTGCCGATGCAACCCATCCCGCTGGTTGTTGTGCACCTCGGCCAGCGGGGCGTTGATCGGGATTTCATGGAAATTGGCGCCACCCAATCGGGTGATCTGCGTGTCTATATAAGAGTGGATGCGTCCATGCAGGAGCGGATCATTGCTGAAATCGATGCCGGGAATGACGTGCGCCGTGCAAAACGCCACCTGCTCCGTTTCCGCGAAAAAGTTATCCGGATTTCGATTGAGTACTATGCGACCGATGGGCTTCACCGGCACCAATTCTTCCGGCACCAGTTTGGTCGCGTCCAGAATGTCGAAGCTGAACTTCTCCGCGTCTGCCTCCGAGAAGGTCTGGATGCCCAGTTCCCATTCCGGATAATTCCCAGACTCGATGGCCTCCCACAAATCACGCCGGTGAAAATCCGCATCCGCGCCCATGATTTTGACGGCCTCGTCCCACACCAGGGAATGCGTGCCCAGCAGCGGCTTCCAGTGGAATTTACAGAACACCGATTTGCCGTCCGCGTTCACCAATCGGAAGGTATGCACACCGAATCCTTGCATCATCCGATAGCTGCGCGGAATCGCCCGGTCCGACATGGCCCACATCAGCATGTGAGTAGACTCCGGCATCAAGGAAACGAAGTCCCAGAAGGTGTCATGCGCGGAAGCCGCCTGCGGCATGCCATGGTGCGGCTCCGGCTTCACCGCATGAATGAGATCCGGGAATTTCATGGCATCCTGAATGAAGAACACCGGAATATTGTTCCCGACTAAGTCCCAATTTCCCTCATCACTATAGAACTTCACGGCAAAGCCGCGCACATCGCGGGCCGTGTCCGCCGAACCCCGCTCGCCCGCCACCGTCGAGAAGCGCACGAACACCGGTGTCCTCTTGCCCGCTTGCGCGAAGACCGTCGCCCGAGTCAGTTTCGGCAGCGCCTCGTACGCTTCGAAATAGCCATGTGCCGCCGACCCGCGGGCGTGAACAATGCGTTCCGGGATACGCTCATGGTCGAAGTGCGTAATCTTCTCGCGCAGGATGAAGTCTTCGAGCAGGGTCGGCCCACGCAAGCCGGCCTTCAGCGAATTCTGATTGTCGCTTACTGGCACACCCTGATTGGTCGTCAGCACTTTCCCCGACGAATTGACCCGCTTAGGCGCGAGCGATCCGTCGACCGCGTGGGGCTGCAGAGTAGCCGCGCCCGTTTTCGGCGATTCGTTGGCTTCGCTCAAGGTGCTGGCGCTGGTGGCCGGTGACGGTGGCTTGCCATGCGGGCCTTCCGGAGGTGCCGTCGGACCCGCCGGCGCAAACTCGCTCGCCTTGGCCGTATTGAACGGCATCGCCGCCACGACCTCATTCACCTCCGCAGCATGGGCGGCCAGCCGGTCCGCAGGAGCACCCGGTTTGGACGGTCCGCTCGACGTACGCCCCTTGGCCTTTTCACTTTCCTGTCGGCCCGCCTTAGGTTGCGGGGATTTCCCGCGTGCAGAGCCCTTGCTCCCGCTCTTCGATGTCGCCATGAATAGCTCCTCTATTGTGCAGTGAGCAAGACGGGCTCCGAGCGGCACACCAGGGGGGAGCGATGACCTTTCCGTCTTGCTAGGTTGTTTGGTCCAGAAACCTTACGCCCACATGCATAGAGAGAAAGCCCGCTGCTCACGCGTCAGGGTGTAGGCCCATTGCCTACCGTGTAGTCCTGAGCCATGCAGGGTTTTGCTGTCCGACAACGCCGACTCGCCACTTCGATGTCCTCGCGCAGGGTGACGTGCTACAGGGCGCAGTGTGGAGCTACGAAGACCCCTACGACGAGCATCGCAACCTCGAAGGCCGCCTCGCCTTTTATGACGACGAGATTCCCCAACTCCATCTCGGCGGCGCCGCCATGCAAGAGGAGATCGACTAACGGGTCGACCCATGTTGACCCGCGTCCACTAGTCGGCGCGGGTCAACTAAACGCATTTCGATCGACGGCCACGGGGGGTCAAAATGGTCCCGCAGTGCTCAAGCCGGCCGTCGCGCAAGCGACAACCAAACACCGCCGCCCATTAACGTGAGGGCCGAGATGCGCCCCAGCACCTTCGCGCGTCCCGGCCGCATGAACCACGCCTGACCCAGCCCTGAGGCGACCGCCCAGCATGAGTCGCTCACACCTGCGAGCATCACCGTGGCCACACACATCACCGCCAACTGTAGCGCGGCGGGCCGCGCAGGGTCGACGAACTGGGGTAAGAACGCGGTGAAGAACGCAATCGACTTGGGATTCGACAACGCCACCAGAAAACCGCGCAGAAATTGCACATGCCCACCGGCCGCAACCGTGCTCACTTTTCCCGCGTGACGCCAAGCCTGAACGCCCAGCCAAATCAGATAAAGCGCGCCGGCCCAACGCAGGATGTCGAATAGATACACCGCGTGGCTCAAGGCCCACCCCAGCCCAAACGCGACGGCGGCGAGCAGCACCGCGTTCCCGCTGGTCGTTCCCGCGACCGTCACCAGGGCCGCGCGCACACCCTTGGTCGCGCCCGTCGAGATCACCAAGGTCACCACCGGACCCGGCGTGAGCATGAGTATCAACGTGATGGCCAGAAATCCCGCAAACAACGACCAATTCATATGTCTCTCCTGCGCGAATCAATCCCTAAAGAAATAAGGAATCGCCATGAGCACAACGCCGATTCCTACCAGTAGATAATTATTACCGATGAAATAGGGATAAATCATCAGGGCAAGCCCACAAATCAGCGGCACGACGGCTCTTTGCTTCTTCCCGTAAATAAAGAAGCCGAGCCCGATGGACCCGAACAATAAACCCCAAAGAAGCGTGGCTGGATTCAACACATTGGTATCTCTTCGCCTTCCACTCCTGGGTCACCTCGCTGAATTTCGCAGAGTATACCCGCAAGCATCCAGAACCAGACCGGAGACCGCGAGCGTTGTGCCTGCACTTTAGTACCGAGCCTCTACAAAAAGGTTGGTGCGTCTGCTTCCTCATCCTTTTTCAATTCGCGAAGCGCGTGCTACGGCCGTGTATTCCCCACATTATTCTTGCCAAACGCCAGCGCCACCAAAATAATATCGCCGGAATCGAATTTCTTGATCGGGTCGAGAAAAATGGCTTCGGGATAAGCCTCGTTCACATCGATTTCGATGGTCTTCGGGCTGGTCCAGCGAAACTTGGGGTAATCGAAACTATCATAGACAAGGTGCTCTCGCCCCCTCCACATCGAGGTGTACCAGACACGCGAGCCCTTTTGCATATCCGTCGGTGTCTCCTCGTGCGGGAGAAGATAAATGCGGTAGGACAGATCAGCGAACGCCGACGCATCTCGTCGTATCACGATGAGGTCACACCCACCGCCCGGCGAAGGCAGTGCTAAGTCCCAGCGATAAATCGGCCACATGAACGAGATGCCGTACGCGGCGCAGGAAGCCACCGCGATAAAAATGACCAGATAGAGGACAAGGCGCTTTCTACCCACCCTCCAATCTCTCCACATTTCGCAGCGTCGGAAACAGTCTCATCCACAGGAGTGCCACCACCACGGTTCCCACCCCACCCAGCAACACCGCCGGCACCGTGCCGAGCAAGGCCGCCGTCGCGCCACTTTCGAAGGCGCCCAGCTGATTCGACGCATTGATGAAGAGAAAATTCACCGCACCCACGCGCCCACGCATGTTGTCGGGTGTTCCCAACTGCACGAGCGCCAATCGAATCACCACGCTTACCGTATCGGCAGCGCCCATGACGCCCAGCGCCACCAGCGAGAGCACGATACTGCGCGACACCGCGAACACCATGGTGGCCACGCCGAAGACCATGACGGCTTGAAACATACGCATGCCGGCGCGGCGAGTAATCGCGTACTTCGCGAGCACCCCCGTCATGAGTAGCGCCCCAACGGCCGGAGCGGCGCGCAATACACCCAAGCCCCAAGGTCCAGTGTGCAAAATGTCGCGCGCATAGATGGGCAGCAACGCAGTCGCACCACCCAGGAGCACCGCAAACAAATCCAACGAGATCGTCCCCAGAATCGCCGGCGTACGCCGCACGAATCCCACCCCGGCGAACAATGCCGACCACGTGGGCGGCTCCTTGGCCTCGACGGGCCGCTCCAATCGAATGGCGCCGCTCATCACGCCCGCCACCAGAAAGCACCCCGCCATGACCGCGTACGGCAATCCCGGCGAAATGGCGTACGCCAAGCCACCGAGTGCCGGCGCGCAAATAGTCGCGACCTGGTACGCCCCGCCGGTAATGGACGCGCCCTTCTGCAGCAGACCGTCCGGCGTCACACCCGTAATCAGCGCCTGCGCAGCCGGACTCTCGAAGGCCGTGGCGGCGCCGAACACGGCTGACGCCGCAAAGATGTCAACGACGGTGATCCATCCCGCAAAGCTACCCCAGGCCAGGAACACCGCCGTCAGGCCCTGCACGATGACGCACACCTGGACCACTCGTTGGCGTGGATAGCGATCCGCCACATGTCCCGCCGCGAAGGTCAGCAGCGCCGATGGGATGAATTGAATCAGGCCCACGAGCCCTAAATCAAAAGCGCTATTGGTCAGCGCGTACACCTGCCAACCCAGGGCCACGGCGCCAATCTGATACGAGAACTCCGAAAACGCGGAGACCCAGAAAAAGAACAAAAAAGGCCGATGCCGCAGCAGGCTCATCGCGCTAGTGGGTTTAGATTCGCTGACGTCTACGTTTTCCATGCCTTCCTTCCAAAACCCGCAGCTCAGACTATCGTCTGTAACGGATTTCCGATAAGGTTTTTTGCCATGAGCATGCACCCCGCCGCTTTCTCCGTCGCGTTCGAACCGCCGGCCCGGCGCTGGCGGCCCTCGGCATCGACCACTTGGACCTGCGTGGGGGCGTTGGCGATCCCGCTCTGGGCAACGTGGCCGTCGCTGGCATTGCGAACCCGCGAGCTGCCCATTTTTGAATGTTTGAGTATCGCCTATCTGGTCGGCTGGCTGACCTTGAGCGCGCTGGAATACGTTCGACCGAAAACCGCCTCAACCGAGCAGACCGCCGTCAATCCCTGCAAGAAAACGGCATCCACCACCTGGCAGTCGCTGCTTCCCGCGCTGATGTTCGCACTGGGCTTGTCGGCCTCGGCCGCCCTATTCGTGTTCGCCACGTACTATGTGTCCGCCGCCCAGGCCAATCTCATCAGCTACTTATGGCCCGCGATGATCGCAGGCTTCGGCGCCGCACTGGGGCTGTTCCGGCTGCGCTCGCGCCAAGTTCTCGGCATCGGCTTGGGTTTCATCGGAGCCGTCATCGTCATGCGCGGCGGCTCGCTGCGCTCAGTCTCGTATACCGGCGTGGGCCTGGCGCTGCTCAGCGGCGCCCTCTGGGCCGCCTACTGTGTGTTTCGACTGAGGTGGCCGACCGCGCCTCGCGCCTTCCTCTCACAAGGCTGCGCCATGTCAGGCGTTCTGTGCGCGGGACTGCACTTTCTCGTGGAGCCCACCGTGATTCCCAGTGTCGGTATGGCCGCCGCCACCGCGGCCATCGGCATCATCCCGACAGCGCTGGGCAATTTCCTGTGGGATCAGGGTTTTCAGCGCGGTGACAGCAAGCTACTCGCCGTCATGGCCTATGCGACGCCGCTCTGCAGCGCGCTGCTGCTGAACATCCTCGGGATCGAATCGCTGACCTGGAACCTTTTGATTGGCGCCATGGTGATCGCGGTCGCCGGCATGCTGTCGCGCGCCGACGCCTAGCGGTCAGGCCTCGATGGCCTGAGCCTTCAGGTACTCATCATACGTACCGCGGAAATCACTAATGACTCCGCCCGGCTTCAACTCGACGATGCGCGTGGCGAGACCGCTCACCAACTCGCGATCGTGGGATACGAACACCAAGGTGCCCGGGAAATGCTCCAACCCGATCTGCAGCGACTCGATGGTCTCCATGTCCATATGGTTGGTGGGCTCGTCCATCAGCAACACATTGGGCTTGGTGAGTATGAGCTTGCCGTAGATCATGCGGCCTTTTTCGCCACCCGACAGCACTTTTACCGACTTCTTGGTTTCTTCGCCGGAGAACAACAATCGACCGAGGGTCGCGCGCACGATTTGATCATCATCCGCCTTGCCCGTGTACTGTGACATCCAGCTGAACAAATCGGTCTTGTCCGCGAACTCTGCCTGAGGATCCTGCGGCATATACCCGGGCTGCGCATTCTCCACCCACACGATTTTTCCCGACGTGGGCCGGAGCTCACCGGCGAGCAAGCGCATCAAGGTCGTCTTGCCCACGCCATTTGGCCCGATGATGGCAATACGCTCGCCGGCCTCGATGTTGAGATCGACGTCCTTGAGCACCAATTCATTCGTATCCGGATAGCCGAAGCTCAGCTTCTCCACCGAAAACGCGTTGCGATACAGCTTCTTACCCTGCTCGAAACGGATGTACGGATTCTGCCGTGACGACGGCCGAATCTCTTCGATCTTGATCTTTTCCAACTGCTTCTTACGCGACGTCGCCTGCCGCGCCTTGGAAGCATTGGCCGAGAAGCGCCGCACGAACTCTTGCAAGTCCGAGATGCGATCTTTAGCCTTGGCATTCGCCGCCTCCACCCGTGCGCGCGCCTGCACCGAGGCCAGCATGAAATCGTCGTAGTTGCCCGGATAGATCTTCAGTTGCTGAAAATCGAGATCCGCCACGTGCGTGCACACCTGGTTTAAAAAGTGCCGATCGTGGCTGATGATCACCATGGTGGCGTCGTAGTTGTTGAGCGTGTTCTCCAACCAACGAATGGAATTGATGTCCAAGTTATTGGTGGGCTCGTCGAGGAGCAGCACGTCGGGACGCGAGAACAATGCCTGAGCGAGCAAGACGCGCAGCTTCAATCCCGGCGGCACCTCGCGCATGGGACCGTTGTGCCGGGACTCCGGGATGCCGGCGTCATTGAGGATGGCGGCCGCGCGCGCCTCGGCATCGTAGCCGCCGTATTCGGCGAAGACGGTCTCGAGGTCGGCCGCCTTCATGTAATCCTCGTCGCTGGCATCGGCGTCCGCATAAATGCGGTCACGCTCCGTCATCGCCTTCCACATTTCGGCGTGACCCTGCATTACGACGTCGAGTACCCGCTGATCCTCATAGCCGAACTGATTTTGGTTCAGTTTGCCGAGGCGCATGCCCGTCTGCAGCATGACATCGCCGGCGCTCGCGTCGAGGTCACCGCCCAGCACTTTCATGAGGGTGGATTTGCCACAGCCGTTGGCCCCGATGAGCCCATAGCGGTTCCCATCAGAAAATTTGACCGTGACTTGTTCGAACAACGGCTTCGCGCCGAACTGCACGGCCACATTTGACGTAGATAGCATGTACCAATCACCTTACCGCGGGACCGCTCGGGCCACGCCTGCGCTCAAACCAAGATGGATGTTGCCTTGACGTCGCGGGGGCGCACGTCCGGCCCGTAATCGGGCGCAACGAGAAACCGGTGAGGTTCCCGCTCTGGCTTGCGAATTCTAACCGACAGACGCCCCGGGCGCCCTGGTTTTGGCTAGCCGCATCCCGCGTTGAACCCGTGCCGACGCCCATAAAATCACGCAACTCATTCTATATAATAGGTATTTTCACGGATATCACTGCAACCTTTGCCGGCAATACCCCGCCGTCCCTGCAGTCGCCCAATCGGTTTCGCCTTCGAACCGACCGCCAACTCATCGGTCCGCCGTTCCGCCAGTCCATCCGTCCGCGATCGAATAAACAGCTAGCACCCCCGCCCATCTCCATTAAATTGGCATAGCGAAACCACTCAACAAAATACCTCCACCCGATCCATGGGCGTGAGCGCTGCTCGCTGGACGGCGAGCGAGCAGAACTACCGATGAACCCGGTCACAAATTCGTTAGAAAGAATTCAGAATCAACGGCGTACGTCGGATCAAGCGCTATAGTTGCCGACTCGGATAAACCCGCTCGACCGTACGTGGTGAATTCTTGACCGTCATCCTCAACAATCGCTGGGACGTCAATCTAGACGCCTTCTTTCGCGTCGCCTGGCAACGAGAACCCGTCCGAATATCCGATACCGCATTGCAACGAATTGCCTCCAGCCGCGCCGGCTTCCTGGAAATGATCGAGCGCGATCCCTCGGTGGTGGTCTACGGCGTCACCACCTCCATGGGAGAAGCCGCGAGTCAGCGACTAACCGTGGAACAGCGCAATCGACACGCCCGAATCAAGCCCTTTCCCGCCGCCATCGCGTTCGGCGAGTACCTGCCCGACCGTGTCGTGCGCGGCATCGTACTGGCGCGACTCACCAATTTTCTCGAGGGGCATGCCGCCACCTCGACCCGCATAGCGCAGGCCGTGGCCGCCATGTTGGACGGCGAGCCCATGCCGCCGATCGCAGCGGCCGGCCAAGGCGGCGCCGGTGAAATTCTCGCCCTTTACCCGCTGTTCGCTAAATTATCGACGGCCTTCGAACTGGAAGTGAAGGAGCGCGGCTCGCTCATCAACGGCTCGCCCTGTGCCGCCGCCCTCGTTGCCGACTGCGCCATTTCCGCACAGCGCCGCATGCGCCTGGCCTTCAAGACCTTCGCCCTCTCGATCGACGCCTTCCGGGCGCCGATGGAACACTACGACGCCGCGCTCGACTCGCTCTGGGGTGACAAGGACGAGGCCGCTGCGTTGCAGGCGCTGCGTGCCTACCTACTAGGGTCCGACACCGCCGACGGTCGGCGCAGCTATCAGGCCCCGGTGAGCTACCGAATCGTGCCGCGCGTGCTCGGCCACGCTCATCGCGCCGCCGCTGCCGCAACGCACGCGGCCACCGTATCCTTGTCCTCCATTAGCGATAACCCCGTGTACTTGCCGCCGGATCTCAAACACCCGTACGGACGAGCCATCAGCACCGGCGGCTACCACAACGCCATGGCGACGCCGGCGCTGGACGATCTCTCCGGCATCTGGGCGGATCTATGTCTGTTGTGCGACCGGCATAGCGCGAAATTATTGAACGGCCGCGTATCGCAAATGCCGGATCTTCTGCTCATCGGCCGCCAGCCCGGCGAGAGCGACGGCCGCGGCAACATCGGCTACGTACCCATGGCCGCCGCCGGCTACATCGAAATGGCCAAGTCCGCGGCACAGCGCACCTTCATTCCCGGCAGCGACTCGGCCTCCAATCAGGACGACGTCGCCACCCCGACCTTCCTCGCCTGGAGCAAGGAGCAACGCACCGGCCGCTGCCTCGATGCCTGCCTCGCCATGCTCGCGGTGGTTGCCTCTCAGGCGCTGTACGTCACTGACCGCGCCGCACCGCCGGCGCTGCGCGAATTCTTAGGATTGGTGCGCCATCATGTCCCCCCGTTGGTCGAGGACCGCATCCTGGGACCTGAGTTCGACCGCCTCACCGACGCGCTCACCGCTCAAGTGTTCTCGGCCGAGAGTGACATCCACGCGGACGTGACGCTCGATGCCGGCTGATGCTGTGGCGGCGTAATTCCGCATGACACGTCGATCGCGCGCATTCCTTCTGGCAATCGGCGCATCGACCTTCGTCTCGTCTCACGCGCCGGCGCAAATTCAACCCACGCCCCGAGCCCAGGCGCAAGCTCAAGCCCTGACTCAAAGCCAGACACAGTCCGCGCTGGATGCATGGCGCCGCGAAGTCGCCGCCGCCCGGGTGCTGGTGTCGAACGATATTCCACTGGCCTATTCCGAAGCCCAGCACCTCCTGGCCGAGTTGCCCTCCGGCGCCACTGCGGCCGATCGCGTCTCGGTACTCAACGTGCTGACTCGCGCTGAGATCTATCAGGCGATGCCCGCCCAGGCTGCCGCCCACGCACGCCAAGCCATCGACCTGGCCGGCAGTCAGGGCGACGTCGTCGGCGAGATCGAGGCGCAGCTCAACGCGGCGGCCACTTTCGCCAATGGCAGCATCGGTCTCGAGTCGCCGGAAATCGCCGCGTCCCGAAGCATGGCGCTACTCGAAGGCGTGGATCGGCCCGATCTGTTGGGAGAAGCTCTGCTGCAGACGTCGTTGATGTACCTGAATGGCGGTCATTTCGACGAGTCGGTGACCACATCCATGCAAGCCCTGGAAATCGCCCGCCGCAACAACAACCCCCTGGCACTGGTGTATGCGCACGAGAGCTTGACCATGGCGCTGGTGCAAAGCGGACGCGCCGCCGAGGCGCTGCAGCATGCCACCGATATGCTGGAGATCTCTCACCGCACCAACTCCAAACTTCTGGAGGCACAGGCCACCTTCGCGCTGGGCTACTTGAATCAACTCAGCGGGAACTCGCGCATCGCCGAGCCGCTGCTGCGCAACAGCCTCGCCGAATTCCAAGCCATCGGCGCGCGCTACATCGAGGGCCGAGCCATGACCGGCTTGGCGGACGTGTACCGCACGGAGGGACGCGCCGACGAGGCCCTGAAGATGTTCGGCGCCGCGGAGGCGCTCTATTCGAGCTACTCGAATCAGATCGGGGTGTGGAACGTTCTGAGCGCACGCAGCGATCTGGAACTGCATTTGAATCGACTCGCGCCGGCTCTCGCCGATGCCAGGCGCGCGTATGAATTGGCCTTAGGCTCGCCCGGCCTTCTGCGTTCCCGCAGCGACAGCGCGCGGCGCCTGGCCGCCGTGCTGAACGCCACCGGCGATGTTCAACGCGCCTATGCCTATCTTGCCGAAGCGGCGACACTCACCGACCAGGCCACGCGCGAGCGCGCCAACGCGCGGGTCGCCGAGATTACGCAGCGCTACGAATCCGAGAGCCGCCAACGCGAGGTCACCGAGCTGGTCCACCGCAATGAATTGCAGACCGCCGAACTAAAAGAGCGGGCGTTGACGCAACGCTGGCTGTGGACGGTGCTGGCCGCAGCCGTCCTCATGCTGGCCGGGGCCGGGTACTTTCTGCTGCGCCTGCGACAGTCCCATCGCGCCCTGGGCAACGCGTACGCCGAGTTGCAGCGTTCGCGCGATCACCTCGAGGAGCGCAAGGCGGCCGAGGCGGCGCGCGAGACCGCGCTGGCCGAGGCAGAGCGCCTGGCTCGCACCCGCAGCGAGTTCCTGGCACAAATGAGCCACGAGCTGCGCACGCCGTTGAACGGCATCCTCGGCTTCTCCCAACTCCTGCTGAGTGATCAGCAGCTGAGTGCGCGTCAGGCGCGGGGCCTGGCCATCATCCAGCAGAGCGGCCAGCACCTGCTGACCCTGATAAGCGACATTCTGGATCTGGCGCGCATCGACGCGGGCAAGCTGGAACTCAATATCGCCACCATTGGGCTGCCGCTGTTGGTGAGCACAGTGGCCGACATCATTCGCGTGAAGGCCGACGAGAAGAAGCTGCGCTTCGCTCACAGTCCGATAACGCAACCCCTGGCGGTGCATGGAGATGAACTGCGGCTTCGGCAGGTTCTGCTCAACCTCTTGTCCAATGCCGTTAAGTTCACCGACCACGGTCAGGTCGGCCTGAGCGTCACCACTCTGAGATACGAGGACACTTCGCCGGAGCGCATGCGCGTACGATTGCGCTTCGAGGTTAGCGACAGCGGCATCGGCATGGCCCCCGACCAGGTGGAGCGCCTGTTCCAACCCTTCGAACAACTCGCCGAATCGCGCCGGCGCGAAGGCGGCGCCGGCCTTGGTCTGGCCATCAGCCGCCGACTCGTGCACCTCATGGGCGGCGACATCGAGGTGCACAGCGAATTGGGGAAGGGCAGCGTGTTCGCCTTCGAGCTGAGTCTGCCGGTGACTGCCTCCGAGACCGGCAACGTGCGCGCGGCCCAAGAAAACCGCATCAATGGTTACGAGGGCCCCCTCAGAACCATTTTGCTTGCCGATGACGTGGCACCCAACCTCGCCATGCTCGAGGACACCCTGAGCGTGTTGGGCTTCAACCTGCAGAAGGCCGCGAACGGCCAAGAAGTGCTCGAACGAGTCCAAGAACAGACGCCCGACCTTATTCTCATGGACGTATCCATGCCGCTGATGGACGGACATGAAGCGACCCGGTGCCTCCGTCTGAACCCGGAGCTCGCACGGCTGCCCATTGTCATCACCTCCGCCAGCGCCTCCCCCGAGGTCGATGCCGCCAGCCGCGCGGCGGGTGCCGATGATTTCATCCCCAAGCCCATCGATCGCCGGATCCTGTTGCAGGTGCTGGCCAAGTACCTGGATTTGCGCTGGACCATCGAAGCCAGGCCGGCGCCGTCGATGCCCGCGCCACCGGAGGTGCCGCCGGCCATGGCCATCCCGCCGCGACAGTCCCTCTGCTAAGACTAAACGCCGCGACGCTGCGCGCCTACTTATTAGGGTCCGACACCACCGACGGTCGGCGCAGCTATCAGGTCGGAAACGGACGCGCCCACCGTTGGGTCAAGCAGAGCATGACCATGCGTGTCAGACTCGACTACCTTTCGGGAGTACGTTATCGGCGCCTTGTTCAAGCAACTCCTGTTGGCTCTGGGCCAACGCCTTCGCCACCACACCTTTGGCGCCTCGCGTCCTACGGCCCCGTCCACGGGCAATGCCGCGACCGTCGCCCGGAATAGCGGTAAATCGCCTCCCAAATTGAGCAATATCGATCTCGACCGTCAGTACACGCGATCGGTGCAATGGCCGAGCCGCCGAATTGACGTCCCTGACGATGAGTTGGCCGCGAACGAATTATTCAAACTCTGGGACAAGATTCCCGGCGGCCACAAATGGACTCACTACTTCGGAGTGTACGAGGAAGTGTTCGGTCCTCGCCGCCATCGGCCCCTTCGCATTTTGGAAATAGGAGTTGCGCAGGGAGCTTCGCTGAAACTATGGCGGCAGTACTTCACGCACGCGGATACCGTCATTGTCGGCATAGACATCACCCCGGTGTGCGCCGAATTCGCGGCCCCGGCGACGGGGGTCCACGTCCGGATAGGCAGCCAAGCCGACGCCGTCTTTCTAAAAACGGTGGTCGATGAATTCGGGCCCTTCGATATCATTATCGATGATGGGAGTCATCGCAGCTCCCACATCATCACCAGCTTCAATCATCTCTTTGGCTATGCGCTGAAGGACACGGGCATCTACTTCGCAGAGGATCTACACGCCAGCTATTGGCCCGAATGGCGCGATTCCAAGAAGATCTTCTTCGACGTTTGCAGAACTCTCATGGACCATATGCACGCCCATTACTCGCGGCTGCCGCCCCGCGACTTTTTCGTGATCCGGGCCTCGGATCAATCCTTCGCCACTCTCGATGTCCCTCTCATCACGACCATGATCAAGGAGATTCGGATATTCGACTCCATGGCCGCCATCTATAAGAGCCCGACGGGGCACGTCCCCTACTACCTTCGTTCGGAGGATGCGCCCCCCGCATTCACCCCGGCTCCGAGCGCAAACCCTCGAGACCCACCAGCGTCGCCAGCTGCAGCAGCATAATTGTCTTGCCGTCTCGAATGGTGCCGTCCTTCACCATTTGCATGGCCTGGGTGAGCGGCAGCTCCAGCACCTCGATGTCCTCGCCCTCCGAGACATCGCCGCCGCCGGTGGTCACCCGGTCGGCATTGCTGTATTCCGCAACGAAGAAATGTATCAGCTCGGTGACGGACCCCGGGCTCATATACGCCTCGAACACCTTGCGCGGCGCATTCACCCGAAAGCCCGTCTCTTCTTCCGCTTCCTTGCGAATACAGGTCAAGGGGTCCTGACCATCCAGCAATCCCGCGCAGGCTTCGATCAGCAGGCCGTCCGCATTGCCGTTCACATACGTCGGAAATCTAAATTGACGGATGAGTACCACGGTGCCCTGGTCGACGTTGAATAGGAGCACCACCGCCCCATTGCCCCGGTCGTAGCTCTCGCGGACCTGCTCCTGCCAGCGGCCGTCGCGACGGCGGTATTCAATTATCGTCTTCTTCAATAGATACCAATTGTCCGACAGCACCGTCTCCTCGACAATGCGAACCCGGTCGCTGCTCACAAACGGCCTATTTTTAACGGGCACTCATCTACCTCCGTACGCCTACCTACTCACGACCTCGCGGGGGCCAAGCGGTCTCGCAACTCGTTCACCAGCACCCGCGTGTTTTCCGAGTAGTCGATGGGCACCACGATCAAATGCACGCCTCCGCCGACGAACGCCTTCTCCAAGGTCGGGATGAAAGCGCCGATGTTCTCGACTCGCGTGCCCTTGGCGCCGTACGACTCGGCGTACTTCACGAAGTCCGGGTTGTTGAAGGTCATACCGAAATCCGGGAAGTGATCGACTGCCTGCTTCCACCGAATCATCCCGTAAGCCCCGTCCTCGAGAATCAGCACCACCAGATTCAACTTGAGTCGAACCGCGGTTTCCATTTCCTGGCTGTTCATCATGAAACCGCCGTCACCGCATACGGCCATGACGCGCCGATCGGGATACAGCATGGCGGCCGCCATGGCCGACGGCAGGCCCGCACCCATGGTCGCCAGCGCGTTATCGAGCAGCAGCGTATTGGCGGTGCGGGTGCGGTAGTTGCGCGCGAACCAGATCTTGTACATACCGTTGTCGAGCGCGACGATGCCGTCGGGCGGTATGACCTGCCGAATGTCGTGCACCAGGCGCTGCGGCGTGAAGCGATCCTCAGTGGCGCGATCGGCGATGCGCGCGAGAATGCCCTCCCGCAGCGGCAACAGGGCACTCGCATTGGGCATCTTGCCCTCGATTCGATCGGCGAGCAGGCGCAGCGACGGGCCCATGTCCCCTATCACTTCCGCCTGCGGGAAATAGACCTGTTCCACATTGGCGGGCTGGTAGCCGACATGCACCACCTTGGGCCCATGCGGCCCCATGATGAACGGCGGCTTCTCGATGGTGTCGTGCCCAATGCAAACAATGAGATCGGCGCGATCGATGGCGTCGTGCACATAGTCGCGCTCCGACAGCGCAGCCGTTCCCATGTAGAGCTCGGTGCCGCCGGGCACCGTTCCCTTACCCATTTGCGTCGTGAAATACGGGATGTGAGTGCGGATCACGAATTGCGCGAGGTCCGAAGTCGACCGCGGACGCGATGCGGCCGCACCCAACATCACCAAGGGGCGCTCGGCCGCGATGAGCATCGCAGCCGCTCGGTCCAACGCTTCACCGCTCGCCACCGGCAGTTCCATCGGGTGCGGCGGAATCAACGCCATGGTCTCGCATTCCTCGGCCGCGATGTCCTCGGGCAACTCCAGATGCACCGGGCCCGGCCGCTCTTCCTGCGCCACGCGAAAGGCTTCTCGCACCAGCGTGGGTATGGTTTTCGGCGAGACGATCTGACGCGATAACTTGGTCAACGGCCTCATGGCCGCCACGATGTCCACCACCTGAAAACGTGCCTGACGCGAGGACAAAATCCCCTTTTGGCCCGTAATCATGATCATGGGCATGGCGCCCAACAGCGCATAGGCCGCACCGGTGGTCAGGTTCAAGGCGCCGGGACCCAAGGTCGTGATGCACACGCCGGGCTTCCCCGTGAGCCGACCGTAAGTCGCCGCCATGAATGCGGCCGCCTGCTCATGACGCGTCAGCACCAGCTGAATCTTGGACCGGCGGATGGCCTCCACCACATCGAGATTTTCCTCACCCGGCACGCCGTAGATGTGCGTGACCCCCTCGTTCTCGAGAGCGGCCACCAGCACGTCAGATCCTTTGGTCATTGTCACGGGTTGAGCCACCTATTCAGCGAGGAGAAGCGAAACTCTGTACCTCGCATTGTGCATCATCTTGTCGTCATTTCGAAGTCGCTGCGCCGCCGCAGAGGTGTACTATGGCTGATCTTCTCCATGTAATTCAGTGAGGTATGCGCCCATGATGCATCTGCCCCAGCCGCGGAGCGCACTGCAAACCATCGCATGGTTTCTCGGCATGGCATGTATCGCGAGCGCCTCCGCTCCGTCCCTGGCAGCGGATCCGGGTTTGCCGACGTCGGTGGCGGAGGCGGTCATCATGGAGCGCGCGGACTCTTTGCCGCTCACTCCCTTCTACGGGACGCCGTCGCTCGACAGCACGAAGCCCGGGGGGCTGCTGCGCAAGGAAGCGTTCGATGGCTACGCAGTACCGGCGGGCGCCAAAGCGGTGCGGATCCTATATCACTCGCTGGACGCGGGCGGACGCGACGTCGCCACCTCGGGAGTCGTTTTGATTCCGGCCGGCATGGCGCCGGTGGGCGGCTGGCCGGTGATTGCCTGGTCCCATGGCACGAGCGGCGTCGCGCAGCAATGCGCGCCGTCGCTGCAAAAGGACATGGAGTACGGTGAGGAGGGATTGATGCCCATGGTGCGCGCGGGCTACGCGGTGGTCGCCACGGACTATCACGGCCTCGGCACCGAAGGACCCCACCAATACGTCAACAAGATCGCGCAGGCGCACGATGTCATTTATTCCATCCCCGCCGCGCGGGCTGCCGTCCCTACTTTGGGCAAACGCTGGGTCGTCGTTGGCCATTCGCAGGGGGGACTGTCGGCCTGGAGCGTTGCCGAGATGCAGGCGACCCTCAAGGATCCGACGTACCTGGGCGCGATATCCGTCTCCGGCGCCGCGGACCTCAAATCCATTCTGGGAATGATGGGCGATGCGGGCAGTTCCGCTGCCTACTACCTGGTGTACATGGCCTATGCGATTCACGCCGGTACTCCCGAGTTCAAACCCTCGGACATGCTGGTAGGCGAAGCGCTCGAGCGCTATCCCGATGTCACGACCAAGGGCTGCTGGGATTACGCGTACGCCAGCTTTCTCGACGTGCCGGCCGGCAAGGTGTTGAAGGCGGGTTGGGATCAGACGGACGGCGCTCAGCGCTTCTTCAATGCCAGTGAATTGGGCACCTCACTCGTGGGCGGGCCGCTCTTGGTCATCACGGGAGAAGCGGACCAGACGGTCCCCTTCCCCTTGGTCAAAGCCACCGTCAAAAAGGCCTGCGCCAATGGCATCCCGTTGCAGTTCCGCTCCTACCCCGGTCTCGACCACGACCCGACCATGGACAAGTCCACGCCCGACCAGCTGGCATGGATCCGCGATCGCTTCGCGGGGAAACGGATGAAGAGCGGCTGCTCCTCGCTATAGGCGCCGCAATATAATTAGGACTCGCTCTCGCCATCGGGGCTGGCGATCACGACGACGAAGCCATCCGGATCGCGGATCCAGACCTCTCGGTGTTGAGGTGCAGGGTTCACGAAGGGTCCCTCGATGATCTCAGCGCCCAAGCGAGAAGCGCGTTCCATGGCGGAGTCGAAATCCTCCACCTCGAACCATAGAACGACGCCGTGGGCGAGAGGCGCGGCAGCGGGGTTCACGAGATTGGGGTGATCCTCTTCGTCCCAGGCGTGCAGCTGAAGCAGCACTTGGCCGGACAGTGAGATTCGATCGTAGGTATCGCGATGGCTATGCTCAGGGAGCGAGTCTGCGCCAAGTAATTCGCGGTACCAACGACTACTTGCTCTCACATCGCGAACCGCGATTAGTGGCTGAACCTGAACAGCCGATATCTGGACGGGCTGGTTCATGAGGCACTCCTGGGTTGCCAGCGGTAAAGTCGTAGACACCGTCTGAGGCTCATCGTATTCGCTCCAAAGATATGTCGCGGTAAGAATCTGCCACCATCCAGCCGGCGGCCGTCAGCGCCCAAGAGATGACAGTCTCGCTCCACTGAAAGGCATTCGCGGATCCGGCCGCCACAATAGGAACCCATACCAGCACAGTAAAAATGCCCATCTGCAATGCAGACAGCGCCGCCGCGAGCCGCGCCTGCACGCCGCTCAACACCGCCACGCCTGCCGCCAGGAACGCGCAACCCGTAAAGCAAGCGAACCCTAAGTGCAGAGGCAGCCACCCGGGCACAAGTGACGTGGTTTCTTTCAAGTAGGTAAAGTGAGCGATACCGAACGGAATCAACGCCAACCCGTAAAGCACTCTTGCGAAGCGCAGCCCGCGCTCCCCCGTGGCAAAGGCCAAGGACCGCCTATCCCAGTCGGTGGCAAACCAGGCGTACAGCACCCACGCGGCCGCCACCAGCACCGCGGTTTCTCCCCATCCCGACCACGAATCTTGGGCGGCCGGCGCCAGGAACAGCTTGGGCATTTTCATGAGCAATAGCCAAAGCAACAGGTAAGCCAGAAGCGTCCGGGCAGCGACGGCCGCCGTGCGTCGCGAGAACAAACCCAGCCCGCACGCCAACGAGACCGCGGCGCATAGAATGCCAAGCATTTCGCGTGCAGGCCAGCCTTTGGGGACCGGCTGCCAGATGCCGGGGAAGTCGCCTTTGACGAGGCCCAGGATTCCGATGGCGACCATAGTCGCCGAGAAAAGAGCGTGACCCACGCTTGCAATGCGCATCGCGCCGACCCTCCGAAATCCTAGTCCCTTTCCCACGGCGCTCTATATTTCTTTGAAGCAATTGCAGGCGGAGCTGGGTCCATGTCAAACACCCCCCTCATCCAACAAGCTCGAATAGACGGATAAATCGTGCGACGAGAAGCAGCAAAAAATGACTTCCTGGATTTTCTTGCCGCCCTCGACAAACTCGCGAACCGTCTGAATGGCGATGGGCGCCGCTCGCTCCAAAGGATAACCGTAGATGCCGGTGCTTATGGACGGAAAGGCTATGGAGGTGACTCCGTGCTCCTCGGCAACATGCAATGACCGCCGGTAGCACGACGCCAACAGCTCCGGCTCACCGCTATGTCCACCCTGCCAGACCGGGCCTACCGTATGAATCACATAGTTGGCCGGCAATTGGTAGCCCCGCGTCACCTTTGCATCCCCAGTTTTGCATCCGTGCAATTGGCGGCACTCCCGCACGAGGTCCGGACCCGCCGCCCGATGTATTGCGCCGTCGACCCCGCCGCCGCCAAGCAGCGACGAGTTGGCAGCATTGACGATCGCCATCACTTCTAGCTTGGTAATATCGCCCTGAAACGCTCGCAAGATTGTTGTCATGAGAGTCGCCTTTGCACGCTACGAGTTGCGATTCACTTTGGCCCCCAAGGTCAAAAGTTTCAGGCGGTCGTCGTAACCTGCAATGCCTCACGCATGGCATCAAGCGCCGCTTTTACGACCGAATCCTGCCCGTCATTCGTCAGAATCGTGAATGCCAGGTTGATTTCGCCCAAGCGAACTATCCCTTGGGTCAAATACTTGAATTCTCCCACCTTGGGTGCACGATCCGTCGCCTTGAAGTAATACCCGTGATTCGAAGCGCCCGACAACTCTTGCAGGGGTAAAGTCCCCTCAACGGATTGCGGTGCGGCTTC